>Ga0068855_100005459_pt1 | contig 15506 bp, 12 predicted proteins | sample KBSCornC52_FD_66592 | JGI IMG/M metagenome (GOLD analysis project Ga0068855, IMG submission 66592) | Corn rhizosphere microbial communities from Kellogg Biological Station, Michigan, USA - KBS Corn C5-2 | ecosystem: Host-associated > Plants > Roots > Rhizosphere > Soil ...
AAACAGCCCCGACCGAGTTAAATATCGCTCACATTACGATCCTACGCGCGGTAACTGCCGTTCACTCAAGTTGGACACAGATACTCGCGATATGTATCGGGTAATATACCATACATAAGGAGATATAGTAAGTGATCATTATTCTGGAACAGCACGCCACCCCGGAGCAGAAGGCCGAGCTCCAAGCCGACTTGAAGACGCGGGGCTACGGCGTGCACCTTTCTGAGGGTGTCGAGCGAACGATCGTGGGCGTCATCGGTACGCCCGATCAAGATAAAGAGAGTCTCAAGGAGCACTTCGAAGCGCTGCCCTATGTTGAGCGTGTAGTACCCATTTTGAAGCCGTACAAGATCGTCGGGAAGTCGTTTAAACCGGAAGGCACCGTAATCAACGTCCGCGGTGTGCAGATAGGGGGTGGGACGCTTTGCATTATGGCCGGACCCTGTACGGTCGAATCCCCAGAGATGCTGTTCGAAACCGCCCGCTTCGTAAAGGCTCAGGGCGCGCACATTCTGCGTGGAGGCGCGTTTAAGCCGAGCACATCCCCCTATTCGTTTCACGGAATGGGAGAAGCGGGGCTCAAGCTGCTAGCAGAGGCCCGCGATATGACAGGATTGCCGATCATTACGGAAGTCATGGATACGCGCGACGTCGAGCTTGTCGGCCGCTATACAGATATTTTTCAGATCGGCACGCGCAACATGGCGAACTATTCTCTGCTCAGGGAAGTCGGCTCCGTGCGAAAGCCAGTCATGCTCAAACGAGGATGGGCGAGCACGATCGAGGAGTGGCTCCAGGCGGCAGAGTACATCGCGAGTCAGGGCAATTATGAGATCATCCTTTGTGAGCGAGGAATTCGGACGTTTGAGACCTATACGCGCAATACTTTTGACCTGAACGCAATTCCCGCCGTCAAGGAGCTTTCACATCTGCCGATATTCGCAGACCCGTCGCATGCAACCGGGAAGAGAAGCCTGGTAATTCCCGTGAGCCGCGGCGCCGTCGCCACCGGCGTCGACGGGCTAATCATCGAGACCCATCCGAACCCGGAAAAAGCCATCAAAGACGGTCCGCAATCGCTCTCTTTCGCGCAATTCGAACATTTCGTCAAAGAGATCCGGAATGTTGCCGAAGCCGTCGGCCAGACAATGTAATTGGAGACGCGTAAACCTCTGAGCCAATCACATCACACTGCTTCGTCCTCTGTCGCTCAATCGGCCACTGCATTTCCGGTTGTGCCCAAATCCGTGATCGCGATCGTCGGCGTGGGGTTGATTGGCGGCTCGCTCGGTATGGCGCTGCGAAGTCGCGGCCTGGCGAGCCGGGTAGTCGGAGTGGATCTCGATACCGAGGCAGTGCGACAGGCCACCCTTCTGGGAGCGATCGACGATGGAGGCGCCGATCTCGCCGCGCTGGCCGAAGCAGATATCGTAGTTTTTGCGACTCCCGTCGGCGGAGTACCGGCTTTGATGGAGCGCGCGGAGCCTTTTGTGAAACGCAACGCACTGGTCACGGACGTCGGCAGTGTGAAGACGGCGATTTCGGAAGCGGGAGAGCGGCTATTCGGGTTTCGATTCCTGGGCGGGCACCCGATGGCGGGCTCGGAGACGAGCGGCGTCGCGGCGGCGAATGCGGATCTCTTCGTGGGTGCGCCCTGGGTTCTCACTCCCACCCGAAGCGCAATGCCTGGCGAGGACGATACGCTGCGCAAAAGCCGGGCATTGGTCAGCGCACTCGGCGCGCGCCCGGTCTTACTCGAACCGGCGGAACACGATCGCCTGGTAGCTCTCGTGAGCCACCTTCCACATGTGCTTTCCTTCGCTTATAGCCGTGCGTTATCAGCCGATTCCTCTGGCTCCGCGGCGACAAATATAGCCGGCCCGAGCTATCATGACATCACCCGTATCTCGCGCTCATCCCACGAGCTCTGGGCCGACATTTTCCTCGAGAACCGTGAGGAGGTTGTCCGCGCAATCCGCGAATTCGAAGAGTCCATCGGGCAGCTTCGCTCCGCCATAGAGGCGGGCGAGCGCGAAACAATTCTCGAGCAGCTGCGCGACCGCAAGACCACGTAGTGGCCTCAACAATGGAAACTATGAGACAGCTTCAACCTCCGCTTCGGGCGCGAAACAGAGAATGCAACTGAAGCTCACCTGCGGCCATCAATGGAAAGAATAGCCATGTTCCCGTGCATTGAACAATATGACGCCAAAAAGGAGCCTCGATTGAGGCTCCTTTTTTTGGCATTGAGGATTTCAGGTTAGAGGCTAGTTGTCTCCTACCTGCGGGATATTCTTGCTGATAATATCCAGATCGTTCTGTGTCACCTGACCGTCGCCATCTGCGTCCTCTGGGCCAACGGTGAATCGGCCGAGCTTCTGTCGAGCCTGGGTTAGATCAGCGATCGTTACGGAGTTATCTCGATTGATATCACCGTTAAGAAGCGATGGTCTGAGAGTGACGTCCTTGTTGATTACCTGAGCAACCAGACGTCGATGGAGGAACCCGTTGATACTGATCAGAATGTCGTACGTTCCAATGGACGGTAGCTGGAACTTAAGGTATCCCGCCGCAGTCATCTGTATATTCTGATTTAGGACCGTCGAATTACCCTGGAAGACCTGTATATTCGCCGATAGCTTGGTTCGGCTTCCCACATACGATTGTAGATAGGGAGCGAGCGTTACATTCGGCGGCGGCGGTGGGGCGCCTCCGCCTCCTCCTCCTCCGCTGACCACGGTATACAGGGGATTGGTCATGTCTATCTGCCAGATACCGCGCCCGTAGGTGCCCGCACTCAGCAGCTTGGTACCGGGAGTATAGTACAGCTTATTCACCTGTACGTTCGGCAGCTGGTTTGGCGCGGTGATGTTATGCCAGGTCGCGCCGGTATCCACTGTGTAGAACACGCCGATATCGGTGCCAACCGCGAGCTCTTGCCCATTGTTGCGCGGGAAGCAACAGATACAGTTGGTCGCGATGTCTGGCAAGCTGCCGGTGATGTTCTGCCATACAGGCTGCCCGCCGGAAATCTTGCCTGTAATGTCATAGCAGACGTACACATGATTGCCCTGCAGGCCCGAAAGTGTTACGTATATCTGCTTGGGGTTGGTCGAGCTGGCCGAAATGCCAGTGATCGAGCGCACAGGCAGGCCGCCGGGCAGGCCCTGGCGGTCAATCTCCGTGAACGTAACCAGATCCTCGTCCGGCCCGGGATCATTGTCGGCATTGCTGGAATAGTAAAGCAGACCGTCATTCGTTCCAACATAGAGGTACTTGATGCTTGCAGGGGTCGTCTCGATGGCAGATATCGTGCTTGTTGCCGTGAACTGCTTGGCGAGCTTGTCCCAGTCCTGCAGCCGCTCGTCGTACTGGTACAGGTAGTTGGTCGACATGTAGAACAGGTTAGGATTGGAGCGGCTCATTTCGCCGGTTGAGAAGAACGACGTGATATCGTCACCGGTATACAGCGTAACATCCGAGACGTCTGCCTGCCAGCCGTCGCCGGTACGTTCTACAGGGTAAAATGGCTCGTCCAACGGGCTAGGGTTCTTAAAGTTCAACGATCCGAACTGGATTCCCGGGTTGAACTGGTTGATACCGCACCCGCCTCCGTCGCCGCCGATAACAGCCTGCCAGCCGGTTGCAGCGCCGTACGAGTATTGTGTCCCGTTATCCTGTGTACCGCCGAGCGCGGTTAGTGGGTCCGTCGGATGCATGCCGATGAAGTAGAACTGGGCGATCCCAAGTCCGCCAGCAATCGTCCCATCGCCATTGATCGGTGTATTCGTGTAGGAGCCCAGCGGTTTAGGGAAGGACGATCCGGTGTTGTACGGATTCGGAACAATATACCAGTCGAATATGTTGTTGACGCTTTCGTAAAGCGCGTAGTCGTGCGGGTCCGGAGGCCCTGGAGGCGCCGGCGGGGTAGGTAGTGGATTCGGGATAGGCTTGGGGATTTCGTAATGAATGCCGTTGACAGGGCCGCCGGGTTCCGGGCCGGGCGCAATCGTGATGCGATAGGCGCCGCCATCGCAGCCTGCAAGGAATTCCAAGGGATTCTTTGGATTAACCGCAAGCGCATGCTGATCCGTGTGGTAGCCTGACACTTGCTGGGTAGTCCGATAATTGATGGTGCCTGAGTTCCCAGAATTGTACGGGAAGCCAATGTCTCGTTGCACTCCAGAGCGCCACAGCTGGCCGCCATCCAATGATATGTGGAGATCCAGGAGACTTACGATCACAATGTCGCGTGTTTCAAACCCGATGTGCTGTACAGGCGTCGCATTGTCGGTAACAAGCACGCCATCGTTCGTTGTACTGCACGCAATCGCCATGTTATAGAACGTCGACTGGTCCCAGATGTTGCGTCCACCTGGCCCGGTCTTCGGGAAGTTGACGCAATTGACCCAGCGCAAGGCTCCTGTGTCGGCGTCATCCGGTTCCGGGGCGGCGCCGCCCGTGTTGGGAGTCGGCTCGCCCTTAACCACCATCTGCTCCGGTGTTAGCAGTGCATACAGCGTCGCCCTGCCGCGCAGCGAACGAATGGGCGAGGCCGCAATGTCGACACGGCCGGTTGGTGAGGGCGCCCCCGCCATTGCGGTCCAGGTCACGCCGCCGTTGAGGGACTGAAAGATACCGCCGCCAGGTCCATCGGCGCAGGCATAAATCCTGTCGCCATAGGAATTATAGACGACGTTGCTAAAGGAGCCGGTAACCGCCGGGGTCGTGTTCGGCCCTAGCGCGACTTTCCACGTGAGTCCTCTGTCTACGGAGATTAGCAGGCCCTTGTTTCCGGCAGTCGCGAACACCTTTGAGGATGTATTCGGGTCAACAGTGATGTGACGTATTGGATTATTGCCGATAATGTCGGCGCCTAGGACCGTGAAGCTCCACTTTAGGCCGTCCCATCGCCCCTTCAGAATACCGAAACCAGGCCCTGGCGAGTCGTATTCACCGGTGCCGATATAGATGGTGTTGCTATCCCGAAAATCGACAGCGATGCAACTCACTGGCAGCATCGGCAGGAAGTCCGTGATGGGTGTCCAGGTCGCCCCGGAGTCTTTGCTCTCCCATACGCCGCCCCGCGATCCTGCCGCAAAGTAGTGCGTCGGGTCGTTCGGATCGTAAGTCAATCCAGTTACGCGCCAGCTTACGGCGCCGCCTGCATACCCTGGGGGTCCGATTGTGCTCCAATTCGGTTGGGGTGGAGGTGGCAACAGCGCATTGGCGCGAATGCCTCCCGAATTTGACTTGCCAGACAGGGCATCTCGTTTCGCAATCGCTCGCGTATACGCGCTTATGTCCAGCTTATTGCCGGGGAATACGCGGGGGCGAAGCCAATATAGGTAGGATTCCCACGCTTCGGTTCGTGCCTCCAGCTCGGCGTCATTTTCAGCGCCGAACGCTTTGGCTTGTGCACGAGTAAGCTTCTTCAGTGGCTTCTTCGCAACGCCTGAAAGGCGATCGCCCTGGTGCCTGGGAAGATGCACGGCGGATTCGTCCGATTCGTGACGGTCTTTGTCCGTTCTTATCTCCGCTTGCGCTTTCTTGGCGGCCTGGGCGCGCAGATAAGCGACGAAATCCTCCACAGACCGTAGGGACGTAGGATCCACAGTGGGCGCCAGGTCTGAGGTGCGCTTATTAATGGACGGTTTAGACGATGCAGCTTTCAGCTTGGCTGGTATAAGCTGTTGTGCCGACAGCGGTAAGGCCATCGCAGCCAGGAAAGCCAGTGTCCATAAGGACGCTCGCATGGGCGTTGATACCGTCCCGATGAGGCTGCGTTTAGAACACCATGGCAGCATAGGACCTATCCTTTCAGTTACAGTCGCTGTGTGCGACGGTGCGGTTGAAAAGACGGTCGACCGATTCGCTCTCAGGCTCACAAAGCCGGGGGGGCCAATAAGGCAGGCAGAACTGGCGAAAGTTGGCAGTTCGGCAGCCTTTGGGGAGGCAACGGCGAGCGAAACGCCTAGATTGATTAAGCGAACTGTATCGAACCGTTACAGCAGAATCGCAAATATAAGTGAAGCACAGACATGTCGGATACCCGAGAAGGGAGTGACGACAACGATAGGGGGTTGCCATCTATATCGGTTCCGCATTGGAGCTATTATACCTATCTGTTCGCTAATCCTCCTGGTCTCGACAGATTCTTTTAGAAATCGTTAAGAATAATCTGGTTATCTGACGAGCATTTACGGCCAAGAGTTTAACCAGGAATTCCCCTTATCGCCGCCGAACTGAGGAGGAAACCAACCTCTGACTGTTTCCTCCTGTCTGGCGTCAGCATACTATTGATTTGTGAAAGAGTTATGAATAGATGAGAATTACGGATGTACGCGTGATCGTCACCTGTCCCACACGGAACTATGTGATCGTAAAGGTAATGACGGACGAGCCGGGGCTTTACGGGGTCGGAGACGCCACGCTCAACGGACGAGAGCTTGCCGTCGCAACGCTGTTGCAGGATCATATCGCGCCGCTGCTGCTAGGGCGGGACCCGGATTGCGTGGAAGACATCTGGCAAATGCTGTTTCGGGGGTCCTACTGGCGTGGAGGTCCCGTCCAGATGACCGCGATCGCAGGGATAGACACCGCCCTCTGGGATATCAAGGGCAAGAGAGCGGGGCTGCCCGTCTATTCGCTGTTGGGCGGAAAAACCCGGAGCGGAGCGCTCGCCTACACCCACGCCGGCGGCCGCGATCCGGTCGAAGTCGAGGATTCCGTTCACAAATGCGTTGAAAAAGGGTTCAAAGTCGTGCGCTGCCAGGTGTCCGTACCAGGCAATCGGGGCACCTATGGAGCGGGCGGCGCTAAAGAGGCCGCGACCGCTACCTGGCCGGAAAAGACTGAGGATGCATCCGCGACGAGCAGCGCCGCCGGATCGGGCAATCCGTGGGGCGATGGCGGACCAATGCCGTTTGTGGAGACCTGGGAACCCGGCCCGTACCTGCGAGCTATTCCGAAACTGTTCGCACACCTCCGCGATAAAATCGGGTTCGATATCAGTCTGTTCCACGACGTGCACGAGCGACTGACGCCGATCCAGGCGGCGCGCCTCGCGAAGGAGCTGGAACCCTACGATTTGTTTTTCCTGGAAGATCCGCTGCGGCCGGAGCATCGGGAGAGTTTTCGCCTGCTACGAAACCATTCGACCACGCCGCTAGCCATGGGCGAGCTCTTCTCGACGAAGTGGGACTGCCTGCCGCTTATCACAGAACAGCTGATCGATTACATTCGGTGCGACCTTGCTCACATCGGAGGCATCACTGAAGCAAAAAAAATCGCCGCGATCTCGGAATGCTATTCGGTACAGACAGCCTGGCATGGTCCGGGCGATATTGGACCTCCCACCCACGCGGCAAACGTCCATCTAGACGTCGCTACCGCCAATTTCGGAATCCAGGAGATGGTCTTCTTCTCTGAGCAAGTTCAGGAAGTGATGCCGGGCGGCCCGACATTCGATAACGGGTTTCTGCGCCCGTCAGAAGCGCCGGGCCTCGGTACGGATATCGACGAAGCGGCCGCCGCGCGCTACCCGTATAAGCGAGCCTATCTTCCTATGTCTCGCCGAGCCGATGGCAGCGTCCAGGATTGGTAGACCGGATGACTGCCGGCCAGCCGTTTTGGCGCACGATCCTCGCCGTTTGCGCAGCTATCATCGTGGTCCTGTGGCTCGCGCAAGCGAATCCCTACCTCAATCCCGCCGACGACTCCGGCCGGTACATGGTGCTGGGAGAATCGCTCGCTCAGACCGGCGATCTGCGCCTGATAAACGATGTCCGCCATCTGCGCGATACGCTCTACGTGCCGGGCTTCCCGCTCTTGATTGCCTGCTGGCTAAAGGCGACGGGATCGGCCCCGGGCGCAGTGGTCCTCCCTGTAAAGGCCACTCTGCTCATCCTTCAATTGGGCACCCTCCCACTCTTCCTTGTTCTATTGCAGCGCGCGCGGCTCCGCCAAACCACGATCGTGTGCGCCATGTTCGCCTATGCCCTCTGTCCGGCGATGGTCGCGTATTCGAACGAAGTCATGTCCGAGATGCTGCTACTGTTCCTGTGCCTGGCTTCTATCGTGCTGGCGACTCGCCCCCTGGCCCCGAGTTCTGGTGCTCGCACCCAAATCCCCAACCTTGAGGGGACCGATGCCGCCCCACGCCCGGCCGGGGATAGCCCGCCGGCACCCAATGCTGCGGGAGCCGAAGAACCCCCAGACCCCACGCCCGAACCTCGACCCCCGACCTTCTCTGCTCCCCCGGCAGTCTATCTTGCCGGCGCCCTGGTCTGTGCGTGTCTGGCGTATTACGTTCGCGCGGCAGGGGCGATACTTTTGCTGTCGCTCATCGTATGGTTCTGCTATAAAAGGCAGTGGCTCTGGGGAACGATCGGGTTGGTGATGGCGCTGCTGGTAGTTGGAACGTGGCAGCTGAGGACAAGCCGCATCATCGCGTCGGACCCGCCCAATACGCCGCATGATACCTACATGAAGCAGTTCACCCTGAAGAACCCGGATGATCCAAATGCCGGACGAATTCAGATGAATGCCCTCGGGATCGCGAGCCGTATCAAGCGCTGCTTCCCGCCCAACATCGGCAATATTCCGCGGGCCGTTCTGTTCTCAATGGGTGCGCCGAAGTCGATCTGGCAGTACCTGTTTTTCGTTGTGGCGGTGCCGTTCACTTTACTCGCGCTGGCCGGTTGGGCGCTGGCGTGGAGGAAGCAGCTCTATCTCATCTGCGGTTTCAGTGCGCTCTTCTGGGTGTTTATCGCACTCTGGCCCTGGCTCAACCCGCGGTTTCTGGTGCCGCTCATCCCATACATCCTATTGTATGTGTTCATCGCTGCCGAGGCGCTTTACGACGCGGTTAAACCAAATATGCCAGATGTGGCGATTCGAACAATCTTCGGCGTATACCTGGCGCTCATGTTTCTGTACTATGCTCGCGTCTACTCTGTGGTGATCCCACGCGAGCATAGGGGGGCGCTGACTGGTTATTCACTGGGACGCACGAAAGACGAGGCCGGGTTCTATGCCGCCGCAAACTGGCTGCGCGGACGCGAGCCGGACACAGTGGTGATGGCCCGGCCAACCTACTTGATGCACCTGTACAGCGGCCACCCCACCACGCAAATCGAGCCGTCTATGAATGCAAAGGCGCAAGAGCTTGCCTACATGCTTCCAAATCACGTACGCTATCTGGTTGCCGATAAGTGGAGTTGGTCGCACACCGACCGGTACGTGGGCAACTATCTGAGCATCTATGGCAAGGAGTGGACCCTGGTATGGACCGATCCGCTGGGGAGCGGCGTGACAATCTATCGGCGAAATCTCTGAGGCACAATTGACTCTTTGAGAAACTGCCTGCTATAATTTGGTCAACTCCGGCGAGCAGCGTGGCTTCGTACGGCCAGGGATTTTCCTCATTCCACCTAATGCTTACAGACACAGTGTCGTCGTCTGTTGCCATGGGCTTCTTGCCTTCTCCCTATCATCAATTCGGTCGATGAATCGGCAGACCGGCAATGTCGCCATTGTGTCTTTAAACCCTCGATTTTCAGCAAAGGAGATTGTTCACTATGACTCCCAAAGACGTTATTGACCTCGCGAAGGAGAAAGAGGCCAAGGTCGTCGACATCCGGTTTACCGACCTGGTCGGGCAGACCCAGCACTTCTCGATCCCAGCCACCGCGCTCGACGAAGACAAATTTGACAATGGCCTCGCGTTCGACGGTTCTTCCATTCGCGGTTTTAAAGCCATCAATGAATCCGACATGATTCTGATTCCTGATCCGAACACGGCGTTCATCGATCCATTCATGGATGTTACCACGCTAAACATCACCTGCGATATCGAGGATCCGATCACGCGCGAGATCTACAACCGCGACCCGCGACAGGTTGCCAAGATGGCGGAGCGATATCTTCAGTCGACTGGCATCGCGGACACAGCCTACTTCGGTCCGGAGGCGGAATTCTACATCTTCAACGACATCCGGTTCGACCATACTTCCCATTCCGGCTACTACTATGTCGATAGCGACGAAGGAATCTGGAACTCCGGTCGCGACGAGAAGCCGAACCTGGGCTACAAAATTCCCTATAAGCGCGGCTACTTCCCGGTGCCGCCGACCGACAGCCTGCAGGACCTGCGCACCGAGATGATGCTCAACCTCATCGATGCCGGCATCGAAGTTGAGATGCAGCATCACGAGGTCGGCACTGCCGGCCAGGCAGAGATCGACATGAAGTTCAATACGCTGCTCCGCATGGCGGACGACCTTCAGAAGTACAAGTACATCATCAAGAATACAGCTGTGCAGAACGGCTACACGGTTACTTTTATGCCCAAGCCGCTCTTCCAGGATAACGGCTCCGGAATGCACGTTCACCAGTCACTATGGAAAAACGGCCAGCCGCTCTTCTACGATGAAAAGGGCTACGGCTCGCTTTCCGAGATGGCCGTGCACTATATCGGCGGAATCCTCAAGCACGCGCCTGCCCTTATGGCGTTCTGCGCTCCGACCACCAACTCCTATCGCAGACTCGTGCCGGGATACGAGGCGCCCATCAACCTTGTCTACAGCGCGCGCAACCGATCCGCCTGCGTCCGCATCCCCATGGTCAGCAAGTCCCCGAAGGCGAAGCGCGTCGAGTTCCGCGCTCCCGATCCGGCCGCGAACCCGTACCTGGCGTTCGCCGCGATGCTGATGGCCGGCCTGGACGGCATCGAGAACCGGATTCAGCCGCCTCCGCCCGTGGACAAGGATATCTATGAGATGCCGGCCGAGGAGAAGAAGGACATCGCGCAGACGCCAGGCAGCCTGGACGAATCGCTGAAGGCGCTCGCGAACGATCACGAGTTCCTGCTGAAGGGCGGCGTGTTCAGCCCAGACCTGATCGAAACGTATATCGAATACAAGTACGAGCAGGAGTTCAAGCAGCTGGCGCTCCGCCCGCATCCGTACGAGTTCATGATGTATTACGACATCTGATCGTTCGGCTGGTTGTTGTTTGGCATGAGCTGGTTGTCGAAAGACACAGAACACAAATGGGCGCGCGGTTTTCCGCGCGCCCATTCTAATGTGCTGGCAGATGGGAGATTAGGGCGCCGCTGGAGCTTCCACCTTCTTCTCGGGCGGGGTGAGCGCGATCTGCTTGTGCGCAAAATCGAACGTGACCTTAAATTGGCAGATGAAGTCCATTCCGATCACCGCGAACGTTCGATCGAACTCCTTACTGCTGTCGGAGGTGAGGTAGGAAACGCGCGCCTTCTTCCACTCCGCCTTGCCTATGCTTAGTTTTGGCACCTCGATCATCGCTACTTTGCCCTGAACGCCCCCGGCACGCGAGATCGTATTCGTATTAACAGGTTTGAGCTTGAGCTTTTCCGCGATCTCTGTTGGGATAACCGTGCCGGGCGACGCCGTATCGATGAGTGCGAGAAATGGCTTGGCGCCCGGTATTGCGACTGTTGCGTAAGGGCGATTGTCCTTCAGTTTCAGTGGCGCTACGGATGTCTGGCGTGTGCGTGGTATTTTGTCGGCGGCGTTTGCCAGCATCACGCTCTGCGCAGCGGAATCAATTGTCACCTGAAATGCGGAGAGAAACGGAGTTCCGAGCCACGTCGCAGGAGCATCGGGGTGGGGGTTGAGAGAAAGCAAGCCTGGGACGTCGGCGACTGCGAATGCCACTTTTGAAAGGTCCAGTGTCGAGGCTTTGAAGTGAGATACCTCCGCCTGGCCGCCAGCAGTGGCAGAGTCTAGCGCATCGATCTTAACCCGTCCATCTACCGTAACAAGTTTTAGCCGCTCCGATGCCTGCGGCGAGATCACGTTCGCGTTCAGTCCGGTAGCAATGACAGCACGTTCGGTGCGGCTCGCATCCAGACTCACGACGACTGTTGGCACACGGTTCCATGGCTGTATCTGCAGCGATGCAGGCAGCACTTTCTCCGGCAGCGCCATCGGGCACTTTTGCAGCGGCGCCGTATCGACCGGCTGTATGCTGGATGCGGCGCAGACCAGCACAGCGGCCAATGCTCCCACTTCCCGGCACATCAGGATCATCGGTGACTCTGCTCCACAATAGATTTAGCGGCCTCAAGCGCCAGCAGATATCCTATCTGACCAAGCCCGGCGATTTGGCCCACCGACACAGGAGCAACCACAGAATGATGTCGGAAAGCCTCGCGTGCATAGATGTTCGAAAGGTGGACCTCGATCGTCGGCAGGCGAACAGCGGTCACCGCATCCCGAATTGCGTAACTGTAATGGGTGTAGGCGCCCGGATTGATGATGATGGCATCGGCCCAGGTGCGAGCGTCGTGAATCGCGTCGATGATCTCACCCTCGTGGTTGGATTGGAGAATCCTCACCTCGATATCAAGCTGCTGCGCTTTCTGCTTGATGCTCCTGTTGATATCGTCGAAGCTGTCGCCGCCATACACTTCGCGCTCCCGCGTGCCGAGCAAGTTGAGGTTTGGCCCGTGAATTAAGGAGATAGTGATCACGAGCCCGCTCCTTTTTGGACCGCGGGATCGGCGGACGGATTCAGGACCACGGCTTCCTCAACCAGCAGAATCGGGATGCCATCTCGTACCGGGAAACCATACTTGCCGCATTCACAGTCCAGGGAAGTTCCTGCGGAGTTTAGCTTCACCGGGCGATGATACTCGCAGCCAGGGCATTCGAGGAGATCCAGGAACCAATCGTCCAGTTTTTGTGGCGGCAGCGTGTCGCTCTTAGTATCGCTGTTCATTGCAGGCGCAATTCTCCTTTTCGTGCTTACAGGTACCGGCCGGCCGCCTCAAGGCGGAGGACCGCCCTGGTCTCGCTTGCCTCTTCAATCGTTTGACTATCGCTTTCCGGCCGCTTCTCGATACACCGACCTGGTGCGCTCTGCCGTCGCGTCCCAGGAGTAGCATGCCGCCCTGCGTAGTCCCGCATCGATATACCGAATCCTCAATTCAGCGTCCGTCAGCATCACGATCAATGCTGACGACCAGGCACTGACATCGGTCGCCGGAACGATCATGGCTGCCTCACCGGAAATCTCCGGCAAGCAGGGGGCGTCTGAGACCAGCACCGGCGTGCCGCACGCCATCGCTTCGAGGGGCGGCAATCCAAACCCCTCGTATAGGGATGGATAGGCGAACGCATCGGCCGCCCCATAGAGAGCTGGCAGGTCGACGTCGTCGATATAGCCGGGAAAGACCAGCGACTCCGCGGCAAGATCTCCTCCGCCGGATCGAGCGGCAGCGCGCAGCGTTTCGAGCTCGGTCTCCCATCCCGCTTTGCCGGCGATCACGAGCGAATGGGGGAGGTTCGACCTCTTCTTGGCGCGGCCGAACGCTTCGCAAAGCATCTTCAGGTTCTTTCGTGGCTGCAGCACGCCGACCGCGAGTACGTACGGCTGTGTGATACCGTATTTTGCCAACACTGCCTCTAATGTGTTCGCATCCGAACCAGCTCGATCCGCAAACCCGTCCGGCAGCCCGAGCGGGATCGCTGCGACCTTCTCCGGCGGGAGATCGTAGGCTCCCAGTATGTCCCGGCGCGAGCTCTCCGAATCCGTGATGACGCGGGCAGCGCTTCGCATCGAGGCGGGCACGGTCAGGTTCAAAAGTAGACGATGCTTTTGCGGAAACCACTCCGGATGTAGTTTAAACGAGATATCATGCACAGTCGTGACAATCGGACACGGGCAAAGCATGCGAGGCGGCGTGGTATATTGCACGTGGACGATATCTGCTTTGTCCTTGCGTAGCGCCGCGGGCAGGGCGAGCAGTGTCCAGATGCGCTCGTTCGCGGCGGAAAGTACGCGCGAACCCACCTGCTCAGAGATCGGCAGCTCTCCCGCCGGGATGGGATATCGGCTGTATACCAGGAATTCGAGATTGTCGTCAGCGCTAGGTAGGGCGCTTATCAGTCCCCGCCAGTAGGTTCGATCACCGGTATATCTGCCTGTCAACGCTCGCCCATCGATGGCAACCCGCATGGAATGTCTCCCACGGTATTATGTCGTATAGCCACGGGAAAAGCAAATTGAGGTCGCTCGGTACACGTACGCATTGGTTGAATTTGTAATTGCAATTCTCGGCTAAATCGGTTACAATGCACTAATATCCCCCAATTAATTGTCTGTTTAGCACGAAGTCCGTGCCCCAGACCGTCTTGTGAGCGATTTCGAAAGAGGTCGGCTCTTCGGAGGACCCATGCGGAAACGTGCTTTCACCCTGATAGAGATCCTCGTCGTGATTGCTATTATCGCAATACTAGCTGCAATTCTCTTCCCGGTGTTTGCCCAGGCACGTGAAAAGGCGCGCCAGGCCGTCTGTCTTAGCAACAATAAGCAGATCGGGCTCGCGCTGAATATGTACGTTCAGGACTATGATGAGCGGTTCCCACCCGCGGACTATGGCGCGCCCGTCACCTCGCCGCCTTTCACGGTGTTCGGGTGGTACAGCGGCAACGGCGGCGCCGTCTTCTATCCTCCGTGCTGCTTCGATCTGCTGCAGCCTTACGAGAAGAACACGCAGCTTCACAAGTGCCCCTCGGACGGTTCCGGTATTCCGTCGAAGCTCACCCTGGGTGTGAACGGGGCGGGACAGCCGCTCCAGCCACTTTCCTACTCGCTCAACCGCTACTTCTTCTACGATTCGAGCACATGGAGTTTCAACCCGGCCGCTGGCTGGGCGCTCGCGGCAGTTCCCTCACCTTCCAACCGCATCTTCGTAACGGAGAGCGCGGCATTCCTGGGACGCGAGCTGATCGGGCCCGGCAACCTGAATCTCGTGGTGAATGGGGATCCAAAACTATTCAACAGGCATTCCGAAGGCGGTGTCTACCTCTATGCGGACGGCCACGCGAAATGGCACAAAAGGCCCATCTCGTGGGACCCGACTCAGCCGGGCGGAATACCTTCGGCGACCTGGACCGCGTCGATGCCCGCGCCTGCTAATAATCCTCCGACCGCACAATTCGCTCAGTGGTTCCCGTGGGTGGATAACCCTGAGACCTGGTAGCGTCTCACCTGTCACTTTGAAGTCGATCGTAACGATATAGCCTTACCACAGAGTGCCCGCCGAAAACGATCCGGCGGGCACTCCGTCTTGTTCTCTTCTATTTCTTCGTTTGTTCCGACGTTGTCGTCTTCTCCAGTTTCTTCAGCATCTTCTCTGCGTCACGCTCGGCACGGCTATGTGAGACCTTGATAGGCTCCTTTTCCAGGCTCTTTGCATGATTCACAAGTCGCACTACGGCCGCCACAATTGCCACAAGGATCGTCACGCCGATGGCAAGGTACAGATAACCCAGAAGCGCCGAAACGATCCATAACAGAACCATGATCGCTACCACGATAAGCACGACCTGTAGAGTGGTTTTCATCCTTCGTTTGCCCTCGATATTTCGAGTTGAGAGTCTGCGACAAGACGTCTTCGCAGAATTCTTGACCATTATAGCCACGATAAGACGCCGCGTCAAATGCCACCCAATTCGGCC
>Ga0068855_100005460_pt1 | contig 15504 bp, 14 predicted proteins | sample KBSCornC52_FD_66592 | JGI IMG/M metagenome (GOLD analysis project Ga0068855, IMG submission 66592) | Corn rhizosphere microbial communities from Kellogg Biological Station, Michigan, USA - KBS Corn C5-2 | ecosystem: Host-associated > Plants > Roots > Rhizosphere > Soil ...
GTTCATTGTCGGTAAACGCATACTGTATTTTTTTCTGCTGTAATGTGGTTAAACTATGTAAGAACCGGTTGGCCATGTTTGCCGGTTTCTGCTGGCACAGGCATACAGATGTATGAGCAGTGAGAAGTATAAAAAGGAATTTTTTCATGGTAACGTTAAAGTACGCTAAAGTTACCTTTTTAAGCGGAACGCTGAATGCATAATGCTGAAAGCTGAGTACTGAGTGCAAAACGGTGTTCAGCATTTTGCGTTTTGCATTTGGCTGTATAATAAAAAAGCTCCTGCTTTTCAGCAGAAGCCTTTGTTATAGTTAATACAGTTAATTAAAGTACGTCGAAAACAACCAGCAGGGCATAGATTGCCGGAACAAGCCATAATACAAACGTAAAGAATACCAGCAGCATAAGTACCAGAGAGATCCAGAACTTAACGTCGAATGCTTCTTCTTTCAGGTATACGGCCAGCGGTGGCAATAATATTGCAAGGATAGCTAATAAGATGAGTTTAGCATCATCATCAGAGCGTGATTTCTTAGCAGCACGGTACTCTTTAAAGAGTTTTTTGGCCTCTTTCATGCGGCTTTTCCGCTCTTTGTGCGACAGGTTCTTGAACTCATCGAGGGCCGACTTTACTTCTTCTGAACTGGGTTCAGATTTGGTAGAGCTTACCGCTGCAGGTGCAGGTTCGGCAGCAGGTTGTGAAGCCTCGGTAGCCGGTTGTGAAGAAGAAGGTACAGAAACCGGTACAGAAGCCGCCCGTGATGCAGATACAGAAACAGATACCGTCAACAACAAAGCCAGGAATTGGGTAGCGATCTTTTTCATATTATCAATTTTGGTGGAACAAATATATGGAGGAATTTTACAGATTGTTGCATTACATGCAATTAAAAGACCACAAATAAAAGAATCAAGAACCAAATGTCAAATATCAAAATGTTCTACGTATTGCCTTTTGAATATTGAGATTTGGTTCTTTTTTGGGAAATTGAAATTTGGTTCCTGGTTCTTTTTTGGACATTGAGATTTGAGATTTGGTTCTTTTTTTGGTATTTAATCAATTTGTTGCAGGTTGTGTATAACAGTTAGCATAAAACATCCAACACCTGCAGGAAATGATTATTATTGCATGTACAATCTTTGTTGTAAATATATATCATGGCCAGTGTAAGCAAATACTTCCGAAAAGCAGGCGAAGCGCAAACCGCTGCAACAGCGTTCTGGCAATGGTTTGTTGAAAATGAGCACAGGTTCCGGGAGCTTGAAAAAAATGATTCTGATCAGGCATTGGCCTTCCTGGAAGAACTGATCCAGCAGATGCAGCCATTTAATCCCTGGTTAAAAGCATTGGCCGGTCCATATAACAATGAAAGTTTTGAACTGATCATTACTGCCGATGGCGATATGGCCATGTTCTGTAAAGTTGAAGAGCTGGTAAATGCCGCTCCTGTCGTTGAAAACTGGGTTTTCACGGCACATAAACCGGCTTTGGGCTTTGAAAATATCAGCATTGATCTGTATGGTTTGGATTTCAGCGCAGCTACCACCAATTTTTATCCGATAGTACAGGAAGATTATCCCGATGAAGTAAGCATTGTGCTTACCCATACGGAATATAATAAAGAGCTTGATGACCATTTTCAGGCAGGTGGTATGATCTATCTCGAAAACGGGCTGGGGGAGGTGAATACCGCTACCAAAATAGATCATTACGAAACTGGGCCATTGCCCGCTGAAGGCGACGGTACAGAGACCATCCCGATCTCGAAACTGGCCGACTATTTAAACTGGCGCGAAAAAGAGTTTATTGAGAAGTACGAATCGGTGCCCACTGAAAAACCTGATATCTTTCACCTGCTCGAAGCCGAAGACCGCGACGGAAAACTTATTCTGGTAACCGTTAATATGGATTGCAAATACTGGGATCTGAAACCGGCCTTCTCATGGTTATTGCAGGTAAATATAAACTATACCGGCGACGACGGAGGATTTCCGTTCGAAGAACAACTGATGCAATTGCAAAGCCTCGAAGAAGAAATGGTAAGCCTGCTGCCCGAAGACCGTACCGTTTTTGCCGGCAATAAAACATACGATAACTGTCGCAACATTTATTTTTATGTAAATGAATATAAAACTACTTCCGCGCTATTGAATGATTACATCGAAAACAAGGAAACCGATCTTGAAATTGTATTCTTTATAAAAAGAGATAAATACTGGCGAACCATGGAGCAGTATTTTAATTTACCTACCGAAGACTGATAATATACTGGCAGTGAGAAGCCGGTCGCTGGTAAGTAAGAGTATCCTATTAGTTATTATCCATTTCTGCTCACCATTTGACTAATATATCTGTAACGGCTATGTTAGCGTTTTTGTTACACATATTGCTTTATACCGTAAACTCTGTATTTTTGCCCAAACTTTTAACACGCAGTTGTTATTGCATGAAAGAAATTTTTTATAAGTTTGAAGAGGGGGAATGTGTTAACATATGCATGGTATAGGTGTTTATGGTGAAAACGGAGATAATGTGTGGTTTTACGTTTATTGGTATGCGCGTTCAATTTCCTTAGAAAACATTGACACTACTGTATGCAAACCTTGCGCCTGGATTTATTGCGTTATTGGTTAATCATCAAGTCCATCGGAGTTACATCTCAGATGGAGGAGTATGAAAAGAGGAAAATGAGCATTTTCAATCAGCTTAATTTCCTTGGGATAGTTACCGGCATCATTGTACCGCTCATCGGAATTTTTTTTAATGATCATCTTCCGCCCCTTGCCTGGTTTATTGCGGGCTCTCCACTTGCTATCAGCGTTATTGTTTTGTGGTTAAATTATGAAAGGTATTACGAACATGCCCGTTTGGTATACTTCAGCTTATATCCTGTTGCCACCTGTTTGGTATATCTTGGCAAAGTAGATGTAGGCGTTGAACTGTTCTTCGTATTATATGGCGTATTATCGGTTTTCTTTTTAAACCAGATCATCAATATAATTTTTGCTTTTTCCTTATCGGTTATTTGTTATTATATAGCCTTTATTGTTCCCCACGATTATTATTTCAGGCTTGCACAGTCGAACTATTACTTTTATGTTTTCAACCATGTTACCGCGTTAGGGTCTATCTTTTATTCAGTATATCTTGTAAAGCAGGAAAATGCAGGCTACCAGCTTAGTTTGCTGAGCAAATCAGAAGAACTGCGTCGCCGCAATCTCGAAATTGAACAGCAAAGACAGGAAATTGCACAGAAGGCCGTATTACTGGAAGAACAAACCGGCAAGCTCATCGAACTGAATCAGCTTAAAAATAAATTGTTCTCGGTGATTGCGCATGATCTGAAAACGCCCATGTATGCATTGCGCAACCTGTTTAACCATATGCATAATAACGAAATGCCGGCAAGGGAAATGAAAGGCCTGCTGCCAGGCATAGTAACTGAAATGAACTATACCACCAACCTTATGGAAAACCTGCTGCAATGGGCTAAATCGCAAATGGAAAGCTCTGCCGTGCAACCAGAGGTGCTGGATATAGAATTTATGATCAGTAACGTAATGCTGTTATTGCAATGGCAGGCGCGCACTAAAAAGATCCATCTTGAATCGCAAATAGAAGAGCCACTGTTTTGTTATGCCGACAAGGAAATGGTAAACCTTGTATTGCGTAACCTGTTATCGAACGCCATAAAATTCACTCCCGAAAAAGGGCATATACAGGTAGGTGCCAAAGAATCTGTATCGAACATAGAAATATTTGTAAAAGATGATGGTATAGGCATCAGCCCCGAACGTCAGGAACAGCTTTTTGGCGACATGTTCTATTCTACCAGAGGCACCAATGAAGAAACCGGTACCGGTTTGGGCCTTAAACTATGCAAAGAATTCCTTGAAAAAAACGGCGGTCAAATCGCCGTACAAAGCCAACCTGGTAAAGGCAGCATCTTTACCGTTACACTTCCCAGATACGAGGATAAAGGCGCAAGACTTAAAGTGCAGAGTTCAAGGCTCAGGAATTTTTAAAGGCAACTATCCGCATCGACTTATCAACAGTTAAAAAAAACTCTCTCTCCAACACAATAATAAATAAGTAGCTGATACTTTACTTTTCATTAGCTGTCTATTACTTTTGCCACCGTTAAAAATTAGGTAACCTATTAAAAACTTAATCTAAAACAGATGAAGAAAGTTTTATTTGCTCTGGGCCTATTAGTTAGCTCTCATGGTTTATTTGCACAAATTCACAAGGGCAATTGGCTCGCCGGTGGTAGCATCGGTTTCAGTTCAGACAAGCAGGGCGATTATAAAGTCACTTCTTTTAATTTCAGTCCTGATGCCGGTTATTTTTTCATTGATCAGCTGGCTGCTGGTTTACGCCTTGGTTATACCAGCGAAAAAGTAAAGGGTCAGGGTGATGCATCAACGGTGTTTACCTTCGCTCCTTTTGTACGGTATTATTTTCTGCCTGCCGGTCAAAAAGTAAACGTGTTTGCCGATGGTGAATACGGTTTTGGTAAAGGCGGACAAAAAGACAAAGTAAACCTGAATGAATATGCTATCAGTGCAGGTCCCGCCATCTTCCTTTCGCCTAATACAGCATTGGAATTCAAACTGTATTATCAGTCTTTCGGCGGCAAATATTATGAGAATGCCAATGACGACAGATATAACCGCTTTGGTTTAAATATCGGTTTCCAGGTACATCTGGGTAAATAACAAAGGAAACAAAGCATAAAAGTAAAAAGGCATAAAGCAGAGTTCGCTCTGGCTTTATGCCTTTTCTTATTGCTGTTTCTTTTTGCTATTCTTCCGCCATGAACGGATACCGGTAATCAACCGGCGCATTGAACGTTTCTTTTATAGTTCTTGCACTAAGCCAGCGATAGAGGTTTAAAATAGATCCTGCTTTATCGTTGGTTCCGCTGGCGCGGGCGCCACCAAAAGGTTGTTGCCCCACAACAGCACCGGTAGGTTTATCATTGATATAAAAATTACCGGCTGCGTTACGCAGTTTTGCAGTGGCCAGTTCAATAGCCATTCTGTCCTGCGCAATGATAGAACCCGTTAATGCATACGGAGACGTTTTATTAACCAGTTCAAGCGCATCTTCAAACTTTTCGGCATTGTATACGTACACGGTTAATACAGGTCCGAAGATCTCTTCACACATGGTCACATATAAAGGATCTTTGGCTTCGATAACGGTAGGCTGAATAAAATATCCTTCTGTTTTATCGCATTTGCCTCCTGCCCATATTACGGCTTTTGCATCGTTCTTTGCTTTTTCGATATATCCTTCAATTTTGTCGAAGCTCTTTTCGTCGATCACAGCATTGATAAAATTTTTGAAGTTTTCAACGGTGCCCATTGCAAAGCTGTCAATGCCTGTCACCAGTTTCTTTTTTACTTCTTCAGCAAGGTTGGAAGGAATATAGGCGCGTGATGCTGCGGAACATTTCTGTCCCTGAAACTCAAATGCGCCGCGCAATAAAGCGGTCACCAGTGTATCGGGGTCTGCGCTTTTGTGAGCCAGTACAAAATCTTTACCGCCTGTTTCGCCAACAATACGCGGATATGATTTATAGTTAGGTATGTTTTGTCCGATCGTTTCCCACATATGATTAAATACGCCGGTAGAGCCTGTAAAGTGAATGCCTGCAAAATCAGCATGGCTGAAGCATACTTTACCAAGTACGGGCCCGTCGACATAAATGAGATTGATAACGCCATCGGGCAGGCCTGCTTCCTTTAAAATGCGCATGAACATTTGCGCAGAATAGATCTGTGTATGAGCGGGTTTCCATACTACCACATTGCCGCACATAGCAGCTGAGGTGGGCAGGTTACCGCCGATAGCCGTAAAGTTAAACGGAGTGATGGCCAGTACAAATCCTTCAAGAGGGCGGTATTCCATACGATTATGTACACCTGCACTGCTTACCGGTTGCTGACGGTATATTTCACTTAAGAAGTGCACATTAAAGCGCAGGAAGTCGATCAGTTCGCAGGCGCTGTCTATTTCGGCCTGGAAAACATTTTTACTCTGGCCCAGCATGGTTGTACCGTTCATGTACGGGCGATATTTCGTAGCGATCAGGTCGGCAGCTTTCAGAAAAATATGTGCACGGTTTTCCCAGCTCATATTAGCCCAGCTTTCACGGGCGGCAAGTGCAGCTTCGATGGCCTGTTTCACATGTTTTTCTTCGCCCGTATGATAATAACCCAGTACATGTTTTATTTCATGCGGCGGATGCATGGCCTCTTTTTTATTCGTGCGCACTTCCATACCACCAATAAACATGGGCACATCGGCAGTTTCCTGTTTCAATGCTGCGAGCACTTCTTTTAAGCGTTTTTTTTCCGGCGAACCGGGCAGGTAAGATAAAACCGGTTCATTGGCCGGCAGGGGATAGTGAAAATAACCCAATTCCATAATCATGTTTTGTTTGAGTTTGCGAAGGTACAGTTTTGTCGGAAGTCAGAAGTCGGATGTCGGAAGTCTGAAGATGTTCAATTTTGTAATCGTGGAGTAAACACATCAGTTTCAAACTTCAGACTTCTGACCTCAGACTTCGGACCTTCTTTTATCCACAGCCTTTACACATGGAGAATTTATATTTATTCAATAAATTAAATTTGGTGACTTTTACCTTCAAAATGTAACCCAGAACGTGATAATTTCCGGTAAATCAAGGTCTGACAGTAGCAGGTATCATATGCCTGATTTGTCGAATATTGTAGTGAAAGATATGCGTGAGTACGGTGTTGAGCAAGCCGGAAGTTATAAAGGTGGTGTTGAAGCCTACAAGGGATTATTAAATAAGGTGCGCAGCGGTTCCATTCTCTCTGAACAGGATTCCCTTCGTTTATTACCCAAAACAGAAGAAACAAGACAGCGAATTCAAAAGCAGATCGACGGGCTGCTGGAAAAATATTATGAATTAAGGAGTAAGGCCGACGAAATTCATAACAGCAGGGATATTACTAAAGGTTTGGTACCCGCGAAGCAGTCGGAGATAAATCTTCTTAAGAATCAATTAGATGAGATCAATTCAAGCCGTTCTTCCCTTCAGCAATCACAATATTTGACCTTCAGTTGGGGAACTTTTTTATTTTTATTGTTCCTTTTAGTTGCACTTTCGTTTTACTTGTTATACTTTTACATGAGTGTAGCGGATTTTGCGTTGAATGGAGTGGATCCCATGACCCTATTTCGCGAAGGGAGGCTTAACATTCAGCTTTTGCCCAACCTTCGAAGACTGGTCTACCTGATAATAAACTACCCCCCCTTAATCGTATTCCCCACGATATTTTTTGCTCTGGGAACATCGATCCACCTGTTTTCTGAGCGAGGATCAAAATATAAAAAAGTAGTCTGGGGATTGCTTAGCCTGGTATTCATTGGCGACATATTGCTTGCTCTACAGGTTCATTCTGCCGTGAATGAGATCTTAGTCAAGGTGAACCGCGATGAGTTCAAATCGCTGATCGTACCGGTATTTGCAGATTCCCGTTTTTACCTGGTCCTTTTTCTTGGTTTTGGCGTCTTTGCAATCTGGAGTTCCGTATATTATTTGATGCAGATGGAATGGGGCAAGCGCAACCAGTTGAGATTGCGATATAAGCGAATCACTCGTTTGCAGGATGAAATTCTGCACATGGAAGAGAAGCGAATGTTGTATGAAACCGAGTTGCAGCAGATCACACAACGTGCCGAAGACCTAAGCAAGGAAAAAGACAGGTTGGTACTACCCGTTGATGCGATAGAAAAGAACATTAACTATTTCAGAGACGGATGGAACGGATACCTGGCTACTTTATACGGTCGGGAAAAAGGAGAGGAGCAGATCAAGCTCATCAACGAAAAGACCGACGCGTATATAAAAGAACTAAAAGAATTTCAGGAATCTTATTTTAAATAGTTTTTTTAATAAGTTTCTTATCCTTGAGTTATGGCACGTTACCTCATCATCACCATCATGATTTGCGGCTGGGCGTTAGCCGGTTGCAATGAAATCGAAGAGGCTGTGAAGGATGCAAAAAAAGATGGCACCGCACCGCCCAAAGACAATTATATGGTATTGCTCGATCTGAGTGACCGTATATTAAACAATAACCAGCAGCAGGTCCCCAAAGACATCCAGGTTATTCAGTCTATCTATGCAGCTTTCAAATCTAAGCTTAATGCGAAAGATCCCACCAGGCTGTACTTTTCGGTAAACGATAAACTGAAGTTGATGGTAGCTCCGCAAAGAACTACCGCGCGCGAAGTGTACGACATGGCGGGTGATCTTCGTTTGTCGCTGGCTTCGGCACAACCTGAAGAAAAAGGGAAGATGCTCGAAGAAACCGAAAAGAAGTTCAATACACTGTTGCCACAGATCTATCGCAAAGCGGTGATCAGTAATAACAGTACTTCGTATGCAGGCGCCGACATCTGGAAGTACTTCAATGAAGACTTGCAGGATGATCTGGAGAAAGATGCACAGAACACCTTATTTATTATTACCGACGGTTATATGGACTTTGAAAGCCTGCAGGGCCGCGCTTCAAGAAATAATCGTTACACCTCCTGCTCACAAATCATTAATAATCTGAAGAAAGCACCAGACTGGAACAGCCGTTTTAAAGAAGGTGACTACGGTCTATTGCCTGTGAATAAAAGATTTCCTAATTTAAAGGTCATTGTACTTGAGTTAAATCCGAAAGATGACTGGACAGGCGAGTATAATCTGTTGACAACCATCTGGAGTAAGTGGTTTAACGAAATGGGTATTAAATCGTATGCATTTATTAAAGATGATAACATCAATGAGATAAATGAATCGATGGAGAAGCTCTTAAAAATAAAATTGCCGTCTTCAGCTAATATCGCATCTGTTTCATGGACACCCGTAACAGATGTTGATCCTGAAATTGCAAAGGCAGCAAAGAGCCGGAAAAATGAGCAGAGTGCAAGTGTAGCGACTACAACGACACCTGATCCTCCTGCTGTTAGCGTAGTGGCGCAGGAAGTAACAAAGCGCACTAGTAATAATACGAAAAGCACTGGTAATGCGTATGGTTCTTACAGTTCGTATAATTACGATGACGCCTCTGTTTCGGAAAAAAAGAAAGAAATTGTTAAAGAAAGAGAATATTTTCGCACGAAGAGCGTTAAAAGTCTGACGGATACAATAACTCGTGTCCATTTAAGAACCAATCCGAAAAAGCCAATTAGTAAACCAAAAGAGCAGGTTACCTTTGGTCCTGCTTATTAAAAAACCTTTACTCTTATGCTTCGTAGCCTATTAATCTTGGTCGCATCAGGTCTGATCTTGTGTGCCACTTCATGTGGTCCCAGCAAGGCAGTAAGTGACCTGACGAAGACCACCCAGGAAACTCTGGAGCTTGTTAAGAAAGAAGCCCAGCGCGCTATCGCAATGACAGTCGAAAAAGTAAAGAATTATGAAGTGGATCCCGACATCGGTAAAGAGATCATCCACAATCTGAAAGAAACAGAAAAGAAGATCGACACTCAGTTAGCTGTTGCTGCTGAAGTGGAAAAATCCGGTAACCGGGAAGCGATCCTTAAATTCGCTGAGCGCACTAACGTAATCATTCAAAGTGCGTTGACCGATCTTAAGTCGTTGAATGACTTGTACGACATTTCCACATTCTCTTCATTCGAAACTGCTACCTTCTTCCCTGCTGGTGGATTTGGTATTCCGCCCGAAAAACAGGAAGAAGCTAAAAAGTCGATTGAACCGATCGTACAACGAATCATTAAGTTCTTTGGAGACCACCCGCGTCAACGGTTTGTGGCAGTAATTGTATGTTATGGTTATTCTGACGAAACGCAGATCGCAAAGGAATCTCCTTTGTATAATCCGCTGCTCGCGAAGATGAAAACCAATAACCCAACCCGTCAGGAACTGAATGTTAAGTTATCTGAACTCAGGGCAAAATCAATTGCCAACCTGCTGGTTGACCTCATCAAAACAAATGAGGGTCTCATTCCAAACCCGAAACTCATCAACTACGATATTAAATGGATGGGTAAAGGTGAAGAGTTACCTTATCCAGACAAGATCAAAGATTATAAAGCGGAAGACAAACGCCGCCGAATGGTATCATTGATATGGAACGTACTGCCTGGCTCACTGTATGCACAGGGTCTGAGCAACGATACGGCCATGCGGTAATATCAGAAGAATATTATCAGAGAGTAATGCCGGATTGGTTTATTTCAATAACCTGGCAATATTAATTGGTGTATTCATATTTTGCCTGCAGCCTTCAATATGTAGTGCAAAGCTATAAGCTGCAGGCAGAATATTTGCTGAGTTCTCAGTGCTGAGTTCTGGGTTCTCGGTACTGAGGTACACGCAAAAAAAGAAAAACCACACTTTCGCGAAAGTGTGGTTTTTCTTTTTTATATATGCCTCATCGCTGAAGAGGTATATATAAAAAATCCCGGCTACCTGAGGCAACCGGGAATGCTGTTAACTTACTTCAAAACTATTCAGTACTTACATTATTTTAACTCTGCTTCTTTCTCCATCATCAGATACGCTTTAATAAATCCATCCAGCTCACCATCCATTACAGGTTGTACATTACCTACCTCATAATCGGTACGGTGATCTTTGATCATCTTATACGGATGGAAAACATAACTGCGGATCTGGCTGCCCCATTCGATCTTTTTCTTTGAAGCATTGGCTGCGTTCTTCAGTTCTTCGCGTTTGCGCAACTCTTCTTCATATAAGCGGCTCTTAAGCATCTGAAGGGCCATTTCGCGGTTTTCACCTTGTGTACGTGCTTTCTGACATTCTACTACAATACCGCTGGGAATGTGTTTTAAACGCACCGCAGTTTCTACTTTGTTTACGTTCTGACCACCCTTACCACCGCTTCGGTAAAACTCCCATTCAAGATCAGCGGGGTTAACAGCTACCTCAATACTGTCATCCACCAGAGGATAGACAAATATTGATGCAAAAGATGTGTGCCTGCGGGCATTACTGTCGAACGGTGAAATACGTACCAGCCGGTGCACGCCGCTTTCGGCTTTTAAAAAGCCATACGCAAACGCGCCATCGAACTGCAGTGTAGCGCTTTTAATACCAGCGCCATCACCTTCCTGCCAGTCAAGCTCGGTAACCTGCCAGCCCTGTTTTTCACCATACATGCGGTACATACGCGCAAGCATTTCTGCCCAGTCCTGGCTTTCAGTTCCACCGGCGCCGCTGTTGATCTGTAATACGGCAGGGAGCTCATCTTCAGGCTGGTTAAGCGTGCTTTTAAACTCTGCTTCATCCAGCTGCTGCAGGGCTTTTTCGTAGGCTTCTTTGGTTTCTTCTTCGCTGGCTTCACCGGCTTTCCAGAAATCAAAAAGTACCACAAAATCTTCTACAGCCGCCTTCGATTGATCATAGAGTTTAATCCAGAATTCGTTTAGCTTAATGCTTTTGAGTATTTCAGTAGCCCGTTTGTTATCATTCCAGAACCCGGGCGAAAGGGAGAGTTGTTTCTCTTCATTGACTTTGAATTGACGATTGTCTACGTCAAAGAAACCTCCTCAGTCCACCAAGTCGGGACCTCATATCGTTTATTTTTTCCTGTGTCATAGCGGGCAAAGATACAGGGAAAAAGTTGATTAGTTGACAAGTTGATATGTTTGGGATCACCGGCAACTTATTAACTTGTCAACATATTCACTTATCAACCTGTTCACTAATATATGAACACAAACAACTCACCCGTCGAAACCCATTATACTACCGGTAATTTATTCGAAACCATTCTGCAGGTATTGGAAAGATCAGGAGTTGACAAAGATCATGTTACGCGTGCTGATTTGGCTGCCGTAGATGAATTTCATGTACGTGGACAGGAAGTGTCGCGTGAACTGGCTTATGCTGCTGCCCTGCAACATACAAAAGTGCTGGATGTTGGCTGCGGATTAGGTGGCGCCTGCCGCATGCTGGCTGACGAATTTGGTTGTGATGTTACAGGCATCGATCTAACACAGGAATATATTCGCACCGCTATACAGTTATCTCAGTTAACAGGATTACAGCACCGTACCCACTTTGTGTATGGCAGCGCAACACAACTTCCTTTTGATGATAATAGTTTTGATGTAGTATGGACACAACACGTGCAAATGAACATCGAAAACAAATCTGCGCTCTATGCAGAAATTAAACGCGTGATGGCTGCCAATGGTAATTTTGTTTATTACGATGTGTTGAGCAATGATCATGCGCCTGTTCATTTTCCCGTTCCGTGGGCTTCTGATGCTTCATTAAGTTTTTTGATCACCTCACAGGAATTGCAACAGTTTCTGCATAACGCTGGTTTAAGACCAATAACTATAAAGGATGAAACCGAGAGTGGCATCAGGTTCTTTAAAAAACTGTTTAACCGTATTGAAGAAAAAGGCCTGCCGCCGGCAGGCGCCCATTTATTGATGGGAGATAATGCTGCTGATAAACTAAAGAACTTTTACGGGAACCTGACCGAAGGAACGATTAAACTCGAAAGCGGCATCTTTTTTAAGGAATGACACAGATTGTGGTTTTTGTCAGCAGCGGGTGGTTATTGCCTGAGCATCCGTGTTAATCTATGAAATCAGTGGCAAACCCGTTTTCGTCGTTACGCAGCAACGATATCATATTTTTTCCGACCTTCATGTTAAGCCATTGATTTTTTAATGATCCTAAATGTACAAATCCATGAAACGTTTATCATGCTATGTTAGCACAGCCATTATTGCTGCTTGTTTATGTACAGCCTGTAATAACCAGCCTGGTTCGGAAAGCAAAAAAGACGGAGACAGCACGACTGCTGCCGTTAACAATGCTCAACCGGCTATTATGGAAGAAACCATCACCTTTAACGGCGACAGTGCTACCATGAGTGGATTTGTAGCGTATGATACCAGTAATCACAGTAAGCGCCCTGCAATATTGATCATTCCTGAATGGTGGGGGTTGAACGATTATCCTAAAATGAGGGCGCGTGAACTGGCGAAATTAGGTTATGTAGCCCTTGCCATGGATATGTATGGCGACGGTAAAGTAGCCGCAGACCCTGGTCAGGCTCAAAAACTCGCTATGCCTTTTTATATGAATCCGCAAAAGGCAAAAGCCCGTGTAGATGCTGCCCTGGCTGCTTTAAAAAAGATCAATGATACCGACACCGGCAAATTAGCTGCCATTGGTTATTGTTTCGGCGGTGGTATGGCATTGAATGTTGCCCGCCTCGGTGAACCGCTCAAAGGGGTCGTAAGCTTTCATGGAACACTTATAGGTACGCCCGCCAATAAAGATCTTCTGAAAGCAAAAGTGCTCGTATGCCATGGCGAAGCCGATAAATTTGTATCGAAGGCCGACGTTGACAAATTCAAAAAGCAGATGGATTCTATTCATGCCGATTATACGTTCAGATCGTATCCAAACGCTACGCATGCTTTTACCAATCCGGCTTCTACCGAAACAGGCAAAAAATTTAATATGCCTATTGCCTATAATCCGGCAGCGGATTCTGCTTCCTGGAAAGACATGCAGATGTTTTTTGACAGAATTTTTAAGTAGATATTTTCGACTGCTGACTAACGACTTCAGACTTTGGATTTCCTGATGTCACAGTTTGCGTTTATTTTTATCAAAATTTTCGTTCTTGAAGACGATTTTAAATGAACAGCAACTGGCTATTACGATCCGGCGCCTGAGTCACCAGGTTTTGGAAAATAATATTGATCTTGATAATACGATTTTCATTGGCATTCAGCCGCGTGGCATTTTTGTGTCTGACCAAATGATCCAGGTCATTCGCCAGCTGGTGCCTCCTGAAAAAGTGCAGTACGGAAAACTGGATATTACTTTTTACCGCGACGACATCCGCAACCAGTTGCATGTACCTAATCAAACCGACATTCCATTTAGCATCGAAAATAAAAACGTGGTGATTATTGATGATGTGTTATATACCGGCCGAACCATACGGGCGGCCCTCGATGCGTTGCTCGATTTTGGACGGCCGGCAAAAGTGGAGCTTTGTGTATTGATAGACCGCCGGTTCAGCCGTCAGTTACCGATTCAGCCCGATTATACCGGCCGCTCCATCGACTCTATCATTTCGCAGAAAGTAAAGGTTTTCTGGAAGGAAAGAGACGGAAAAGAAGAAGTTGTTTTACTATAAGTCAGGGTTCAGGGTACAGGTTTCAGGGAACTGCCGCACGGTTTGGTATTACCCTGAAACATGTACCCCGAAACTCGAAATCGGGGCCTGAAACGTTAATCTTGGTTCGTAAACCTGATTACCCTAAATTCGCAGCTTAGAATGCAACTTTCAGTTAAACATCTGCTCGGCATAAGGGATCTCACCCGGCAAGACATCCAGATTATTTTAGATACTGCCACTCAGTTCAAAGAAGTTTTACAGCGGCCTATTAAAAAAGTTCCTTCCTTACGGGATGTAACTATCGTGAATCTATTTTTCGAGAATTCAACCCGTACAAGGATCTCTTTTGAGCTCGCTGAAAAACGACTCAGTGCCGACACAATTAATTTTACGGCCAGCGCCTCATCGGTTTCAAAAGGTGAAACGTTGCTGGATACCGTAAATAATATTTTGTCGATGAAAGTAGATATGGTGGTCATGCGGCATAGCGCCAGTGGTGCACCCCATTTTCTGGCTCAGCATATTCCTGCAGCCATCGTTAATGCCGGTGACGGTATTAATGAGCACCCCACACAGGGATTGCTCGATGCTTTTTCAATGCGTGAAAAACTGGGCCGGCTCGAAGGATTGAAAGTGGCTATCATTGGCGATATTATGCACTCACGGGTAGCCATGAGTAATATTTATCTGCTTAAAAAAATGGGCGCCGAAGTAATGGTTGCAGGTCCGCCCACACTGATCCCTAAATATATTCAGGAGGCATTTGATATACGGGTTGAATATAATCTGAAAAAAGCCCTCGAATGGTGCGATGTAGCCAACGTATTGCGTATACAATTAGAGCGGCAGAATCAGGTTTTATTTTCTTCGCTGCGCGAATACAGCCTTGCATACGGAATCAACAAACACCTGCTCGACAGCCTTGATAAGAAAATAGTAATTATGCACCCCGGTCCCATAAACAGAGGTGTAGAACTTGACAGTGATGCGGCCGACGGTAACCAGTCGATCATTTTACAACAGGTAGAAAATGGTGTAGCCGTGCGCATGGCCGTGTTGTACTTGTTATCAGGAGGAAGGGAGCAGGTATAAAATATAAGTTACAAGGCTCATATCACAAGGGTCAGGCGCTTCAATTGTAAGCCTTTTTCCTTACCCGATGCTTTTGTATCTTGTAATCTGTTCCTGGTTCTTACACTTTGTATCTTGTACTTTCATTCTTGTACCTTAATCTACACGCATGCAACGTATCGCTTTATTTCCAGGCACCTTTGATCCTATCACTATCGGCCATCTGGATATTATCAACAGGGGCCTTCCTTTATTTGAT
>Ga0068855_100005463_pt1 | contig 15503 bp, 7 predicted proteins | sample KBSCornC52_FD_66592 | JGI IMG/M metagenome (GOLD analysis project Ga0068855, IMG submission 66592) | Corn rhizosphere microbial communities from Kellogg Biological Station, Michigan, USA - KBS Corn C5-2 | ecosystem: Host-associated > Plants > Roots > Rhizosphere > Soil ...
CGATGTCGGATCAGGATGAGTCCGTGTGGGTTGTGTTCAACGGCGAAATCTACAACTTCCTTGAGCTACGGAAGGAATTGGAGGGGTACGGTCACGTTTTCCGTACGCGTTCGGACACGGAAGTTATTGTTCACGGCTATAAGCAGTGGGGAGACGAAGTCCTGAACAAGCTGAACGGCATGTTCGGCCTGGCGATCTGGGATGCACGTCGGAAACGGTTGGTCGTAGCCCGCGATCCGTTTGGTATCAAGCTCATCTATTACCGTGTTGATGGGAAGCGGCTGTATTTCGGATCGGAAATCCGCGCGGTTCGGGCGGCAACACCTGACAAGGCCGAGATTGATCCAACGTCGCTAAATCTTTTCTTGCGCCATCGGTACACCCCGTCGCCTTACACGATTGTGAAGGGCGTAAACAAACTGGCGCCGGGCACCAAAATTACGGTTGAAAACGGTTCTCTTGAAGTCAGCCGCTGGTATCAGTTTAAGCCAACTCCATTTTCGCCCGCGAAGTCGACGGACGAGGCCAAAGAAGAGTTGCTCACTCTCTACAAGCAGGCAATGAAGCGGCAACTGATCAGCGATGTGCCAGTAGGATTGTTGCTAAGCGGAGGCCTCGATTCGGGGCTGTTGTTGGCCCTGATGAATCTCTACGGCAAAGAGTGGCCGACTTACACAGTGGGATACGGAGCAAGCTTCGCAGATGACGAGTTGGCGGATGCGCAAGAGACCGCGCGAATTCTCGGATCGAAACACTCGACCGTTACGCTCAGCAATTCGATCTTCGAAGAGGCGTTACCGAAAATTGTTGCGTCGCTCGAAGAACCGATTGCAGCGTCTTCGATTGTGCCGATGTACTTTGTCTGTCAGCGCGCTCGCCAGGATGTAAAGGTCGCGCTCGTAGGCCAAGGCCCGGACGAATTGTTTGGCGGGTATAAGCGGCATCTTGGCGTTCGCTACAGTGCGTTGTGGACCGCGATGCCGAACTGGATGCGGGCTCCGATCGCATCGGGGGTATCAGCACTGCCCAGGAATGAGACGCTGAAACGAGGCGTTCACGCGCTCGCGATTCAAGACCGGATGCGACGATATCAGCATGTGTTGTCGTTGCTGCCAGGTGAACAGATTGACGATCTGTTTCAGGACGGCTTGCTTGATCCGGCGACTGGCGACAAGGCGTTGGAGTGCTGGGCAGATCTTTCCGACCTGTTGTCCGAGACAGATGAGCTCGGAGGTTTGCAGTTCCTGGAAGTCCGCTCCACGCTTCCAGACGAACTCTTGATGTATGCGGACAAACTGTCTATGGCGCACAGTCTCGAGCTTCGCGTGCCGTTTCTGGACAAAGAAATTGTTGAGTATGTCGAGCGCTTGCCGGCCAGCTTTAAGGTGAGAAACGGCAGCCGCAAGTGGCTGCACCGCCAAGTTAGCGCATCGTATCTTCCTGAATCGATCCTTAAGCGGCCGAAGCGCGGATTTGCGGTTAACGTGGTGGATGACTGGTTTCGCAATGCGATCGGCAGCCAGATGCCGGATCTCTTGCTCGACAACAATTCCAAGATCTACGACTATCTGCGTCCGGCCGCGGTTCGCAGCCTTTATGAAGATCACGCTTCGGGCAGAAACGACAACCACAAAATCTTGTTTAGCCTGGTTGTGTGCGAACAGTGGCTTCGGGTCCATGCGGAGCCGGTTGCAGTGCTCACCTAGGGCGGGCGACGATGATCGGAGTGATTGCAGATCCGTCCCAGAACAGCGTGGTGTGTGAATTCTTTGAGCTGTTCAAGACTCCATGGGAGTTCCACCGGAGCGAGCGCAAGTACGATGTGGTGCTTTGTTGCGGAAACGCCACATACACCGGCTTTGCGAAACTTGTTGTTTCTTACGCAAGCGCTCAGTCTGCCGCTGAGGATATTAAAGGACCGGCGCGGATAGCAGCGTCGAAGCAGTATCAAATTCCAATTTATTGCGGCACAACATCGTTTCCCGAAAATGACGGTCAGCTTCTAGTAGATCAGAGCTCCGGCGAGTGCCTGGCATATTCGTACTCTTCTGGAGATATGATCGGAGCCCAGATCGGCTACGATCTTTTCAATGAAATTAGAACGCTCCTGACGATTGGCCAGCCGGTGATTCACGCCGCTACGCCAACGCTCGAACTGCACATCGCATTGCTTCGTGACTTGATTGTTGAGTCAGGTGTCGCACTCGTAGAGATTCCACCGGTTCCCGATGCGCACCCGTTCATTGCCTGTTTGACCCATGATGTAGATCATCCTTCGATACGAAAGCATAAGTGGGACCACACGGTTTTGGGATTTGTGTACCGGGCTACCGTCGGTTCGCTTCTCCAAGCCATACGAGGTGGGATTTCATGGCGAGGTTTTCTGAAAAACGCGGTGGCTACCTTGAAACTCCCCTTTGTTCAGATCGGGCTTGCCAGCGATTTCTGGAGTGATTTCGATGACCGGTATTTGGACGTAGAGAATGTGCGACATTCGACTTTCTTCGTAATTCCTTTCAGCAACCGGCCGGGGAAAAATTCTCAGGGCGCAGCCCCAGCTTTTCGCGGAGCAAAATATGGAGCTGCCGACGTCGCGAGCTCAATTCGGAAGCTGAAGGATTCTGGTTGTGAAATCGGGCTACACGGAATTGATGCGTGGATCGACAGCGATCTCGGGCGTGTGGAATTTGAAGAAATCAGAAAGTTGTGCGGGGATTCTCAAATCGGAGTTCGCATGCACTGGCTGTACTTCGATCGGAATTCTCCTAAGACGCTAGAAAGGGCAGGCGCGAATTACGATTCAACGGTTGGATACAACGAGACGGTGGGATATCGCGCCGGCACGGCTCAAGCATACAAACCCTTCGAGGTTGAACAACTCATCGAATTGCCCCTACAAATCATGGACACGGCCTTGTTTTATCCCAGCCATTTAGGTTTAACGCCGGCGCAGGCCAAAGTTCTCGTGGACCGGCTGCAAGCTGAGGTGGGACAGTTTGGGGGGTGTCTCACCATCAACTGGCACGATCGCAGTACCGCGCCCGAGAGATTGTGGGTTACGACATATCGTGACCTGCTTGAGAGTTTGACCAACCGCGGCGCATGGTTTGCGACAGCTTCGCAGGCGGTGGCTTGGTTTCGGAAGCGCCGGGCGGTTGTGTTTGAGGGAAACTCCTCCGATCCGACGACGCTGCGAGTAAACGTTGCGTCTGATGAACAAAGCCAGCTGCCGGCATTGCGACTGCGTATCCATAATCCGCGAGAGCTACGGGGTACAGAGTGTCAGAACGCTCGGGAATACGTTGACCAACCGCTGACGACTAGTGTCGATCTTCGAATCTGCAGCGTTGCAAACTGTTGAGCGGAAAACGACGCTATTTCGAGCAGAGGTTCGATTCGAATCCACGTAGCTCCTTCGCCTTGACCGTTAAAATCCTCCATACACAATGCCTCCCTCAGTAGCGCTGCTTGCCTGGCTGGTTCTCTTATTCACCCTACTGCGTTGGGACCCTGCCCGGGTGCCAAACGCATCGTGGGCGTTGTGGATCCCCGTCGCGTGGATGTTCATCCTTGGGTCGCGATTGCCTTCGCAATGGCTGGGTGGTGGTGTAAGCCGGGCTGGCGGCGCGTCTCTCGAGGAAGGCAATCCGGTCGATCGTGCGATTTTTACAGGACTGATCCTGATAGCAATTGCAGTCCTGGTCTCTCGCGGCTTCAAGTGGAGCAATTTTTTCTCACGCAATCTTGCATTAACAGCATTTGTAATGTTTGCTCTGCTTAGCGTTGTGTGGTCGGACTACCCGTTCATAACCTTTAAGCGATGGTTTCGGGACCTGGGAAACTACCTCGTCATTCTTGTAGCGTTATCAGACAGACGACCGCGGGAAGCCGTGACTACAGTGTTGCGGCACTTCTGTTATTTACTGATACCGCTGTGCATTCTCCTGAATAAGTATTTTCCGGAACTCAGCAAGCAATACGATCCATTTTCCGGCGTAGCAACCTACGCTGGAGCCACCACCAGCAAGAATATGCTGGGTGTTGCGTGCCTGATCAGCGGGATGTTCTTTTTCTGGGACACGGTTACGCGATGGTCCAAGCGCAAGGAGAAGGGAACCAAAAGAATTCTTCTTGTGAATGTGATTTTTCTTGCAATGACGATCTGGCTGCTAGGAGTAGCTAACAGCGCCACTTCGAAGCTGTGTCTCACCCTAGGTTGTTTTGTGATTCTTGGAACGCAAAGCAAGGTGTTTCGGCGAAATCCGAAATTCTTGAAAGCTTCTATCCCTTCGATTTTCGTGTTGTATGTGATTCTTGCTTTTGGGTTCAACATCAATGCTGAGGTAGCGCAAGCGGTGGGCCGCGATCCAACGCTCACCGACCGTACGAAGATCTGGGCAATAGTCGCCAACATGCATACCAATCCGCTGGTTGGCACTGGCTATGAAACGTTCTGGTTGGGTCCTCGCCTTGACGTGGTTTGGTCGACCTTTCCGGGGCTAAACGAAGCGCACAATGGATATCTGGAGATTTATCTCAATCTAGGCATCATCGGGCTCATTCTGCTTCTCGCATTTCTCGCGGCAAGTTATCAGAATATGGGCAAAGATTTGAAGGATTCTACGAGCCTCGCGTCGTTCACCTTTGCTCTTTGGACGATCATGCTCTTCTACAACATTACCGAGGCCGCCTTTAAGGGCCAGTTGATGTGGATCACATTCCTGCTCGGCGCGATAGCGGTTCCTGCAGCGACCCGCTACCGACAGCGACGTACGGTCGCGGTCGACAACCAGAGCGGGGTTCACGGTGCGGGTCGTATGAACTTAGAGATAAGAGGTCAACGAAACTGACGATGAATGCGCCGCCCGATACAGTGAAATCGAATTCGGCTATTGCAATTAGCGCCGTCGAATCAAACTTGAAAGTCACTCAGGCAGAAATTCGCGTAAAGGGCCAGACGACATATGTTCCGTCGGTTCACATCGATGGAAGAACGGTCATTGTTGGCGGCGGATGGCTGAAAATGGCAACCGTCCAGGACGAGGACCTCTTGGAAGGTGATACTGTTTCCGATCCAACCTCATTCATCGCGAAACTCCGTCAGTCGGAGTTGCAGGCCGACGTATTTACGTTCTTCCAAAAACTGCCTCACAGCGAGCCAAAGTACAAATTGCCGATCGAGTGGGACAACGCCGCCGTGATTCCAATCACTACTTACTCGGAATGGTTGGAAAAGAGAATTGAGTCCAGCGTGCGCAGGGCGGTGAAGAAAGCAGTCAAATCAGGAGTGACGGTAAGAATCGCCGAGTTTAATGATGATCTTGTGCGCGGGATCGTGAACATCAACAATGAGACGCCGATCCGGCAGGGTAAACCTTTTTGGCATTTCCAGAAGGGGTTTGACGCAGTCAAGCTTGAAAATGCCACCTACGCCGAACGAAATGTGTTTCTGGGCGCTTATCTTCAGGACGAACTGATTGGCTACATCCGAATGACTCACGTGGACGGAGTGGCGAACATCGTTCAGTTGCTAAGCATGATGAAGCATTTCGACAAGCGTCCCGCCAATGCTCTGGTAGCGAAGGCCGTTGAAGTTTGCGAACAGCAGGGGATGACGCACCTGCAGTACTGCAACTACGTTTATAACGATCCAAAAAGCTCATTGACGGAGTTCAAGCGAAGAAACGGTTTCGAAAAGGTATTGTTGCCTCGTTATTACTTGCCGCTCACGGTGAAGGGAAAGATGGCGATGAGTGTGGGCCTACATCGAGGTTTAGCAAAGTGTCTGCCAACGCCGTTAGTTGCGTCATTGTTAAAGCTGCGAAATCAGTGGTATGCGCGAAAAGTGAAAGGCGCTGAGGAATAGTCTCCGGAACTGCCAATGCCAGGAATCGTAGCGATTTTCACGAAAATGCCTGCTGAATTCGCCGGTGATCAGTTGACCAGGATGATCGGAACGCTGCGCCATGAGCGTTTCTATACGAGTGGGAGCTGGAGCGATAAGACGTCTGGAGTGAATGTCGGCTGGGTGGCACGGCCCAATAGTTTCCTCGATAAAGCCCCCGTTAAGAATGAAACGGGCGATATTGTGCTCGCGTTTTCGGGAGAGGAATTCCCTGAGCCGGAAACTAAACAGCGATTGAAAGAGCGTGGTCATGAGTTCGATGAAACCGGTCCCGCATATCTCGCTCACCTTTACGAAGACGACCGCTCGTTTCCACTCGGCTTGAACGGAAGGTTTCACGGTGTGATCTTCGATCGCAATCTCGGCACTGTGATGGTTTTTAACGACCGGTACGGGATGCATCGTATCTATTTCCATGAATCGCGCGATGCCTTCTATTTCGCTTCTGAGGTAAAGGCGATTTTGGCGGTATGTCCGGAATTGAGGCGAATCGATTCGCGAGGACTTGGAGAATTCATTTCCAGTGGTGTCGTGCTTGAGAACCGAACTTTGTTTCACGACATTCTCGCTTTGCCCCCTGCATCGGCATGGGTCTTTCGTAATGGAACCATTGAGCGCAAGGGGACGTATTTCGATCCGCGCGAGTGGGAGGACCAAGGCGAGTTAGCTCAAGAAGATTATTACAAGGACCTCCGAGCGACATTCACGCGAAATCTTGCGCGTTACTTTTCTGGGGGCGACAAAATTGCGATGTCGCTCACCGGCGGGCTGGATACGCGAATGATCTTCGCATCGCGGAACTTCGCACCCGGCGCGCTTCCCTGTTACACCTTCGGAAGCATGTTTCGAGAGAACCATGATGTACGAGTTGCAAAGAAAGTCGCGGACGTCTGTGAGCAGCCGTTTCAGGTCATCGTGCCAGGCCAGGAGTTCCTATCGGAATTTCCAAAATACGCCGAACGGACGGTCTACCTTACTGAAGGTCGCGTGGATGTCGGGCGATCGCCCGACTTGTATTTGAACGAGAGAGCCCGCGAAATAGCCCCAGTACGGATGACCGGGAATTACGGCGGCGAGATGTTGCGCGGTGTTCAGGCATTCAAGCCGGAAGATCCGATGCTCGGACTCTTTTCTCCTGAAGTGCTTGGTTCGGTGAAGCAAGCGACAGAGACCTACGCCGAGATTCGTCGCGGACATCCAATCACTTTTGCAGCGTTCAAGCAAGCACCGTGGTATCAGCAAGGAGTGCTGGGGCTTGAAGAAACGCAGCTGACCATGCGGTCACCGTATCTCGATAACGATTTTGTGCGAACGGTGTATCGGTCTCCGAGAGCAGCTCTGGCCAGCAATGACGTGTCGTTGCGGTTGGTGGCCGACGGTAACCGTAAACTATCGAAAATTCTTACCGATCGTGGTGTCGGAGGTCAGTCGCGTGTTGCTGCGGCGACATCGCACGCTCTGCTGGAGTTCATGTTCAAAGCAGAATATGCGTACGACATGGGTATGCCTCAGTGGCTTGCTCGCCTGGACCATAGTCTATCGCGGCTGCAGCTCCAACGACTTTTTCTGGGCAGACATAAGGTGTTCCATTTCCGTGTCTGGTACCAGGATGCACTAGCAGGGTACGTTCAAGAAATACTGCTCGACGCGCGGAGTTTGTCTCGGCCGTACATAGAGGGGAAGAGGATGGAGTCGGTGGTGCGCGGACATCTGAAGGGCGATCGCAATTACACGACTGATCTGCACAAGCTACTTACGCTGGAAATTCTGCACCGTCAGTTTTTCGACACGCAGGAAGTGAACCGAGGGCGCCAGGAATTAACGACGCCCTCGAGTGCCGATCATCTTGCGACCGCTTGAACTCCGGTCGGTGCATTTGGGCCACTGCTCACCGAACCGCCCGCGAGCGGATGCGGATAGCGATACGCCGTGTAGCCGGGTTTCGCATTGCCACCACTGGCAGGATTGGCAAAGACGTAGTCACGTCCCGAAGCGAAAAATTGGCTGTAAGAGAAGCCGCACGAGTTGCCCCAACCGAAGAAGTCAGGATTGATTCCAACCGTGCCAGTATTGCTCCACACATAGACCGGATCAGTGAAATAGTTGCTTCCGTTGTAATTCTGGCCGATCTGTCTACGAATGGGATATTTCAGTGTTGAACAGCTCAACCCCTGCTGGCTTGGCTCGGATGCAGTTCGAATTTGCATCGAAATCTCTGCCTTGTTGCCCCAGTAATTTCCGGCCAGATCGTCAAAGTAGTTGTTGTAAATCACACCAGTTCCGCCACGTATCCAAATCGCTTGATTTTCGTTGGCCAACTGGCTGCTATCGCGCGTGTTCAGAAAGCGGTTCCCATAGATTTCAAAATGCCGCATTCCGTAGTCTGACGTATCGTCCCCGTGGCTGTTCGATTCTGAGTTCGTGAATGTGTTGTGTCGATTCACCATGCGGCAGGCGTCATCACAATCGATACCTTGGTTCGAGCCACCAAGAAAAGTGGAATCCTCGATATAGATATTCATCGTGCCGTTGGTATCGCGGTTGCCCAAAGAATCAGCATGAGTCCAAGAACCCTGAGAATCGCTGGCATCTTTAATCTGGAGGAAGGAGTCGTCCCAGCCTCCCGTGAATTTATCTTGGGTAAAAATAACTCCGCCCGGAACGTTAATGCGGAAGAGGCCAGAACCGCTAACGTTGAAGGAATTGTTCGCGAAGACAATGGGCTGGGCGCCAAGCCAGGATCCGTTAATCATCAAGGGCTTGTTAGCGTCGCCGCCGCCTGAGACTGAAAAGCTGAAACCAGTGATTCGCATGACTCCAGCGGACTGTTTGGTGAAAGTAGTCGTGCCGTTCAGCGAAATGTTGGTTTGTCCTACACCCGCACCCTGCAACGTGATTGCCTTGGCGACCGACAGGCCTGACCAGGAACAATTACCAGCGGGAACCGTAACCGTGTCGCCCGATGAGGCGGAGTTGATAGCATTGTTTACATCATTCTGGGAACAGCTTGCTGCTTTTGTTTGCGCTTCCGCGCCAATGAGAGCGGTTAAAAGAAGTATGAATGAGAACCATTTTGCCAGCATGGCCATGGGGGAATTCCTCTCAGGCAAAACCGTATTTTCGCAATCTCTGACCGAAGAGTGTTGCCTAGTGAAGAGTATTGCCTAGGCAGGACACCAAAGTCCACGCACGGAAGTTCATCGCTCGGTTGCTCAAGCGCCACGTTCCGGATGGCGGCCAATAGTTACCTAAAATGCTGAAAAATGGGCGGATGCAGGGTGGCCACCGATACTCGTTAGTTCATCCATCAGTCGACAAACGTACTCAAATGGGCGAAGACCTCCTTCACCGGAGTGCTGTAGGTAAAACTATGCGACTGTGCATCTTTGTCGATTAACACAGTCTGAAGTTCGAATCTAAGGTGTTTTCGCCGTATGTGCGTGACAGGTCGGCACGGGTCGCGCTATCATTCTCGGCCGTACTTCCCCGGTACTGTTAACACTAATCAGTAGTTCGTTGGCCGATATCCCCCGAATCGCAACGCACCAACTAGGAAGCTCCAAGTGAAGCGTCTCCATTTTTTCTTTGGCGCCCATCACCTTGGGCTGCGGCATTTGGCAGTTTTGCACAAGACTGGGTTGGGCCGGAAACAGGGAAGCGCGATCCCGGGAGCCCGGTGGCTTCCGATGGGGAAAATATGACTGCACAACTTAAGCGAGCGCACAGGATCCGGTTCGTTCTGTTGATGGCTTTTCTAGCCATTGCCGCAGCACTTGTCATGCCTCCCGCGGCCTCGGCGGCAATCAGCTTCGTGCAGGTCAATTCCGCGACCCCTCACACGTCGCAAAGCACGGTCGCCGTTACTTACACGGCCGCGCAGTCCGCGGGAAATCTAAATATTGTCGTAATCGGCTGGGGCGATAACACTCGAAATGTAACGTCGGTGACGGACAGCAAGGGCAACGCCTACACCCAGGTTATCGGACGCACCGTGAACACCGCAGGTGCGATCAGTCAGACGATTTATTACGCAAAGAACATCGCCGCCGCCACAGCAGCAAGCAACACTGTCACCGTTATCTTCGATGGCGCTGCCGTATTTCCTGATGTTCGGATCCTCGAATACAACGGAGTTGATACCGGCGCTCCTGTTGATGTTACGGCTGTCGGCACTGGGAGCGGCAACACCAGCACTACCGCCGCAGTGACGACTACGAACGCCACCGACATGCTGTTTGCGACCAATGTAGTGTCCACGGTGAACACGGGTGCAGGGACTGGATTCACCAGCAGAATCATCACTCCGGATGGAAATATTGCTGAGGACCGAATGGTCTCGGCGATCGGGAGCTACACCGCAACCGCAGGACTCGCGAGCGGGCAATGGGTAGCGCAAATGGTGGCGTTTCGAGCCGCCGGTAGCGTACCTGACTCGACACCGCCAAGCGCACCTGCAAGTCTGGCAGCAACTCCGATCAGTGCTACGCAAGTTAATCTTGCGTGGACGGCATCCACTGACAACATCGGCGTAGCGGGTTATCGAGTGGAGAGATGCCAAGGTTCAGTGTGCACGGACTTCACGCAAATCCTGACGCCAACCGGCACGAGTGTTAGTGATACCGGGGTGGTGACTGGAACGACCTACAACTATCGCGTAAGAGCAGTGGACGGAGCTGGCAACCTTAGTGACTATTCCAATACCGCAACAGCTACGACGCCCGCGCCAGATACGATTCCGCCAACCGCGCCCTCGAGCTTATTGGCAACGGCAGCCAGCGGAACACAAATCAATTTGGCATGGACAGCATCGACCGACAACATCGGCATTGCGCAATATCGCATAGAGAGATGCCAAGGTGTGGGATGCTCCAACTTTGTGCAGGTGCTGACATCAACGGGGACGAGCATAAGCAATACGGGGCTCACAAACGGCACGAACTATAGCTACCGCGTTTTGGCAGTCGATGCGGCTGGCAATCCCAGCGCTTACTCGAATGTGGCTTCCGTCTCAACCCTTGATACTGCAGCACCCACAGCCCCATCCGGCCTCACTGCTACCGCAGCTGGCAGCACGCAGGTCAATCTCGCATGGACAGCATCGACCGACAACGTCGGCGTCGCTCAATATCGCGTGGAACGTTGCCAGGGATCTGGGTGTACGACATTCACTCAGGTGCTCACACCAACCGTAAATAGCGCCACGGATACAGGACTGACAGCCGGCACGCTTTATCGCTACCGCGTGCGTGCGGCTGATGCGGCAGGAAATCTCAGCTCGTATTCGAGCACGGTCAATGTGACGACGGGGACTGCGACAGACGCGACTCCGCCGACCGCCCCTACCAATTTCACGGCAACACCTGTCAGCGGAACACAGATCAACTTGGCGTGGACGGCATCCACTGACAACGTCGGCGTAACTGGTTATCGCGTGGAGCGGTGTCAGGGGGCTGGATGCTCGACCTTCACACAAGTCTTGACGCCGACCGGAACGAGCGTGAGCAACACAGGCCTTACCAATGGTACGAATTACAGCTATCGCGTGCGCGCAGTAGATGCAGCAGGGAATCTAAGTCCGTATTCGAGCGTAGCATCGGCGAGCACTCTTGACACAGCAGCGCCAACAGCGCCGAGCGGTTTGATTGCTGCTGCAGCTGGTACGAGCCAAATCAATCTGAACTGGACGGCTTCAACAGACAACGTCGGCGTCACTCAGTATCGCGTCGAGCGGTGCCAAGGGGCCGGCTGCACGAGTTTCGCACAGGTGTTGACACCGGCGGGGACGAGCGTCAGCGATACGGGGCTGACGGCCTCCACGACATATCTGTATCGCGTGCGAGCTGCCGATGCTGCGGGAAATCTCAGTGGATATTCGGCCACGATGTCCGCGACGACGCAGGCTGCTCCCGATACGACGCCTCCGACTGTACCCGGAACGCTGACGGCGACAGCGATCAGCGGCACCCAAATCAATCTTGCTTGGACAGCATCAACCGATAACGTGGGTGTGACGGGCTATCAAGTCGAGCGGTGCCAGGATGCGGGCTGCAGTAATTTCGTGCAGGTATTCGCCCCGACGGGAACCAGCGTTAGCGATACGAGCCTTACATCGGGTACCAGCTACAGCTATCGCGTTCGCGCCACAGACTTAGCAGGCAATCTGAGCGCATACTCCAATGTAGCGACGGCTACGCCGACAGCTGACACAGTGCCACCGACCGCGCCCTCGAATTTCACGGCGACAGCGGTAAGTACATCGCAAATCAATCTGGCATGGACGGCTTCGACCGACAACGTTGGCGTGACTGGCTACCGAGTTGAGCGATGCCAAGGTCCCGGATGTTCGAATTTTGCCCAAGTATTGACGCCGACGGGAACGAGTGTCAGCGATACCGGGCTCGCGGCCTCGACAAGCTACAGTTACCGAGTGCGCGCCGTTGATGGGGCGGGCAACCTAGGGGCATATTCCAGCACGGCTACAAGTACGACCTTCGTCTCGACGGGAACGATCACGTTTGTACAAGTCAAAGACGGGGCCCCACACTCGGCCCAAAGCACGGTAGCTGTTGCCTACCCAAGCGCGCAGTCTGCCGGCAATCTGAATGTCGTGGTAGTCGGCTGGGGAGACACGGTACAGTCCGTGCTATCGGTCACGGATAGCAAGGGCAATGTGTACACGCCAGCAGTTGGTCCGACGATCAACTCTGGCGCTGGTTTGAGCCAGACGGTCTTCTTCGCGAAGAATATCGCAGCCGCTGCTGCGGGCGCCAACACGGTTACGGTTACGTTTGATGGAGCTGCCGCGTTCCCCGATATTCGCATCCTGGAATACAGTGGCGTGGATGTGAGCACGCCAGTTGATGTGACGGCCCAGGCGATTGGCAATGGTTCCACGAGTAGCACACCGGCAGTGGCCACAACGAATGCAGTCGACTTGCTCTTCGCTACGAACGTGGTCGCGACAGTCAGCACGGCCGCCGGTTCAGGATTCACGAGCCGCATTATCAGTCCGGATGGGAATATCGCCGAAGACCGGATGGTGACGGCAACAGGCAGCTACTCGGCAACGGCTACCTTGAACTCCGGGCAGTGGGTCATGCAAATGGTCGCGTTCCGCGCTTCCGGCAGTCCGCCGCCACCGCCGGATACGGTTCCTCCAACCAATCCTTCGGGCTTGACGGCTACCGCGCTCGGTACGCAAATCAACCTCGCGTGGGCGGCCTCAACAGATAACGTCGCCGTGACTGGCTATCGCGTGGAGCGTTGCCAAGGCGCAGGTTGCAGCAATTTCGTGCAGGTCGCCACGCCAACAGGCACCGGGTTTGCGGATACTGGGCTTCTTACATCAACTAGTTTCAGTTACCGCGTACGGGCAGTAGATGCTGCCGGCAATCTAAGCGGGTACTCAAACGTTGCAACTGCTTCGACGTCGAGTGCCGCTAGCAATCCAGTGGTCATCGAGAATCAGTTGCCCGGGTCGAATGCGTGGCAGCTCGGAGATCTCTACGGGCGTCCATACGCGAACGATACCGCTGGGCAGATCAAGGGTTACGCTTCCGCGACAAGCATTAACAAAGGCGAAAATATTTCGTTCCATGTGAGCGTGAACCCAGCTCAGACCTACACCATCGATGTCTACCGCATGGGATGGTACGGTGGGCTTGGTGGCCGTCTGATGCAGCACATCGGGCCCCTGAACGGTGTGCAGGAAACACGATGCCCGGTGGACGCAACCACCGGACTGATCGAATGCAATTGGTCTGTTGGTTACACGCTGACCACCCAGGACACGTGGACCAGTGGAATCTATCTTGCCGTTCTTAAGAATGCGCAAGGTTTCTACAACTACATGACGTTTACGGTCCGCGACGATAGCCGGATTGCTGCTTTGATGTATCAGCAGCCGGTGACCACGTATCAGGCCTATAACGATTATCCGGCCGACAACGCGACCGGCAAGAGCCTTTACGAGATCAACAGTTTTGGCCCGAACACGATGGCTGGAACTGTCAGAGCGGTGAAGGTCTCGTTCGACCGTCCGTACTCCGAAGACGGCGCGGGGAAATTGATTTGGCTTTCAGAACTCAATACTTTGCGCTGGTTGGAGAAATCGGGGTACGACGTGACGTACTCCACAAATCTCGACACGCACGAAAACGGCGCGCGGCTGTTGAGTTTCCGTGGATTCCTCTCGCTGCCGCACGACGAGTACTGGTCCAAGCAAATGTATGACGCGGCGGCTGCCGCCCGTGATGCGGGTGTGAACCTCGCGTTCCTCGGTGCGAACTCTGTGTTCTGGCAGATACGATTTGAGCCATCGCGAACCGGAGTGGCGGATCGAATCATCGTTTGTTACAAAGAGGCGGCACTCGATCCGAACCCTGACTCAACCGTAACGACAGTGAACTTCCGCAACCCGCCGGTCAATCGCTCTGAGCAGGCGCTCGAGGGCGTGGAATTCACAGATGGTCCAAATAGCGGAACGGCATCCATGGTGATTACCAATAGCAGCAATTGGGTGTACGCCGGAACAGGTTTAACCGACGGCACTGTCATTCCAGGGCTTGTCTGGTATGAGGCCGATCGGCAAGTTGCAGGCGACCCTCTACCCAACGCGGTGCCCGGTACGTACGTTATGTTGTCGAACTCGCCTTATGCAGGTTCGAACGGACCCGAACACGCCAACTCATCCATCTACCAGGCGCCGAGTGGCGCTTGGGTGTTCGCTTCCGGGACGATGGGCTGGGGCTGGGGGCTGGATAACTTCTATCCCGAGGGAAGTGTGACGACGGTCGACAGTCGCATACAGAAGGCGACTGCGAATGTTCTCGATAGATTCGGTGGCCGTTAGGCGCGTACTTCCTTAAAATTGCGCACGAGGGGCTGGCTCAGCTCGCCCCTCATCGTGCATCAATGCTTTATCCCCACAAAAAAGTTTTTCCACTCCCTCAGACGATCGCAAGCAGAACGTACCCTCATAGATAATGACTACGAATTTCAGTAAAGACCGCCTTGGCGATCGAGGATTGGTGACCTCAGCGGAGTCGAAAGCGCCGCACGACATTGCAGTAGCGTTGCTAACCGGCGGTAGTGACAAACCGTACGTGTTTGGCCTGACGACGTCGCTTACGGCCAAGGGCGCCACGCTCGACTTGATTGGCAGTGACGAACTCGACTGCTCCGAATATCGGAACAACCCCTCGGTCAAATTCCTAAATTTGCGGGGCGATCAGCGATCTGATGTAGGTCTCGTTCAAAAGACCTTAAGGATATGCAAGTACTACTTGCGGTTGATCGGCTATGCCGCATCTTCCAAGCCCGGAGTTTTCCATATTCTCTGGAATAACAAGTTCGAATACTTCGATCGAACGATGTTGATGCTTTACTACCGGATGCTAGGGAAGAAAATCGTTTTCACAGCGCACAATGTGAACGCGGCCAAGCGGGACTTAGTGGACAGCTGGGTCAACCGGCTCACATTGCGAGTGCAATACCGCCTCGCGCATCGCATTTTCATCCACACTGAAAAAATGCGGCAAGAACTCATGGATGAGTTCGGCGTAGCCAGCAGTAGGATCATCCTTATTCCGTTCGGCAT
>Ga0068855_100005464_pt1 | contig 15503 bp, 9 predicted proteins | sample KBSCornC52_FD_66592 | JGI IMG/M metagenome (GOLD analysis project Ga0068855, IMG submission 66592) | Corn rhizosphere microbial communities from Kellogg Biological Station, Michigan, USA - KBS Corn C5-2 | ecosystem: Host-associated > Plants > Roots > Rhizosphere > Soil ...
TACTTTTGCGGTGCGGGATGGGGATCAGCTGGTGACGTTTGCGAAGGCTTATTCCGGTCTGACGGATAAGGAACTGGCTGAGGTCGACGCCTTTGTCAAGAAGAATTCGCTCGAAAAGTTCGGGCCGGTGCGGACGGTGAAGCCGGAGCTGGTCTTTGAGATCGCTTTTGAGGGTATCGCTGCTTCGTCCCGGCATAAGTCGGGGGTGGCGCTGCGGTTCCCGCGGATCAACCGGTGGAGGAAGGATAAGACCCCGGCGGATATCGACACGCTGGGCGCGCTGAAGAAGATGTTGGAGATGTATGGGAAATAGCCTGGGTTGCGAGGGAAATAGTAAATTTACTCTATGAAGAAAATGATGATCCTGGTGTTGTTGGGGATGGTGGGCATCGCCTTTACGGAGGCATTGCGAATGGAGGACGAGCCTGTCAGGATCCCGGCCAGTCCGCAGCGTAGCGGGGATGCGGCCAGGGGATATGCCTATCTGACGACGGGGGACTATATCAAAAGCGGGGTTCCCTATGATCTTTTCTTCCTGGGTATCCCCAGGAATACCCAAAATTATCTGAAAAGGGACAGCCTGAATGCGGTGGTCCCGCATGAATATACGGCCGTGAAGGCTGCCAACGGCGAGGTCGTGGTGGCGCCCAACTGCCTGGAGTGTCACGCGCAGGTGTTCGGGGACAAGTTGTATGTCGGGTTGGGGAATTCGATGATCGATTTTACCGATCGGCGAAAACTGAATCCCCGGGCGGCCGGACTGGCGGAGAAGATGCTGATGCAGCGCGATGCGCGGAAATATGATGCGGCGCTGCCCTTTCTGCGGGCGATGAAGACGATCAGCGGTCAACTGTATACGGAGGTGCGGGGGGTGAATTCAGCCGACCGGCTGGCGGACCTGCTGGTGGCGCACCGTGATCCGCAGACGCTGCGCTGGAGCAATACCCCGGTGATCGACGTGTCGGGCAAGGTAGTCCCGACGGATACTCCGCCCTGGTGGCTGCTGAAGAAGAAGCATGCGATGTTTTACAATGGTTTTGGCCGGGGGGATTTCGGGCGGTTCCTGATGGCGTCGAACCTGCTGACGGTGAGTGACAGTTCGGAGGCGAGGGAGGTGGATGGACATTTCAATGATGTGCTGGCTTATATTTATTCCATACAGCCGCCGAAGTATCCGAAACCGATCAATGCGGCATTAGCGAAAAAAGGCGGGATCGTGTTTGTGCAGAATTGTTCCAAGTGTCATGGCAGCTATGGCACCGGCGGTGAGTATCCCAACCTGCTGATCCCCGAGTCTCTTGTAAAGACGGATTCGATGTTGTATAGGGCCAATTACCAGAGTCCGCAGTTCATCGAATGGTTCAACAAGAGCTGGTTTGCGCAGGGGGATCACCCGGCGAGGCTGGAACCCTTCGATGGGTATATCGCGCCGCCGCTGGATGGTATCTGGATCACGGCCCCCTATCTGCATAATGGGAGCGTGCCTACGCTGGAGGCGCTGATGAACAGCAAGCTTCGGCCGGCGTTCTGGTCCAGGGACTTCGATCACCCGCAATACGATGATGAACAAGTCGGCTGGAAATATGCCCGCGAAGACAGCGCCAGGGGCACGGCCGTGTACAATACGAGCTTGCCGGGCTATGGAAATTATGGTCACACCTTTGGCGACAAGCTGAGCGAGCCGGAGCGGAAAGCCGTGATAGAATATCTGAAGACGTTGTAGGATGCTGCGGCCATCGTCATCACTTGTATCGGACATAGAGCTGATCGGCCTGGCTCCCATAGTTGACAATATACTGCGGCGCCTTGCCGGTCTGCATGATCCGGGAGACATAGAACGAATGTGTTTCGGCGAATTCCTGGCCGTTGTTAAGCCCTACCATGAAAGTGAAATAGCTCTTGAAACGGACGAGTGAATGCCCCTCATCGAAGTTCATCTCCTTATAGCGGATCATAAATCCGTGCTCTTGTTTCATCTCCTGCCTGCGAATGGAATCGGGAAGGTGGGTAAGAAGGGGGCCGGTATTGCCGAGGGACAGAAGATATTTGGTGACACCGCTGGAAGGGGGGATGAAGTCCATTCCTTCCGGCAGATCGACGACACCGTTGATCGTCGAACCGGTGGTGGTGATGCCGCCGACCCGGTAACCCGTAGCGTTGGCAACACCGGAGAAGTTAGCCTGGGGAGAATAAAGGGCAACGGAACGTTCGTTGCGGATAAAGGCTGACTTTTCCCAGTTGACATACAACGGTTGTGTGGTCTTATTGAAGACAGTGACCCCTACCGGCCCATGATCACCGTTGAACGAATAGCTGATGCGCAGGGTATCGTTCTCCCAGGACAATTGTTGTTGCTTGTTCTTTTGCATTTGGGTGGAATCGATGGTAAGGTATTGGTAGGTGCTGCAACCCGAAAGGGAAGCCAGGAGCAGGAGTAAAGGGGTGAATTTTTTCATCGGTTTTTCTTATTAAATTACTCAACGGTTCGCCATTTTTTGGTTAAAAGCCGATTAATGAAAGGGATTTTAATCTTGTAATTAAAATACAATTAATATACGCGTGAGGCAGACCATCGGGTACAAGACGATCGAGACGTGGATGAAGGCAGAGGGGCGGACGCCGTTTGCGTTCCAGGAAGAGGCCTGGGAGCAGATATTGGCTGGGCGGTCGGGGCTGGTGAATGCACCGACGGGTTGTGGAAAGACCTTTTCGGTGTTTCTCGGGGCGTTGATCGATTTTATCAATGCGCATCCTACGGATTATCAAACGCGGAGCGGTGGCGGGTTACAGCTGTTGTGGATCTCGCCGTTGCGGGCGCTGGCCAAAGACATTGCCCGCGCGATGCAGGAGGTGATCCAGGGGTTGGGTATGCGCTGGCAGGTGGGAAGCCGCAATGGGGATACGGAGATGAGCGAGCGGCAGCGGCAAAAGCGGCGGATGCCGGAGGTGTTGATCATTACGCCGGAGAGTCTGCATTTGCTGCTGGCGCAGAAGGGATACCCGGAGGTGTTCAAGCATTTGCGGATCGTGGCGGTGGATGAGTGGCATGAGCTGCTGGGGAGCAAGCGGGGCGTACAGGTGGAGCTGGCGCTGGCGCGGTTGGTGTGGATGCGGCGGGGCGGGATCTCTGTGATCGGGATCAGTGCGACGATCGGGAACCTGGAGCAGGCGAGCGACGTGCTGCTGGCGTCGTTGCGTGGTGTGCCGGATGAAGATGGGGTGATCGGGGCGGCGACAGATGAGGGCCCTTCGGCCGGGCGCCGGGCGGAGAACTTTATCGTGCGGGCGCGGATCGACAAGGCGATCGATGTCGAATCGATCCTGCCGGACGAGATCGAGAATTACCCGTGGGCGGGGCACCTGGGGTTGCGGTTGATCCATAAGGTCCTCCCGATACTCGAGAAGAGCCGGACGACGCTGATCTTTATCAATACGCGGGGCATGAGCGAGACCTGGTATCAGTCCCTGCTGAATGTGGCGCCCGATCTGGCGGGTGCGCTGGCGCTGCATCATGGATCGATCGATATGGAGCTGCGTAACTGGGTGGAGGAGGCCTTGCATGAAGGGAAACTGAAGGCGGTGGTCTGTACGGCTAGCCTCGACCTTGGGGTCGACTTCCGGCCGGTGGAGACGGTGATCCAGGTGGGCAGTCCCAAGGGAGTTGCGCGCTTTTTGCAACGGGCGGGTCGGAGCGGACATCAGCCGGGTGAGGTGAGCAAGATCTATTTCCTGCCAACGCATTCGCTGGAGCTGATGGAGGCGGCGGCGTTGAAGTCGGCGATGTCGGAGGGGCTGATCGAGAGCCGGGAGCCGATGTTGCTGTGTTTCGACGTGCTGATCCAATACCTGAGCACGCTTGCTATATCGGATGGGTTCCGTCCGGATGTGCTGTTCCCCGAACTGCGATCGACCTATTGTTTTAGCGAAATGACCGAGGACGAATGGCGGGAGGTGTTGCATTTTATTACGGAGGGCGGGGTGGCCCTGCAGCAATATGATGAGTTCAAAAAAGTGGAGGTAATGGAAGACGGGTTGTTCCGGATCAACAGCCGGCGGGTGGCAATGCGACACCGGTTGCATATCGGGACGATCGTCAGCGATGCCATGCTGAAGGTGCGCTTTACGAGCGGCGGGTTTATCGGGATGATCGAAGAATATTTTATTTCCCGGCTGGAGCCGGGGGATGTGTTCACGCTGGCGGGGCGAAACCTGGAATTTGTGGCGATCAAGGAGATGACGGTGCTGGCGCGGAAGTCGAATGCGAAGAAGTCGAGGGTGCCGAGCTGGAATGGGGGGCGGATGCCGTTGTCGGCGAACCTGGGGATGATGTTGCGCCGGAAGCTGGATGAGGCTTCGGCGATGGTGGCCGGGGCGGGGCCTTCCGTGGCTTCGGGGGATGGGAGTGGGCGAGTGGGTCTATTGGGGCCTGCGAGGGAGCCGGACATCGAATTGCGGGTGTTGCGGCCGTTGTTCGAGCTGCAGGCGGCCTTATCGTATATGCCGAAGGAGAACGAGCTGCTGATCGAGCAGATCGAGACCAAGGATGGGTTTCATTTGTTTGTTTATCCTTTTGAGGGGAGGCTGGTGCATGAGGCGATGGCGGCGTTGCTCGCGTACCGGATCAGCCTTACGACGCCGATCAGCTTTTCTTTTGCGATGAACGATTATGGGTTCGAGCTGTTGAGCGATCAGCCGATCCCGGTAGATGATACGAATGCGTTGGAGTTGTTCAGCGCGGATGACCTGACGGCGGATATCCAGCGGAGCGTCAACAGTGCGGAGATGGCCCGGCGGAAGTTCAGGGATATTGCGGTGATCGGGGGGCTGATTTTCCAGGGCTATCCCGGCGAGTATGTCAAGGCGCGGCATCTGCAGTCTTCGGCGGGGCTGCTGTTCAATGTGTTCAGTGAGTACGATCCGCATAACCTGTTGATCCGCCAGGCGTATAACGAGGTGATGGATCAGCAGATGGAGGAGCGGCGGCTGCGGAACATGCTGGAGCGGATCGCCCGGGGAAAGATCGTGTTGCGTTGGCCGAAGAAGCTCACGCCGTTCTGTTTCCCGTTGAAGGTGGACAGTATGCGGGAGGACCTGTCCTCGGAGAAGCTGGAGGACCGGGTTCGGCGGATGCAGGCGCAGTTGCGATGATTGACTACTTCAGGTATTTCAGCTGGGTGGCGTAGAGGACAACGAACAGAATGGCGATGCAATAGCCAAAGATAGCACCCAAGCCGGTGGCGCTGCTGCCCATGAGGACCACGGTAAAGATGATCGGGAGCAGTTCGCCGATGGTATAGATGGTAAAGCCGGACTTCTTGAGCTTGCGCATCTGGATGGCTCCGGCGAGACAGAGTCCACAGGCGATGAGGGTCAAGAGGAGAATGGGAACGCGCAGCTCGTAGGATTTGCGGGCTGATTCGAGAATATCGCCGCCGGAAAGTTTCTTTACGAAATCGGGCATCTGGTCTAAGTTGGTCGAGGAGAGAGTTTCATAGGTGCTTTTTGCTTTTGCGAAGGTCCAAAAGCTGCCAATGATGCCTAGCCCACACCCGATGAAGGTGAGGATGGTCAGGACGTTGATCATATCTGTCATCTTTTTCGGCTCTTCGAGGAAGGAACCGGTGTCGACGGGGCGATTGAGATCGGCCATGGTAGTTAATTTTAGTATCTCGAAGTAAATACAATTTTCAGGAATCGCCAAGGGGTGGATGAAGAAGTTTGTGCTTTTCTACTATATTGCACTTAAGGGAACTATTCTATGCAACCAGCATTTCCATATCGTTTACGGGATCAGCAGCTATGGCTTTCGGCCGACCGGTGTATCTATTGGGAGGAGGGGCAGTCGCTTATTTTATCGGATCTTCATTTTGGCAAGACGGGTCATTTCCGGAAGGCGGGGATTGCGGTGCCGCAGTCGGTGTATCGTGAGGACCTGCTCCGGTTGCTCTGCCAGATCCAGTATTTCCGGCCGCGGCAGCTGCTGGTGGTGGGCGATCTGTTCCATAGCCGGGAGAATAAGGAGCTGGAGTTGTTCCTGAAGTGGCGGGAGGATTTTCCGCACCTGGGTATCCAGCTGATCGAGGGGAATCATGATATCCTGCATAAGGACTGGTATGAGAAGGCGGGCATTGTGGTGAATCCGGGTGTTCTGCCGGTCGGGCCTTTTTCATTCGTGCATGATATCGAAGATTTGAGGCCCGGCGACGCCGGGCTTGGCGAGGATGCCGTGCCTGATGAGAATGAGGCGGCTGACGCCGCCGGGGGCGAGGCTTATTATTTCTCGGGGCATATCCATCCGGGCATCCGGATAACGGGGATGGGCAGACAGCATCTGCGGTTCCCGTGTTTTTATTTCGGGGCTGCGTATGCGGTATTGCCGGCCTTTGGGCGTTGGACGGGTACGGTAGCGATCGATCCGGCGCCGGACGATCATGTGTTTGCCATCCTTCCGCCGGCGGGTGGTGAGCGGGCGAAGGTGTGGGATGCGGGTGTGGCGGCCAGGAGGGGTATGGGCGGGGGTGCGAGAAATGTGACGGCGATGAGGCCCCGTGCCGGATGGACGGGGCCCGGCAGTATCTTCCAGATCCAGTAGGATCTGTCGTTAGTTCATCTTCTTTTTCAGCGTGGTGACCTGTTCCTGCAGGTTGGTGACCAGGTTGGCGAGCTGGTTGACATCCCAACGCTGCTGCGTATTGGCCTTACTGATGATCATCTGGGCTTTCCAAACCTCAATTACGTCATCCGAATTGACATTATAGGGCTGATACGCCGTATTGTCACTTATCAGGGTGAGCTTGTTCCTGGATTTATTGTTCTTCATGACCCTTTTATAGACGATGCCTTCGTTGCGTGACACGACGACATAGGTCTGGTTGCTTTTGATGTCTTCGAGGTCGTCCACTTTTTCGCCGACGATGACCGAGCCGCTGGGGGTGGGCAGCATCGAATCCCCAACGATCTCGAAGGCGCGGTAGGAGCCGGGGGCAAGCATGGGGAGGGTAAACGTATTGAGCTCATCGAGGAATTCGGGGTCGGCATAACCGGCGAGATAACCGGCTGCGGCCTTTACGGGCACCAGCTGGATATCGGTGCTGGCGGCGATAAGCTTTTGGGCGCGGCGTTTGGAGAGGTAGCTGCCGCCCTTGCTGTCACCAAGCTCTTTGCGGAGGAGCTCGTCGAGCGTGAGCTTGAACATGTCGGACACGGTTTCCAGCACTTCGAGCCTGGGTTCGGCTCTTTCTTCCTCATAGGCGCCGAGGAGGGAGCGTTTGATCCCGAGTTTCCCGGCAAATTCTTCCTGGGTCCAGCCCCGCAGCTTGCGGAGGTATTTGAGATTTTGTCCTGCGATTGACATGGGCTAATATATTTAGCACTAAGATACTAACATATTTATCAACTCAAAAAAAATATTTTGGGCCCCGCCCGCACCTGCGGTGCGGGCGGGGCCGGATGGACGATATTTTGTACATTTGCCCTCCTGCCAATTTGGCTTTTTGCCAAGGGTAGCATTATATTTGACTGATACTATTCAAAATCATTAATACTTAAGAAGTTATGTTAGGTATTCTATCCAAAATATTCGGCGGTAACAAGTCGGAAAAGGATATAAAGCACATACAACCCCTTGTAGAGCAGATCAACCAACATTTTGCGGCCTTTCAGTCCCTTAGCAATGACGAGCTGCGGGGAAAGACCGTGGAGTTCCGGGCCCGGATCCGGGAGCATCTCAGCAGGATAGACACCCAGATCGCCGAGCTGAACAAACAGGCGGAAGAGCTGCCTTTCAGCGATATCAACGGGAAGGACGTGATCTATCAGCAGGTCGACGAGCTGAAAAAGGAGCGGGACGAGCAGATCGAAGAGGTGTTGGAGACGCTGTTGGCCGAGGCTTTTGCGGTAGTGAAGGAGACGTCGCGGCGCTTCAAAGAGAATTCCGAGATGGTCGCAACGGCTACGGAGATGGACCGGAACCTGAGCGTGAAGAAGGAGCATATCCGGATCGACGGACATCAATCGATCTACAACAATAGCTGGATGGCCGCGGGTACGCCGATCACCTGGAACATGGTGCACTACGACGTACAGCTGATCGGCGGTACGGTGCTGCACCAGGGGAAGATCGCGGAGATGGCCACAGGGGAAGGTAAGACCCTGGTCTCGACGCTGCCGGCCTATCTGAATGCGCTGGCGGGGGAAGGGGTGCATATCGTGACCGTGAACGATTACCTGGCCAGGCGCGACTCCGAGTGGAACGGCCCCATTTTCGAATGGCTGGGCGTCTCGGTGGACTGTATCGACAAGCATGAGCCCAACAGCGAGGCCCGTCGGAGGGCTTACCTGGCCGATATCACGTATGGTACGAACAACGAATTCGGTTTCGATTACCTGCGGGACAACATGGTGCATACCCCGGAAGAGATGGTTCAGCGCAAGCACCATTATGCCATGGTGGATGAGGTGGACAGCGTGTTGATCGACGATGCGCGGACGCCATTGATCATTTCCGGTCCGGTACCCAAGGGGGACGACCAGCAATACCATATCTTAAAAGGCCGGGTCGAGAAGCTATTCGACGCCCAACGACGGGTGGTCAACCAGTTCCTGATCGAGGCCAAGAAGAAGATCAGCGAGGGGAACGACGATCCGAAGGACGGGGGCCTGGCGCTGATGCGGGCTTACCGGGGTCTGCCGAAGTCCAGTGCGCTGATTAAATTCCTGAGCGAGCCGGGAGTCAAGGTGCGGTTGCAAAAGTCGGAGAACTACTATCTTTCCGATCAGCAGAAGGAGATGCCGAAGGTGGACGCCGAGCTGTTCTTCCATATCGACGAGAAGCAAAACCAGGTGGACCTCACGGATAAGGGTATCCAAATGATCACCCGGGAGGGGGAAGACCCGGAATTCTTCGTGTTGCCGGATATCGGCATCAAGCTCGCCGAGATCGAGAAGAGCGAGCTGAATGCGGACGAAAAATTACAACGCAAGGAAGAGTTGCTGAATGAATATTCGATCAAGGCGGACCGGATCCATACGGTGCAGCAGTTATTGAAGGCCTACACGTTGTTCGATAAGGACGTAGAGTACGTGGTGATGGAGGGCCAGGTAAAGATCGTGGACGAGCAGACCGGCCGTATCCTGGATGGCCGCCGGTACAGCGACGGTCTTCACCAGGCGATCGAGGCGAAGGAGAATGTGAAGATCGAGGCGGCCACGCAGACCTATGCGACCGTCACTTTGCAGAACTACTTCCGGATGTATCATAAGCTGGCCGGGATGACGGGTACGGCGGAGACGGAAGCCGCCGAGCTTTGGGATATCTACAAATTGGACGTGGTCACGATCCCGACGAATGTGCCGGCGATCCGGAAGGACCACCAGGACCTTGTCTATAAGACCAAGCGGGAGAAATACAAGGCGGTGATCGAGGAGATCGAAAAGCTGCGGACCGAAGGACGGCCCTCGCTGGTGGGCACCACCTCGGTGGAAGTGAGTGAATTATTGAGCAAGATGCTGGCGGTGAAGAAGATCCCCCACAATGTCCTCAACGCCAAACAGCACGCGCGGGAAGCACAGGTCGTGGCGGAAGCCGGTCTGGCAGGCGCCGTGACAATCGCCACGAATATGGCCGGCCGTGGTACCGACATCAAGCTCGGACCGGGTGTAAAGGAGGCCGGCGGACTGGCGATCATCGGTACCGAGCGGCATGAAAGCCGCCGTGTGGACCGCCAGCTCAGGGGTCGTAGCGCCCGGCAGGGTGACCCCGGTACCTCCCAGTTCTATGTCTCGCTGGAAGACGACCTGATGCGGCAGTTCGGGAGCGACCGGATCGCTTCGCTGATGGACAAGATGGGGTATAAGGAAGGAGAGGTGATACAGCACAGCATGGTGACGAAGAGCATCGAGCGGGCCCAGAAAAAAGTAGAGGAGAACAACTTCGGCATCCGTAAGCGGCTGCTGGAATATGACGACGTGATGAACAAGCAACGGAACGTCGTCTATAAGAAACGGAATCACGCATTGTTCGGCGACCGGCTGGCGCTGGATCTCGACAATGCGTTCTATATCGTCGCGGAAGGGGTGATCAATTCCTTCCGGGAGCAGGATGACTATGAGGGTTTCCGGCTGTCGACGATCGTCAATTTCGGCGTAGACACGCAGATCACGCCCGAAGAGTTCCTGAAAGGGGATGTGCAGCAGGTGGCCGAGAAGCTGTACCAGGAAGCGACGACGAGCTATGAGCATAAGCTGGAGGAGATCCGCAAGCAGGCGGTGCCGGCCTTTGCCAGTATCCGGGCAACGCGGGACAGTCATGTGGAGAACGTAGTGGTGCCGTTTACCGACGGGAAGAAACGGATCAATGTGCTGGCCAGCCTGCAGAAGACGCTGGACACCCATGGCCGTGAGCTGACCAATGCGGTCGAGCGGCAGATCACCCTGGCCATCATCGACGATGCCTGGAAGGAGCATCTCCGGGGGATGGACGATCTGAAGCAAAGCGTACAGACGGCTTATCTCGAGCAGAAAGATCCGTTGGTGATCTATAAGGTAGAAGCCTTCGAGCTGTTCCGGAACATGGACAGCGAGGTGAACCGGGATATCATCGGCTTCCTTTGCCATTCCGGTATCCAGCAGGCCGGTCAGCAGTCGCCCACGATCCGTGAGGGCCGCGAGCAGAAGACCGATATGAGCCGGCTGAAGGTGCGGAAGGACGAGATGGCCGCGGCCGGAGCGGGTGTCGGCCCAATGGATGCCTCACGAGGAGGTGGTGTGCCGCAGGAAGGCGGAAAGGACTATTACGAACCTTCCGAGGCCGTGAAACAGGAGCCGGTGAAGGTGGGGCCGAAGATCGGCCGCAATGACCCCTGTCCCTGCGGCAGTGGGAAGAAGTATAAGAATTGCCATGGCAAAGATGCGGTCTAGCCGTGTCTTTGTGCTGGTTTGCCTTAGCCTCGCCGTTGGCGAGGCTAAGGCGCAATATGTATCGCTGAGCCGGCAAGAGGCTGACCGGTTGAGAGAGCGGGCGAAGGTGGACCCCAATGTAAAGCCGCTGCTCGACTCGATCCGGCAGGTTGCCGATGCCGCGATGGGTGAGGACCCCAACCCGATCGATACGCTCCGCACGGAGGGGCTGCTGCAGGGCGATCCCCGGAAGGCGGCCACCTGGGAGGCGATAAAGGACCTGCAAAAGATGTATGCCCTTTCGATAGCGTGGCGGGTGACCCGGAAAAAGGAATATTTCTACAAGGCGAGCGTCTATCTCATCGCCTGGGCCGACAGCAATCATTCCCGGGGTGACCCGATCGACGACACGAATCTCGATCCGGCCATCGCGGCCTTTGACAATATCAAGGGATCGCTGACGCCGGCCGAGAACCGGCGAATAGAGCGCTGGTTGCGGCAGGCGGCCGAAGCGGAGATCCATGCGTCTTACAACCGGCCCGAGCGGGCTACGGCCCGTAACAACTGGAATTCGCACCGGCTGAAGATCGTTGGAGAGATCGGGTTTGCCATCGGCGACAAGGCACTGCAGCAATACGCCATCGATGGCATCCAGGAGCAGATCGGCCGCAATCTGCTGGCCGATGGAAGCAGCGAAGACTTCGTTTCGCGGGACGCGTTACACTATCATGTTTACGACCTGGAGCCGCTGCTGCGGCTTGCGATCGTCCTGCAACGGGCGACAAAGAAAGACTATTATCATTATGTAGCTCCATCGGGGTCCTCGCTGGGCCGATCGGTGGAATGGCTTCTCCCCTATCTCGACGGGCGTCAGACCCATGCCGAATTCGTGAACAGCACCGTCGATTTCGACCGGCGGCGGGCGCAGAACGGCGAAGCGGGCTATAAGGCGGGCACCCTTTTCGAACCGAAGAGCGGCATTGCGACGCTGGTACTGGCCGCTTATTTCGACGGGGAGAAGCTGGCGCTTGCCCGGCGGCTGGCTGGCAGCGGGGAAGCGTATCCGGGTTGGCAGGCGGTGATTAATACGTTGAACCGGTAAGGATGGAGGGATGAACGGGCCGGTGGAGCGCCTTGTTTTGCTTAATTTCATCGGCTTAAAAACATCGAACTACGTTATGAGAAAATTTTTCAGCGGGCTGCTGCTGATGGCTGTCGTATCGATGGCTGTCGCGCAACAACGCCCTCCTGCCACTCCTGGAAAACAGGAAACTCCCAAGCCTTATAAGGATGTTATAACGGACAAGGCCATCAGCCGCACCGGCCTTTTCACCGTCCACCGGATAGAAGACAAATGGTATTTCGAGATCCCCGACTCTATTTTGGGCCGGGATATCCTGGTCAGCACCCGATACAGCAGGACCTCGGCGGGCGGCAATTACGGCGGGGAAGCGGTGAACCTGCAGACCATCCATTGGGAGAAGGGGCCTTCGCATACGCTTTTCCTCAAAGTGCTGACGATCGTCAATGTCGCCGCGGACAGCACCCAGCCGATCGCGCAGGCGGTGACGAACTCCAATATGAACCCGATCGCCGCGGCCTTCGACATCAAGGCCTATGGAAAGAGTGCGGACTCTTCCTCCGGCACGACGGTGATCGATGTGACGGACTTCTTCAAGGGGGATAACCAGCCGGTGAGCCTCACGCCGGCGATCAAGCGCCGGTTCAACCTGGCGGCCATCGATGCCCCCAGAAGCTATATCGAGAGCATTCGCACCTATCCCATCAATACGGAGATCCGGACGGTGAAGACCTTCACGGCTTCTGCCGCGCCTGCGGCGCCGGTTGCGGGCGGCAGGGCGCCCCAGGGCTCACTGAATGCGGCCGAGATATCGGGCGCCGTTACGGTAGAACTGAACAACTCCTTTTACCTATTGCCCAAGACGCCGATGCGGCGGCGGCTGCTCGACGCCCGGGTCGGCTTTTTCGCCAGCCGTTATACCATGTACAGCGATGATCAGCAGCGGGTGGAAGAAACGGAGTTCATCCATCGCTGGCGGCTCGAACCCAGGGATGAGGATATCGAAAAGTGGAAGCGGGGCGAGCTGGTCGAACCCAAGAAACAGATCGTCTACTATATCGATCCGGCCACCCCGAAGCAATGGCGGCCTTATCTGATCGCGGGGATCAATGACTGGCAGGCGGCCTTCGAGAAAGCCGGCTTCAAGAATGCCATCGTCGGCAAAGAATGGCCGGAGAACGACAAGACCATGTCGCTGGAGGATGCGCGTTTCTCGGTGATACGGTATTTTGCGAGCGATATCGAGAATGCCTATGGCCCCAATGTGGCCGATCCGCGCAGCGGGGAGATCCTGGAGAGCCATATCGGGTGGTATCATAATGTGATGAAGCTGGTGCATGACTGGTATATGATCCAAACGGCGGCGGTGGACCCGCGCGCCCGGAAGATGAAATACGACGATGCGCTGATGGGCGATCTGATCCGGTTCGTGTCGTCCCACGAGGTGGGGCATACGCTGGGGTTGCGGCACAATATGGGCAGCAGCAGCAAGACGCCGGTAGAAAAGCTGCGGGACAAGGCCTGGGTGGAAGCCAATGGGCACACCGCCTCTATTATGGACTATGCCCGGTTCAACTATGTAGCGCAGCCGGAGGACGGTATAACGCCGCGGGGGCTGTACCCGCGGATCAACGACTATGACAAATGGGCGATCCAATGGGGTTATAATGGTATTCCCGATACGAAGGATGCCGAAGAGGACAAAAAAATCCTGAACAAGTTAGCAATCGATAGTCTGAAGAATCCCCGGCTCTGGTTTGGCGGAGAAGGACAGAATTTCGATCCGCGCGCCCAGACCGAGGACCTTAGCGACAACGCGATGAAGGCCGGCGAATATGGGATCAAGAACCTGAAGCGTATCCTGCCCAACCTGCCCGAATGGTGCAAGGAGGAGGCGGATCAATATGATAACCTGCAGGAGATGTATCAGCAGCTGGTGGGGCAGTATGGACGATATATGGGGCATGTGGTCAGGAATGTCGGGGGCGTACAGGAGACCTTCAAGAGCATCGAGCAGACGGGCGACGTCTATGAGGTGACGCCGAAGGCCACGCAGAAAGAGGCCGTCGACTTCCTCAACAAGCAGCTGTACGCCACGCCTACCTGGCTGCTGAATAAGGACATCCTGAACAAGTTCAGCAATCCGGGCCTGGAGGATCCCGTCTCTGCCGTTCAGGCAAACAACCTGAAGAGCCTGTTGTCGCCGGCGCGGCTGTTCCGCTTGTCGGTATGTACGGGGCGCTATGGTAGTGCTGCCTATTCCGTGGATGAGCTGCTTACCGATGCGAAGAAGGGTGTCTGGTCGGAGCTGGCGGGAGCCGGGCCGATCGATCCTTATCGCCGGAAGTTGCAGAAAGAATATGTTGCCGACCTGGCTGCGCTGATCAGCGAGGAGACGCCTTCGGCGCCCGTGATCTTTGGGGCCTTGCCGAGGGGCTTTAATGTCTTTACGGGCGATATCCGGAATACGGACGTGCCTTCCGCCGCGCGGGCGCAGCTGGTGGAGCTGCGGTCGGAAATTACCGCGGCGATGGCCAGAGAGGCGGACCGGGCGAGCAAGGAGCACTTGCAGGATGTGGCGGAGCGGATCCGGCGGGCGCTGAATCCGAAGCAATAAAAACAAATCCCGGACCTAAGGTCCGGGATTTGTTTTTACGAAGGCTGCGCGGCGGGGTTTGGGTACAGGACTCCCCTCGCCTTTTATCGCTCTCCACAGAACGGCGTTGAACAGATCATCGGGAATGCGGTCCGGGTCAGCCAGATTGAAACGATGGGGCGAGCTTGCCGTGTTGCGGGCGTTGATGTCGACACCGGCGGGCAGGGCGTTGAAGGCCGCCGTGTCGGGGGTGGGCATGAAGCAGCTCCACACCGGTGTGGAACCCGCATCGAACTGACTCATGGGTGGGAGGCCGAGGATCAGCTCCATGGTGCGGAGGATCGACGTCGTCGAATAGAGCGTATGGTTCACCGCATGTCTTTTGATATAGGGGCTGATCACATAGGCGAGGGAGCGATGGGCATCGACATGGTCGGGGCCGTCCTGGGCGTCGTCTTCCAGCACGAAGATGGCAGACTGCGACCAGATGCGGCTGTGGGAAATATGTTCCACCAATCTTCCCAGCGCCAGGTCGTTGTCGGCTACCTGGGCGATGGGAGTATAGGCGCCTTTATGCAGACCGCTGGTATGGTCGTTGGGCAGGTAGATCGTGCTGAAGCGCGGCACCGCATCGTGCTGCAGCAGGGAATCGAAATCGGCTTCGAAGACCTTTTCGCGGCGGATATCCTGGATGTCCAGGTTCCAGCCCGGGTAGCGCTTGCAGTAATGTTCCTTTTGCTTCAGCACCTCCAGCGTCGGAAAGCCATTGTCCTCGAATTCGCCATAGTTGCGGAAGGATACCCCGGCGCGATGACAATAATCCCAGATGAACCCTTTTGTCGGATTGGCGACGGGGCGGCGGCCGTCGAAGTCGTATTCCCCGCCGCGGCCGCTGTAGTTGGTAGGCCAGTTCTTTTCGACGAAGTCGGT
>Ga0068855_100005465_pt1 | contig 15503 bp, 4 predicted proteins | sample KBSCornC52_FD_66592 | JGI IMG/M metagenome (GOLD analysis project Ga0068855, IMG submission 66592) | Corn rhizosphere microbial communities from Kellogg Biological Station, Michigan, USA - KBS Corn C5-2 | ecosystem: Host-associated > Plants > Roots > Rhizosphere > Soil ...
CGCTAAATAGCGGCGGCGCGTGGCAGGTGGTGCAGCCCACCTTTTGAAACAGGCCCCAGCCGTTGATTTGCGCGGGAGTGAGGGCTGCTTTTTCGCCCGCCATGTAGTGATCCCAAGGGGTTTCGCTGCTCATCAGCCGGCGTTCGTGGGTTGCGATCGCAAACACCACGTTCTTGGCGGTGACGCCGGGGCTGTTCGGATAAGCGGCTTTGAACAACGCGGGATAGGTGCCGTTCGCGTCCAAGTGCGCGTCGAGCCACTTGCGCATGTCGGGCGGCAGCTCGTGGGCGAACTTCAATGGCGCCGCCGTTTGCAGCTTCGTCGTCAAATCGGCCCAGGTGCGGCCCTCGCACGCCATCTCCGCGTCGCTCATGGGCGGGCCCAAAGCCTGCGCTTCGAGCGCTGCGCCCTTGACCGTCGGGCCACCGGCGGGATCGACGAAATCAGTGGCGCGACCATCCCAGAAAATCGCCGGCGCGAGCATCGCGTCCAGATAAGTGGGGGGTTTACGCCGCGTCACCTGCACGTTCATGCCGAAAACCGGGTCGGCCTTGTAAACGACGCTGCCGTTCACGATCTGACAGCGCTTCATGCCCATCGCGCCGTGGATGTCGTCGGCCGTGCCGAGCATGCCGTCAGCTCCGGGATGACGACCTGCAGCGGGCGAAGCCGCGCGTGGATCGCTGCCGCCGGCTTCCGAGCGGTGGCACGTGCCGCAGGCGACCGTGTCGTCGCTGCTCAGCTGCTCATCCCAAAATAGGATTTTGCCGAGCATGGCTTTGTCATCCGTAAACGGATTATCCGGGGGGAAGTTGACGTTGGCGTAGGGGGGCAAGAGCTCTGCCGCAGCACCCGCTGCTCCGCCGTCACCAGGCGCTGAATCCGAGCCCGCTGCGCCGGCCTCGCCGGCTGCGCCGAGCGGGGTGCCACCGCTGCCGCCGCCCGCGCGACCCGAGCTGCCGCCCGTGCCGGCGCTAGCGCCGCCGACTCCGCCTCTGCCCGCAGCGCCGCCGCTTCCGCCGGTGGCTCCGCCGCTTCCGCCGCTTCCGCCGCTCGAAGTGGGCCCCGAACTGGAGTCGGAGCCACACGCGGCGACGACGCCTGCCCCGGTCATCAATGCCAATAAGACAATCCGTGCGGTCGACATCAGACTAGGGGACCTCGCTCAAGCCGAAAAGCGGCAAGCTCCCAAGGGTAGCTAGGCAAGCTTCCGCACGCAAGCACAGCTTCACCGCTTCTCCACGTTCTTGCGACGCGAGCTCGTTATTTCCGCAACCGCGAGGCTGCCCGGTCATATCCGGACCGGGCAATCGCGATGGATTGCCGCGCATTCCGTGTTTATGCCTGCACTTTATCTCGAGCGGCGTCGGACAGATCGGTTGCGTCGGCCCGATCTGCCCGGGCGCTCGTTTCCAAGCGAGCACCATTGACGCGCGCGCGCGTCCACTTGACTCTCGCGGAGCTTGCTTGGCTGGGCCCGCGGTGGGGACGGCTTCGCTACCGGAGACTATCGATGAAAGCTTGGCGTTCGTTTCTCGTGTGGGTCGCTGTTTTGGGTGTGCTTTCGTCACTCCTCTTCACCCGAAAAGCTGCTGCCTACGCAGGAAACGTCGATGGTGTGGGCTCCGGAGGCTACGTCACCTCGAACATTGGTTCGTGCACTGGCTGTCACGGCAACACTGCGACCACTGCGCAGGGTAACATTCAGCTGAGCGGGCCCTCGGGTGTCGGCCTCACGCAGACGGTCACGGCGGGCAGCGTCAACAACGCGTTCAGCATCACCTATCCGGCTCTGGCAGGCGCGGCCACGCCCACCGGCGGCATCCTCATTTATCACAATGAGGGCTCGAGCGACAGCGCGGGCCTCCTCAAGAGCAACGACGGCCTGCTCCAGCACTGCCCGAACGGCGCCAGCACCACCGTGCCGGATTTCTGCAACACCACGACCGACAACAACACCGAGCTGATGCACTATCAGCCGAAGCCAGCAACCAACGGCAGCATCAGCTTTTCGTTCTTGTACGACGCGCCGCCGCCGATCTCCGGCTTCAACCAGTGCAATAGCTTCACCTTCACGGTTTGGATCAATCGCACGGACGGGCAGTACACGTGCTTCGATTTGTCCGACGCGCCGCAGACTTTTACGTTCACGATCAACATCGCTTGCCCGGAGGACAGCAATCCGTGCACCTCGGCCGTGCAATGTAGCGGTGGCTTGTGCCAATACCCGGCCGCACCGGCCAATACCTTGTGTCGCGGCGCGAGCGGCGCCTGCGATCAAGCGGAAGTGTGCAACGGTAGCAGCACCGTCTGCCCAGGCGACACCTTCTTGAGCAGCGGCGTGTGCCGGCCTTCGACGGGCGTCTGTGATCCCGCGGAGTCGTGCAACGGCGCATCGCGCAATTGCCCGGCCAACGTGATCTTGAACGGCACGATTTGCCGCGGCAGCGCGGGCGAGTGCGACGTGGCCGAAGCGTGCGACGGCGTGAGCGGCACCTGCCCCGCAAATACCTTCCTGAGCGGCACGACCTGTCGCGGGAGCGCGGGCGTTTGCGACGTGGCCGAGCAGTGCCCCGGCAACTCGGCCACTTGCCCGCCCGATTCATTCCGGAGCGGCGCCGTTCAGTGCCAGGCCCCGAGCTGCACCGGCAGCACCGCGATCCCGCCGGTCAATTGCCCCGGCAACAGCGCCAGCTGCCCGACCCAGCCGCCCGTGGATTGCAGTCCGTTCACCTGCTCGGGTAACAGCTGCGCAAACGGCTGCGCCGACGACGCCGGCTGTAACCCGGGCAACTTCTGCTCCGGGGGGAAGTGCAAGCCACAGGGCGGCCCCGGCGCCGCCTGCAACGCAACCAATCAGTGTTTGAGCGGCAATTGCGTGGACGGCGTGTGTTGCAAGACGACCTGCGGCAGCGATCCCAACGATTGCCAGGCTTGCAACGTGCCCGGGCTCGAGGGCACTTGCTCGCCTCGGCCGAGCAGCACGGTCTGCCGCGCGAGCGGGGGCGCGTGCGATCCGGCGGAGCACTGCGACGGAGCGAGCGCGGCTTGCCCTGCCGACGCCAAGTCGGCGGCGAACACCGTGTGTCGCGCGGCCGCTGGCGGTTGCGACGTCGCCGAAGTTTGCGACGGCTCGAGCAACACGTGTCCGACGGATGTGCGCAAGGGCGGCGGCGTGGTCTGTCGCGCGTCGGGGGGTGCCTGCGATGTGGCCGAGACCTGCGACGGCGTCGGAGCGCAGTGTCCAACCAATGCCTTCTTGCCGAACAGCACGTTGTGCCGTGGCGCGGCCGGCGTCTGCGATTTGCCGGAGTATTGCACGGGCGCAGCGCCGCTCTGCCCGCCTGATTCACTGCAGCCGAACTCGGTCAATTGTCGGATCGCCGCGTGCACCAACGGCACGGCCACGCTGCCCGCCAACTGCACCGGCTCGGCCGTGGGCTGCCCGGCGCTGAAGACCCAAAATTGTAATCCGTACGTGTGCGGTCCAAACGCCTGCTTCGGCAACTGCACGGCGGACGCGCAGTGCGCGAAGGCCGACTACTGTTCGGCCGGCATGTGCGTGCCGAAGCTCGGGCCCGGAGCACAGTGTGCGCTGGGCAACCAATGCCTGAACGGCGACTGCGTGGACGGCTTCTGCTGCAACTCGTCCTGTAACGGGCAGTGCGAAGCCTGCAACGTGAAGGGCAAGGAGGGCACGTGCAGCCCCGTGACCGGCACCCCGGTCGGGCAGCGCGTCAAATGCTCGAGTGACAACTCGGAGTGCGGCGGTCAGTGCGACGGCACCACCCGCTCGACCTGCATCTATCCGGGCGTCGGCACCTCGTGTCGCGACGCCAGCTGCGACAAAGGCGTCGCTACGGTGAGCGCGTTCTGCGACGGGCGAGGCAGCTGCCCGCCCGCGTTCACGCAAGATTGCGGCGGGCAATGCTCGGGCAAAACCTGCGGCCAAGATTGCACTGTCGACAAAGATTGCCCGCTTGCGTCGTTCTGCTCGTCGGGCATCTGCGTGGCCAAACAAGGGCCCGGTGCGAAGTGCCCGGACGGCAATGCCTGCATCTCCGGGGCGTGTGTCGACGGCTTCTGTTGCAACCAAGCCTGCGGCTCGCAGTGCGAAGCCTGCGACGTGCCCGGTAAAGAAGGGACTTGCTCGCCCGTGACCGGCGCTCCGCACGGCGCGCGCACGGCCTGCGCCAGTGACGGCACGAGCTGCAAGGGCGTGTGCAACGGCAAGAACGTCAACGGCTGCGGCTATCCCGACAAGGAAACGCTCTGCCGCCCGGGGAGCTGCGCGAGCAACGTCGCGACCTTGGCCTCGTACTGCTCGGGCGACGGCCGCTGCTCGCCGCCGCAAGAACAATCGTGTCTACCGGGTGCGTGCTCGGGCGCGATCTGCGGAGCGGGCGCCAACTCCTGCACGACCGATGCGCAGTGCGGTGCCGGCAAGTGGTGTGCTGGCGGTCGCTGTGCCGCGACCTTACCGGTCGGTGAACGCTGCAGTGCCGACAGCCAGTGCGCGTTGAAGTTCTGCGTCGACGGCTTCTGTTGTTCGCGCGCCTGCAACGGCCAATGTGAAGCTTGCGATTTGCAGGGTGACCAGGGTCAGCCGGGTTCTTGCAACACGGTGTACAACGAGCTCCCGCACGGCGGACGCGCGGCGTGTGCCGGTTCGGGCTCGTGTGGCGGCCTGTGCCTCGGGGATCCGAATGCCTGCGGGTTCCCGACCTCCCAGCACACCTGTGGCACCGCGACCTGCGCCGACGGAATCCAAACCGACGCGCCGGTGTGTGACGGCCAAGGCTCTTGTCTGCCGGCCGGAACGACGCCCTGCAAACCCTACTTGTGCGGCACGGCGGGCTGCGGCCAAGCGTGCGGCTCGAATGCGGATTGTGCGCCGGGCTTCGCCTGCAATTCGCGCAGTCAATGCGTCCCGAGCGGCAGCGGCACGAGCGATGGCGGCGAGGCCGGCGCAGCGGGCGCTACGGGCACGTCGCCCGACGCGGGCGAGACCACCGATGCCGGTCCGGACGATGCGGGCAGCGATGCCGCCAGTGATGCTGGCGGATCGGCCGGTAGCGCAGGCACCGCCGGCACGGGCGGCGGCGCCTCGAAGGAAGCTGGCAGCTGCGGTTGTCGCGTCGCCGGCCGTCAAGGCTCGACGCGCGAGACGGGCAGCTGGCTCGGCATGATCGCGCTCGGTGGGTTGTATCTCGCGCGGCGCCGTCGAAGCGCCGTGCGCGCCGATCAGCGCTGACTCGAGGCGCACGAGAGCACGAGCACCGACGCGGCGCTCGTGCTCACTTCTTGGCGCTACAGACCGTGGAAAGTAGCTTGGCGCGATCTTCGCGCAGCTGACGCTTGAGCACGGGCAGAGCGCCCTTGTAATAGTCGCAGCTCGCGTAGGTGGTGTCGATCGGCTCGTTCCACAGTGAGCTCGTCTTCAACACCACTTCACCGCCGCTGGTTTCGGTGATCGTGATGCCGTCGCCTTGCACCAGTTGGCGCGGCGGCCCCGCTTCTACGACCGGCACCACCACGGACGCGACGACGGGGGCAGCTGCCGCCGGCGCGGCGCTCGGGACGGCGGATGCGCTCACCGGCACCGATGCAGCCGGCGCACCCGATTCATGCGCGTCCGGGTGCGCACAGCTCGAGAGGACCAAAAGCAACCAAGGGAGGGGGCGAATCATCGGCTGCATGGACGCTAACGTATGCTCAGCGCGGACGGCAAGTCGCCGCGATCCGACTCAGCCGGACACTCTCACGCTATTGTGCGAGCGCATGCGACAGCGGTTCGCGCGCTGTATCGAGATTCACCGCGTCCGCTGCGATACCCGTGCTCGGACCGAAAGTGGGGGTATTGGCGTGTCCGGCAAAGTGACAGGCGCGGCAGGGCGGTGCGCCGGGCTTTTGCTGGATCGCGAGCCGTGCCAATTCCTCGGGCAGCGGACGGAGCTGGGCCGTTCCGCAGTGCGCGCTGTTCGCGTCGAGCGTCGCGATGCACGCTCGCAGATTGTCGCCCGTGCCTCGGCGTAACGTGACCTTCGAAATGACATCGGTCGCGTGCAATTCGCCGCGCGTGTCGACCAGGATCAGGCGCGCAATGCTGGCGTAGTCGTCAGCGTGCTTCACGCGCTGGACCGTCGCCGCGTAGCCGTCGGAAGCCTCGTGTAGGTGTGAACGAACCGTCCCGCGCTGCCAGCCGTTCGCCTCGCCGAGCCAGGCCGTCAACTCGGGCGTGGTGCTGGGCAAATTTTGAATTTCTTCGGGCGAAAGAGCGAGCGATTTGAGCAGCGCTTTGGCGTGACGCACGATCTCCGCGCGCGCTTTGGGCTCGGCCCCCGCGCTGCACGAGAGCAGCTTGAGCGCGGCATTTTGAAGCAGCGCACGTTCCAGCGGCGGCAGCTGCTTGCCCGCCAAGCCCTGCGCCTCGCGCAGGGCGCGTGCAGCGGCCGCGGCTTGGTCGCCCTCGAGCCCACCGGCGCACGTTTTCCCGCCGCTCACCCAAACCCAGTTAGCGCTCGCCAGGAGTTTTTCCGCAGCGGGCGCGAGGCCGATGCAGGTCGCGCTTGGGATCTGCGGAAAGCCGCTGCAATCGACCCGCATCTCGGCCGGAGGCGGCCCTGCTTTTGGCACTAGCGAGGCCGCGGCTGTTGCGCTCGTGCTCGGCGCAGTGGGGGCAGCGGAGCTGCCGCTCGGCGCTTTGCCCGCGTTGTTCTGGCGGATTGCCCGACCACGCAATGCCAGGGCAAGCGCGGCGCTTGCCAGCGCGCCCGCTGAAATGACTAGCCAACCTCGCGAGCGATTCATGCGCGGGGAGCGTGCGCGAAACGCCTACTTCGCGTCAACACGGCTCAGCCGCGTGCGAGCCCGCGCGACTCGACGTTCCTTCCATAAGCGAGCCCCGTGAGCGGGCAGTCACACGAGAAAACCAAGCGCTGCAAAGTGGTGTTGCGATTGGCCGCTGAAAATTGGCCGCTGAAAGAGGACACGAACCTACACCACTGTTTCCACCCGAATTCGGGCTACCGCCCATCGCCATTTGATATTTGCGAAACAAGGGGACAATTCACAACACGCCGAATGGCCGAGTGCCAAAGGACAGAGGAGCTTGTGGCCGACTGACAGTCGTCGCGCCGTAAACGCCATTGACGTTTGGCGTGACTCGTGGCCCCATGGGAGGTCATTATGGAGAGGACTGCGCTTGTGCGCGCCTGCGTGCGGTTGTGCTTGAGCTTGCTCATCGCATGCATCGTCGTGCTCAGCAGCGGCCGAGCACAGGCCTACGAAGGCAACGTGGGCGGTGTGGGGTCTGGCGGCTACGTGACCTCGGGCATCGGCGCATGCTCCGGTTGCCACGCCGGTGTGGCCCCGCCTGCCGTCACGGTCAGCGGACCTTCCGGGACCGGTCTAAGTCAGACCGTGACCGCGGGCAGCACGAACAACACGTTCACCGTTTCCTTCCCGACCTCGGGAACCGGCGGGTTTCTCGTCTATCACAATGACGCGTCGGTCAGTAACGCCAACGGTTTGTTGCACAAGGTATCCGGAGACACGTCGACTCATCAGTGCACGGGCACGAGCGGCGTCAACCCGGCCAATTGCAACTCCACCAACGGCGGCGACACCAATACCGAGGTGATGCACGACCACCCGAAGGCTCCTTTTTTCGGCACGGTGAGCTTTCAGTTTCAGTACGACGCGCCCACGTCCGCCTCCACTTGCGGCCCGTACAGCTTCACGATTTGGGTCAACAAGACCAACGCTGACAACACCTGTTTCGATTCCTCGGACTCGCCCACCTCCGTCACGCTGTCGATCACCGTCGCTTGTATCGAGGACAGCAATCCCTGCACCACGGCGGTGCAATGCAACTCGCACGTCTGTAGCTGGCCAGCGGGCAATGTGGGCACGGTCTGCCGCTCGTCCGCGGGTGAGTGCGACGTACAAGAGACTTGCAACGGCTCGGCGACTTGCCCAGCTGACTCGCGAGCAGGCTTCGGCACGGCTTGCACGAGCGACGGCAACGTCTGCACGGTCGACGAGTGCGACGGAGCCGGCGTGTTCTGCACGCACCCCGCGGGTAATGCTGGCACCCAGTGTCGCGCCTCGGCGGGCGCCTGCGACGTGGCGGAGACTTGTACCGGCGCGTCCACGAGCTGCCCGGCCGATTCGCTCGTCGCCAATGGCACGACCTGTCGCGCGGCAGCGGCTGAGTGCGACGCGGTCGAAAAGTGTACCGGCTCGAGTGCCGCTTGCCCGGCCGACTCGAAGCTCGGCTCTGGAATCGCGTGTAGCTCCGACAGCAACCCGTGCACGCTCGACCAGTGCGATGGCTCGAGCAACAGCTGCCAGCACCCCGCGGGCAACTCGGGCACCACGTGCCGCGCTTCAGCGGGTGGCTGCGATGTGGCCGAGACCTGCAACGGCGTCTCCACGGCCTGCCCCACGGACAAAGTGGCGAGCAACGGCACGGTCTGTCGCGGTGCGGCCAGCCTGTGCGACGTCGCCGAGACGTGTGACGGCGCGGCCAGCGCGTGTCCAGCGGATGGTTTCGCTTCGGCAGCGACCCAGTGTCGCGCTTCAGCGGGCCCGTGTGACCTGGCCGAGAACTGTACGGGTTCGAGCTCGGTCTGTCCCACGGATGCGTTCGTCTCCAGCGCCACGACTTGCCGCAGCGCGGCCGGCGAGTGTGATGCGGTGGAGAAATGCACGGGTTCGGGCGCGCTCTGCCCGACCGACGCCAAGGTCGGCTCCGGGGTGGCGTGCACTGCAGACTCCAATGCCTGCACGCTCGATCAATGCAACGGCTCGAGCGACACCTGTCAACACCCTGCCGGGAATGCGGGCAGCACGTGCCGCGCTTCGGCGGGCGGCTGTGACGTGGCCGAGACCTGCACTGGCGCATCCACGACGTGTCCGGCAGACGCGTTCCTCGCTAGTTCCACGGTTTGTCGCGTCGCCGCCACTACCTGTGACGTGGCCGAGAACTGCACCGGCTCGAGCGCCACTTGCCCGGCCGATTCGTTCGCTTCGAGCGCCACGCTCTGTCGTGCCGCTGGCGGCGTGTGCGACGCCGCTGAAAATTGCACCGGCACGAGCTCCGCGTGTCCGAGCGACGCAAAGCTCTCTCCGGGCACGGCGTGTACTGCCGATGCCAACCCATGCACGCTCGATCAATGCGACGGCGCTTCCAACTCCTGCCAGCACCCGGCTGGCAATGCGGGCACGCAATGTCGCATCGCTGCCGGCACCTGCGACGTAGCGGAGACTTGCGACGGCGTGGCGACGACCTGTCCGGCGGACGCATTCCTGCCCGGCAGCACCACTTGTCGCCCGGCGGCGGGCGCGTGTGACGCGGTCGAGAACTGCACGGGGACCAGCGCCGCGTGCCCGGCGGACTCACTCCTGTCCGGAACCACCTGCCGCGCGAGCGCGGGCGTGTGCGACGTCGCCGAAACGTGTACCGGCGCATCCATCAACTGCCCCGCGGACGGCAAGGTCGGTGCGGGAACGAGTTGCACGAGCGACTCGAACCCGTGCACGCTCGATCAATGCGACGGCTCGAGCTCTGCCTGCTCGCACCCGGCCGGCAACGCGGGTACGCAGTGCCGCGGCGCTGCTGGCGCTTGCGACGCGGCCGAGTCCTGCGACGGTGTCTCGACCAGCTGCCCCACAGACGCATTCCTTTCGAACGCCACGCAATGTCGCGTGGCCGCGGGCGCGTGTGATGCTGCCGAGAACTGCAGCGGCACGAGTGCGGCTTGTCCGGCCGATTCTTTCTTGCCCAACACCACCCAGTGTCGCGGTGCAGCCGATGTGTGCGACGTGGCCGAGAATTGCACGGGCACGAGCGCGGCGTGCCCGACCGACGTGTTCTTATCGAGCAGCACGGTGTGTCGCGGTCCGGCTGGTGTCTGCGACGTGGCCGAGAGCTGCACGGGCACGAGCGCGGCTTGCCCAACCGATGCCAAAGTCGGCGCGGGAATCGCCTGTGCGAGCGACTCGAACCCGTGCACGGTCGACCAGTGCAACGGCGCGAGCGACAGCTGCCAGCACCCCGCGGGCAACGCGGGCACGGTCTGCCGCGGCAGCGCCGGCGTCTGTGACGTCGCGGAAGCTTGCACCGGCTCGAGCACGGCCTGTCCGGCGGATGGCTTTGCGTCGGGCGCGACGGTCTGCCGCCCCGCGGTCACGGTGTGCGACGCCGCGGAGAACTGCACGGGTTCCAGCGCGGCTTGTCCGACCGACGCGTTTGCCTCAGGTTCGACCGTTTGCCGCGCCAGTGCCGGCGCGTGCGACGTGGCCGAAAACTGCACAGGCTCCAGCACCGTGTGCCCGGGCGACTCGTTCGCCGCGACCACCGTCTCTTGCCGCTCGGCGAGCTGTGTCGCGGGCAACCCGGCGCAATCGACGTTGGCCGAGACGTGCACGGGCTCGAGCGCGTCTTGCCCGGCCGCGACGGTGATCGATTGCACCGGGCTCACCTGCTCGGGCACTCAGTGCGCAGGCTGTACTGGCGACACCGACTGCGCGAGCGGGAAGTTCTGCCAGGCGGGCGTGTGCACGACCAAGTTGCCGGTGGGCGGCGCGTGCCAAGCCAACAACTACTGCTCGAACGGGCAATGCGTGGACGGCTTCTGCTGCAACACCACGTGCGGCAACGGCGATCCGACCGATTGCCAAGCGTGCAACGAGCTCGGTTTGCACGGCACGTGTTCGCCAGTCGGCGCGGGCACGGTGTGCCGCGCTTCAGCGGGCGCCTGCGACGTCGACGACAAGTGCGACGGTGTCGCGTTTGCTTGCCCGGCGGATGCCAAGGTTTCGAATGGCACCGTCTGCCGCGCCGCCGCTGGCACTTGCGACGTGGCCGAATCCTGCAACGGCGTCAGCAACACGTGCCCGACAGACGCCATCGCGACCTCGAGCGTGCAATGTCGCGCTGCAGCGGGTAGCTGTGACACCGCAGAATTCTGCACCGGCACCGGCGTGAACTGCCCGAGCGACGCGTTCTTGGCGGCCAGCACAGTCTGTCGCGGCGCGGCTGGGGTGTGCGACGTGGCCGAGAACTGCACCGGCACGACCGCGCTGTGCCCCGCCGACGCGAAGCTCGGCAGCGGTACGAGCTGCACCAGCGACTCGAACCCGTGCACGCTCGATCAATGTGACGGCACGAACGCCGCGTGTCAGCACCCGGCGGGCAACGCCGGCGTGCAGTGCCGTGCATCGGCCGGCTCGTGTGATGTGCCCGAAGCCTGCAACGGCGCGAGCACGGCTTGCCCGACCGACGCCTTCTTGGCCTCCAGCGCGGTCTGCCGCGCTTCGGCAGGTGCCTGTGACGTCACGGAGAATTGCACGGGGACCAGCGCTGCTTGCCCGACCGACACGTTCTTGGCCAACACCACCGTGTGCCGCGGCGCCGTCGACAACTGTGACGTCGTAGAGAAGTGCAGCGGGTCGAGCGCGGCCTGCCCGACGGACACGTTCGTTGGGTCCGGCACGCAGTGTCGCGCAGCGGCCGGCGTGTGTGACGCCGCTGAAGCTTGCACCGGCTCGTCGGGTCTGTGTCCGAGCGACGCCAAGCTGGTCGCGGGCACCGCTTGTACCGCGGATACCAACCCGTGCACGCTCGACCGCTGCGACGGCGCGGCGAACACCTGTCAACACCCGGCCGGCAACGTGGGTGTGGTGTGTCGTGCTTCTGTCAGCACGTGCGATGTCGACGAGACTTGTAACGGCTTCTCCACCGCTTGCCCGGCGGATGCATTCCAGCCCGCGTCGGTGACCTGTCGCGCTTCGGCGGGCGGCTGCGACGTGGCTGAGACTTGCACGGGGTCGAGTTCCGCGTGTCCCGCGGACGCATTCCAATCGAGCGCGACGGTGTGCCGCTCGGTCGCCGATCTGTGTGACGTAGCCGAGAACTGCTCCGGCACGAGCGCGGCTTGCCCCAGCGACGCGTTCAAAGCGAGCACCGTGCAGTGTCGCGGTGTGGCCGGCGCCTGCGACGTGGCCGAAAATTGCTCCGGCACCAGCGCCGCCTGCCCGAACGACGCGTTCAAAGCGAGCACCGTGGTCTGTCGCGGCGCAGCCACGGTTTGCGACGTGGACGAGCTGTGCAGTGGCTCGGGCGCCGCGTGCCCGACCGACGCGTTCGCGCCGAGCACGACCGTGTGCCGCGGCTCGGCCGGTCCTTGCGATGTCAGCGAGCTGTGCACTGGGGCGAGCTCGGCGTGTCCGGCGAACTCGTTCCAACCGAACTCCACGGTCTGCCGCGCGTCTGCCGGAGTCTGCGATCAGGACGAAAATTGTACGGGCAGCACGGCGGCCTGCCCGACCGACTCCTTCTTGTCCGGCACCACGCCCTGTCGTCCGGCGGCGGGTCCGTGCGACGTCGGCGAAAACTGCACCGGCGCCGCGGCGGCCTGCCCGACGGATACCTTCGTTGCCAGCTCGGTGACCTGTCGGTCGTCGAACGGGGCCTGCGACGTGGTCGAGAACTGCACGGGCGCTGCGGCGGCGTGTCCGCCAGACGCATTCTTGTCGAGCAGCGTGACCTGTCGCGGCGCGGCCGGTGTTTGCGACGTGTCCGAGGCTTGCACAGGCGCGGCCGCCGATTGCCCGAACGACAAAGTCGTCGCGGCCAACACGCCGTGCCGGCCCGTCGCCGATGTGTGCGATGTGGCGGAGAGTTGCGACGGTGTGAGCACGAGTTGCCCGCTCGACGGCTTCAAGCCGAGCACGGTGTCCTGCCGTGGCGCGGCGTGCACTGGCGGCGTGGCTACGTCGCCCGCGAATTGCCCCGGCAACGGCGTGTCTTGCCCCGCACTGCAGCAACCGCAATGCGACCCGTACGTGTGCCAAGGCAGCGTCTGCGGCTCGAGCTGCACGACCAAGGCCGACTGCGACATCGGCTTTTATTGCAACACGGGCAAATGCATCCCCACGCTGCCCCTCGGCACGACCTGCACGGATCCCGAATCGTGCGGCAGCGGGATCTGCGCGGACGGCGTGTGCTGCAACTCGCTGTGCGTCGATGAGTGCGAAGCGTGCGACGTGCCCACGACCAAAGGCCAATGCGTGCCCGTCAGCGGCGTGCCGCACAATGGCCGCACGGCGTGCGCCGGCGACGGCTCTGCCTGCCAGGGCACGTGCGACGGTAGCAACCGCAAGGCCTGCTTGCTCCCGGGCAGCACTACGCAGTGCCGTCCGCCCAGCTGCAAGACTGGCATCGCGACGCTGCCGGAGAATTGCCGCGGCGACGGCACGTGTCCCGCGGTCGAAACCCAAGATTGTGCGCCCAGCACCTGTGGCGGCAACCAGTGCGTCGGAAATTGCGTGGTCGACGCGGAGTGCGTCGCGGGCGACTACTGCTCGGCCGGCGTGTGCGTGAAGAAGGTCGCCGACGGCAATACTTGCTCGGATGATCGCCAGTGCGGCAGCGGGCACTGCACCGACGGCTTCTGCTGCAACTCGGCCTGCGGCGGCCAGTGTCAGGCGTGCGACGCGACCGGCTCGGAAGGCAAGTGCACGGCCGTGAAGGGCACGCCGCACAAGGGCCGCGAAGCGTGCGTGTCCGACGGCACGGCCTGCGCCGGCAGCTGCGACGGCACGAATGTGACCGCGTGCAGCTACCCCGCAGCGGGCGTGGCGTGTCGTGATCCGAATTGTGCGAACGATATCGCGACGCTCGGCGCGCAATGCACCGGCACCGGCGTGTGTCCGCCCGAGCAACAGCAGGCGTGTGCGCCCGGCAAGTGCTCCGGCGTGCTGTGCGACGGTGGGTGCCTCGCAGACGGCGATTGCAGCCTGACCGAGTACTGCAGCGCCGGCACTTGCGCGCCCAAGATCGGCAACGGCCAAAAATGCGCGGCTTCGGACCAGTGTACGTCCGGCGCGTGCGTGGACGGCTACTGCTGCAACAGCTCGTGCAACGGCCAATGCGAGGCCTGCAACGTGAGCGGCAAAGAGGGCTCGTGCACCGCGGTCACCGGATCGCCGCGCGGCGTACGCCCAGCGTGCGATTCGGACGGCTCCGCGTGCGGGGGCAAGTGCGACGGCAAAGTGCGCGACGGCTGCACTTACCCGGGCAACGAGGTCGTGTGTCGCAACGCGGCCTGCACGAACAACGCAGCCACACTGGAAGCGCGCTGCAACAAAGAAGGCTCGTGTCCGACTGCGCAGTTCCAACCCTGCGCGCCGTTCACGTGCGGCAGCGCGCTCTGCGCCGGTGACTGCACGGTCGACGGCGATTGCCAGAGCGGCAACTTCTGCTCGGGCGGCGTGTGCCAGCCCAAGTTGCCCCCGGCCGCAACGTGCGGCGCGAACAGCCAGTGCGCGAACGGCATCTGCGCGGACGGCTTCTGCTGCGACAGCGCGTGCGACTCACAATGTCAGGCCTGCGACGTGCCCGGCTCCGAAGGCACGTGCACCACGCTCATGGGCGAGCTCCCGCGCGGCGGACGCGCAGCGTGCGGCGGCCAAGGCCAGTGCTCGGCGACCTGCTCGGGCGCGGCCACCTGCGGCTTCCCCGGTTCCGAACACACCTGCGGCACGGGCTCGTGTACCGCGGGCGTCGAGCTCCCGGCGCCGATCTGCAGCGGCTCGGGTTCGTGTTTGCCGGCGGTACCGAAGGGCTGCGGCGCGTACCAATGCGCCAACGGCGTGTGCCCGACCAAGTGCTTCGTCGACGACGATTGTGTGCCTGGGCTCGTATGCGTGGCCTCCGTGTGCTCGCAGCCAGCGCCGGACGCCGGCGCAGAAGCCGGCGCAGGCGGCGCGCCGGACATGACCCCGGACGCGAGCACCGGTGGCACCGGTGGCACACCCGAAAGCGACGCCGGCCCTGACGCGAGCGATGACGCGAGTGACGACGCCAGTGGCAACGCGCAAGCCGGCGAAGCCGGCCAAGCAGGCTCCACGTCCAAGCCACACTCGGTCGACAAAGGCAGCTGCGGTTGCCGCGTACCGGGCACTCCCGCGCCGACTCCGCTCCCGCTCCTCGCGGGCCTCAGTCTCGCTCTGTACGCGCTCCGCCGCCGCACGCGCCGCCATGCGCGCGGCGCGGACGCCTAACATCGAGCCTCAGGTTTTGATGGTCACGAGCCGCGTCCGTCCGCGGCAAAGCCTTCGGCGTCGGTTTCCGTCGAGACGGCGCAGCGCTCGGTGCAATCACGCGCTCGTGTCGCGGGCATCCGCTTGACGCGGGCGCGGGTGCCGAGTGACTCTTGTTCGATCATGATCCGATTGCTATTCGTATTCGCGCTTTTGGCGACGGCGTGTGGCTCGTCCGATGCCGGTGGCTCGTCCCTGAACACCTCGGAGAAGATGGGTGCGCTGACGGCTGCGGATCTGCCGCTCCTGTGTGATGCCTGGGCCGCCGACGTCGGGGGCTACGGCTCGGCAGCCGTGACCAAGGATTGCGGCAACGCGATGTCCAGCTCTCGAGCGCCCACTTCGCAAGCTGAGTGCGTGACGTCGTTCCAGCAGCAGAAGCCTGACGTAAC
>Ga0068855_100005466_pt1 | contig 15501 bp, 10 predicted proteins | sample KBSCornC52_FD_66592 | JGI IMG/M metagenome (GOLD analysis project Ga0068855, IMG submission 66592) | Corn rhizosphere microbial communities from Kellogg Biological Station, Michigan, USA - KBS Corn C5-2 | ecosystem: Host-associated > Plants > Roots > Rhizosphere > Soil ...
AACGGCGCCGGTATTTCTTCATTTTGTGACAGCGAAAACATTTCCTGTACTTACGAAAACAACAACCCGCAATGTATATACGAGTGGGTTGCTGCACAACAACCCCATGTTGTTTTTGTAGTCGGGTATAACAGTAAGATCAAAACAGCTCGGTTCGGTAATCATCCGCCTGAGCTGTTCAATGTTCATTTTGGTCATTTGCCGGAGTACAGGGGCCCCAACCCTGTATTCTGGCAATTGAAAAAGGGGGTTCGCACACTGGCCATTTCTATTCATCGTATCAGTGAGCGCTTTGATGCAGGCGCCATAGTATGGAAGAAGGAATTTCTTAATGAACCGTTTTTCAGTTACGGTTATGTACATCAGTTGATGAGTCATAACCTTGTTGAAGGAGTGAATTATCTGCTGCAAATAAAAAAACTGAATCAACCGATTCCTGGTAATGAACAAAACGAACAACATGCCGCTTATTTTCACCGGCCCGCTGCTAAAGACGTTTGCGTTCAATGGCAAACAATGCAGGCTGCTGAAATATGCGATCTGGTAAAGGCTTGTAACCCCTGGAATTCAGGGGCTATAACTATTTATAATGGATTCGAAGTGAGAATAAGTGATGCTGAACAAATTCAGCACGGTACATATCAGTTGCCGGATGGCGTTACAGCAGGAACAATTATCGATACCGATAAACGGTTACTGGTATCCTGTATCAACAATGAGATCATCCATATTCATACGCTCACTGTTAATGGCGTATTAGTGCCTGGCCGGTTTGCAACTCCCTATGGTTTTGTAAAAGGTCATTTGTTTACAAGTCTCTGAAAAAAATGTATATATGAGGAAATTATTACACCACCTGCGGGTAGCGGCATTACTATGCATTATAACCGCTGCCGGCAAAACCGCATTTAGCGGAACTGTTTTAAAAGCAGGCGATATTGCTATCTTAGGATTTAATGCAGATCAAACCTATCCCGACCAGCAATGGGCCTTTATGACGATGGTTAAACTGACTTCGGGAACTGTTATCATTTTTACCGACGATGGTTGGGATGGCAGTGTAACTCCCGGTGTGTTTAAAACTCCTTCCGGTGATGGGTTTCTGACCTGGACGGTTCAGTCGGACATTGCGGCGGGAACAATCATTTATGGCACCAATAACACCGTGAACGGAACTACAGCCGGTGTATCTGGTACATTGGGGTCGGGAGGATTTGGTTTCAATATCAGCGGCGACCAGCTGATTGTTTACCAGGGAACATCGGGTACCGGAACCGGCGCCACTTTTATTTATGCTTTTAATAACGGCCAATCACCGGGTTCCTACCCAAGCCTTGGTGTATGGCAAACCTCCGGTACCGTTACACTCGACAACCAATCCTACCAGCCACCGGGGTTAACCAGTACTACAGCAGTTGCATTAACCTCTAATTTATCTAACAATTCTTCGGGCACCGGTGCATTAGGCTCCGCCAATTACGGATTCGACAATATGCATTATGGCGGTACGCTTACCGGAACCCCAACCGCCTTGCTAACCGACATAGCCGATCCCCAAAACTGGATAGGCGATAACTTCACCACGGCAAATCTGGTTTCAGGTGCAGGCGGTGTTTATGCCAATAATAACTTTAATATTCTGCCGATCACCTTAGTATCTTTCACTGCTCAATTGCAGGGTGCTGAAACTGTTCAACTCAAATGGAGCACCGGCATAGAGTCCAATAACGATCATTTTACTATTGAAAGAAGTACCGACGGCGCTTCTTTTTCATCCATCGGCACGGTGCCGGGTAAAGTAAACTCAAATTTGCAGACCGATTATGCGTTTACCGATAACACGCCTGATGCCGGGACCAATTATTACCGGTTAAGCCAGACTGATATAGACGCACACCACGTAATACTGGGTATCAGATCGGTAACGGTAGATGATATGCCATTGCGGATAGCTCCCGGTCTTGCCCATGATGCCGTTGATGCCACCTTTACTTTTGGCGTATGGAAAGAAGTTCGGTTGTATAGCAGCGGCGGACAGCTTCTGCAAACTGTGTCATTATCAAACTCCATCCGAAGGGTGCATATTCAACTGAATGACTATGCCCCAGGCACTTATTACCTGTCGTTCGTTGGTAATGACAGAAAAAGGAATGTGACGAAGAAGTTTATGAAGATGTAGTGGAAGAAGGAGGTCGGAAGCCGGAGGTCAGAAGTCTGAAAATACTGTTTTTCCGACATCCGACTTCAGACTTCCGACTTCATTATCTCACCAGCGTGAACGTTCCCTTTTTTGTAATCGTTTTTCCCTGATAATCTATGCCCGACACCATATATACAAAGGTGCCGGTATCCTGTTGTATGCCATGAAGCGTTCCATCCCAACCCTTGCCATTTTGCGAAGTAGTAAATACAAGTTGTCCCCACCGATTATAAATGCTGAAGACATTCAGTTTTGAAATACCCACCAGTATAGGTTTAAACACATCGTTCTTTCCATCTCCGTTTGGCGAAAAGGCATTGGGCATAAAAATATCAGCGGTAGTTTTAAATACTTTAACCGTAATGGCATCACTGCCATAACAACCGTCAGCAGTGCTGGCGGTTACTATATAGGTAATAGAGTCAACGCTTGAACCGAACGTAGCAATCGGATTATAGATCGCCGGGTCACTCAGCCATGTAGCGGGATCCCACTTATAGGTGAGATCAATACCTGCCGTAGCGGTGGCATTCAGCTGTAATGGTTCCCCAACCACTACCACTGTATCATTACCCGCAAAAACCACGATCTTAGGTGTTACATAAACAGTAACGGTATCCGACACCTGTTTAGGGCAACCCAGCGTGTCGCTTACAGTAATTATATACGATGTACTTATGGTAGGATGGGCCACGGGCGTCAATGTATTACTTCCGGTAAGCGTGCTCACGGGCGACCAGTTAAAATATGCCGCCACCATACTGGCATTCAGTTGCGCCTGGCTACCATAACAGATGGTGGTATCTTTTCCGGCGTATACCTGCGGATAGGGAACTACATGCACATGCATGGACGCCTGGTCCTGGCATTTACCCAGGTTGGCTACCACAGCATACGTAATATCTCCGGATGCATAGGCTTTTGGATATTTAACCGTTGCATTGCTTAAGCCTGTTTCCGGTGACCATTGATATTTTAATGCATAACTCACCGGGTTCAGCTGAAAGCTGTCTGTTTTACAAACCGTTGTATCTGCCGGAAGTGTCACCGTAATAAAATCAAGTGTATTAACCGTTACAGAGCCTGTTGTTACACAACCATTTTGTGTTACGGTTACGGTGTATACCGTAGTATCTTTTGGATATACCGTTGGGTTGGCCGTATTGGCATTAAGTATGTTATAAAGCGGCGACCAGCTATAGGTTACTCCAGTACCGGTAGTTTGTGCAATCAATGGTAAACTGTCGATAGTGCAGATAAGCGTATCAGTAAAAGGTAATGTAAGCAAAGGCTTGTTATAAGCGGTAACTGTTTTTGATACAGAACCTGAACATCCAACACTGCTGCCTACTGTGAGTGCAACGGTATAGCTGCCTGCTGCTCCGTACTGATGTGTTGGATTATTGGTGGTGGCTGTGTTGGTAGCCGAAGATGATTCACCAAAATTCCAGCTCCAGCTGTTGATAGTGCCATAGGATGCAGCCGTAGCATCGGTAAACTGAAAAGGCGCCTGATAACAGGTGCCTGAATAATTAAATGCAGGTGTAAAACCGGGATATACTTTTACGGTTCCTTTGCTGGAATCAGTACAACCCGTTGCATTGCTTACCGTGAGCTTTACAGTATAGGTGCCTGCGGCAGGATAGGTATAAGTTGGTGTGGCTGATGTAGATACATCAGTCGTAATTGTGGGCACACCAAAATCCCAGGAATACGATGTGATATTGGATGCGGTTGATTCGTTCTGAAAAGAAAAAGTATAGTTGTCGCAATTGACGTAATCGGTTTTTAAACTGGCGGCTGATAAAGTACAGTTATATACATAGATCTGTAATTCTTTCTTTACAGAATCCATTAGCATGCCATTTCGCCATTCTTTTACATATACAGCTACCACATATTCACCTGTAGTGGAGGGCGCTGTACCGGATATTAATCCGGTTACCGGATCAATAGTTACCGAACTTCCCAGAGGTGAAATGCCGCTGTAACCCGAGGTATAGGTTAACGCAGGGTAGGGCGGACTGGCCGGAGCATTGTTGCTTGTTTGACCGCCGGGATTGGTTACATTCAAACCGGTACCAAAAGAATAAGAGAGTGAATCTCCATCTGCATCCGTAGCCTTGAACGGATAACTGAAATTGCCATTGTAACAAACGATGGCCGTATCGAGAAAAAGAAAATTCGGACTGCTGTTCTTATGATAATCAACACTATTAATGGTGCCCGGGATCATAGCAGTTAAGGTAATTCCATCACTCGCCGAATTGGTAATATTGATAATGCCATCTACCCGAAGCGCATCCTGAACAGACAGAACATATCCGGCTGTATTGTCGGGCAAGTCAACGGTAGTAACAAACGTACGCACCTCATAACAAATAGTAGGCGGGTTACTCATGCACGGACTGTACGATGTTTTGGAGATCGTATTAACCGTTGTATAGCTTACTAATTTACTGAGAACAGAAGCTGAGGTTGACGCGTTGAAAACTCCCAGGTAAACACTTTCCTTAGGGCCGTTGGTGGTACAACTGAAAAAAACAGTAATAGTAACGGTGTAATTTGAATAGCCTGATGTGGTGCCGGCCCCATTATATGTATACTGAATAAAACCTCCTTTTACGTGTTTGGCAAAAACGCTTTGTGTACACAACAACAGCAGCAGCAGGGTTACAAGGGTTAATGAGTTTCTAAGGGTTTGTACTAATAATCTGTTCATAAAAAATCTATGCACTAACTATTTGGTTTAATATTGCGTTGTAATCATCCATTCAACAATTCCGATGCATCTGTTTTCAATCAATTTCAGGTTAAGGTTTATTGGACTGCTTTTAGGCGTGGCACTGATCTCGTCATTTGTTATCAGCAACGGTCACAGGCGCACAATAACCATCCGCTTCAAACATAAAGTCGGTTCACAGGATCTGGTTTTATTTAATAAAACATATACTAACCCTTTTGGCGAACCGATCACTATTACCCGCTTCAAATATTATGTATCGCATATCCGCGTTACGGGTGCTGATCAAAAAGAAAGAACTTTATCTGCTAAAACCTTTCTCGTTGATGAAGCAGACTCCGCTTCAAAAACGCTCATCTTCACTGATGATGGTGCTGCTTTTCAAACCCTTTCATTTGAAATAGGTGTCGACAGCATTCTTAATGTAAGCGGTGTGCAAACCGGCGATCTTGATCCGCTCAAAGGCATGTTCTGGACATGGAACAGCGGTTACATCTTTGCCAAAATGGAAGGCGTTAGTGATTCTGCACATGCTCCGGCACATTCTTTCAGCTGGGATGTGGGTGGTTACAAATCACCTTCCAACGCTAAGCGATCCGTGCAATTATCCGTGCCTGCTTCATTGACTGCTTCTTCTGATGCGGTTATCGTAATCGACGCAGACCTGCTGAAATGGTTTAATGCAACACATACGCTGAAAATTTCACAACATCCGTTTTGCCACCAGGCAGGTGATCTGGCTATGCAGATCGCCGACAATTACGCCAACATGTTTTCTGTTGCACTATGAGAACCGTTATCACGATATCATGTTTATTACTGTTGATGATCAGCCTTTCATGGATCAGCGGACTCAAACCGCCTTCTCCGCTGAAATTTACTGTTCCGAAAAACTGGCCGCAGCCTCATTACGACTTTACAAAGAACCCGCTCACACAGGAAGGCTTTTTGCTGGGCCGCAAACTCTTTTACGATCTTCGGCTGAGTGTTGATTCAACTGTTTCCTGTGCCAGTTGTCATCAGCAGTTTGCTGCCTTCTCTACATTTGAACATAATCTCAGTCATGGCGTAAATAATTCATTGACTACACGCAATGCACCTGCTTTACAAAATCTCGCATGGCAAAAGGAATTCAGACTGGATGGCGGCATTAACCATCTCGACCTGCAACCACTAATGCCCATTACCGCTTCCAATGAAATGGGTGAAACGCTGGCCGGCATCATACAGAAACTGCAGCAGGATGCTGAATACAAAAAAATGTTCACCGCAGCATTCGGGACCTCGCTCATCAATACACAACGTATTATGAAAGCGCTCAGTCAGTATATGCTGATGCTTGTAAGCTGCAACAGCAAATACGATCAGGTAATGCGCGGCGAAACAAGTTTTATATTACCCGAGCAATTGGGGTATGAGATCTTTAAACAGAAATGCAGTTCCTGTCATAAAGAACCGCTGTTTACCGATCTGTCGTACCGCAACACCGGCATGCCTGTCGACAACACACTGAATGATTATGGCCGCATGACCATTACAGGAAATAAGAAGGACTCCCTGAAATTTAAAGTGCCTTCGCTACGAAATGTGGCCGTTACTTATCCCTATGGGCATGATGGCCGTTTCTTTTCACTGCTCAATGTGTTTGAACATTACAGAAAGAATATGGTGGTTTCTGAAACCACCGACTCCCTGCTGGTGCATAAGCTGGCACTGTCGAATTATGAGATCGGACAGCTGACTGCCTTTCTGAATACATTAACTGATACCGCCTTTTTAAAGAACCCGTTGTTTGCACCGGATGGGTATACTGTAACACCCTCCTTTATTCATGTGCATTGATCATGATACGATCATTCAGCAGGATGTGTTTGGTAACCCGCGGCGATAAAGGGAGAGAATCGGTAAACGGGTAAATTGTGTCGATGAATCGGCTCATTAACAACCGCCTTACAAAATCATTCAGCCAACTTCTTAATTTAGGAGCTGTAAATTTAAATACCGACCTGATATGAGCGATATTTCAGATGTTATTTCGGAATCTGTAGAAAATTCCGGTAAAAGCAAGATCAATTCAAGAGTAGCGATCTTTGTATCTATCACCGCTACTTTTATGGCCATTTGTAATGTAAAAGACGGCAACATTGTACAGGCCATGGAACAGGCGCAGGCGCATACGATCGATGCCTGGTCATATTATCAGTCAAAAAGCACCAAAGAGTCCATTGCAGAGAATACGCTTGAAATATTAAAACTGCAAAAAGGGACCGACAATGCCGAAGCCATTAAAAAATATGAAGACCAGATCCAGCGCTACGAAAAAGAAAAAGACACTATAAAGAAAGAGGCCGAAGGCTATGCAAAATCGTACGACGACCTGAACGTCTTCGATGATCAGTTCGATATGACCGAAGCCCTGTTATCTATCTCCCTCGCCATGTTTGGTATTACCGCACTCACCCAAAGCAGATGGCTGTTTTTCTTTGCCGCCTCTGTAAGCTCATTGGGTATTATCCTCGGATTAACGGCATTTATGAAGATCAGTCTGCATTCTGACTTTGTTTCCAGGATCTTAAGCTAATAATTCACCATATTTTCCGGGACAAGGCACTCCTTTGGCCGTACTTCAGGGCTAAAGGAGGCGCTTTTTTGTGTGATTTAACAAGCACAGTACAGCGTTTTCATTCACATAATGCCTCTGTTTTGTCCGTGTTTGGTCCCTGTTTGGTCCCTGTTTGGTGTGCGTTTAACCACCCAAAGGCCCGAATTTGGACACACCATGACCAGAGGCATTATATGAATAATTCCCGGCGAGAACCAAAGCCCAAAAAGGACCATCAAGACAAGAAAAAGCTAGATTCCTAATAAATTAGTTGGTCTACTAATGGATTAGTAGTACTATTGTGGAAAGAAATTACAAATGGTTAAGTTAGCCAAACGGGAAGAGCAGATCATGAAAGTGTTCTGGGACCTGAACAAAGCTTTTATACGCGACATTATTCCGCATTTGCCCGACCCCAAGCCACATTATAATAGTGTAGCCACCATGGTGAAGATCCTGGAAGAAAAAGGCTTTCTGGGGCATGAAACGGTTGGTAATATCTATTGTTATTACCCCATCATCAGTCGCGACGATTACCAAAGCTTTGCCATGAAGGATATTGTAAGCCAGTATTTTGATAATTCCTACCCTCGTATGCTCGCCTTTTTTGCCAAAGAGCAAAATCTGACAGAAGAAGAATTAAAGGAAATATTGAAAAATATTAAAACGAAAAAGTAATGATACCCTATCCGCTCCATGCTGGTGTTATCATTGCAGGATGCTTTATCTTTTATAAAATACTCCTGCAGAAAGAAACATTTTTCAGGCTTAACCGGTGGATGATGATGGTATGTTTGCTGCTTGCATTTGGCCTGCCGCTGATACATGTACCGCAGCAATGGTCTTTTCATAAAGCAGCTGCTCCGGTTGTTGTGCAGGATACCGATGTTACTGAGTACAGTAATCTGCCTTCGGTTTCGTCATCTTCACCGCCAGTAACTGTTTCGCCAAAACAACCATCTTTTAACTGGCACCAGGCCATTACGTGGGTACAATGGCTATACTGGTTTGGCGTGGCGGCATTTGGGATCAATTTTCTGGTGCAGGTTGTTTTATTATTATTCCGCGCCTATACCAGACCGGTGATAAAAGACGGACGGTTTCGCATTGTTGAGCTATCCGGCGATAAAGCGCCCTGTTCCTTTGGTAATAATATTTTTATCAATCCTGAAAAATACGACTGGGACACCTATAGTCAAATATTAATGCATGAAAAAATTCATGTACAGCAGGGGCATAGTCTCGATCTGTTGCTGGCCGAACTGGTGATCATCTTTCAGTGGTTCAATCCCTTTGCCTGGTTATACAGGAAAGAACTGGAAAATAATCTGGAGTTTTTAACAGATGATCAGTTGCTGCATCACCCCGAAGTAGAAAAAACGGTATACCAGCTGAGTTTATTGAAAGTATGTGCACCGCATTTCCCTTTACATGTGACAACCAATTATAATCAGTCATTACTTAAAAAAAGAATAGCCATGATGAACGTAAAAAAATCAAATGTACACACCACCTGGAAGTACCTTTTCCTGTTTCCGGTGCTGGTATTATTTGTTTCCCTGTTAAATGAACCGGTCGCAGTTGCACAAACTGCCGGTGAAAACAAAGAGATTAAGGAAAAGAAACAGGATCATGATCGCGACCGCGACAGAGAAGATTGGGGTATGCCCACCGAAGGATACTGGTTTGCCACCATCAGAGATAAAGACGGCAATAAAGACGTGCAGATTGAGTTTAAAAGCGATGGCGACAAGCATTCAACCAACAACAGCACTTTTTCGCTCAGCGAATTAGGGCAGCTGCCTCGTGATAAGCAAGGTACATTTACATTAACGCGTGAAGCAGGTACTATTGAGTTTACCGGCAAATTTGAAGATGAACAGGGAATGGGCCGTTACAAATTCGTTGCCGATAAATCATATGCAGAAGCTATGCAAAAAGAAGGCGTTGACCTTCGCAACGATGGCGATCAGATGGTGTTTTTTATGGTAGATGTAAAACGTTCCTATGTTCAAATGCTGAAGAGCAACGGGTATACCAATCTTAAAAGAAACGACCTCATTCCTTTGGCTGCTTTAAAAGTGGATGGCGATTACATACAATCGCTGAAAAAAAGTGGCTTGTCGAACATCGAACTGCACAACCTGATCCCTTTAAAAGCATTGCATGTAACAGGCGATTACGTAGATGAGATCCGTAAAGCTGGTTATCCAAATGTTACGGTGCAGCAGCTTATTAGTTTAAAAGCACAGCATATCAATGGAAAAGATATTGCTGATATAGTAGCCGCCGACAAAGCATCACAGGCAGCAAGAAAAGAGAAGGCTGATGCCGATGAGAGCAATGAAAAAGCAGAGCGTACGGAACGGGCAGAAAGAAAAGAAAAAGCCGAAAAAGATGAACGGAAGGAGAGAGAAGAAAAAGAAGAGATTGACAGAAAAGAAAGCCACGACACAGATGAAGAAAGATCGATCCATGATCTGATCGCCATGAAGTCATTAAAGATAGATGCTGATTATATCAATTCTTTAAAAAAGGCAGGCTATGCTGATCTTTCAAACCATCAGCTGATCTCCTTTAAATCGGTTGACATTACAGCAGATTATATCAAATCATTACAGGCAGCAGGTTATAATAATATTCCTGCTTCCAAATTGGTTGCTATTAAATCGATGAACATTACGCCTGAATATCTGAAAACCTTTGAGTCGGTAGGGTATACTATTCCTATTGAAGACGCCATACCCCTAAAAGCGATGAAGATTACGCCGGAATATATAAAAGGCTTTCAGTCCATAGGGTATAAAGATATTCCCGTGAAAAAATTCGCAAGCCTGAAGTCGCAGGACATTACACCTGGTCTCATACAGGAGTACAAGGCATTGGGCTTTCAGGATGTTTCATTAAATGACGTGATTGGCGCAAAGGCAACAGGCACTACACCACAATTTATTGCCGCTATGCAGGAAAAAGGACATAAACTTTCTTCTATTCGTAAGTATATGCAATTGAAGAATGCTCTTAGTGAGTAGGGAGATTATTTTTGCGCCCTTTGCGCCTTCTCAGCGTTCTTTGCGATGCTATATTCGACGCTATTAGCACTGCAAAGGTCGCAAAGGAGACGCAAAGGACGCAAAGCTTAATACTTCTGTAATAATTGGAGCAATTGTTTATCTAACTTATGCCCGTACCAGTTTTCATACGCCACATCTGTTCTTCCCGAATCGAGAATACCGAAATCGCCGAAATAGTTCCATAAGGCAAAGCCGATATTGTTTTTATATAATACAGCCAGCAGATCATTGAACCAGTTGAGAAATACCTGGTGCGGCGTTTTGTTCCAGCATCCGCATTCACCGCAATGAACGCCTACGCCTTTATTCATCAGCTCCACCCACGGTTGAAAATATCTTTCCAGCGCTTCTTTATCTACCACCTGACCATGCTCTCTTGCAGGCCATTGAGGCAATGGCATATGTTCCGGATCACTGTTTGCCCACGGTGCTTTATAATGTGAAATACTGGCGGGATAATACCCTCTGCAACTTTGCTGAACCGGCACTCCAACTAAGTCAGGAGTTGCGCTGTTGCCTGCATCGTTACCATCTGCAATGACTATTCTGTTGGGATTTTCTTTATGAATAACAGCGGCTGCTTCCTGTGCAATTTTGCGATACAGGGAACCGGGCACTGTTGATACGCCTGAATGCTGATCATTCATATCTTCACGCATACCGGGTTCATTCAACAGATCAAAACTGATCTTCGTAGCAGAAACATGTTTATACATTTTGGCCCACATGCCCCAGTGATAATAGAAGGCTTTTTGTGCCTCTGCATCTTTCCATAAATTAAAAGGTTCATGAAAACCGGCATTGATGCAATAGCCGGGGGCGCGGTGCAGGTTCAGACTAACATGTATATTATGTTTAAATGCCCATTGAATTATTTTATCAATGGCGGCTATGCGTTGTTCATCTATGTGGTATGCTTCTTCGGGGGTGATATTACGGCTGCGGTCAATTTTCAGATAATATGGGTAGGCTATGGGCAAACGGATAAAATCAAAACCCCAGTCATGCATCCATTTAATATGATCTTCGGTAGTATTGTTAACGGGCTTCCACGTTGGGTCGGGCAGAAAGAAATCGAGCAGGTTAAAGCCTTTCCATCGCGGTAATTTGTTTTTGGGAGGAATGGGGACCCGATCTGATATTTTAACAGGCGCGAGTGTGGCGCCTGTAATTAATAATCCTGCGTTTTTTACGAAAGACCTTCTGTTCATATGCATAAAGACTATGCAAATTCATTGCCATGTGCATTTCTTTGCGCCCTTTGCGTCTTCTCTGCGTTCTTTGCGGAGCCATATTCGACGATTTTTGCACCGCAAAGGGCGCAAAGGAGACGCAAAGAACGCTAAGTTATAAATACCAAAATTTACAGGGATTTAACGAAACATACACGCTATCGCCTTTGGCTATGTCGCACTGATCGGTTTTTATAGTAACAGAAGTACCGGATAACAACACTTCTATTTCATAAGAACTTCCCATAAAGCTGATGTTACCAACTTTGCCAGGAACAGACGTTTTGATTTTTTTTTCAGAAAGCTTAAAACCTTCGGGGCGAATAAATAGTTTCTTTCCATTCATAGCAGCGCCGGGTTTTTCACCCAAAGCGGTAGCCTGTTTGGCATCGAGCAGGTTATAGTTGCCGAATAATCCGGCGGTATATTCATCAATGGGTTGGCGATAGATCTGTTCGGGCGTGGCCTGTTGCACGATCAGTCCGTTTTTCATTACTATAATTTCATCGGCCCATGAAAGCGTATCTACCGGATCGTGCGATACCAGCAAACAGGTGATCTTTAGTTTTTCACCCATATCATGGATCACCTTGCGTAAGGTATTTCTATGCAATACATCGAGATTGGAAAAAGGCTCATCGAGTAAGAATAATTTGGGAGAACCAATGAGCAATCGCGCCATGGCGATACGTTGTTTTTCACCACCCGACACCTGGTCGGTTTTGCGTTTCAGCAAATGACTGATGTGGCAAATTTCGTAGAGCCTCTGTGCTTCTTTATTGGATAATTTGTTGGCGTATTCAAGAATTTCTTCTACCCGGTAATTATTGCGCAGTTCAAAGTGCTGCGATAAATAAGCAATTTTCGGATGACCGGGTATTAGTTTTTCATTCGGACCGTCAACATGTTTATTTTCGAATAATACATCACCGGTATCGGGTTGTGCCAGTCCGCCGATAACTTTTAACAGGGTACTTTTGCCCGATCCTGATTCGCCTACAATGGCTATTTTCTGAAATTGTTTTTGCGTGAAATTAATTCCCTGCAATACAACATTTCCATTCTGCTGTTTTGTTACTTCTGAAACTTTTAATAAAACCATTACCTTCAATTTAGTAATCGCTTAGCGTTCTTTGCGTATCCTCTGTGTTCTTTGCGGTGCTATATTCGACGATTTTTGCACCGCAAAGAACGCTAAGAAGACGCAAAGGTCGCAAAGTTTCAAAAGTAATTCATTTCTATTTTAAAGGCTTTGCCTCACTGAAGAACCGGCAAATGACTTCTTCTGCTTTAAAATCTTTGCAAACGCTTCCTATAAGAAATTTGGGCAGATATTGCTTGCCGCCGGGCCATGTATGGCCTCCGCCTTGAATTTTTATGAAAATAACAGGGGCGGTATTGCTTTGATAGGTATAGCGGGTAGCAGTGCAACCATCCTGTGTATTGCTATTGGGTATAGTTTCGGTAACAGGATTGCTATTGCATTTATTGAGGTTGGCAATTTTACTCACCAGTTCTTCGGTAGGCAACATGTCGTATTGCTCTTCATCGTCTTTATTACGCTGATATTTACCGGGACCGCCCGTATAGCTGATCAGCGGATCAGCTGTGCCATTCATTAATAAAACCGGAGTGGGGTGGGTAAATGTATAATCACCGGCAATAGATGAAGGAATACTGGCGCAAACAGGAGCAATGGCAGTAATGCGGTCACTCAAACGCCCTGCCAGATATAATGAAAAAATACCGCCTCTTGATATACCGGTACAAAAAACTCTTTTCTCATCGCCTTTATATCGGGCCACCATAGTATCGATCAATACAGAAATAAAATGTACATCATCGATATCCTGCCGGTTGCCTTTTACGCGGCTGCTGATGCCTTTCATACTCCAGCTTTTATTGATGGCATTTGGGTAAAGCATAATAAAACCATACTGATCGGCCACATCGGTAAAATTATACAGGCCCATCGTGTTTTTATACGTGCCGCCACCGCCATGCAAAGCAAAAATAATGGGCAAATGTTGTGAAGATGAATAGTTCTTTGGTAACCTGATCAGGTATTCCCGTTGTAAACCGTCGAGGGTGAGTGTTTTTTCAAGCGTGGTTTGCGCCTGTGTATATGGGCACAGGCAGCTTGTTAAAATAACAACGCAGAGTATAATGCGCATGAAGGGTTAAATTAGTTATTGTAAAATACAAAATAGCTAATACAAGACCCTATGACAATATATATCGAGACTGGTTTAATGATGTAAAAACCGCAGAGACGGTGACGCGCAGAGACTTTAATAAAACCTTCTCTGCCCCTCAGCGACTCTGCGGTAAAACTGCTCAGATGCCCATTTTCGATTTCAACCCCTCAAACCTGGCATCGGCTTTTAATTTTTTGTAGGGAGGATATTCTATAAAGCAGGCCACGGGCCCCATTCTTTTTTCAATACATTCATTGAGGTAATAGAATGTTTTGTCAAGGTCGTCGAGGCTCAGCCATATGGCTGCCAAATCGCCGTCAATAACCGTATCTGGTTCCTGTTCCTGCCGCAGTTCCAGTTTGTGAATACATTCCATGGCTTTATCGACCATGCCGAGTCTGCCATAGGCGTATCCCAAACCCATCAACCCTTTCAGCGGATGGTTGGTTAGCCGGTGTACTTCTTCAAATAATTGCACGGCTGTATGCCAGTCGCCTTTCATACCAATCGCCCATGCTTTCATTTCGAGGCTGCTGCGCATTTGCGGATTGATATCAAGCAGTTTTTCGGCTTCCCGAATGGCATCATCAAAACGTTCGGCAAAAATATACATGGTGCCCAGCGATTTGATGATCGTGGGCGACAGGGGATCTATCTGTATTGCTTCTTCAAGCGTTTTTACGGCGCGTTCTTTTTGCCCCATAGCGATATAATAAAAGCCCAGCAGGTCATAGCCATCGGCTGCGCCGGGGTTTAGCTGTATTGCTTTTTGCAGGGCGTCGTGCGCGTCCTGCCATTTCCATTCATAATATAAATAGGGCATGGCCTTGGCGATATGACCCTCGGGAACGGTATCGTCGAGTTGCAGCGCTTTATCTGCATACTGGTGGGCGATTTCAAAAGCGGTATGAGGTATCATTTGTCCCCATGAACCCAGGCAGCTATAAGCCTGCGCTACCATAGCATAGGCATGGGCGTAATTCGGTTCAATGGCAATGGCCTGTTTAAAGCATTCAATGGCTTTGCGGGTATCGGCGGGCGTAAGCTTGTTTCTGAAATGCAGTCCTTTTAAATACAGCGTATAGGCATTTATATTTTTTACTGATGGTTTTATCAGCGGTGTATGTTTTTGCGAAATGGTAAGATTTTCTTTTAGTTTATTGGCGATGATGCCGCTGATCTCGTCCTGTACTTCAAAAATATCGTTCAGGTTACGGTCGTAGGTTTCGCTCCAGATGTGAAAGCCGTCGGCGGCATTGATGAGCTGGGCGGTAATGCGAACGCGGTTGCCGGCTTTGCGTACGCTGCCTTCGAGTACTTTGTCGACATTGAGCTGGATGGCAATGTCGCGTATGTCGTCGTTTTTTCCTTTAAAGGCAAAGGCAGAAGTGCGGGATGTAACCTGTAGGCCGTCTACGCGCGTGAGTGCATTCAGCAGTTCTTCGGTAATGC
>Ga0068855_100005468_pt1 | contig 15499 bp, 6 predicted proteins | sample KBSCornC52_FD_66592 | JGI IMG/M metagenome (GOLD analysis project Ga0068855, IMG submission 66592) | Corn rhizosphere microbial communities from Kellogg Biological Station, Michigan, USA - KBS Corn C5-2 | ecosystem: Host-associated > Plants > Roots > Rhizosphere > Soil ...
CCCATAATGCTGTTACAGACGAGAACCTAAAACAAACCCTGTTTGAACAAATTAGCGCCGATTCGTCTCTCAGCACCTTTACACAGCTGCTGTTGAAAACAGGATATGATCATGTAATTGCCTCTTCGCAAAACTTTACTGTTTTTGCGCCATCCAATACGGCCCTGGCATCGCTGGATGCCACCGTTATAAATGACAGCGCAAAGCTGCGGGCTTTTGTAGGCAATCATATCGCCACCCAATTGTACCTGACCACCGGAGCTACGCCATCACTTCGTATTGCCATGCTGAATGGCAAATACCATAACATGCTTGGCAATACGGTTGAAGATGCGAACATCACCAATGCCGACAGAACTGCCAAGAACGGCGTATTTCACGTTATCAATAAAATGCTTCCTGTTCTTAACAACTGCTGGGAAACAATGGTCAACAACAGTGCAGTACCCGTTAGTCAGAAAAGTTTTATGCTGTCGCTGTTTGCGAAAGTATTCGATACCTCTCACGCTGTGCAAATTGGTGTAGACGCTAATACGGGCAAGCCAGTATATCAGCCGGGTACCGATTCAGTAGTGACCAACCTGTACTGGCGCTTTGTATACGATCTAAGAGATGAAAGCAAACAATATACTTTTTTTGTACTGGTTGATACGGCATGGAAGTCAGAAACTATTAAGTACAGTCCGTATTTCAAAGTCGCCGATTCCATAACCACCGCAATTAATGCCAAATGGTATGTAGCAAAGGACCTCGCAGTGGAAGGATTATATACGCCTGCTACTCTGCCCGATACACTCAAGTCAAAATTTGATGTAAAAATTCCAATTGACAGATCAGCGATCGTACAAACCATTACCACCAGCAATGGCGTGGTGTACGTTATGAAAAAAGTGAGCGTGCAGCCAAAGGAAAAACTGAAACAGTTTGTTATTCAGGCTGAGAATTATCGCAAGACGAGTGCTGATAAAAGGGGTAATACCTACTTCCGCGACAGATTCAATCCACTGACCGGTCTTGATTTCAGAGATGTGCTGGTGTATAATCACGGCACCGCCCTGTTCAACATCAATTACCGCCTTTATAATGTATACAGTATGAAATACAAAGTATACTGGGTGGCGCTGAACGATTTTCAAACAGCTTCCTTTACCCAAAAGCTGTCTATCGGCGATTCAACCTTTGCCAGTTTCCCTTATACGACGGTATCGCCCAATGTATACAACGAAGTGTATCTGGGTGAATATAACAATCCCGGCTATCTTGATTATCTCGACCTGTGGCTCGTAGCAGCTAATAGTACAGCTGTTGCCAGCAACCCATTAGTTTGTGACTATATACGGTTTGAACCGGAGTTTTGATAAATCAGAAATGAAGAATGAGAAATGAAGAATGAGAAATGAAGAATGAAAAAGTTAATTGCAAATTTTTAATTACCATGCTTAGAATATACGATACAGGAATGAAAATGGGAAAAGGAAAATCAGGGTTCCCCTACTTTCTAATTTCTCATTTCGCATTTATAATTTTTAATTTATTGCCGGGAATGGCCACTGCCCAGGTAAGTCCTGCTATAAAAGATACTACGGCCGCAAAGGATACGATTGTTATAAGTCAGCCAATAGCAGGCGTTACCGTATCAGGAAAAATTACAGATGCAACTACTAAAAAAGCAGCGGCGGGCATCAGGGTGCAGGTGGAAAATTTCTCGGCCGCGATAACAGACGATAACGGCAACTTCACGCTTAAAGCGCCTTCATACGATGTTACGCTTATGATCAGTGGCGAAGGATACGATCAGCGCCTGGTGCCATTGCAAGGCCGTAAAGAAATAAGCGTTGCCCTGCTCGATGAATCGCACGAATCGATCCATGAAACTATTATGACACCGATTGGCCTCCAGATAAAAAGAAACGTTACCTCCTCCATAGCACAATACAATGTAAACGGACTTGCGCAACCTACCGAAATGCCCGATGCCATTTTGCAGGGACATATCGCCGGACTGAACGTGATCCGCCGCTCGGGCGTGCAGGGATCAGGAGCCAGCATGTTGCTGCGCGGTTATAATTCTTTATACGCTACCAACAAACCTTTGATCATCGTAGACAACCTATTGTATGATGCGAATGAATACGGACAAAGCATCATTGCCAATAATTATACAAATCCGCTGGCGCTGATAGATGTAAAAGATATAGATAACATTACCGTACTGCGCGACGCTTCTTCCATATATGGAACAAAAGGCGCAAACGGCGCTATCATCATTACTACTTCACGCCCTAAAAGCCAGGCTACAAAGATCGACTTCGCTGCCTATACCGGTTTTAATCAGGCGCCCACTTCATTACCAATAATGAATGCCTATGATTATCGCGTATATCTGAGCGAACTGCTGCAAAGCAAAGGCATGAGCAGTACCGATATTGCGGCCCTGCCGTATATGAACGACGATCCTTCATCCGCCACCTATGCCGGTTATCATTTCAAAACAGACTGGCAGAAAAAGGTATTCGAAAACAGCATGGCCAATAATTATTTTCTGAAAGTTACCGGTGGTGATAATATCGCGATGTATGGACTGAGTGTTGGCTACATGAAAAACGAAGGCGTTGTTAAAACAACCGATCTCAGCAGGTTCAATATGCGTTTCAATGCTGAATTTAATTTCAGCAAACGATTTACCGGTTTCACTAATCTGGCACTTACCTACAATGAACAAAATCTGAAAGATCAGGGCATGTCAGATAAGACGGCGCCTGTTTTTCTTTCTCTCATAAAATCTCCTTTTCTGAATGATCACCTGGTCGACAGCAAAGGCGTGGAAAGTCCGAACCTGAGCGATGTAGATACATTTGGCATCAGTAATCCGGCTGCAGCTATCCTGAAAACACAGGCAAGCAATAAATATTATCGCTTTACCGGCACCTTCGGATTTAAATTCGATATCACCAGCCATCTGAGCGCCAGCACTATGGTAGGTATTGTGTATGATAAAATTCGTGAGAACATCTTTATTCCGTCAAAAGGCATTGCAAAAGATACACTCAGCAATGCCGTAGCCAATAACCGGCTCGGCTCACAGGTAAAACGGTTGTTCTCTGTATATAACGACACCCGTCTGGAATATAAGCAGATTTTTAACCGCGTACATAATGTAAGTGCAAGATTAGGCATGCGCTTTCAGCATAATGCTGCCGAACAGGATTTTGTACTGGGATTTAATTCTCCCACCGATGATCTCGTAAGCGTTCAGAACGGTAACAATGCGTTGCGTCAGGTAGGTGGCGGCATTGGTGAATGGAACTGGATAAACACATATCTGAATGCAGAATATGGCTATAAAGACAAATACTATCTGAGCTTTAATATGGCCATGGATGCTTCTTCACGATTTGGCAAACAGGTAAAAGATGGCATTACCATAGGCGACTATCCGTTTGCCGTAATGCCGTCGATAGGCGCCGCATGGCTGGTATCTTCAGAAAACTTTATGGCGCATACACCGTTCGATCTGCTGAAACTGCGCGCGACTTACAGCATTTCAGGAAATGATGATATTGGTAATTACACCAGCCGTCAAACATATGTTTCACAAAATCTGCTGGGCATGGAAGGATTGGTGCGCAATGGCGTTGCCAACCCGGCATTGCAATGGGAAACTTCTCATAAGCTCAACGGCGGCCTCGACATTGCCTTCCTGAACGAACGCGCAGGTATAACGGTTGATGTATTTCAGTCGAAAACAACGAAGATGCTTACGTATGAGGCTATGGCCACCGAAACAGGTTTTAAAACAATCCTGACAAACAGCGGACAAATGCAGAACAGAGGCATCGAAATAACCGCCAGCTATCGCATTCTGAATAAAGCATCGCTGAAATGGGATTTCGGTATTACACTAAGCAGCTACAAAAACAAAATACTGTGGGTACCGAATGAACAGTTTACCACCAACTATGCCGGCGCTACTATTTTAACGGCCAATGGCAATCCGGCCAATATGTTTTACGGATTTGTAAGCACAGGCGTTTTTGCAACAGATGCCGATGCAGTAGCTGCCGGTTTACAGAAAAAAAATTACGACGGATCATACAGTCAGTTCAAAGGCGGAGATATAGCATTTGCTGATTTGAACGGTGATAAAATAATCGATGATAACGACCGCCAGGTAATAGGCAATCCTAATCCGAAATATATCGGTGGAATTACGAACCGCATTATCTGGAAACGCTTTGAACTGAATACGCTGTTCACGTTTAGCCAGGGAAATGATGTATACAATTATCTGCGTTATCGCCTTGAAGCAGAAAGCGGCTATGAGAATCAGTTGTACAGCGTAAACAACAGATGGCGCGCCAATGGCCAGATAACCAATACACCAAAAGCTACCTTTGGCGATCCCATGGGTAACAGCCGCTTCAGCAACCGGTGGATAGAAGATGGTTCTTACTTCCGCCTGCGCAGTGTATCGCTGCAATACTATATACCGCTGAAAAATGGTATCGTGCATAGCGCCACGGTGTATGTAAACGGCAGCAACCTGTTGACGCTTACAAAATATAAAGGGTTCGATCCTGAATTCAGCTCTTCGAACAGTGTGTTTGCACAGGGCATCGATACAGGGCTCGATCCGCTTTTCAGAAGTGTAACTGCGGGTGTTCGTATAGGATTGTAAATAAAAGAACCAAAACACAAATATCAAATATCAAACGTTCTATTTGGAACTTGAGATTTGTTTCCTGGAATTTTAACCAATAAAGAAATTGCTTAGCATGAAGAAGTTTATTATAAAGCCACTGTTATTCGCCTTCGTAGTCAGCGCTCTGGCTTCGTGCAAAAAGATCCTGGATGTAAAGCCAAAGGATCAGCTTGACGTAAGCCAGATGTACCGCGATGTGTACGATGCCGATGCAGCCGTTATTGGCATTTACGGCAAATTTGTGGGTTTGGCTGAACGCTATGTGTTGCTCAATGAACTGAGGGCCGATATGCTCGATGTTACCCTGAATGCCGATGAAAACCTGCGGCAGCTGAGTACCCATACCGTTAAATCCGATAACCCGTACGCCAATCCCAGACCGTTTTATGAAGTGATCGTTGATTGTAATGATGTGTTGAAGCACTTCAATATGATGCGTCAGGAAAATAAAATGAAAGAGCTTGAATACGAACAGCGCTATGCCGATATCGCCTGTTTGCGCTCTTTCCTGTATCTGCAGCTTGGCATCCATTACGGAGAAGTACCTTATGTTACCGATGCCCTGGAGAACCTGAATGATGTAAATGATCCTTCGAAATTTCCCCGCCTGTCGTTCAACACACTGCTCGACAGTTTGATCAGCTTTGCCGAAGCGCTTCCTTTTAAAGATGAATATCCTACGGGAACCACGCTCAATATTACGGTTGACGGATACCCCACACCAAAATGGTTCATCAATAAAAAGGTGTTGCTGGGTGATCTGCACCTGTGGAAAGGTGATTATGTTGCCGCCGCCAAATGGTATCGCCAGGTTATGGAAACAGGTACCGTTGGTACACCCGGAGGTTCTTATTATTCGATGTATAAAGTAGGTTGGGACAGCAACGGCGATATCGATCATTATATCAGCTATTCCCGCGCCGGTGACGCCAGTACACTTGTTACTTCATCGCAGTGGCGCATTATGTTTGAACAGTCTATGAGCACGGAAGGATTCAGAAGAGAATGGGTGTGGGCTATTCCTTTCGACAATGATTTTAAACCCGACAACCCGTTTGTAAAACTCTTCTCCCCTATCGGAGGCAGCTACCTGGTTCAACCTTCGCAGGCGGCCATGGATATGTGGAACAACGAACAACAACGTCCCGCACAGGGATCACCTGGTATACCCTATGATGCCCGCGGTCAGCTTACATGGAAAATGATCAATGGTCAGCCTGTAGTAATGAAATACCTGTATAACTATATTAATAACGCCACGGGAGTTCCTGCCAATGTGTTGCAGAAAGACAGCAAGTGGTTCCTGTACCGTCAAACGCATTTGCATATGCGTTTTGCCGAAGCAGCAAACCGCGCAGGACATCATCGGTTGGCGTGGGGATTGTTCAGTCCGGGTATCGGCGGTGCATGGCCCGCTCCTGGCAGCGATGTTACCAATTATCAGAATACATTATTTGAATCGGATACAACGTTCAGATTTGATGCACGTAACAGCGGCAGTACGGGCGTGCCTTATTACCGGGCAGACTGGTATCGTAATATCGGTATAAGAGCAAGAGCCAACTTAGTAGATTATGTAATTGACCCAACCGACAGTACCCTTTCAGTAGAGAACGGATTGATCAATGAAACCGGCCTGGAAAATGGATATGAAGGAACGCGCTGGGCCGACCTGTTGCGCATTTCTATTCATCGCAACGATCCGTCGTTTATCGCAAACAAGATCTACAACAAGCTGATCAAATCGAACATTTCATCCGCCTATGCTAACCAGGCGCGCGCTAAGCTGCTGAGCAGGGATTGGTATCTGCCCTTCGTTTGGCAGTAAATATAACGTGCGTTAAATGCACTGCGAGGCCATGTGGCCTCGCAGTTTTATTTTGTAGCTAAGTAAACAACCCTTCCAGCAAACGACCGGAGCCGTCTTCTACATCTTCACTCTGATCACATTGAACGAATAAGGAGCAGATGACAGCAAGATCTGTTTTCCTTTTAATGAAATAGCCGATTCAACCGGCACTACATTAGTGGGATTATCGAATGAATTGATCGCAGTAAGATCGGCTTTCATCGTAGTTAGTTTTCCTTTGGCCGCGAGCTTTTTAACTCCATCCAGTTGCAGCGTATTGTTCTGTTGTACACCTGATGCATTCACCACTTTAATGATCAGCTCATTGGAAGCCGAATCAATACACGCAGAAGCATACAGACTATCCTGCCCTGCTACCGCTTCATTATTAAGCGTGATGGGTACAACTTTGCTTCCTTTATTCAGAGAGAATAATTTCTGTACATAATAATCCGGCGTGCCATACGATTGCAGATTGTTTACCCAAATAAGATCAGGCGCCCATTGCCAGCCATCCACATTGGCAAATAAAGGTGCATAGGAAGCCATATTCACTACATCTGCATTGCGTTCGAGGCCGGTCATAAAAGCAGCTTCTGTAATGGCAGAGAGCCAGCAGTTTCTATTGGTCCCAACAGTTTTTTCTACATGGGATGCATATTCACCACCAAATATTTTTGAACCATTGCGCGGATAGTTATCATAGCGTTTGGCATTTTTCAAAAACCAATCAGGTTGACGGTAATAGTGCTCGTCGATCAGATCGGCATGCAGCTTACGCAACTCACCGTTCAGATAATCGAAGCGGTCGCCATTGGGATCAGTGCCAGAACTGCAAACCAGTTTGAAGTCGGGATATTTTGCTTTGATGGCCGACATAAATACTTTTAGTCGTTCAATATATTGCGGGCCCCAGTTTTCATTGCCCACGCCCATCATTTTTAAATGGAAGGGAGCCGGATGACCCATTTGCGCACGCACCTTACCCCATTGTGTATTTACATCGCCATTGGCAAATTCAATGAGGTCCAAAGCATCCTGTACATAGGGATCAATTTCATCCATCGGCACCAGTTCTGCAGAATTGAACTGGCAGGCCATGCCGCAATTGAGAATGGGTAAAGGTTCTGCCCCAATGTCTTCAGCCAGTTGAAAATATTCAAAGAAGCCTAAACCAAATGTTTGAAAATAATCAGGCGCAGAACGATAGGGAAATTCAATATTCCACCGGTTCATGATCAGCTGCCGGTCTTCAACCGGACCAACGGTATTCTTCCATCTGTAACGGTTCGATAGATCAAATCCTTCTACAATACAACCGCCGGGAAAACGGATAAAGCCGGGTTTCATATCGGCGAGCAACTGCACCATATCGGCTCTCATGCCACCGGGTCTGTTCTTCCAGGTATCGCCGGGGAATAAGGAGATCATATCAAGATCAACAATACCATTTCCTTGAAACCATATGTTCAATTTTCCTTTAGGTACTGTGGCCGTGGCATGAAAGCTTACTGCTGCCTTGTTCCAATTAAGCCCTCCCTCTGTTAAATACAATGTGGTATCGCCAATTATTTGATTTGTGCTATCGGCTAATTCAATGTATAATTTCGTTTTTGCATTTCGTGCCAGTTTATACATTACTGAGAAATCATAACGCAAACCTTTTTTAATGCCCATACCTCTAAAGCCTTCATTGGTTAAACCAAGGTCACCTTTAACTGTATTGTTCATTGTCACACGCAGGTGGCGGGGATTGTTTGTTCTTTCTTCATCGTGAACTACCAGCACTTCGCCTTCCACAAACTTTTTCCGGTTAACCGTCCAACCCATCAGCGGTTTAAAAAACTCGAACGAACGGTTCTTTACCATTTCTGCATAAATACCGCCGTCGGCTCCGAAGTTGATATCTTCAAAAAACACGCCCCACATGGTAGGCTGAATGGTTGCCGTAGGCTGTGCGGCCTTTACAACAAGGGTATGGTTTTGCTGCGAAAAAGACGGACCGCTTACAACAGCCGTCGCCAGTAAAAGAATGGCAAATCGTTTTTTCATTTGGTTATTTAGTTCTGAATTTTTAAAGCTACGCAAATTTAAGCCCGGGGGTTTAATCCCCGGGCTAATTTACAACAATCGTAATTTTTACACTTATTAAATCCTGAGCGCAGTCGAAGGAACCCTCTACGCGCTGCGTCCTGAGCGTAGTTGAAGGGATGCCTATCACTTTTTCTTTCCCCACACTGCCACGCCGGTATTATCCAGCCCCGTAAATACGAGTACGGCGGTTTTTTTATTTTCCCAGTCGCGTTCCCACGAAACGTACACTTTGTCAGCAGCGCCATTGCTCCATTTCAATTGCAGCCATGGCGCTGTGTACGTCCAGGTACTGGCGGCATCACTGTTGATTCTTCCATCGCTGTTCAGAGTGATGGAAGTCGCCACCTGCAGATCGGGCGAAACCTGTTCGGCCTTAAACCCCGGCACTACGCGGTATCCCAGCGTGATCAGTTCCCAGTCGCCCGCCAGATCTGTTGACGCAATATCCTTTTGCGGCGTATTGGCATATCGCTCGGGCGATACAACCGGCCAGCCATCTGTGGTCCAGAATATTTTACGCACATGCAGGTCCATAAAATATTTATCAACCGAAGGCCGGCCCTGATGCGCCATATAATACTGACCGCCATCCTGAAATACCGAACAATGTGCGGTGCCCTGCCATCCGCCATGCCCCTGAAACTGATAAGGCGCGAGGATCATCGGAATGTTATCATCTTCGGTATTCAGGTCTTTTCCATTGAAATCATAAAAAGGCCCCTGAGGCGATGAAGCCCTGCCTACCCGCACATTGTATTTTGTTTCGAGCCAGTCGTACGCGATAAACAGATAATATTTGTTCTGCGAACTGTTGTATATAATTTCAGATCCTTCGATATTTCCATTGATGGTACCATTGGTAAAACCACGCTGGGCAATTCTTTTGCCTTTATCGCCGCTGGTGAAAGCCAGTCCTGTGGCGGGATCAAGTTTCAAAATATAAATACCGTCATACGCCGATCCGTAATACATCCAGTATTCTCCCTGCGGCGTAACTACTACCGTAGGATCTATGGCATTGGTTTGGGTAACGGCAAAATCGCCGCGGGAGCCAACTACGAGCCCTTGTTCGGTCCACGGACCTTCGGGCGTAGTAGCAGTCGCCAGTCCGATCACGCTTAACCTCGACGTGCCGCTCGACAATGAATAATACAACCGGTACTGGTTATTGACCTTCATAATATACGGCGCCCATAATGACTGATTGGGTGTACCGCCCGCCTGCGTTATATAACTCGCGCCCATAGCAGGCAGCCCGTTAAATACCCAGCCAACAAACTGCCATTGCACCAGGTCTTTCGACTTGCGTATTTGTATACCAGGCCGCACGGTTGTACCATAGGCCGCATCGGTACTATAACAATAAAAGTAATCGCCGATCTTCATTATAGACGGATCATGCACGTTATAAGGCCCCCATTGCGCATAGTTTGCAAAAGGCGCTATCGCCGCATAGGTATCGGTAATTGAATTTATATCGAATACAACGGTGGTATCCGTTGGTGGCGTGGTGTTGTTACCCGAATTGCCTGACTTATGACAATAAGCAAAAATGCCTACGATGATTATTGCGATTACAAATCTTTTAATACCCTGCATTCTGTTTCAGGTTTTTATTTACATCAATTTCTGCCTGTGGAATAGAAAAGTATTCACGGCCCGGTACATAGTTATTAAACTCCGGATCGTGCGTTTTCAGTTCTGTCAGTTTAGTTGGGTTCTGTAACCAGCCCCAGCGGCGGATATCATCAAACCGGTGTCCTTCCAATGCAAACTCCAGCGCACGCTCATGCGCTATTCTGTCGCGCATCTGTTCTTTTGATAAAGCAGCAAACTCGGCTTCGCGATCGGGCAGGTTTGCGCGGTTCCTGATACGTTGAATATATTTGGCGCATTCAGCAGTATTTCCCAGTTCGTTCTCGCATTCGGCATACATCATTAATATATCAGCATACCGCATCAACCGTTCATTGACGCCCGAGCGCCAGTCTTTTTCATCGGGGCGGCCACTGTCGCCATTGCCGTATTTCTTTACACCTATGAAATTTAAATTAGCCGCATACACTGTTTGAAATGATTGTCCGTATAATTTGCAACCCGGATAATTATAATAAATGGTTGCACGCAAACGCGGATCATCATCACCGGTTTTTGTTTTTTCTTTTTTATATTCATCAACGATCCATTGACTGGGCGCCGCATCACCCCATCCAAATGGAGCCGGACCAAAAGTAACAGCGCGTGCTGTTGTTTTGCTCCAGTCAGAACCAGGCGACTCAACCCATCCTAATGTAGTACCGCCTACGTCGCGGCTAAACTGTATTTCAAAAAGCGATTCCTTATTGTTTTCATTGGCTTCGGTGAAGTTGTCGCCATAATCAGGCACCAGGTCGTACACACCCAGGTTCATCACATCTTTGAATTTGGCAGCAGCCAGATCGAACTTCTGATTGAATAAATAACTCTTGCCCAAAAAGCCGAGTGCAGCGCCTTTGGTAGCTCTTCCCAGATCGGCAGCGCCATACGAAACAGGTAATAATTGCGACGCCTGATCAAAGTCCTGATAAATCTGCGCCCACACATCCTGTGATGATGCCTGCGAAGGAAAATATTCCGCTGAGGTTTCGTAGAACTTTGTTATAAGCGGAATATTGTTAAAGAAATTTATCAGATAAAAATAATCCAGTCCCCGTAAGAACAGTGCTTCGCCTTTTAAGCGGTTATATAAATTCTGATCTTTAAAAGGAACCTTATCTATATTATCGAGCACAAAATTCGCGCGTGTAACACCTCCGTAAAAAGCGATCCATAACCATTGCTGCATGATGGAATTGTTGAATGACTTAAAAGAGGCGGTATTTGCCAATACATCCCAGGGACTGGGGCTTACTACATCATCGGCCCTGAAGTCGAGCGCACATTGCGCAAACCGCATAAATGTGCCATCATAATATAAAGATTGATAGGCTGCATTTACTGCCATTACCGCATCGTTCTCGGTTTTCCAGAACGTAGCAGTTGTTTGCTGATTTGGATTGGTCAGCTCCAGATATTTTTTACCACACGATGTAAATGATAAACCTACTGCGGTGGTGAGTAATATTTTTTTAATGTTCATTGCTTTCAGTTTTGAATTTGCTAATGCTATGCATCTGCATCTCATAACCCGAGCTGCACGCCAAATAGAAACGATCTTGGGTTAGGCAATCCGCCCGCTTCATTGGCTGTAAACGGACGGTTAGGATACAATCCATTATCAATGGCCCTGTCGAACAACCCGTTGTTGTTGGCAAAATCAGGATCAAAGCCAGTGTATTTTGTAATGGTGATGAGATTTTGCGCGGTTGCATACACACGTATATTTGAAAGATGCGCCTTCCTTAGTATTTGCTGCGGAAGTGTATATCCTACCTGCAAAGTGGTGATGCGCAAAAAGCTGCCATTCTCTAACCATCGTGCCGATGCACGGCCGTTGCCATTGGGGTCGTACATCACTACGCGCGGAACATTGGTGTTGGTGTGTGCAGGCGTCCAGCGGTCAAGCATTCGGGTTGAATAGTTGTCCCAACCAGCACCGCTTTCAATACCCGCGCGAATTGCATTAAAGATCTTATTGCCCGATACACCTGAAGCCACAACCGACAGATCGAATTGTTTGTACGATACAGAAGCATTTACACCATAATATAATTTAGGAATGGCGCTGCCGAGATAGGTTCTGTCATCATCATCTATTTTACCATCGGGTTGACCGGTTAGTTTTCCGCTTGCATCGCGTCCGTTGATGTCTTTAAAACGATAATCGCCGGGGCGGGTCAATGCTTCCTGATATCGACCTATAGGTGATTTTGCATTCAGCCCGTCTATCTCTGCCTGGCTTTGGAAAATACCGTCGATCACAAATCCATATAACTCTCCTACTTCACGTCCTACTTCAGTTTTCGTCATGTTACCATAACCATAAATGGGGTTGTTGCCATAACCAAGCGACAGCACTTCGTTCTTAAGCGTGCTTACATTGGCATTGATGCTATAGGAGAAGCTTCCTTTTTTATCATTATATCCCAACTGAAATTCAAAGCCGGTATTTTTAACGGAAGCGCCGTTTACAATAGGAGATTCGTCGGGATAAACACCTGTTGACCCGGGAATTTGTACGCGCAATAAAATGTCTTTACCGGTATTTTCAAAATACTCTGCTGAAAAGTTAAGCTTGTGAAAAAATTCCAGATCAATACCGATATTCTTTGAGATCCTCGATTCCCATTTAATATCAGGCACGGCAAAAGTGGTTTGGGTGGCGCCCAACGCCAGTTGATTACCGAATACAGCATGTGCATAGGAATTAATATAGGCCTGATACTGATAATCGCCTATTTCCTGATTACCCAGTTCGCCATAGGAAGCACGCAGCTTTATCTGGTTTATGTAAGAAGGCAACAGCGATTGCATAAAATGTTCATTATGCAGTTTCCAGCCAAGCGCCAGCGAAGGAAAATTACCCCAGCGGTTTTGAGGGGCAAAGCGCGAAGAACCATCACGCCGGATAGTAGCAGTTAATAAATAGCGATCATCGTATGAATAGTTTACACGTCCGAAGTAAGAACTGAGCCTGCTTTTATATTCATCTCCTGTTACTGAAATACCTGAAGTTCCATTGCTGAGTACGGGAAAATAAGGTTGTGAAAATCCTTCGGCATGGGCAAAGGTCCTGCTTAAATTGCTTTCGAGTACCGACTGACCGGCTACAGCCGTAATCGAATGACGTCCGAATGTTTTATCGAACGAAAGCGTGTTCTCAATAGTACCGGTGTTACCGGAGCCACGCCAGTCGTTTAGTTTCGCAATGTTATTTATATAAAACCATCCGAGATCATGAATGGGTTCAAAATAAAAATCACGCCAGTCGGTTCTTTCGTAACCCAGACTTAATTTATATTTCAGCCATTTGGTAAATTCAAATTCACCATAGGCATTACCAATAAAACGAAAGCGTTCTGTTTTACTGTCGAGCACATTATTAAAACCGATGGGATTGGCGGTATATGAACCATGTATAGTTTGACTGGCGCTGCTGTAGCCATCACGTGTTGTTGAATCGTATACAGGCAGTGTAGGTATGGCGTTTACTATATAACCCAGAATATTGCCTGTATGCAGAAAGGTCATAAACCGCTGATCGATCTTTGCATAATTGAACGATTCTCCAAACTTAAAGCGGCCCTGTTTGAAATCGGTATTCACGCGGAAGGAATACCGCTTATACGATGGCCCTTTTCCTTCTACGGTCCCTGTATGATCAAAATAGTTGACCGATACATAATATTTGGCAGCATCTGTTCCTCCGGATAAACCGATCGTATGCTCCTGTATATTACCGGTTTTAAATGCTTCCTTCTGCCAGTCGGTATTTACATTTTTAACAAACAAAGGCGATGAGGGATCATTGGCAGGTTTTATCAATTGAGCCGGCTCGGCATTGGCGCTTGCTTCATTTACCAGTGTTTGGTACTGCTGCGTATTGGCCACATCGTATCTTTTCACAATGTTCTGCACGCCATAGTATCCATTATAATCAAGCCGGAATTTTCCTGTTTTACCACGTTTGGTAGTTATGATAATTACGCCGTTGGCGGCGCGTGAACCATAAATAGCGGCGGCAGAACCGTCTTTTAATACCTGGATAGATTCAATATCAGCAATCACCAGGTCGTTCACAGGCGCCTGCACCCCATCGATAATAAACAAAGGATTGTTGTTTGAAAATGTTCCGATACCACGGATCTTGATGGCAGGGGCCGCGCCCGGTTGGCCACCACTTGTAACACTTACACCGGCTACCTGGCCTTGCATGGCTTTTAACGGATCGTTTGTGGCGATCTTATTCAGCGTTTTCGGATCGATGGTGCTGATTGAACCGGTAAGATCTTTTTTCTTTTGGGTTCCGTAGCCAATGATCACCACTTCTTCCTGCTCCGATATGTTTTTCTTCAACACCACATTTATCTCTGTTTTGCCGGCGACGGGTACTTCTGCCGTTTGCATATCAACAGATGAAAAAACAAGCACTGATGTGCTTTGAGGCACTTCGAGCCTGTAAAATCCTTTTTCATTGGTGATGGTGCCTACAGAAGATTCTCCTTTGATATACACTGAAACACCCTGCAAAGGCATGCCGGTTTCATTGGTTACTGTTCCGCTTACACTCAATGCGGCTATACCGGAAATTTCTTTCGATATAACTATAACCTCATTGTTGACCACATCAAACTTTAAACCTGTTTCATGCAGTGCTGTTCTTAATACGGCAGATACCGGTGAGTCTTTTACCGAAATAGTAATCAGAAAGTCGCGCGGAAGAATGTCGTTACTGTAGGCAAAGCGATAGTCGGTTTTTTTCTCAATACTTCTGAAGAACTGAGGAATAGACGCATCTTTCAGCGACAGGGTTACTTTCTCTTCCTGTGAAAGGCCTTTGGCTGATACATGCAGGCAACCGATAATTAGTAAAGCAGTCGTTAGTTTCATAATCCTTACAGCTTTGGTACTGCACGTTCTTAGTACCGTGTAAAGAAATGGATCCGCTAAAGGCGGATGATTTTTTTTCATACCTTTAGAAAAGTTTAAAGATGAATAATAGAAACAGGACTGTACTTGCACGTTCAACCTGTTTCTGCTTTAAGCAGGGGAATGTTGCCGCATTCCCCTTTTATTTGGAAATCATAATCGTTTGCGGACCCGTAAACCGGTAACTGAATTTTCTTGTTGCTTTCAGGATGGTCAATACCTGCTCAATTTTCTCCCGTTTAAAAGTGGCGGTAAAATGATATTGTTTCAGATCGTCTGACTCAAAC
>Ga0068855_100005469_pt1 | contig 15499 bp, 11 predicted proteins | sample KBSCornC52_FD_66592 | JGI IMG/M metagenome (GOLD analysis project Ga0068855, IMG submission 66592) | Corn rhizosphere microbial communities from Kellogg Biological Station, Michigan, USA - KBS Corn C5-2 | ecosystem: Host-associated > Plants > Roots > Rhizosphere > Soil ...
GGTCAACCGGGCGCGCAATGCGGAAAGTCATCGAATATTCCACCCGCCCGGCGGCATTTCGCGGCGCGGCTGCGAGATCCTGGATCAGCACGTTGCTCGGATCAGCCGGGTCGAGCTCGCCATAGGCACGGCCGGTCACGACCTCATAGGCCGGCGCTCCGGGCACCTCGGGCGCGGGGGTCACGCTCTGGATATCGATCCGCGTGGTGCGGGCCGGAACCGCAACCGCCCCGGCCAGTACCATCAGGCTGACGCTCGCGCGGGCAATGCACAGGATCGATCGGTCCATCAGGCTTCCTCGGATATCGGCATGTCCAATAGTTGTGCCCCCAGGGTCTTACCGTGGGCGTCGAGCGCCAGCGACCGCGTCACCCCGCCGGCGAGCGCGCCCTCGAGGACGAAATTCAGGGCATGGAGGTTATCAAGTTCGTAGCGGGTCGCGGTGCGGCAGACGATGTCACCGAAATGGGCGAGGACCCGCTCCGTAGTAACCACGGCCACCAGCAATTCATAACGTTCGGGGCTACGGGCAAAGATCGCGATCTGCGCGGTATCACCCTTGTCCCCGGTGCGCACGTAGGCAATGTCGCGCAGGATCATCTCACGCCACCTCCCAATGGATCCGGGGCACAACCAGCCGGCGGTCGATCAGCGTGGAGGCCACGGCGACCACCTTGCGCGTCGCACGGCTCACGCCGCCGCCGCCCATCGGCCCGTTCGTATAAAGCGCCTCGACCTCGGCCCCGATGCGCTCGGCATCGCGCTGCGATCCGGCCTGCGCCGCCACGCGCACGCGGACCTCGCCAGGCTCGCGCTCGGGCCTGGCTGAGCGGCGGTCGATCGCATTGACCCCAATGAGCTCCAGCCGCAGGTTCGAGAAAGCGATCCCGCTCTGCGCCAGACGCTCGCGAACGACGGCGAGCGCCAGTTGCCCGCGCGCCTCGGCGCCGGGACCGCCGTAGGAAATCTGGCCCTCCCCGGCATACCCGTCTTCATAGCAGATCGACACCTTGAGCGTCTCGGGCCGCACCCGCCCGGCGCCCCCGGTCAAGCGGACCCGGTCGCGACCTTGCTCCTCGATCCGGGCCGCGCGGAAGTCCGCCACAACATCGGATTGCAGATAGGCGCCGGGGTCGAGAATCTCATAGAGCAGTTGCTGCTTGCAGGTCGCGGTGGTCAGGCAGCCGCCGGTGCCATCGAGCTTGCCGAAAACCGCCGCGCCATCGGCCGAAACATCGGCGAAGGGGAAGCCGAGATTGGCCAGGTCCGGCACGTCGTCGAACCCGGGGTTGGCGAAGTAACCGCCGGTCAGCTGGCCTGCGCATTCCAGCATATGGCCAACCAGCGTCCCCTGCCCCAGCAGCGTCCAGTCGTCGGGCGCCCAGTGGAACTCGTGGACGAGTGGCGCGAGAAACAGCGCCGGATCGCAGACCCGCCCGGTGAGTACGACCGAAGCCTGACCGGCCAGGGCCGAGACGATCCCCTCGACGCCCAGATAGGCGTTCGCCGAAACAACCGAGCCGCCCAGGTCGCGGCTCACGCCCTCGCGGTCGAGGAGCGGGTAGTCGCCGCTCATGACCAGGTCGAGCACGTCGTCGCCGGTGACCGCGGCCGTGCGATATCCCGACAGGCCGAGGTCGCGGGCGATCCGCGCCGTCTCCTGCGCCGCGGCGACCGGGTTGGCCGCCCCCATGTTGCTGATGATCCGCACCCCGTTGCGCGCCGCTATCGGCAAGGCGGCGGTCATCCGAGCCTTCAGCAGCGGATCGTAGCCCTGTGCGGGATTGGCCTGGCGCTCGGCCTGGGCCAGACCGATGGTCCTCTCCGCAAGGCACTCGAAGGCGAGATAGTCGAGCGCGCCGCGATCCAACAGGTCGAGCGCCGGCTCGATCCGGTCCGCGGAAAAGCCCGCCCCGGCGCCGATCCTGATCGTCCGTCCGGTCACAGTGCGAAAATCCCGAGCACCAGCGCCACCCCGGTCATCACCAGCGATGCGCCGAACAGCCACGGAATGCTGAACCGCTGATGGCGGCCAAGCTCGACCCCGCTCAGGCCGGCGACGAGGAAGGTCGCGGGGGTCAGCGGACTCACCGGGAAGCCGGTGGTCATCTGCCCGAGCAGCGCGGCCTGGGCCACTTTCACCGGCGCCACGCCGTAGTGCCCAGCGACTTCCGCCAGCACCGGCAGCACACCGAAATAAAAGCTGTCTGGATCGAACACGAAGCTCAGCGGCATCGCCAGGAGCGCCAGCAGCACCGGCAACCGCATGGCGAGGGCCTCTGGAACCATGGCGGCGGTGGACCTGGCGAGAGCCGCGATCATCCCGGTCCCGTTGAGGATGCCGGTGAAAGCGCCGGCGGCAAGCAGGATCCCGACCATCAGCATGGCGGCCGGGGCATGAGCCTCGATCCGGGCCCGCTGCTCGGCAGGCGCGGGATAGTTTACGACGAGCGCCACAGCCGCGGCGACCATGAAGATCACCACCGGTTCGAAAGCCCCGCTGACCATCAGGCCGATCACGGCGAGGGTGATGGTCGCGTTCAACCAGATCAGGCGGGGGCGCTGCAAGGCCGAGCCTCCCCCGTCGCCCTGCCTCGTTGCAACTGCCACTGCCGGAGCAACCGGGGCCGGCGCATGGCCGCTAACGGAGGCAAGGCCCAGCCGGCGTTCTTCGCGCTTGCCGAGGTACCAGGCCGAAGCGAACACAAAAGCAAGGCCGGCAAGCTGAACCGGCAACAACGGCGAAAAGATCGTGGTCACCGGAATCTTCAGCGCCGCCGATGCCCGCACGGTCGGTCCAGTCCATGGCAGGAAGTTGACGCCCGCGGCCAGCGACGCGGTACAGGCCAGAACGCGCCGATCCATGCCCAGTTCGTCATAGAGCGGGCGGAGCGCCGGGATCGTCACGAGGAAGCAAACCGCGCCGGAGCCGTCGAGATGGATGACCAGAGCCAGTGCCGCCGTGCCGACGGTAATGCGGGCCGGGCGCTTGCCGATGGCTTTCAGCACGAACCTGACCACCGGCGCCAGCAGCCCGGCGTCGGTCATGATCCCGAAGAACAGGATAGCGAAGGTGAACATTCCCGCCACTGGGGCGATCTTGCCCAGGCCGGCAACGATATATCCGGGAACGGCCCCACCCTGCCCCGCCGCCATGGCGCCCAGGACCGGCACGATGATCAGCGCGACCAGCGGGGAAATCCGGTTGCTGAGAATTAGCGCCAGCAACAAAAGGATAGTTGCAGCGCCGACGGTGGCCAACATTTCTCCCATGTCTCCCCTGGTCCGGTCTCCAGCAACCATGGCGCAGAGAGATCAATCCAACAATGAGAGTTATCTTATCGTTTTATCAGTTTTCCGGATGGATGTTCTGCTCGGCCACGAGGTCCAGGAAATCCTGAGCCACCGGGGCGAGCGTCCGGCCTTTTAGCCAGCATAGCCCGATCTGCCGGGAAACCCGCGGCGGCTCGGGCATGCGCCAGTCGAGCTGGCTCCTCATGCCGAGGAGGCTCAGGGTCGAGCGCGGCAGCAGCGAGATGCCCAGTCCCTGTGCAATCAAGGCGCCCACCGTGGCCAGCTGGGCGCATTCATAGCGGGCCTTGGGCGCAATCCCGGCATTACTGAACGCCACGTCGGTCAGCATCCTGACGCTGGAACGCGATTCCATGGCGATGAACGGCAGGTCGACGAAGGTCCGCCAAGGCGCCGGATTGGCGATCCCGGCAAGATCCTCGGGCCTGCCGACCAGCACGTAGTCATCGTCGAACAGCGAGCGGAACCGGGTTCCTTCGCCGTCGGCCGGAGGCGTCGTCACGGCGAAGTCGATCAGGCGATCCTGCAGATTCTGGCCGAGACTGCCGGTCAGGTTTTCACGGATCACGATTTCCACGTGCGGCCGGAAGGCCTGGAACCGGGCGATGGCCGTGGGCAGCAGGTCGGCGGCAACCGAGGGCAAGGCCCCGACCACCACCCGCCCGCGCTGCCCCGCGAAGGTTTCGCCCAGTTCGCGGAATGCCATGTCGAACTCGGTGGTCAGCCGCTCAACGGTCGGCAGCAGCGCGGCCCCGGCAGCCGTGAGGTTCACGTTGCGCGAATTGCGGTCGAACAGCCGAACGCCGAGGTCCTCCTCAAGCAATTTGATCGTCCGGCTCAGGGCGGGCTGAGAGATGTGTGCGGACCGCGCGGTTTCACTGAAGCTGAGGGAGTGAGCCACCTGAAGGAACAGGCGCAAACTGCTCATGCTCGGAGTTCGGGCCATGGCGGGTGTTTTGCCCATTCGTCGCGGCGATGGTCAAGCCCCGTCATCTTCCCATCGTGCAGTGAGGCCCGTGACGGCTGTGCAGATGCAGCTCGGGCATTGGAAGGGCGAGAGCTGGTGACCTGCTCCCCGCTGGTCCCGCGGTCATAACGCGAGTCCACCCGTTTGATATTCGTGTTGTCCAACCTGCACAAGCTCGCCGGGCGGGACGCTTTCATCTTGCGGGCGCGCCCGGCGCGCTGTGCCGGTGTCCGGTTTCCCAGTGACGTGTGTGGCCTGACGTTGTCGTAGTCGTAGCGCCAGACCGCCAGCTTGCGCCGGGCATCGGATATTGAACTTGCTCTTGGCTGTTCCCCCGTGTTGACCGGCGAGACGAAGCCGTCCCGGCAAAATGGTGTGTTGCGCGCAGCATGACCTCTTCCCTGGCCGCACGTGTGAGGGCACGTCCGGCCATGCCCGGCCCTTCATGCGGCGCCGGTTCACAGCATTCGCGTTGTCTCGAGAACCTCAGGCGGCGAGTGTGGGATTCCGGTGGAATTCGTGCAGGAAGCGGATCACATCCGCCCTGGCCGCACCGTAATCCGGGATATCGATAACCCCGAGGCGATTGCGCGGGCGGGCGATGTCAATCGGCCGGTCCTTGCCGATCCGCGCCGCTGGCCCGTTGGACATCATCACCACCCGATCCGCCAGAAGCACAGCTTCATCAACGTCATGCGTGATCATCAGGACGGTGTTTTGCAATTTCGCCTGCAGGTCCATCACCACGTCCTGCAGCGCGGCGCGGGTCAAGGCATCGAGCGCCCCGAACGGCTCGTCCATCAGCAGAACCCGCGGGTTCATTGCAATGGCGCGGGCAATCCCCACCCGCTGCTTCATCCCGCCCGAAATCTCGCCGGGGCGCTTGGCGGCGGCGTGGGTCATCTGCACCAGCTCAAGCACATGCATCGCCCAGTCGGACCGTTCCGCCTTGGTCTTGCCCTTGGATGTCTTGCTGACGGCAAGTGCAACGTTTTCCTCCACTGTCAACCATGGCAACAAGGAATGATCCTGGAACACGACTGCGCGATCCGGCCCCGGCTGTTCCACCACGTCGCCGTCGAGGAAGATCACTCCCCGGGTCGGCTTGACCAGCCCGGCAACGGCATTGAGCAGGGTCGATTTTCCGCATCCGGAATGTCCGATCAGCGCGACGAACTGACCTTTCTCGATGGAAAGATCGATGTGATCGAGTGCGCAGAACATGCCTGCCTTGGTCGGAAATTCGACGGTCAGTCCTTCGAGGGCGAGATAGCTGCGATGTTTCACGGAAGTTCTCCTCCTCGAGTAAGTCAGGTGCGGGCGACCAGGCGACCGATGGCGGCGACGATCCGGTCAAGTGCGAAGCCGGTCAGGCCGATCCACACCAGGGCCACGATCGTGTCCGAGAGCAGTGAACTGTTGTAGCTGTCCCAGATGAAGAAGCCGATCCCGGTGCCGCCCTGGACCATTTCGGCGGCGACGATGGCCAGCCAGCTCATCCCGACGCCGATGCGCAGACCGGTAAAGATATGCGGCACGCAGGCCGGCAGGACGATGCGGAAGAAATATTCGGCCGGGTTAAGCGCCAGAACGCGGGCCACGTTGCGATAGGCGGGATTGATGTTCTGCACGCCCGCTGCCGTGTTCAGAATGATCGGCCAGATCGCGGTGATGAAGATCAGGAAGATCGCCGAAGGCCTGACGTCCTGGAAAATCGCCAGGCTGATCGGCAACCACGCCAGTGGCGGAACCGTGCGCAGGACCTGGAACAAGGGATCAAGCGCGCGATAGGCGTAGAGGTTGGTGCCGACCAGCATCCCCAGCAGAACGCCGGCCACCGATGCCAGGGCATAGCCCACGAGCACCCGGCCGAGGCTTCCGATGATGTGGCCGGCAATGCCCACGTCGCCCTGCTCTTGCACGTGAATGCCCGATGCATCGAAGGTGACGCCCTTGAGCGGGTGCATGATCACGTCGTGGCTCTGCTCCCACACGGCAAGCGGACTGGGCAGGGCAGAACCCTCGTGGCCGCACGCCAGTTGCCAAATCGTCAGCAGCAGCGCCAACATGATGGTGGTTGGCAGCACTGTTGCGACGATGCGCTGGAAGGCCGCTGCCGCAGGGTGGGACGGCTTGTCCGAGGGCGGCAGGAACCGCCGGAACACGGCGGACTTCGGATATTGGACGAGCACGCCCTCAGCCTGCACGGACGCTGCCTTTTCGCCCGCTGGATCGATGGCGGCCACCTGTGCTGTCGCAAAGGTCATGATGTTCCTCCTCACACCCGCTTGATGCCGAGGCTGGCCAGATAGGCCTTGGGGTTGGCCGGGTTGAAGATCTTGCCGTCGAAAAAGCGTTCGGGGCCGCGGCTGTCACCGGCGGGCGCGGCAACGCCTACTGCCGCCGCCGCTCTGCGCCAGATATCGGAACGGTTGACCTTGCTGACCACGGCCAGGGCATTGGTGCTGAGCGGAATTTTGCCCCAGCGCTGGTTTTCCGTAATAAACCAGACGTCATGGCTCTTGTATGGGAACGAGGCATTGTTGGCGAAGAACTTCATCCTGAACGGGGCGTTGGTGTAACGCCGGCCGTCGCCCATGCCGAAATTGCCCTGGAGGCGGCTGGCGATGTCTCCGACGGGAACCTTCAGATAGTCGCGGCCGCCGATCATCATCGCCAGACGGGCAATGTTGGCCGGGTTGTCGCACCAGCGCTGCGCTTCGATGATCGCGGCCGTCAGGGCCACCGCGGCGTTGGGATGGGCGGCCACCCAATCGGCGCGCATGGCGAAGCATTTCTCGGGATGGTTCATCCACATCTGCCCCGTGGAAACCGCGGAATAGCCGAGCTGTTGCTGCACCGCCTGTTCGTTCCACGGCTCGCCGACGCAGAACGCATCCATCGTGCCGGCCTTCATGTTGGCAACCATCTGCGGCGGCGGAATGGTGATCAGGCTGACGTCCTTGTCTGGATCGATCCCGCCGGCAGCGAGCCAGTAACGGATCCACAAGTCATGGGTGCCGCCCGGAAACGTCATCGCCATAGTGATTTTCTTGCCGGCGACTTTGCGTTGGGCGATTACGCCCTTCATCTTGGCGGCGTTGATATCAGCCTTGGCGGCCATGTATTCCTTGTCGACCGTGATGCCCTGTCCGTTGACGTTCAGCCGCGCCAAAATGTTCATCGGCGTCTGGCGGGCCTGGATACCCAGTGTCAGGAAATAGGGTAGCGGGCTCAACAGGTGTCCGCCGTCGATCCCTCCGGCTCCGCTTCCCAACACCAGGTTGTCGCGCGTCGCGCCCCAGCTGGCCTGCTTGGCGACGACCACTTCGGGCATCCCATGCTTAGCAAAAAGACCCAGCTCCTTGGCGGCGATGAGTGGTGCCGCGTCGGTCAGCGCAATGAAACCAAGCTTGGCGCCGCGGACTTCCGGCGCGCCGCCTGCGCCAAATGCGGCACCAGGCATGATGGACGTCGCGGCAGCCGTTGCGGCGACTGTGGCGCCCGTCTTCAGCAGGTTGCGGCGGCTGAGATTCACCCATTCGGATTTTGTCTTGTCGTCGTCGGTCATCGTTACGCCCCCTCAAAAACCGTAAGCCTCTTTTGACAGCAGGTTTGCGCAGGGCAGCAGCTCCCGAGGAGCGTGACGGGTAACCGCCAGCATCCGCAGAACACAAAAAACCGCCACGATCCGGCCCCTGAAAAAAAGGACCAACCGGGCGGCGACGTTGCCACGCAAATACTTGTTGCCAGGATGCGGTGCGCTTAGTCGTCCAGCGTTGGACGGCGCGGATCACTTCCTGGCCCAATTGGTATGCGATTCGCACGGATCTGCAAGCGCTTTTTGCGCTGCGTCAAAATAATTCTTCGCGCAAGGAATGGGCCCACCCGCCGCCGACTCACAAAGTCAAGTGCAATATTTTTCTTTAATGCGCATTATTTCAATAACTTAAGTATAATTTTGAAAACCTCCCTGCCCCCTATCAGGCGCTCCGCACCTCCCTGAAACTGCGCCAGCCTCAGGTTTGCAGGATGGAATGCTGCAATGCCGCAAATCAGTCGGTCGGTGTGGCGGGGAAACGGTCATCAAGGCGTTCACGTCGCGCCGAACCTCGCGGATCGGGTGAGGTTGCGACAGCTGTAGCCAACTGCTGGGCGAGCGACTTGCCCGTGCCGGCACCGCCGGCCAGCTCGAGCGTGATGTTCGGAACATCGGACATGAAGCGCAATAGTGAGGTGCCAGCCAAGCCATGGCTGCCCGGAACCCGCTGTCACCCGACAACAGAGCCAGAACTGGAATAACGGGCAGCACCACCGGAGGATCGCAGTACGGACCGGATCGCCTCATTAAGGACAGGCGGACTACCCTGCCCCGGCGGCGTTCTCCCCTTTAGGAGGGCAAAGGCTGCTGCCAAGCACAAGGCTGATCCGCTGGCGTTCGCCACTAGCCGGGGACCGCCTTAAAGCTATCGGGGGCTTAGTTGCTTGAGCTTGCCGAACATGCGCTCGACGCGGTTGCGATCCTTGTAGCCCCGGCAGTCGGGATGTTCGGGCGCTTTGCGGTTCGAGCGCGGCGGGATGATTGGCAGGATGCCGCGCATGAGCAGGTTTTCGCGGAACCTGTCACCGTCGTAGCCTTTGTCGGCGAGCAGTGCTTTGGGCTTGGGCAACGGCAGGGCCATGAGATCATCAGCAGCGGTGTAATCCGATGCCTCGCCGCCGGTCAGGATGAACCCGACAGGCAGTCCTTGATTGTCGCACCCGGCGAGCGTTCCCGGGAAACGGGGGCAGCAGGCTTGATCTCTCCAAGGAATAGAACATAATAGGAACATGAGAGTCGCGCCCCTCCTTATTGGCCCAAGTGCACCAAAGGCGGAGGCATTTTCCAGCGGTGGCGGCGTGCCGGTCTGGAAAGGACTGGGCGGCGGGCCATCCCGCGGGCGGGTGCATGAGGTTTATGCAGCGGAGGCCGAGGATGCTGCGGCCGTCGGCGGGTTTACCATAGCCCTGGCGGCAGGCCTTGCTGGTAGAGCGCGACCGGTGTTGTGGCTGCGCTTGCGCCGGGCGGCGCGACTGGGCGGCGGGCTTCAGGCCGAAGGGTGGCGCGATCTGGCGGGGCAGCCCGGCAAAGGGCTGGTCGGCATCCTGCCCGATACCATGGCGCTGCTGCGCGCGGCCGTGGAGGGCCTGCGCTGCCCCGCCTTGGCCGCAGTGGTGATCGAAGGCTGGGGGCCGATGCGCGAGCTGGACCTTACCGCCAGCCGCCGGCTCTCGCTCGCTGCCGAGAAATCGGGCGTGCCGCTGCTGCTCATGCGGATCGATGCCGCACCCGTGTCCAGTGCGGCGCAGACCCGCTGGCTGGTGGCGGCCGCACCCTCTGTCGCGCTGCCTGGCAACGCACCGGGGCCGCCCTGTTTCGATGTGACCTTGTTGCGCCAGCGAGGCGGCCCTTCCGGCCAGAGCTGGCGTCTGGAGTGGGATCGTGACCAATGTCAGTTCCGTGAAGCGCCGCTATCTGGCGCTGTGGTTTCCGTTCCTGCGCACCGATCGGCTGCGACAGGAAGCGGGGGGCGAGGCCAGCAGGTCGCCTGATGCGGCGCTGGTCCTGGTCAGCAAGCAGCGCGGCGCCCTGAGGTTGGGCGCAGCCTGTCCCGAGGCGCGGCGGCTGGGCCTTGCTCCGGGCATGACCTTGGCCGATGCCCGGGCCCTCGTGCCCGATCTGGCGGTAGCCGAGATGGACGAGAGCGCCGACCGCCATTTCCTCAAGCGCCTGGGCCAGCACTGCATCGGCTGGTCGCCGCGCGTCAGCCTCGATCCCCCGGACGGGATCACGCTTGACATCGCCGGGGTCGAGCACCTGTTCGGTGGCGAGCGCGGTCTTCTTGCCGAGGTGGAGGACGCGATGGCCCGCATCGGCCTGACCCTGCGCCTTGCCATGGCATCCACAGCCGAGGCGGCCCAGGCGCTCGCCCGCCATGGCAGAGGACAAGCGGGCGACGAGCGCACCGCGATCCGCGCCCTTCCGGTCATGGCGTTGGGCCTCGATGCCGAGGCGATCACGGCGCTCACCCGCGCAGGCCTCAAGACGCTGGGCGATCTTGCCAGCCGGCCAGCCTCGGCGCTGGCAGCGCGTTTCGGCATGGCCGCAGTCACCGCGCTCCACCGCCTTCTGGGCGAGGAACAGGCGCCGATTGCCACGCTTTCCGCGCCCGAACCGCTGCATTTCGAGCGGCGCTTTGCAGAGCCTGTTGCCCTGCAATCGAGCATCGCCGCCTGCTTTGCCGATCTTCTGCGCGAGGCCGCCGGCCACATGGAGCAGCGCGGTCTTGGCGCGCGGCGCCTTGTCCTCACCTTGTTCAGGAGCGACGGCGCCCGCCACCGGCTGGAGATCGCCACCGGTCTTGCCACGCGTGATCCGGCGATCGCGCTGCGCCTGTTCGACGAACGCATTGCCGCGCTCGCCGATCCGCTGGACCCGGGTTTCGGCTATGACCGGATCAGCCTGTTCCTGCCGCAGGCCGAGCCGCTCTCCCCGCAGCAACCCGAGCTGGGTGGCGAGGAAAAGCAGGAGGCCGCGCTCGCCGATCTGGTCGACCGGCTGAGCACGCGATTCGGCTCCGGCAGCATCCAGCGGCTGGTGCTCCGGGACAGCCACCTTCCCGAGCAGGCCCAACTCGCCCTCCCGGCCATCGAGACGCCCGTACCGGCCCAGTGGCCCGCCCCGCCCGAAGGCGAGCCGCCCTTGCGCCCGCTGTTCCTGTTCGATCCGCCCCAGCCGGTCGAAGTCATCGCCGAAGTGCCCGACGGCCCGCCCCACCGCTTCCGCTGGAAGCGCAAGCTGCACGAGGTGCGGCTCTACGAAGGCCCGGAGCGCATTGCGCCTGAATGGTGGCGGCGCAAGGGAGGCGAGGAGCCCGGCAGGGGTGGGCTGACCCGCGACTATTACCGGATCGAGGACATGCGCGGGCGGCGCTACTGGTTGTTCCGCCACGGGCTTTACAAGGAAAAGACCGCCCCGCGCTGGTATATCCACGGCCTGTTCGCATGACCGGCCCACCCGCTTTTGCCGAACTGGTCGCGGCCACGAACTACAGCTTTCTCACCGGTGCCTCGCACCCCGCCGAGATGGTGGCCCGTGCGCAGGCGCTGGGCATGGCCGGCATCGGCATTGCCGATCGCAACTCGGTAGCGGGCGTGGTCCGCGCCCATGTCGCGTGGCGAGATCTGGGCGGGCGGGACAGCGGCTTTCGCCTCGTCGTCGGCGCGCGGCTGGTCTTTGCCGATGGCACGCCCGACGTGATCGCCTATCCCGCGACGCGCCACGGCTGGGGCCGGCTCACCCGCCTGCTGACCTTGGGCAACCGGCGAGCGACCAAGGGGGACTGCATCCTTCACCTGCCCGACCTGCTCGACCATGCCGAAGACCTGCTGCTGATCGCGACGGGACGCGACCGGGCGGTGATCGAACAGCTGGCCAAGGCCTGGCCCGGCGCGGTCTGGCTGGCTGCGACCATGCACCGCACCGGCGCCGACGCGCGCCGCCTGGCCGAAGCGCAGGCGCTGGCCGCCGCCACCGGCGTGCCGCTCATCGCCACCAACGACGCGCTCTATGCCGATCCCGCCGCCCGCCCGCTGCACGATGTGATGACCTGCATCCGCGAGGGCACGACCATTGCCGAGGCAGGACGCCGCCTCCTCGCCAATGCCGAGCGGCACCTGAAAGCCCCGGCCGAGATGGCCCGCCTGTTCCGCGCCTGCCCCGAAGCCGTGGCCGCCACTGCCGATCTTGTCTCACGCATTGCCTTCACGCTGGACGACCTCGTCTACGAATACCCGCACGAGCCGGTGCCGCCCGGCTGGACGCCGCAGGACTGGATGGAACATCTGGTGCTTGAGGGCGGGCGGGCGATCTTCCCCGATGGCCTGCCCGAGGCTTACCAGCGTGTGCTGGAGGAAGAGTTTCGCCTCATCCGGACGAAGAACTACGCCACCTACTTCCTAACCGTTCACGACATCGTGCACCACGCGCGCAACCTCGATCCGCCAATCCTGTGCCAGGGGCGGGGTAGCGCCGCCAATTCGCTGGTCTGCTATTTGCTCGGCATCACGCCGATCGACCCGGTCGAGCAGAAGCTGCTGTTCTCCCGCTTTCTTTCCGAGGAACGCAACGAGCCACCCGATATCGACGTGGATTTCGAGCATGAACGCCGCGAGGAGATCATGCAGTACATTTACCAGCGCTATGGCCGCGAGCGGGCGGGCATCGCCGCCACAGTCATCCACTATCGCCCCCGCAGCGCCATCCGCGAGGTGGGCAAGGCCATGGGGCTGACGGAAGACGTCACCGCGCGCCTCGCCTCCACCATCTGGGGCCACTGGGGCGACGACGTGCCCGAAGCCCGCGTGACCGAAGCCGGCTTTGATCCCGCCAACCCGGAAATCGCCCGCCTGCGCGAACTGACCGGGCGGCTGCTCGAATTTCCTCGCCACCTTTCGCAGCACGTGGGCGGCTTCGTCCTCACCGAAGGCCGGCTCGACGAACTGGTGCCGATCCATAACGCGGCAATGCCTGATCGCACCTTCATCGAATGGGACAAGGACGATATCGACGCTCTGGGACTGATGAAGGTCGACATTCTCGCGCTCGGCATGCTGACTTGCCTGCGCAAGAGCTTCGATCTTCTGCGGCTTCACGGCCTTGGCGACCATGACCTGCGCCGCGTGCCGCTGGAGGACCCGGCGGTTTACCGCATGCTCTGCCGCGGAGACTCCATCGGCACCTTCCAGGTCGAAAGCCGCGCCCAGATCAACATGCTGCCCCGGATGAAGCCTCGCGAATTGTATGATCTTGTCATCCAGGTGGCGATCGTGCGCCCCGGCCCGATCCAGGGCGACATGGTCCACCCGTACCTGAGGCGGCGCAACAAGGAGGAGACAGTGCTGTTTCCCAGCCCCTCGCCGCCACACGATCCCGACGAGCTGCGCGACCTGCTCGGCCGCACTCTCGGCGTGCCGCTATTTCAGGAGCAGGCGATGAAGCTGGCCATCGTCGCCGCCGGCTTCAGCCCTGCACAGGCCGATGGCTTGAGGCGCGCCATGGCGACCTTCCGGCACCACGGATCGATGCCGCATTACGAAGCGCAGATGGTCGAAGGCATGGTCGCGCGCGGCTACGGGCGTGATTTTGCCGAACGGTGCTTTTCCCAGATCAAGGGCTTCGGCGAATATGGCTTTCCCGAAAGCCATGCTCAAGCCTTTGCCTGGCTCGCCTATGTCTCGTCATGGCTGAAGTGCCAGCACCCGGCGGTGTTTACCTGCGCGCTGCTCAATTCGCAGCCCATGGGTTTCTATGCCCCCGCCCAACTGGTCCGCGACGCGCAGGACCACGGGGTGGAAGTGCGCGGGGCAGAGGTCAACGCCAGTCACTGGGATTCGACGCTGGAACCGCGCGGCGATGGCAAGCTGGCGCTGCGCCTTGGCCTGTCGCGGATCGACGGTTTCCGCAGGGACTGGGCTCTTGCCATGGAGCAGGCACGCGAGAGTTCGCCCTTCACCTCGGTAGAGGACATGGCCCGCCGCGCCCACCTGCCGCCGCGCGCGCTGCGGCTTCTCGCCAATGCCGATGCTTTCGGTTCGCTCAGCCAGAGCCGCCGCGAAGCCTTGTGGGAGACGCGCCGCACGCCGGCGGGCGAACTGCCGCTTTTCGCCTTCACCGCCGCCCCTGAACTGGGGGAGGAGCCCGATGCAGCGCTGCCCGCCATGCCGCTGCCTGAGGAAGTCGTTGCCGATTACCAGACCACGCGCCTCTCCCTCAAAGGTCATCCCATGCAGTTCCTGCGCGATCGGCTGAGGGCAGAGGGCGTGTTGTCCTGCGCGGATGCCAATGCCGCCTCCGATGGGCGGAAGGTCAGGGTCGCGGGCGTCGTGCTGATCCGTCAGCGCCCCGGCAAGGGCAACGCCGTCTTCATCACCATCGAGGACGAGACCGGCATCATCAACGCCCTACTCTGGTCGCGCGACCTCGAACGCCAGCGCCGCGCCGTCATGGCCGCGCGGCTCATGCTGATCGATGGCGAGATCCAGCGCAGCAAGGAAGGCGTGGTCCACCTCCTGGTCCACCGTGTAACCGACCGCACCGGCCTTTTGGGCTATCTCAACGCATCGCAGCCGCTGGCTCCACAACTGCCCCAGTTGGCCCACGCCGACGAAGTGCTCCATCCCCAACGCCCCCGCGCGCACGTTCATCCGCGCGACGTCAGGATCGTCCCGAAATCGCGCGATTTTCACTGAGGCAGGGCGCGAGCCCGGGTTCTCAGCCGTTGCTCGTCACACCGTATTTGACGAGCGCAGCGAACTCGCCTGGCACCGACGCGATCGCCGCCCTATCCAGCTCAGATGCGTTCGTCCGACGGCCAATCTGGCCATCGGAGAATGATCATGGAGAAGGAAGCCGAACTCACCGTCAGCAAGCGCCCAGTCTGGAATGCGGGAAAAACAGTTGGCGCGAAGTCTCCGTCAAATCACCTGTTAAAGCGCGAATCTCGGTGCTTTTCCCATTACCATGTGAGAATGGGCAAACGGAACCGATGCCGATCCGCGCGGAGACAAGGGCCTCAAGTTCAGCCTGGAATGGGCTGAAGACGCGCGCTATCTGGCCGGATCACGACGGATTAAGCGCGAAAAGCCGGCGCAAACCGGCGGCTTTCGGGGCCTTGGCCAGTTAGGAGAAAGGCGCCGGGGCTGCGTGGCGGAGCTGTCAGGCCTTTGCGAACTCGTCTCCGTTTGGCGTGCATCGGGCTGAAGACCAGCTGCCGTCAGGCAGCAAGTGCCTGCCACTCGGCGAAGGCGGCAGAGCGGCGAGTGTGGTAAGTCTGCCGATCGACGAGGTGGCGTTCCTGGTGGAAGTGATTGTGAAAGGAGGCTTGCACGGAGGCGAATTTCTGGAGGGACTTCATACGACGAAATCGCTGCATCGCCCGCTCTCGTCGTCGAAACGGCAGGTGGGAATTCTCGGCTCGATTATTCAGCCACCGGCCCATCTCGCGCCGGTCCAAATTCCCCATCTGGCGCATCTCCGCCGGATAGGAGCGCAGACCGTCGGTCACCGCCATTCGGATCCCTCGGGTGACGAGTTGAAGCAGCGAAACGGATTTACTGGCAGCACGTGGCGACGGCTCAGAAGGCCAGGCCAGGTCAGGATTGCGCCCGTGCCGCCGCGAC
>Ga0068855_100005471_pt1 | contig 15498 bp, 10 predicted proteins | sample KBSCornC52_FD_66592 | JGI IMG/M metagenome (GOLD analysis project Ga0068855, IMG submission 66592) | Corn rhizosphere microbial communities from Kellogg Biological Station, Michigan, USA - KBS Corn C5-2 | ecosystem: Host-associated > Plants > Roots > Rhizosphere > Soil ...
GTCAACGACGTCACGTACAGCGACGTGTGCATGCGCGACGTCTCGAACCCCATCCTGCTGACGCCGTTCTATTCGTCAGCCACGGGCAGCGACATCCCGCAGTACACGAACATCACCTTCCAGAATATCCACGTCGTCAGCGGCGGCTCGAACGCGCCGAAGGTCACGCTGGACGGGTACGACAGCGCGCACCTCAACAGCGTGACGCTGGACAACGTGGTGGTCGACGGCCTCTCGGCTTCGAACCTGCACGCCCAGTATACGAGCGTGATCCTGGGGCCGGGCGCGGTCAGCTTCATGCCGTCCGGCACCGGCGTGACGGTCACGAACCAGGTGGCGGGGGCTTCGACGCCCAACCCATGTGCGAACAAGTGGGTGAGCTTCTGACACCTCCGCCCTTCCCACTCGATTTGATGAAAGCCGGAGGGCCGGGACACTAGGGAAGAGGTGCTGTCATCTGCTTCATCGGCGACGGAGTCGGCGGATCTGGACACCGCGCCGGGAGCCCAGGACCCGCCGCCCCCGTCAGAGCCGCGGGTTTCGGAGCTGCAATTTTCGGAGCCGCAACTTTCCGAGCGGCAACTCTCCGAGCTCATCGACCGCTGGCTGCAGGAGGGAGACCGCCTGAATGACCAGGCCGCGGCCACCGAGGCTGCCGTCGCCCCGGCGCGCCGGCTCCGGCCCTGGCAACAGCGCGCCCTCGACCTCGGACGGATGGTGCTCGAGCGGCACCGCCTGGAGCTGCTGGTCGCGATCGGCCTCTTGCCCCTGATGTTGTTCTTGATCGCGCGGCCCGGCCATCATCCGGCGCCGGCCGCGGCGCGGCACGTGCCGGCCGCCGTGCCCCGCCCCAGCCGCGCCGCACCTCCACCGCCGCCTCGACCGCGAGCTGCCGCGCCCGCGGCGCCGACTCTGCTGAGTGAGGGCCTGCTGCGCCAGTGCACGGCCGACCCCGCCTTCAAGCCCGCGGCCCCCGTCCCCCGCCCGGCCGTTCACCGTCAGACGCTGGCGGTTCGCCAGGCCCCCCACGCCGCGCCGCCGCCGCCGCCGAAACTCGCTCGCACGCAGCCGCTCGCGAAGGCCGCGCCCACGCTGCCGCCGCCTAAACTCGCCCGCACCCAGCCGCCCGCGAAGGCCGCCCCCCAGCCAACGCCGCCGAAACTCGCTCGCACCCAGCCGCCCGCGAAGACCGCCCCCCGGCTGCCGCCGCCGAAACTCGCCCGCAGCCAGCCGCCCGCGACGGCCGCGCCCCAGCCGACTCCCGCCCGACCCGACCGCAAGCCGCCGCCGCCCGCTGCGCAGCGGCGCTAACCGCGCCCGCCCGGAAGGCCGCCGGCCCGGCGGTGTCCGTCTGTGCAGAGCACAGATCTTTCCGCCGTCCGGTGCGTCGATCGCCTGCGCGACCGGCGCGCGCGACGGCGCGGCGGGCGAAGGGCGACCTCTGTCCAAGGAGACGCGGGTGACCAGCGCGGCGAGCGCCAGCTTCCCGTTCCGGCCGCGGGGGTGGTCGGTCTGTTCCTGCTGGCTGTGGGCGGGCGCGCGCGGCACCTCATCGGGCGGCCGTGGCTCTACGATCTGTCGCAGCTCGCGATCGCGGCGGTGGCCGTCGCGTCGGTGGCGATCCTGTTCGCCGCCATCGAGCACGGGCTGGCTTCGCCGCCGGACATGCGCGTGGTGGGGAACGGATCGACCTCCGCGATGCTCCGCTGGTACCAGGATCGCGCGGCGCCGCGCCTGCCCCGCCCGGCCGTGATCTCGACGCTGCTCGTGGTCTACCGGGCGGCGACGCTGCTCTGGTCGCTCTGGCTGGCCGTGGCCGGCATGCGCTGGGCGCGCTGGATCTGGCGGTGCGCGCGCCAGCACGGCTGGTGGTCCGGACAGGCGGCGCCGCCCGTCGCCGCGCCGCCCAGCCTCTAGAACCGTCCGCCGTCGTTACGGGCGCGGCCGGCGCGCGCGGCGACGACCGCGCGCCAGGACCAGCCCGGCCAGCGCGAGCAGCCCGAAGAAGGCGTGGCCGCCGGCATGCGGGCCGACCCCGCAGCTGCAGCCGCTGGAGTCCGTCGTTTCGGAGGACCCGCCGGTGCCCGGACTGCCACCCGAACCGGACGCCGCGCTGCCGCCGGTGCTGGTCGCGCTGCTGCCGCCGGTCGACGTGACCCCGCCGCTCCCCGGGCTTCCGCCCGTGCTGGCGCCGCCGCTTCCGCCGGCGGTGCCCGTCACGACCATGCCGCCGGTGCCCGACGTGCCGCCCCGACCGAGCGCGCCGCCCGTGCCGGCGTGCCCGCCCGATCCCGGCGCGCCGGCCGCCGCGCCCCCGGCGGCGCCGCCCGTTCCAGCCGCCATGCCCCCGGCCCCGCCGCTGCCGGACGTGCCCGGGTGACCGGCCGTTCCCGTGCCCGACTTGCCGCCGGCGCCACCGCCGCACATGGCGATCTCTGGATCGACGTCACCGGTCTGGTCGAGGGCCAGGAAGGGGATCACGTAGGTGGAGTTGAAGTTCGCGTCGGTGCCGTGCGGCCCGCCCTGCTCGGCCCAGGCGTCGAGGACGACGTAGCCGCAGGCGTCCTGCCAGCTCTGGCGCGTCCAGGAATGGCTGCTGAGCGTGACCGTCGTGGTGGTGGTCGGGTTCGTGCTGAGCCCGAGCACGTTCGTCCATTGCTTGATGGCCTCGGTCTGGTTCGCGTAGTTGATCGTCGGATCCGCCGTGCCGTGCCAGAGCTGCACGCGCGGCCGGTGCCCGGTGTAGCCGGGGTCCATGCCCCGCGCCAGGTCGCCCCAGGCCTGCGCCGACATCGTGTCCGTCCCGCCCGCGCAGGGGCCGCTCCACTGGTTCGACGAGGCGTACTGGTCGGCCCAGCAGCCGGCCGGCACGCCCGAGAACTCCGAGCCGCCCTTGAAGACGTCCGGGTAGACCGCCAGCAGGGCCTCGGTCATCATGGCGCCCGACGACGTCCCGGTGGCGTACACCCGGTCCGGGTTGGCGTTGTACTTCGACAGCGTGTACTTGACCATCTGGGCGATGGCCTGCGTATCACCGCCGCCGTCGTGGGTGAGCGACGCCTTCGAGCCGACGTCCCAGCAGTTGCGCGTGGTGCCCGGCAGGTGGTTCTGCGGGAAAATCATGATGAAGCCGTACTTGTCGGCGGCGGCCACGATGCCGCCCCCCTGCGCCTCGCCGAACACGCCGGCCGCGTCGCCGCCGCAGTAGTGCGACACCACCAGGATGGGCGGGTTGGTCGCCAGCTTGTCCGGCACGTAGATGTACATGGCGATGTACGTGGGAACGCCGCTGGCGCCCCAGCTCGAGACCTGCTGGAGAGAGGCCGCCGCCGCCGTCCGCGCGAGCAGCGTGGCCAGGGCCAGAACGAGACCGATGCGCAAGCGGTTCATCACGCTTGGCATTGTCGTTCGGCGGCTCGGTTGTTATCTCATTTGCGCCCGTATTCTCTCACTTCGCGCACAAAGCCGTGCGCGCGCAGGCCTTCGGCGCGCGGGCTGGTTGTGCGCCGATCCGGCTGGGTCAGTGGTGCGCGCCCGACGCGATGAGCGCGCGGAGCTCGGTCAGCTTGGCGGTCAGCTTGGCGGCGTTGTCGGGGCCCATGCGCAGGAGGATCTTCTGCCCCGCGGTCGCGGATTCCAGCGCGCTGTCCGCGTAGAGGTAGAGCCCCGGGCCGGCGCCGGCGTCAGGGCCCACGCGCTTGACGCGGATCGGGCCGGTGACCTTCGGCGTGGCCAGCAGGTTGTCGATCACCTCGACGACGCGGTCGTTGAGGTACTTGCCGGGCACGCCCAGATCCTCGTACGCGCTCTGCAGCAGCGGGTAGAGGCGCTGGTACAGCGCGACCGCCCGGTGGGCGTCGATCCCATCGGCGAAGCGGACGAACGGCGTGTAGCGCTCGGCGTTGCGCGCGCTGATGACCAGGCCGCCGTCCTGCGGCTCGGTCTCGAACCGGCCCGGCGTCGGGTTCACCGGCCACAGCGTGGCCGAGGCCTGATCGGTCGCCAGGTTGTTCAGCGTGGCCACGAACCGGCGCGCCGCGCCTTCCAGGCGCAGGAAGGACGCCACGGCTTTGCGGCCCAGCAAACCGACCAGCCCCTCCTTCACGAAGTCGTCGGAGTGGTCCAGCGGCGGCAAGCCCCGCTTCTCGGCGGCCGGCAGCGGGTGCCGGATCGCCGGTGCCTCGGGCGGCGGCGCCGGCGGTGGCGGCGGCGTGGGCGCGACCGCGACTTTGGGGGCGGGCGCCGGCGGCGGCGCGCGACGCCGGCTCTCCCGCCAGCCGATGACGCCAGCCGCCCCCACGAACAGCACCACGATCGCGATGACGGCGCCCCGGTTCACCCGCCCAGGTTCCCCGAGCGGCCCGCCGCCGTCAATCGGGCTCGGTCCCGACCGGACGGCCGTCGACGCGACGACGCGACGGCCCGCCGCCCCGACGGCCTAGCGTTGCGCGCGGACGGCGCCGGTGGCGTCGGCCGCAGCCAGCGACGCCGTCGATCCCTTGCGCCGGACCATCATCAACGCGGTCTCGGCGTCGTGTTGCGCCTTGGCGGCCACCTCGCGCGCGCGCTCCGGATACTTGGGCAGATGCTGCGCGTACATCCAGTCCGACTTCGCGTCCGCCAGCAGCGCCGCCGCGCCGGGAGGCCCGTCGCTGATCCCGGCCTCTGCCTCTCGCACCACCTCGTCGAAGCGCGCCTGCTGCGCGCTCGAGGGAACGAACGGTTGAACCGTCGCGCAACCCATCGCCGCCACCACCGCTGCCAGGACGAAAATTCGCATGGCCTCCTCGCGTCAGGGATTCAGCAACCGTCGTGCCAGCGCGGCGTGCCGTCCTGCCGCGATCGGCGTCACCATCCGGTGCCGGCCACGGCTGAGGCGGTGTCACCGCGGGGCGAAAACGCCCCCGCCGCGGCGGCCGCTGAGCCGATCGCGCCTGCTGGTGGCTCTGTTCCGGAGAGTCGACCCGTTTACCCCACACACGGAACACACGGAGGCACCCCCGATGACGATCAAGCGAGGCTGGTTCAAGCAGAGGTCCGCGCTGCTGCTGGTGGGCACGTTCGCCCTGGGCGTGACGGCCGGCGCCTGCGGCGGCACGCCGGCGGACGGCGAGGACACCAACGTGCTGGTCGCCGCCCTGATGGCCTGTCACCTCTATGACGGGTCGGTCGACAAGACCGCCGAGATCCGCGTCTGCACGCCGCAAGAAGAGACGCACAAGACCACCATCTGTCACATCCCGCCCGGCAACCCCGCCAACGCCCACACGCTCTGCATCGGCAATCAGGCCGTGCCCGCGCACCTGCAGAACCACGGCGACTATCTGGGGCCGTGCAAGACCGAGCAGCCCTGCCCGCCGCCGCCCGCCACCGGCACCGGCGGCTCGAGCAGCGGCGGCCCCGCGGGCCAGAGCGGTGGCGCGACCGGCGGCACCAACGGCGGCGTGGGCGGCTCGACGATCACGATCGGCTGACCCGCCCCGCGCGACCGCAACACCGTCGCGGCGGCCGAGGACCCGCCGCGACGCGCCCGAATCGTCACGACCCATACCGCGTTAGCTCAATCTGCTCCGGACAGCCGCCGATTTGCCACTTTGAACCCGGGGGGGGCGAAAGGACCGCCGTGTCATCCCCCTCTCCGTGCAGGCCAGGCATCTCGGCCGAGCGTCCGCAGGACCCGGCAGGAATCGCCGGATCGCGTTCGTTCGCGCCGGCTCCCTGACCTGGACCGCGCGCGCGCCTGAGCGCGCCTTCTCGTTTGCGCCGCGCGGCCCGGCCCGGCGTCGTCGAGGGGTCCCGCGCCGCTCCGGACTCGATCCACCTCCCGCCGTCGTCGTGACGCCATGCCCAACACGTCCTCTCGCACCCTCCTGTCCGTGTTCGCCGCCGGGCTGGTCAGCCTGTCTCCCGGCCTGGTCCGGGCCGACGACTGGGCCACGACCGGGCTCGACGGCGACCACACGCGCTTTTCGGCCGAGCGGTCCGGGCCGCGGTTCGGCGACGGCCGCTGGGCGACCACCTTCCGCGGCGCGCAGCTCTTGGCCAGCCCGGTGGTGGCCGACGGCGTGGCGGTGGTCGTCGAGCTGCACGGGGCGATTCACGCGCTTGGCGCCACCGACGGACAGGTGCTGTGGGAGGCCGCCGCCGGCGCCGACGTGCAAGGGTCGCCGGCGGCCGTGCGCGGCCGTCTGTTCGTTCCGACCGCCGCCAACCAGCTGCTGGCGTTTCGGCTGGCGGACGGCGCGCTGCTGTGGACGCAGGACCTTGGTGGAACGGTGCTCTCGTCACCGACGCCCGTCGACGGCGACATCGTGGTGGCGCCCGGGTCGCCGCAGCGCCGCCTGGTGCGGCTGTCCGGGATCACCGGCGACGTCGTCTGGCAGACGCCCGACGTGATGGACGACTTCGGCAACACCGCGCCGGCGGTCGACGACGGGCTGGTGGTGGTCGGCAGCAACGGCGGCCGCACCTACGCCTTCGACGCCACCACCGGCCAGGCGCGCTGGACCTACGCCGGCGACGGGATCGGGCAGGTCGCGGCGCCGCTCATCTGGAACGGCCACGTCTACCTGGCCGGCGGCGGCGACAGCTCCAGCGTGCACGGCGTCGACGCGGCCACCGGCGAAGCCCTGCCCGGCTGGCCCATCCAGCTGCCGAACTACCCGCCGGACGTGGCGGGCACGGTGGTCGGGCGCCAGCGGGCGGTCTCGTCGCTGATGGCCGCCGGCGGCCTGCTGCTGCTGCAGACGCGGCAGGACGACGCGCTCGACACCAACGGCGACGGCACCGCCGACCAGACGCTCTCGCGCGAGTCGGTGGTGGCCCTGGACCCGGGCGACGGCACGCGCATCTGGGACCACCCCCTGGCACGGGCCCAGCTCACCGATCCCAACCAGGTCCCCAAGTTCTTCATCTGCCCCACCCCGGCCGGGTTCCCGGCCAGCGACGGCTCGCCGCTGGTGGCGGTCGCGTCGTCGCTGTCGCCGCTCTTGAGCGTGATGGACGTCGAGTCGGGGACCGAGCTGGTTCGCCACGCGGCCGCCGGCGCCACGCTGGCCTCGCCCGTGGTCGTCAACGGCCGCCTGGTCAACGCCGCCACCAACGGCGTGACCGAGGGGCTGCTCTCCAGCGTCAACCATCCGCCGGGCGCGCCCCTGCTGGCCGGCGCCGCGCGCCCGCTCGACAGCGCCAACGTCAGCCTGCGCTGGCTGGCCGCCACCGATCCCGACGGCGACTCGCCCAGCTACGAGCTGCGCGTCGACAGCGACGGCGAGGTCCTGCAGAGCTGGCAACAGCGGATCGTGCTGGCCGCCGGCGCGACGTCGACGCAGCTCACCGGCTCGTTCGTGCCGGGCGTGACCTACACCGTGGCGCTGCGCGCGCGCGACAGCCAGGGCGCCGACTCGGCCTGGTCGGCTCCCGAGACGTTTCAGGTGGTCACGAACCCGCCGGTGCAGCTGAACGGGCAGCCGACCTCGCTGGCGGCGGGGCTCTCGGCCGCCAGGCCCGGCGACCAGCTGACGCTCGGCGCGGGCGTCTACACGCTGGTCGACACCCTGCGCGTCGGCGCCGGCGTCGCCCTGCTGGGCGCGGGCGCCGGTCGCACGATCCTCGACGGGACCGGCCTGGGCCTGGCGGTGAGCTTCGACGGGGACTCGGCCCGGCTGGACGGCGTGACCGTCGCGGCCGCCGACCGCTGCGTCCAGATTGGCGGCGGCGTCACCGACGTGCGGCTGACCCACCTCGTCGTTCGCGACTGTCGCCTGGAGGGGCTGGCGGTCGGGTCCAACGGCGCCGGCCAGATCGCCAACGCAACACTGGTCGGCAACGGCACCGCCGTCCACAGCGCGGGGTCGTTGCGGATCAAGAACAGCCTCTTGACGGTCAACCAGGTGGCGTTGCTGGCCGACCCCAACGCGTCATTGGACAGCACGTACAACGATCTGTTCGACAATCAGAACGACTATCAAGGCGTGGCGGCGGGAACCGGCGACCTCGGCCTTCGGATCGCGTTCGCCGATCTGTCGCGCCGCGATCTGCGGCTGGCGGCGACCCAGCCGTCGACCGACCAGGGCGATCCGGCGGACGACGCGGGCGGCGAACCGGCGCCGAATGGCGGCCGGATCAACCTGGGCGCCTACGGGGGGACCGCCGACGCCGAGCTGAGCGCGGTCACGCCGGCCGCTGACGGCGGCCCACCGACGTCCGAGCCTGGCGCCGACGCGGGCGCCGCCCCGGCGATCGTCAGCAGCGCGACGACGATCGGCACGCCGCCCACGTCCGCCAGCCCGCCCACGTCCGCCGGCCCGACCCCGTCCGATCCGACCGCGGGCCCCATCCCGACCGCGAGCGTCGTGGCCATTCATCAGGACCCGGAGGCCGGGTGCAGCCTGGCCGGGCGGCCGCAGCCCTCGTGGCTGGCGCTGCTGGCGATTGTCCCGCTCGTCCGGCGCCGCACGCGTCGCCGCCACGAAAGCGGCGCGTCCCGCAACTGACACGGCTGAGCTCGCGCCGCTCGTTCGGCGCCGCACGCGTCGCCGCCACGAGAGCGGCGCGTCCCGCAACCGACACGGCTGAGCTCGCGCCGCGGCAAACGGGTCCATGGCAATGGTCGGGTCTGTCCATTGCGCAATGGCCGTTTGCCGCGTTTGCAATGCAGTGCAACGTTGTTTCGCAATCAAGTATTTTGTCTCTTAAATTTTGTAATGACCCAACCGATAAATATGAACGGAGGTATTCGGCATGCGCGCTTCAGCTCGTTGGTTGGGTCCACCACTGCTCGTTTCCGGGCTCGCGCTCATCGGGTGTGGAGAGGCACCTTCGGACGCCGCCGACCCGAACTCCGTGCAGTCCTACGCCGCCAGCGCGGTCTCCGTGGCGGAGTGCCAGGACGACACCGGCGGCGGCCGGTTCCACCGCCGCTGCCATCACTACAAGCATTCGGACCGCGCGCGCTGGTGCCAGAACGGTCAGGCCAAGATGACGACGCGCGCGCTGATGGACGTCAACCGCGTGACGGAGGTCGAAGCGACCACCGGGACGTTCGACGACGGGTCGGTGCCTCCCGGTTGGTTCGATCGCATCCAGATCCGGACCGCCAAGCTGCGCAAGCACTTCAGCATCGATCAGGACGGCGACGACGACGACTTCAATGACCTCAAGGGCAAGAGCGGCTACTTCGAGGTTGATTTCCCGACCCCGGCGCCCGGACCGGGCCAGGGGAAGCTCTTGCCGATGCTGATGCATGGCCAGAAGCTGCGCATCAGCGGCGTCATCAAGGGGATGGGGTCCGGCAACGCGAACCTGCGCGTCGACGACCAGGTGAAGTACCGCCCCGACCTGTCGATCGTCCGCATCGACGCGCCCAGCGCGGCCGTCGGCCTGCCGGCCAACATCACGGCCACCATCCATGAGGGGATGGGCGATACGGGCGCCCTGGCCGACTGCCTCCTGTCGGTGGACGGCGTCGCCGCCGACGCGGCCCGGAACATCTGGGTCGACGAGAGCGGAACCGTCACCTGCCAGTTCGCGCACACCTTCACCACGGCCGGCGCGCACGCGCTGCACGTGGAGGCCGCCAACGTGCGGCCCGCGGACTACGACACCCGGAACAACGCGGCCGACGGCACCATCAACATCGCTGCCGACTTCAGCTTCACCGGCTCGGCCATGGACAGCACCTACAGCAGCAGCTACCACGAGCAGGTGCTGGACGCGAGCTCGAACGTGCTCTTCGAGCAGAACAGCACGTCGTCGGGGTCGAATGGCTCCATCGACATCAGCGGCCTGTGGCATCAGGCGGTGGCGTTCCCGGTGGCGGCCTCGATCGACGCCAGCTCGGCGGGCGCGACCTGGTCGCTGTTCGCGTCCGACGCCTTCGCGGGCACGGCCCAGGCCGACGGCAGCACCTGCGCGTCGGGCCCGGACGACAGCGGCGCCAACTGGGTGACCCTGTGCGCGAGCACCGCCGGCGACCCCATGACGCAGGTGACGGTCTCGGCCTTCGCGGGTGACGTCACCTATCACTCCGACATGACCTGCCGGCAGACGTCGTCCTTCTACGCCTGCGCGGGCGGCTACACCTTCAACAGCGACGGCACCAGCGTCACCGGCGTGCGCCACCTGCTGGATACCGCCCTCACCACCCAGCTCAAGGTCACGGACGCGGCCGGCGCGGCCCTGACGGCGACGGCGGTCATCCCGGTGGCGCCGTACACCGTCGCGCAGGACCAGGCCATGACCTGCACGGCCGGCGCCGACGGCTCCAGCGACTGCATCGAGCAGCACTACAGCGAGAGCGGCACCAAGGGCTCGGTCGGCCCGTAAGGTCGAGCGAGGCTTCGGACCTCGGACCTCCGGTGACTTCGGGCGAAACGTCGCCCCCAGCCCGAGGTCCGAGGTCTTTGTGCGTCCGACGGGTTCACACCCGTGGCCTCCGCCGCCGTAAAATGGGCGGCGGGTGAAGACTTTCCGCAGCGTCGCCGTCATCTTGATCGCGCTGGCCGGCATCCTGGGCCTGTCGCTGTCGAGCGGCCTGCGCGAGCAAGAGCGGCTGGTCGACGACTTCACCCAGGCCACCCGGCAGCAGGCCCACGCTTCGGTCGAGGTGCTCTCGGCGCGGCTCGACGCGCTCGACCAGGACAGCCGCATGCTGGCGGACCTGGTCGAGCATGCCGACCGCGGCCCGACCACCGCCCCCGCCGCCCCGCGCCCGGCCTGGGAGACGGCCTTCCGCGCGCTGGCCGTGGTGGTCGCGCAGTACCGGATCGTCGCGCTGGTCGGCCCGGACGGCGCCTTCCAGGTGCTGGCCGTCGATCCCTCCGAGACGGCCGACGCCGTGGCCGCGCTGAAGCCGGACGTGGCGCGCCTGGCGCTGGAGGTGTCATCGCGGCGCGCGCAGGCGCTGGGAAAGCCGACCCGCCTGGGTGCCCGCTCGTTCCTGCTCTACGGCAAGCCGGTCAGCGGCGGGCGGGCCATCGTGATCGCCAGCGACGCGGCCGTGTTCCTGGGGGCGGTCGCCTGGACCCCGCTGCCGGCCAGCGCGCGGCTGTTCGTCACCGACCCGGCCGGCGTCATCTGGGCCGGCTGCGAGACACCGGCCGGCTGCCGCGCCTACGGCCGCGACAAGCTGCCCAACGACATCCAGATCGGCCCCCCGGCCGCGCGGCAGATGGGGCCGCGCGGGACGATGGTGGTGCGCCCCACGCGCATCCCGGCCGTCCAGGTCTCCGAGCGGGTGGATCGCCCGACCGGCAGCTGGGTCGTCACCTGGCTGGCGTCCACGCAGCCGATCGTCGCCCGCCAGCAGTCGATGGTGGCCCGCGTGGTGCTGACCGCGCTGGCGGCGGCCATCGCGGTGGCAGCCGTCGGCCTGGTGATCCTCCGCCAGCAGCGCCGCGCCATCGAGCTGCAGACCAGCCAGGCCATCGTCGAGAACGCGCCGCTGGGCGTGCTGGGCGTCTCGCAAGACGGGCGGGTGGTGGTCGCCAACGGCTTTCTGACCGACCGCCTGGGTCCGGTGCGGGTCGGCGCGCCCTTGAAGGATGCGCTGGCCGGCGCGCGCGCGGCGCCGTTGCGCGATCTGGCCACCCTCCTGGTCGCCGAGCTGGGCGCCCAAGGCGAGCTGCGCGACGAGCAGCTCCGGTTCGTGACCACCGGCTCGCAGCAGTTCCAGGTGCGGATCGTGCCCGTGAAGAGCCACGGCCTGGGCGTTCGGACCTTCGCCCTGGTCGAGGACCAGTCCGAGCTGCGCGCGCTCGAGGACCAGCTGGTGCGGGCCGAAAAGCTGATCACGGTCGGCGTCCTGTCGGCCGGCATCGCGCACGAGATCGGCAGCCCGCTGGCCGTCATCCGCGGCCGCGCCCAGCAGGTGCTGCGGGTCATCGAGGGCGGCGCCCGGGCCGACGACCTGCGCACGATCATCAAGCACATCGACAACATCTCGTCGACCATCCGCAAGGTGCTGGACTTCTCGCGCCGGCAAGCCATCGAGCGCCGCCAGATCGAGCTTCCCGCCGTGGTCGAGCGGGCCCGGGCTCTCTTGCAGTGGAAGCTGGACGCGCGCCACGTCGAGCTGGCCGCCCCGCTGGATCCGGCGCTGCCGCCGGTCTCCGCCGATCCCGACCAGCTGGAGCAGGTGCTGGTGAACCTGATCCTGAACGCCTGCGACGCCTCGCCCGACGGCAGCCGCATCACCGTGGCCGCCCGCCAGGCGGGGGCCTTCCTGCAGATCGACGTGGAGGACCAGGGCTGCGGCATCGCCCCCGAGCACCTCCATGCGATCTTCGATCCCTTCTTCACCACCAAGAAGCGCGGGGAAGGGACCGGCCTGGGGCTGACCATCGTGGCCAGCGTGGTGCGCAACCACGGCGGCGAGATTCATGTTGCCAGCACGCCGGAAAAGGGTACGAAGGTGACCATGAGGTGGCCGATCGCCCCGACCGCGCTCGAGCGGGCGCATGCGTAAGCTGCGGGCCCTCATCGTCGACGACGTGATCGACGTGGCGCAGACGGTGGCCAACGAGCTGGACGCCGCCGGGTTCGACACCGAGATCGCGGCCAGCGGCGCCGCCGCGCTGGACCGGTTCGCGTCCGAGCCGGCGGACGTGGTCATCACCGACCTGCGGATGAAGAGCGTCGACGGGCTGGACGTGCTGCGCGGGATCAAGCGGCAGGACCCGACCGTCCCGGTGCTGGTCATGACCGCCTTCGGCGACGTCGACAGCGCCGTCGAGGCCATGCAGAGCGGCGCCTTCCACTACCTGACCAAACCCTTCGCCATGGAGACGTTGCTGGCGCTGGTCGAGCGGGCCTGCCGCGAGCGCATGCTCTCGCGCGAGAACGCCCAGCTGCGCAAGGCGCTGCACGAGAACGCCTCGGCGCGGCGGCTGCTGGGCAAGAGCCCCGGGATGCAGAAGCTGCGCGCGCTCATCGAGCGGGTGGCGGGCGCCAACGCGTCGGTGCTGATCTCCGGCGAGACCGGAACCGGCAAGGAGCTGGTCGCGCTGGCCATCCACGCCGACAGCCCCCGCGGGGACAAGCCGTTCGTGGCCGTGAACTGCGCGGCGCTGCCCGAGTATCTGCTGGAGAGCGAGCTCTTCGGCCACGCCAAGGGGGCGTTCACGGGCGCCTCGCAGAGCCGCCGCGGCCTGTTCGTCGAGGCCGACGGGGGCACCATCTTCCTCGACGAGATCGGCGACCTGCCGCTGCCGCTGCAGGGGAAGCTGCTGCGCGTGCTGCAGTCGGGGGAGGTGCGCCCGGTCGGCACCGAGACCAGCCGCACCGTCGACGTCCGCTGCATCGCCGCCACCCACAAGGACCTGAGCGAGCTGGTCGCCAAGGGCCAGTTCCGCGAGGACCTGTTCTTCCGGCTGGACGTCCTGCGCGTCCCGGTGCCGCCCCTGCGCGAGCGCAGCGAGGACGTCGCGACGCTGGCGGAGCACTTCCTGAAGAAGAGCCTGGCCGGCGGCACGCGCTCGATCCTGATCGGGTTCGAGCCCGAGGCGCTGGACTTCCTGGGCGCGCACACCTGGCCCGGCAACGTCCGGCAGCTCGAGAACGTCATCGAACGGCTGGCCGTCACCGCCTCGGCGCCGCGGGCCACGCTGGCCGACGTGAAGTCGGCGCTTGGCCCCACGCCCGACGCCGACCCGATCGTGCGCCTGGTCCGCCAGCGCCTTCCCCTGCAAGAGGTCGAGACCCGCTACATCGAGGGGATCCTGAAGTCGGTGGACGGCAGCCGCCCGCGGGCCGCCGAGATCCTGGGCGTCGACCCCTCGACCCTCTACCGGCGCGACAAACCGCGCCGCTGAGCGGCCGCCGCCATTGGCAAAGCGACCCCTGCGAATGGCGGCGATCGCCGGCGCCCGTGCTTCGCGGCCATAACCAGCGCGTTTCGGCGACGTTTCCACGGCCCGATCCGTCCGGTTTCCAAGCACACGCAAGCGCCCGAATTCATTGAGCAGACCGGGATCGCGGCCCCGGTTCGGCATCGGCGTTGCTTTGGGGGACGCGCATCGGTTTTCGACCTTCGCCACCGGACCAGGAAAGGACGCCGCAATGCTGACCGTGAGAGCTCGCTCGCTCGTCTTCGCAACTTTGGGGGCCGTCGCCCTCTTCATCGCGCTGGCGCCCGCCGTCGCCCAGGCTCAATCGGCCGCGCCGGCGGCCACCCCGGACCTGGCGACGCGCGTCGCGGACCTGGAGGCGTACATCACGAACGGCACGCCCAAGGCGCTGGTGTCGTCCGGCCCGGGCCACAACGCCTGGATGATGACCTCGTCGGCGCTGGTGCTGTTCATGACCCTGCCCGGCCTGGCGCTGTTCTACGGCGGCCTGGTGCGCCGCAAGAACGTCCTGTCGGTCATGGCCCAGTGTCTGGGCTGCGCCGGCCTGGTCACGGTCCTGTGGTGGGCCGTCGGCTACAGCCTGGTGTTCGCCCCCGGCACGCCGATCCTGGGCAAGCTCAAGTTCGCGCTCCTCAAGGGCGTCACGTCGCTTCCCAACCCCGACTACGCGGCCTGGGTCTCGCAGAACATCTTCTCGATGTACCAGCTGATGTTCGCGATCATCACGCCGGCGCTGATCGTCGGCGCCATCGCCGAGCGCATGAAGTACTCGGCCATCATGGCCTTCATCGCGGTCTGGATGTTCGTCGTCTACTTCCCGCTGGCCCACATGGTCTGGGGGGTCGACGGCCTCATGAACGGCGTCTGGAACGCCAAGGCCAGCATCAAGGCCATCGACTTCGCGGGCGGCACGGTCGTCCACATGTCGTCGGGCTGGTCGGCGCTGGTGCTGTGCTTGATCCTCGGCAAGCGCACCGGGTTCGGCCGGCGCGCCTTCCTGCCGCACAGCATGGTCCTGACCATGATCGGCACCGGCATGCTGTGGGTCGGCTGGTACGGCTTCAACGCCGGCAGCGCGGTGGCCGCCGACGGCATCGCCGCCAACGCCTTCACCACCACGACGCTGGCCGCCGCGGTGGCCGCCGCCGTCTGGCCCGCCATCGAATGGATCACGCGCGGCAAGCCCAGCATCCTGGGCTTCTGCTCGGGCGCCGTGGCCGGCCTGGTCGTCGTGACCCCCGCCGCCGGCTTCGTCACCCCGTCGGGCGCCGTTCTGGTGGGCGTGCTGGCCGCCGTCGTCCCCTACTTCGCCTGCACCAAGCTGAAGCACATCTTCAAGTACGACGACGCGCTGGACACGTTCGGCGTGCACGGCGTGGGCGGGACCCTGGGGGCGCTGCTGACGGGCTTCTTCGCCACCCCCGAGGTGAACGGCAACCTCAACACCAACCTGGCCGGCGTGGTCGGCAAGAGCCTGTGGCTCGAGCAGCTCAAGGCCATGGGCTTCACCGTGCTGCTGTCGATCGTCGCGACGGCCGTCATCGCCTACGCGATCAAGGCCGTCATCGGCCTGCGCCCGGCGCTGGAGGACGAGGAGCGCGGCCTGGATGAATTCGACCATGGCGAGGTCGGGTACCACCCCGAAGAGATC
>Ga0068855_100005472_pt1 | contig 15497 bp, 13 predicted proteins | sample KBSCornC52_FD_66592 | JGI IMG/M metagenome (GOLD analysis project Ga0068855, IMG submission 66592) | Corn rhizosphere microbial communities from Kellogg Biological Station, Michigan, USA - KBS Corn C5-2 | ecosystem: Host-associated > Plants > Roots > Rhizosphere > Soil ...
TGGGCAGACTGCGAGCAGTATTTGCAATCCTCTTCGCAGCCCCCGGTCTTGATCGAGAGCAGCGTCGAAAGCTGCACTTCGTTGGCGTCGAAATGCTCGCGATGCACCTGTTGCGCGCGGTAGAGCAGATCGTTGAACGGCAACGCGTAAAGCGCGACCACATCGGCCACGCGCCAGCGCGATGCGGCGGCACTTCCGGGTTCGGTGGAGGATGTCGGGGCCGGAGCGGCAGGGGCGGCAGTCTGTGCTGATGTCATGTCGTCAGTCCTGATCGGGATGCAATGAATGCTGGGAGGTCGACGCCCGCGCCGTGCGCAGCGCGAGCAGCAACGATGAAACGTCGAGCCGCGCGGCGGCGCGCTCGGGGGAGGCGGGTGTGAGCCAGGGCACCGTGCCGATGAGCGGCGCGCCATGCTCCCGCATGAGCCAGCCGCGCAGCGTATCGATGTTCTCGTCGATGAAGCGCATGTCGGAATCGACGACGTTCGCGATCCATCCGACGAGCGTCAAGCCGCGTTGCGCAATGGCTTGCGCCGTGAGCAGCGCATGGTTGATGCAGCCCAGCCGCACGCCCACGACGAGCACGACGGGCGAGCCGAGCGCGACGGCAAGGTCTGCCGTATCGCGCGTATCGGTGAGCGGTACGCGAAAACCGCCGACGCCTTCGACGACGACGATATCGGCACGCCGCATCGCTTCGCGATGGCAGGCGACGATCTGCTCGATATCGAGTGCGACACCTTCATGTGCCGCGACGATGTGCGGGGCGGCCGGCGCCTTGAGCAGGAACGGCGTGCGCAGGTGGGGCGGCAGCGGTGCATTCGCAGCCGCGTCGAGTGCATCGGCATCTTCGTTATGCCATACGCCATCGCGCTCGAACGCGCCCGCGGCGATCGGCTTCATCGCGGCCGCACGCAGCCCCGCGCGAGCGAACCCATGCAGCAACGCGCATGAAGCGAATGTTTTGCCGATTTCGGTGTCCGTGCCCGTCACGAAAACGGACAACGCGCTCGAGAGCGATGCGCTCATGCGTTGCCTCCCGCTTCTATGCGCGACAGTGCGTTTTCGAGCCGCGCAAGATCGTCGAACGAATGCCCGGCCGAAAGCGATATGCGCAGCCGCGACGTGCCGACGGGGACCGTCGGCGGCCGAATCGCGGGTACCCACAGGCCTTCGGCATCGAAGCGGGCGGCGAGCGCGAGCGTCGTTTCGTTATCGCCGATGACGAGCGGCTGAATGGCCGTGTGCGAATCGACGGGCTGCCACTGCGAGGCGCACAACATCGCGCGCGTGCGTTCGATCAATGCCCGCAGATGCGCGCGCCGGGCCTCGCCTTCGTCGCCGCGAATCAGCTCGAGGCTCGCCGATACCGCGTGCGCGACGGCAGGCGGTGACGCCGTCGTGAAGATATAGGCTCGCGCGCGTTGCACGAGCCACTCGATGACGGTCTCGTGTGCGATTACCGCGGCCCCCGCGACGCCCGCGGCTTTGCCGAAGGTGCAGATATAGACGAGATGCGGGGAGCGCAACGCGAGCTCAGCGACGACGCCGCGCCCTTGCGGCCCGAGCACGCCGAAGCCATGCGCGTCGTCGACGACGAGCCACGCGCCGTGACGCTCGGCCAGTGCCAGCAGCGTGACCAGCGGCGCGACGTTGCCATCCATGCTGAATACGCCGTCGGTCACGATGAGCTTGACGCCCGCATCCGATGCGTCGAGCATCGCCGCGAGCGCATCCGTATCGGCGTGCGGGTAGATCTGGACGTCGGCACGTGAGAGGCGCGCGCCATCGATCAACGAGGCATGATTGAGCGCATCCGAATAGAGCGTCGTACCGCGTCCCGCGAGTGCGGTCAGGGTCGCGACGTTCGCCATGTAGCCGGTGCAAAAGCTCAGCGCGCGCGGCGCATCGACAAAGCCGCCGCAGAACGCCGCGAGTGTCTGTTCGAGTTGCGCGTGAGCGCGCGAGTGGCCGCCCAGCAAATGTGAACCGCCGCTGCCCGCGCCGTATCGTTCGGCGCCCTCCGCGACGGCGGCGGCGAGAGCCGGATGAGCGGCCAGGCCGAGATAGTCGTTGCTGGCAAAGCCGACGATCTCACGACCATCCACGCGCATATGTGCGGCACAGGCCGTCTCGGCAATGCGCCGATGCCGTCTCAGTCCGCGCGAATCGAGTTCGGCGAGACCCTCGCGCAGCGTATCGAGCAAGTACATCATCGCCCCCGGTACTCGATCGTCGCCTCGAACGTCTCGCGCGTGCGGGCCGCGGCCCACGCGATCGTTTCGTCGTCGAGAACATAGGGCGGCATCAGATAGACGGTCGTACCGATCGGCCGCAGCAGCAGCTCGCGCTCGAGCGCGGCTTCGAAAAAGCGCCGCGAGAACGTGCGCGCGGCGTCCGGCTCGAGCATGGCATCGAATGCGACGATCGTTCCGCAGCGGCGCATGTTGCGCACGGCGGGGTGCCGGGCGAGCGGCGCCAGTGCCTCGAAAAGAAGCGACGATTTCCGCTCGTTTTCGGCCAGCACGTTCGCGTGCTCGAGAAGATCGAGCGTTGCCAGCGCCGCACGGCAGGCGAGCGGGTTGCCGGTATAGGAATGCGAGTGCAAAAAGCCCCGCGCCGTATCGTCGTCGTAAAAGGCCTCGAAGACGGTATCGCGGGAAAGCACGATCGACAGCGGCAAATAGCCGCCCGTGATCCCCTTGGAGAGACACAGGAAGTCGGGCCAGATATGCGCCCGCTCGCACGCGAAGAAGGTGCCGGTGCGTGCGCATCCGACCGCGATTTCGTCGGCGATCAGATGCACGCCATAGCGTTCGGTCAGCTCGCGCAAGCCGCTTACGTAGGATGGATCGTGCATGGCCATGCCCGCCGCGCACTGCACGAGCGGCTCCACTATCACCGCGGCGATCTGCTGCGCACGCGATTCGAGGAGCTTGCGGACGTCGTCGAGTGCCCGGGCCGCGACGTCGGCTGCCTGCTCGCCTTCTTTTGCAGCGCGCGCATCGGGCGACGCGACGACGTGCGCGCGCCGGATCAGCGGATCGTAAGCGTCCTTGAACAGCGCCACATCGGTTACGCCGAGTGCGCCGATCGTTTCGCCGTGATAGCCGTTGGCGATGCAGACGAATTCGCGCTTGCCGTCCTGCCCCCGGTTGCGCCAGTAGTGAAAACTCATCTTCAACGCGATCTCGACGGCCGATGCGCCGTCCGAGGCGAAAAACGCGTGACCGAGCGTGCCTTGCGTCAGTGCGCGAAGCCGCTCGGCAAGCTCGACGGCCGGCGTATGCGTACAGCCGGCGAGCATCGCGTGCTCGAGCGTATCGAGCTGGGCTTTCAGCGCAGCATTGATCTGCGGATTCGCGTGGCCGAAGAGATTCACCCACCATGAACTAATCGCATCGAGATAACGCCGCCCCGCATGGTCGTAGAGCCACGGGCCTTGGCCGCGCGAGACGGCGACGAGCGGCATGCGCTCGTGGTGCTTCATCTGCGTACACGGATGCCAGACGGCCTGCAGACTGCGCGTGACCCAATCGTCGCGCGCGATGCGTTTCGTGTCGTTAATCGTCCCGATGTTCGCGTCTCTATCCAATCGCTACTCCGAATGTTCAGGCGTGCCTTGGCGCTCTTCGTGCGCGATGCGGCTGCATTAAAACGGCCACATGTATCGCACTTCGTGGGCGCGGCAGCAATCGCGGATCGCAAAAACGGACGTGAGAGTAACGCGTTCCTGGAGCCGATGCACGCGTGAAATCGGCGGGCGAAGACGGGCAAGATCGCCCCTGTTCGATACAGCTCGGGGCGCTTCACATCAGAAACCGTGCGTTGCCCGCTGTTGACGACGGCAAAGTGACCTCACGCCCCCAAAAAAACCTATCGAAAGACCACGATTCGAGCGCAAAAACGCAGCGGGACGTGCCTTTGCACGTCCCGCTGCGGATCGAACTCGGAATGGGATCAGCGGCTCGCGAGCGAGCCTGCGGCGATAGCCTCGGTGTCCGCCGAAGCCTCGTGATCGCCTGCGTCGTTTCGCGTCGATGCGGTGCGCGTGCCGTCCTGCCAGACGACTTCGCTGTTGACCGCATAGAGGCTGCAGGCGGCGCCGTGGTTCTCGCGGCGACAATTGTTCAGCGCAACGGCAACGGGATCGTCGCCGCCTTCGGCCCACGACCACGCGCCGGAGGACGAGATCGCGAAAGCCCGGCTCGGGAACTGACGGAGGAACTTGCTGTAGGCGGCGCGGCCGGCGGCGTCGACATAAGGCACGGCGTTGATCGAATCGACGGCAGCATAGCCCGTCGCCTGCGGCAGGGGCGGATTGTCGACGCGGTACTGCATGCGCGTCGGCATGCCGATGCGCGCGAGAAACGCATCGACGGCCGGCCACCAGACCTGCACGCCGTCGCGATCGACGACGAGCCGGTGCGCATCGTTCTTGTACGAGCCGAAGTCGACCATGCGGGCATGCGCGCCATGTTCGACATACGCTGCGTACATCCGGGAGACGAGATCGGAGGGCCAGATCGAGTCGTTGTCGCCGTAAAGCCACAGCGACGGCAGCCGCTCATGTTGGCCATAGGCCTCGAATGCGTGCGTCAGATTGTCCTTCCAACCCTCGCAGGCGTCTTGGCGCAGCCCGCCCGAGAAATTGATGAGGCCGCGCACGCCTGGCGCGGTAGCTGTGGCGCCATAGGCAATCGTCGCGAGGCCGCCGTGCGAGGTGCCTGCCACGACGAGGTGGGCCGCGTCGACATACGATTGCTTCGACATATAGGCGATCGTCGCAGCGACGTCGTCGGCTTGCGCCATGCCGTTTTTCTCGACGTCGCAGCCTTCTTGCCGATAAGTGCCGCCCGAACCGGCGAAGCCTTCGCGATTGGGCGCGACGACCACGTAGCCGCGGCGTACGAACTCCCGGGCGAAGGCGAGCGGACGGCTGCGCGCCTGCGCGTGCGGATCGCCCGGCATCTTGCCGTGATTGAAAACGACCGTCGGGAACGGACCCGGGCCGTCGGGCTTGAAGATTGTCGCCTCGAGTGTGATCGAGCCCACAGTATCGACGGGGATGCGTACGATACGCTCGTTCAAGTCGGAAGCAACGTGAGGCAGGCCCGTGTCGCCGAACTCGAGCCGCGTGACGCTCGGTGCGGAAAGGGGGCCCGGTTCGTTCGAGGCGAGCACGGCATTTTGCGCCGTCGCGCCCGAACCCGCCTGGGCCGTCGCCCAGGCGCACACGCACAATCCACCTACCAATACTTTTTTCCAACTCATGCGTGTGCCCGCTCTGAAATCAAATGCATGCCGACGACGGGTCTTCGTCCCGAGGACTGCTTACTGCCGACCCGGATCAGTATCCGTGTTCGCGTTGCTGAGCTTTTGCCGGAAAAGAGGCGGGCAAAGGCTGCAATTCGCCCATTCGGTGCGCGGCGCAGCTGGGCATCGTTGGCGTAGGAACACGGGAGCACGACGCGTATCCGTCATGCCGGCGAGCTAGATAGGTCTGCTATCTATCGCCGCACACGACATCGACCGGCCAAACCCGGCCGGCGACGACCCGCAAAAGAAGAATCGTCTGAGTGATACGCGACATGCGCGATGCTCATCCTAGCTGGACAAAATGCGCGCGCAAATGGAGGACAACCCCAGTTTGCTTGCGCAAACGTTTGGGCATTGGCGCAGCCATGCGGAGTCAGCGGACGCTTAATTGGCGGTATTTCGAGCGATGCCCACTATTTAGGAATCCGAATAGTCCGCGAACTGCGGACACGGATCGGCGAACCGCTCAGGCAACGGCTCGCTGCGCAGGCAAGTGGGTCATCAGCCTGAGGGTGTCGCCGTCGCGTGCGAGCGCCGCGCGCATCGCACGCTTGCCGTTTTTCCAGTGTGCTTCGAGCTGGGGATGCGAAAAGTCGAAGGTCTTGTAATAGTCCTGGCACGGCTTGTCGTCGTAGACCACATCGAGAACGCTCAGCGATGGCCTTTGCAGCGTCGCGCGTGCGTCGTCGTAGGCAGACGTTTGCCGGCACGCGTCGGGCACGGTGTCGAGGAGTGCGGCGAGCGACGCCCTTGTTTGCTCCATCGCGTCCAGCATGGCCCGCGTGGGTTGCGTCCGGGCCGTGTATTGGAGGTCCTGCATGACGGACGCAATCCCGGTCGAATCGACGGGCACGGTGCCGGGTGCACGCCAGAGATCGAGCGCAATGGCGAGCGTCGGAGCCTGCGGCCAATCCAGTAGCAGACACTCGAGCGGCGTATTCGAGATCAGGCCGGCATCCCAATAGTGCGTGCCGTCGATTTCGATGGGCGCAAACCCGGGCGGTAATGCGCAACTGGCGAGGACATGCTCGGCCGTGAGCCGCGTGCGCCGGTTATCGAAATAGACGCATTGGCCGCTGCGTACTTCCACCACCCCGAGCGACAAGCGCATCGAGCGCGCATCGTTGATGCGGTCGAAATCGGCGAACCGTTCGAGCGTGTCGCGCAGCGGCGAGACGTCGTACCAGCTCTCGAATTCCGAGCCGTAATAGCGCTGCATGAAGGTCGGCACAGGCTTGGGCCGAAAAAAGCCCGCGCGGCCCCGCACGAAAGTGCTCCATGCCCGCAGCGCCGGCGGGTAGGGCAGCGCGGGCTGGCTGATCGTCTCCCAGAACGCGCGCAGTCGCTCGAGCCGGCGCTCGGGGGGATTGCCGGCGAGAATAGTGGCGTTCAGTGCGCCGCTGGAAATGCCGACGGCCCATGCCGGTTCGATGCCAGCGGCTTGAAGCGTTTCGTACGCGCCGCACTGAAAGCTGGCCAGTGCGCCGCCGCCTTGCAGCAGCAGCGCGATCTGAGTGGGCGCGAGCGCGGGCGCATCGGAGCGTTGAGCGGATCGGGGCATGAGGCGTGACCGTTTCGGATTCTGGGCTTGTCACTGTGCCCGAGCGGCTGACGCGCCGGAGCGCGAAAATTCGCCGATTTGCCCTTGCGAGGCCGCAGCTGGCAGCGCTTGCACCGAGAGTCAGCGCTCGCTCACATCCCCATCGACGTAGCGCCATCGGCCGTCGTCCGAGCGCGTGAAACGGCTGAACTCGTGCAGCCGATGGCCGCGCCCGCCCTGCTTGAACCGCGCGACGAATTCGACGCATTCGTGAGCCGAATCGAGCACCTCGTGGCGTTTGATCTGCAGCCCTAACCAGTTGGGCGCGTCGGGCGCCGCGGGATCGACATCGAGATCGCGCGGGCAGGTGGCGGGATCCCACGTTGCGCGCAGATAGGCCGTATCGCCGAGTACATAGGCCGTATAGCGCGAGCGCATCAGTTCGAGCGCGTTGGGCGCGTGGGCGGCACCGCTCAGATAGCGGCCGCAGCACTGCGCGAAAAGCGGGGTTTTGGCTGTCGGCGCACGGCCCGGCGCGGCGCCGCCGCACGGACAGACAGTCGTCGTAGCTTCGATTCGATCAGCCTTCATCGGATAGACGCGTTTCCGGGCCAAGCGCGGCGCGCAGAGGGCGCCGCGCGGCCGAGCGGAGTACTCAAGCGAGCCCTCGCGCGATCAGGATTTTCTGAATGTCGCTCGTACCTTCGTAGATCTGGCAAACCCGCACATCGCGATAGATGCGCTCCACCGGAAAATCGGTGACATACCCGTAGCCGCCAAAACTCTGGAGCGCGGCCGAGCAGATCCGTTCAGCCGCTTCCGACGCAAAGAGTTTCGCCATGGCCGCTTCGGTCAGACACGGCAGTCCCGCGTCCTTCAGCGAGGCGGCATGCCAGACGAGCTGACGCGAGGCTTCGAGTTGCGTGGCCATTTCGGCGAAGCGGAACTGCACGGCCTGATGATCGAAGGTTCGTTGCCCGAAGCTTTCGCGCTCGCGGGCATAGGCCAGCGCTGCGTCGAATGCCGCGCGCGCCATTCCCACGCTTTGCGCCGCGATGCCGATGCGCCCGCCCTCGAGCCCCGATAGCGCGATCCGGTAGCCTTCGCCTTCGGCGCCGATGCGGTTGGCGGCGGGAATGCGGCAGTTCTCGAAGACGATCTGGGCCGTGTCCGACGAGTGCTGGCCGAGCTTGTCCTCGAGCCGCGCAACGATATAGCCGGGCGTCGCCGTCGGCACGATGAACGCGCTGATGCCTCGCTTGCCCGCTGCCTTGTCGGTCACCGCCAGCACGATGGCCACGTCGCCTTCCTTGCCGCTCGTGATGAACTGCTTCACGCCATCGATGACGTAGCTGTCGCCATCGCGTCGCGCGCTCGTGCGCAATGCCGACGCATCCGAGCCCGCCTGCGGCTCCGTCAGGCAAAACGCGCCGAGCATCTCGCCACGCGCGAGCGGGGCAAGCCAGTCGCGCTTTTGCGCGTCGCTTCCATAGCTCAGCAAGATGCTGCACACGGGGCAGTTATTGACGGAGATCGCGGTCGACGTCCCGCCGTCGCCTGCCGCGATCTCTTCCAGAATCAGCGCCAGCGCGAGTGCGTCGAGCCCCGCGCCGCCGTGTTCGGGGGGGACCATGACGCCGTACGCGCCGAGTTCGGCGAGCTGGCGATGCACGTCTTTCGGAAAGGTGCGGTCGCGATCCCAGGCTGCCGCATGCGGCAGGATCGCATCGCGCACGAACGTGCGCACCGCATCGCGGATCATCGTGTGATCCTGATCGAGCACCATTGAATCTGTCTCCTCATCGATAAGATCCGACTCGCCTCTGTCGTCGGGCATGTCGGTGCGCGGCGTCGGCCCGCGCGAGTCTCACCAGTCGATCGTCGTGCCGTCGTACTGCACGAAGTGTCCGTTGAATGCTTTGCGCGCGGCACCCGCTTGCGCGATCACGTTGCGCATGCCGGCCACGCTCGATGCGGGATCGAGCGCGGCTTGCGCACCGCCCATGTCGGTTCGCACCCAGCCGGGATGGAGTGCGATGCAGCTCGCGTGACGCGTTTGCAGCGCGGCGATGCGTACCGCGCAATTGAGCGCCGCCTTGCTCGTGCGATAAAGCCAGCCGGTCGTGCCCGTTGCCTCGCCGATGCTGCCCATGCGGCTCGACAGCACGGCCAGGACCCCTTCGACGGATTCGACGAGCGGCAATAGCACGGGGATCAGCAGCATGGGGCCGCGCACGTTCGTCGTCATGACGTAGTCGAAGTCTTCGACCGAAAACGCTTCGACGCCTTCCGTCTGCGGTCCGTAGACGCCGGCTGCGATGACGGCGACATGCAAACGCTCGCCCGCGAGGCTGTCCGCGAAGGCGGCGATTTCGTCGGGCTCCGTCGTGTCGAGCGAAACCGCTTCCGCGCCGAGCGTGCTTTCGAGCGCTTCGAGCGACCCGCTATCGCGCGCCGTGGCGATGACGCGCCAGCCTGCCTCGCGGTATTGACGGACGAACTCATGGCCGATGCCGCGCGATGCGCCTACGATCAATGCTGTTCTCATGTCATTCGTCCCTCGGAAAGCGCCGCCGCGGACCGTTGCGACCTTGGCCGGCCGGCGCGCGCGATGAACCCTCGAAGATCAGACGATCTCGATACCCATGGCGGTAGCTTCGCCGCCGCCGATGCACAAGCTGGCAACGCCGCGCTTGCCGCCGTACTTCCTGAGCGCGCCGATCAGCGTGACGAGGATGCGGGCACCCGATGCGCCGATCGGATGGCCGAGCGCGCAGGCGCCCCCATGGACGTTGACCTTCTCGTGCGCGATCGCATGCTCGCGCATCGCGGCCATCGTGACGACGGCGAACGCTTCGTTGATCTCGTACAGATCGACGTCATTCGCGCGCCAGCCGTTTTTCTCGAGCAGCTTGCGGATCGCGCCGACAGGGGCGGTCGTGAACTTCGACGGTTCCTGAGCGAAAGTCGAATGTCCGACGACGCGCGCGAGCGGAGCGAGCCCGAGTGCCTCGGCGTGCGCGGCCCGCATCATGACGAGCGCCGCCGCGCCATCCGAGATCGACGACGAGTTGGCTGCGGTGACCGTGCCCGTCTTGCTGAAAGCGGGCTTGAGCGTTGGAATCTTCTCGAGATTGGCCTTGAACGGCTGCTCGTCGCGCGCGATGGTGGTCTCGTCGCCCTTGCGGCCCGCCACTGTCACGGGCGCGATTTCCCACGCGAACGAGCCGTCTTCGTTGGCGCGTTTCGCGCGCACGAGCGATTCGACGGCGAACGCATCCTGCGCCTCGCGCGAAAACCCGAACGAAGCCGCGCATTCCTCGGCGAACGTACCCATCAACCGCCCTTTGTCGTACGCGTCTTCGAGGCCGTCGTAGAACATGTGATCGATGACCTGCCCGTGCCCCATGCGCATGCCGCCGCGCGCTTTCGGCAGCAAATAGGGCGCGTTGGTCATGCTTTCCATGCCGCCCGCGATCGCGACGTCGACCGATCCGGCCGCCAGCATGTCGTGCGCGAACATGGCCGCGCGCATGCCCGAGCCGCACATCTTGTTGACGGTCGTGCAGCCGGTCGAAAGCGGCAGTGCCGCGCCGAGCGCCGCTTGGCGCGCCGGTGCCTGGCCGAGGCCTGCAGGCAGCACGCAGCCCATCAGCACTTCGTCGATGGCCTCCGGCTTCACGCCCGAGCGTTCGAGCGCGGCGGCAATGGCAGCCGCGCCGAGCTGAGGTGCCGTGAGCGAGGCCAGCTCGCCCTGGAAGCCCGCCAGCGGGGTGCGGGCCGCGCCCACGATCACGATCGCGTCGCGCGCGTTTGCTTTCGCGTCAGTCATGTTTGATCTCCTGGATGACACCTTCGACGATGGCGCTCACCTTTTCCAACTGGGCGGCGTCGGCGGCGACCATATCGTTCACGCTCGAGCCGGCCCCCTTGGCCGACAGCGCGGCGATACAACGTTCGTAAGTCGCCCCCACCATCTCGGCGTTCGAAATGGTCATGCCGAGATTGCGCATGCGTCCATCGTGCACGCCGTAGGTCCAGCCGTGCACCGTCAGCGGCTGGCTGCGGGCCCAGGCATCGTTGACGATGGTCGTGCGGCAGACGTTGACGACCTGCTCGATCGTGTTGAGCTCGACGAGACGCCGATGACGTACTTCGCCCATCGGCCATTCGTCGAGCAGCGCCGCATGTTTGGCTCGCACGTCATGAATATGGTGCAGCCAGTTATCCGCCAGACCCACGCGCCGATCGAAGAGCGCCGCACCCACGCCCGAGCAGCCATAGTGCCCCACGACCATGATGTGCTTGACCTTCAGCAGATCGACGGCGAACTGGATGACCGACAGGCAGTTGAGGTCCGTATGGACGACCACGTTCGCGATATTGCGATGGACGAACACCTCCCCCGGCGGCAAACCGATGATCTGGTTCGCCGGCACGCGCGAATCGGAGCAGCCGATCCACAGGTACTCGGGCGTTTGCTGGTCCGCCAGGCGCGAGAAGTACTGCGGGTCCTCGGCGAGCTTGCGCTCGACCCACGCCTGGTTGTTGACGAAAAGCTGTGCGAGGGGATGGTTTTGGTCGATTTCGTTCATAGTCGGATCAGTGGTTGGACCTCGGCGTAGCGACGTGTGCCTGCCGCGCGCGGCGTTGGACGGGCGATTCATCGTCCCGGGACGAAAAGCCCCGGCCGTTCACGCTGCCTGCTTGTCGTCGTCGGACGCATTGCCGTCCGCGTCGCCCTCGGTTTCGCCGGCCGGGCGAAAGCGGTGGGGGTAGCGTTTGCAAAAGCGCACGCTCTGGTCATAGGGGAAAAAATCGGGCAATTCGCCCCTGAGAAGAAGCTCCTTGTGTTTTTGCCACAAGGCGGGGTCGAAGAAGTCCGCATGGTGGCGTAGAAAATGGCGACGCACGGTAGGGTCGCCGAGCAAAAACGTGCCGTACGTTTCCGGAAAGATGTCGTTCGGACCGACGGTGTACCAGGGCTCCGCCGAAAGCTCGTCTTCCTCGGTTTGCGCTTGCGGCACATGGCGCACGTTGCAATCGGTCAGATACTCGATTTCGTCGTAATCGTAAAAGACCACGCGCCCGTGCCGGGTCACGCCGAAGTTCTTGTAGAGCATGTCGCCGGGGAAAATGTTCGCCTGCATGAGCTCCTTGATCGCATCGCCGTACTCCTTGATCGCGTGATCGATGTCGGCCTCCGTGCCGTTTTGCAGGAACAGATTCAGCGGCACCATGCGGCGCTCGATGTACAGATGCCGGATGATGAGGCAGTCGCCCTCGTATTCGATCATCGAGGGCGCTTCCCTTTCGAGCTCGCGGATCAGGGCGTCGTCGAGCCTCGACAACGGCAGTGCGACGCTCGAATATTCGAGCGTATCGGCCATGCGTCCCAGACGATCGTGCCGTTTGACGAGCAGATACTTTTCCTGGATCCGCTCGCGCGTCGTGTCCTTGGGCGGCGGAAAGTAGTCCTTGATGAGCTTGAAGACGTACGGAAAAGACGGCAGCGTGAACACGATCATCACGAGCCCCTTGATGCCGGGCGCGACGATGAACTGGTCGCTCGAATGCGAGAGGTGCTTGAGCAGGTCGCGATAAAAAAGATTTTTGCCCTGCTTTTGCAGGCCGAGCGACGTGTAGATTTCGGCGTTCGGTTTGCCCGGCATCAGTGTGGCGAGAAAGTCCACATACGCCGACGGCACCTCCATGTCGACGAGGAAATAGGAGTGCGAGAAGCTGAAAATGATCTGCAACTGCTCGCGCTTGAGCAGGACCGTATCGAGCGCGAGAACGCCGGGACGTACGTGGCGGATCGGCACCGCGAACGGCAGCAGCACCTCGCCGTTGATGATCCGTCCGACGATGTAGGCCGCCTTGTTGCGGAAAAAAAGCGACGACAGCACGTGCACCTGGAAGTTGAACGCTTCCGAAAACGCACCGTAGGTGTCGTGGATCATGTCGATGATGCAAGCGACGTCGCGCTCGAGGTCATCGAACGGCACGTCGAGCTGGAAGTTCGTGACGATGCGCTCGAGCGTTTTCGCGAGACCGTCCTTGCCCGGGTAATAAGCGCGATAGGTCGGCTTGGCCGCGGGCTCCTCGTTCTCCAGATATTCGGTGGAAATGACGGGGCGCACGAACAGGAAGTCGTTGTTGAAATACGAGCGGTGCAAAATCTTGCAGCAGACCGAATTGAAGAACGTTTCCGCGCACTCGGGCTGCAGATGATGCGTGAGCAGTCCGATGTAATGCAGCTTGATCTGCTGCCAGATTTCGTCGTCGATATTTTCCGCGTCGTATTCGTCTTCGAGCCGCATCACGCATTCGTCGACGCGATTGTCGTACGAGGCGATGCGATCCCGGGCCAGCTTTTGCAAGCCGTGCCAGTCTCCCGCTTCGAAAAGCGTCTTCGCATGCACGGCCGCTTCCCGAAACGCGCCATAGTGGCGGTTGAATCCCTCGAGGATCGACTGTGCGACATCGAAGCCGATCTGCGAGGACAGCAGTTTCGGGAACTGATTCATGAGCGCTCCGCCTCGCTGGCTTCGTTCGTCTCGCTCTCGGCCAGCATCGAGCGGCACTGCGCCTCGTACTGCGCGAGGTCCTGAAGCGTTGCATTCAGATCTTCGAGTTGCTTTTCGAGCACGTCGCGATGCTGCGCGATGGTGGCGAGAAACGCCTGCAATTGCGGCACGGTGTCGGTCGGCGATTCGTAGAGGTCCAGCAAGTTGCGAATCTCCGAGAGCGTGAACCCCAGGCGCTTGCCGCGCAGCGTCAGCTTGAGCCGCGTGCGGTCCCGATTCGAATAGACGCGGCGCAGCCCGCTCGAACCTTCGCGGCGCGGCGCGAGCAATCCCTGATCTTCGTAGAAGCGGATGGCGCGCGGTGTGACGGCGAATTCTCGCGCAAGCTCGGTGATCGTGTAGTGCTGGTTCATAGGTCGGGATCGGCCGAACGCCGGCGGCAATGGCTGCGAATGACGTTTCGGGCAGATCGGGTAGAATCGATCGACGTTTACGTTATCGTCAACTTCCGCAAAGCGCAACTGGCACCGTTTGCCGGGGGCGCGGCGACGGGACGGCCAAGAGAGTTTTCGACTGATGAATATCCTCGAGCATCAACTCGACTATCCGTTCGGCGACACGCTCGTCGAGCCGGGGCACACGCGTGAAGTCGCGCCCGGCATCTATTGGCTGCGCATGCCGCTGCCGTTTGCGCTCGACCACATCAATTTGTGGCTGCTGCGCGATGAAATCGATGGGCGGGAGGGGTGGACGGTCGTCGATTGCGGTATCGCCGACGAAACCATCAAGGCGCATTGGGAAACGATCTTCGATACGCAGCTCGATGGGCTGCCCGTGCTGCGCACGCTCGTCACGCACTGCCATCCCGATCACCTCGGGCTCGCCGACTGGATTTGCAAGGGCGGTGCGCGCGAGCGCTGGGACGTGCGGCTCTGGATCTCGCTCGGCGAGTACATGTTCGGGCGCGTCATGGCTGCGGGAGACGGCTCGAACGCCGGTGGTGCCGGTGCGGCGCGTCATTTTGCGCGACACGGGCTCGCCGATGAAGACGCACTGGAGAAGCTGCGCAATCGCCGCGACTACTACGCGAGGCTCGTACCGTCGATACCGTCGCAGTTTCGCCGGCTGCGCGACGGCGATACGCTGAGGATCGGTGCGCACGAATGGCGCGTCGTGGCCGGCTACGGCCATTCGCCCGAACACTGCGCGCTTTTCAGCAAAGACGCAGGCGTGCTGATTTCGGGCGACATGGTGTTGCCGCGCATTTCGACGAACGTGTCCGTGTTCGACATCGAGCCCGAGGGCAATCCGCTCGCGCTTTACCTCGAATCGCTGGGCCGCTACGAGACGATGCCGCCCGACACGCTCGTGCTGCCTTCGCATGGGCGGCCGTTTCGAGGGCTCGCCACGCGCATCGCGCAATTGCGCGCGCATCACGATGCGCGGCTCGCCGAAGTGCGCGAGGCGTGCGCGCGTGCGCCGCAATCGGCAGCCGAGATCGTGCCCATGATGTTCAAGCGCGCGCTCGACGTTCACCAGTTGACGTTCGCGATGGGCGAAGCGCTCGCGCACCTCAATTTGCTCTGGCTGGCGGGCGAGCTCGAACGGGTCGAAGGAACGGACGGGGTCGTGCGGTTCCGTCTTCAGAACGCGTAAAGGCCGAGCGCCGATTTGACCCACTCGAGCGTTTGCTGCGTCACGACGCGGGCCAGCATCGTACCGTTGCGAACGATGTCGCGCACAGTGTCCGCGTCGGCGGCATAGGCCGCGCGACGCTCGCGCAGCGGGGCGATGACACTGATCAGGATGGCTTCGAGCCGCTGCTTCAGCACGCTATCGCCGAGGCCCCCGCGCCGATAGTGGGCCTTCAACGCTTCGAGTTCGGCCTTGTCGGGATCGAATGCATCGAGGTAGGTGAAAACGACGTTGCCTTCCACGCGGCCCGGGTCCGTGACGCGCAGGTGGTTCGAATCGGTGTACATCATCTTCACTGCGTGGCGGATTTCGTCGTCGCTGGCCGACAGCGCGATGGCATTGCCCAGCGACTTCGACATCTTGGCTTTTCCGTCGATGCCGGGCAGCCTGCCGAACTCGGAAAGCAGCGCCGT
>Ga0068855_100005473_pt1 | contig 15496 bp, 10 predicted proteins | sample KBSCornC52_FD_66592 | JGI IMG/M metagenome (GOLD analysis project Ga0068855, IMG submission 66592) | Corn rhizosphere microbial communities from Kellogg Biological Station, Michigan, USA - KBS Corn C5-2 | ecosystem: Host-associated > Plants > Roots > Rhizosphere > Soil ...
ATGAAACTGCAGCCGACATCCATCTTCACGACCGCTGTGATTCAAACACCCGGCACTACGATACGATCGCTTCCAACAGTGGGCCTGGCCCGTACCGAATGACGTCCGACGCCGGAAGTCCCGTCTCGGATTGGACCTTCGAGATCGCCAGCCGTGCCTCCGAATCATCTAGATGTGCCGTGATCAGGGATATTCCCGCGACTCTGGCAGGCGGCAGCGCGCCCGCGCTAGAGGCGACCGATTCATAGAGCGCCGCTACCGCTTTGAGCGGCGGGATTTTGACCCAGGGCTCCCTCGCAATGCTCTCCTGGCCCGCCCGATGGCAGAGAATGAGGTGGGTTGGGCAGGAGCCTCGCATCAGCGGCAGCCACGCCGTCGAAGCCGGATGCAGAATAGACCCCTGTCCTTCGATCCAGAGAATGTCGTTTTCCTCGCCGTACTTCATCACTAGCTGTTCCACCGCCCCGGAAGCAAAGTCAACGCGGACGGCGTCGAGGGCGACTCCATCGCCTGCGATACAGATACCGATCTGCCCGGATGCCAGGAACTTTGACCGGACTCCCCGCATACGCGCGGCTCGGTCCAGCTCGATACAGGCGGTCATTTTGCCGATCGCCATGTCCGTGCCCACGGTCAGCACGCGCTTAGCTGCCAGCTGCCGAGCGGCGCCCGTGCCGTTCTTGAGGTTTGCAGGTTCCGTTCTAACATCCCAGATGGTCCTTCCGGGCTGCAGCGCTGCCGTCAGCCTGGGATTCAACGCGAGCGGCGCATGAAGCCCGTTCACGAGGGACATACCCGCATTCAGCGCGGTCTCCATCTCGTCCCACCAATCGGCCGGAAACACGCCGCCGGGCGTTGCCACACCGAGAATGAGCGTGTCCGCCCCCAGGTTTGCGGCCTCCGCCACCGATGCGACGATCGGCGCATCGGTGGGGATGCCAGTAAGCGCCCGCACACTCTGGCCGGCCTTCGAGCGATCGATCACCGCAACGATCTCGGCCTCGCTGTAGCGAAGCAAGCCATGGCCCATTTTGCCGTACCCGCTGGTAAGGTAGTCATGCATAAGCAGGGCAAGCTTTGAATTCGGGTTCAAAGTAATTCTCCGACACTGAGGTGGTGTTCTGATCTCTGTTGCGTATTCGACCTATGAGACCCATGCGGTAAAAACAGGGTTTGCTGAGGCCGAGCTAACACCCAGCCCGTGCAAATCATTTGGCACGACTCGGCCCTCTTCGTAGGCAGCCCCGATGAATGGATCGTTGAGCAAGTTAAGATGGCTGTCCAGATCGAGCGCGTCGGCGAGAGGCGAGAGGCAAGCGGCCGCTGTGATCGCAAGCGTTGACTCGGACATGCAGCCCATCATCACTTTGAGGCCGTGGGCGCGAGCCGTGTGGATAATCCTCAGCGCCTCCCTCAAACCGCCGCATTTCATAAGCTTGAGATTGACGCCATCAATGCAGCCGGCCAGAGGCGGGATATCGGAAGCATGATAGATGCTCTCGTCCGCATAGATTGGGAGCGGGCTGTTCCGATGCACGACCGGCAGGTCGCACTCCCGGCCACGTGGCAGCGGCTGCTCCACAAACTCGACGCCGCGCTCGGCAAGCCATGCTACCATGGTGCGCGCGGTCTCCGGTGTCCATCCACCGTTCGCGTCGACTCGCCAGAGCATTTGGCGGTTACCTGCGGCCTCCTGCGCGGCAGCGAAACTGGCTCGATCGGCCTCTATTCCAGCGGGATTGCCAAGCTTGACCTTGAGAGCCCGCGCTCCCGTGCGCGCGAGAATTTCAGGTACGACCTCGCGAATCACTTCAGGAGGGTTAATTCCCACGGTGAGAGAGGTCGGGGGGATCGCAGCTCGATCCAATCCGAGCAGGGCGCAAAGGGATGCGCCATGCCGCTTGCCCAGCCAGTCATGGGCGGCGATATCGATCGCAGCGTGAGCCGCGTGGCCGCCGTCATTGTGAATGGCAGCCTCGATCTTCTGTATCTCCCATGGCGCAATGCTGCGGAGCCGTTCTCTCCATCGAAGTATGTCCGCCTCAGCGGTCTCTGCGGTCTCGGCCACCGCGCCGCCCGAAGTCGGGGCCATCTCTCCAAAGCCAAGGACGCCATCATGCTCGACCGTCACCAGCAAATTCTCCGAGCCGGCGCTCGTGCCTCGGCTAATGGTGAGCGCATGGCGCTTGTTCAGTGTAAACCTGTGAACGGTGATTTGCATGCGATTCCTTCACGGCGATTGATGGTGGGGCGACTCTATTGTATCCGCCAATCGCCATAAAAATCGAGGTTGAGAGCCTATTGGCTGCAGATCGGTTCGGTTCGGTCTATCGGTTTGAACCACCAGCCGATTAAAACGCCGAGAACTGAATGACCCTGGGAACCACCCCTGAGGCAGGAAATACGGGTTTGCCCATATAAGTCTATGCGGGCTTGAGAGTCGAGTTTATTGCGGCGTCGGGGCTTCGCTAATCTCGCGCGTCGGCCGAGCGCCATCGTGTACGGCCGGGCATTCGGCGCCGTAACGAACAGGCATGCCTTCAGCGCTCTGATAGAATCCGGCAGAAGGAGGATTCCATTGCGAACAGGTGACTTGAAAGGATCTACCGCGATTTCGGATGGCGGACCTGTGGAGCTGGAGCCGCCGGAACCTCGTTGGCCCGCGCTGGTCGCGGTGCTTGCAATCGGCGGATCTAACCTCGCGCTTCCGAATTCGATTGCGGTTGGGCCGCGCTGGCTTCTCCTGCTGATAGTGGCGCTCCTGTGCATTCCAACGGTCATCTCTCATCACAAAGGGAAGTACGAGCTCAATCACTTCTTAGGGCAGTTTGTGGCCGCGATCGTGACAATATCCACGGTCTGGTCGCTCGTTCTGCTAATCCGCGCGCTGCCTGCCCATACAGAGACGCCGATCGAGATGCTGAAATCCGCTGCAATTCTTTGGATCAGCAACGTGCTGGTGTTCGCCTCGTGGTATTGGCGCCTGGATGCGGGTGGTCCGCATGTGAGGGACATTCGTGGCGTCCACTGTTCAGGCGCGTTTCTGTTTCCGCAGATGACGCTCGATCCTGAGCGCGCGGAGGAGGGCGCCGGGCCGACATGGTCACCGGAGTTCATCGACTATCTCTTCCTGGCGTTTAATACGAGCACAGCTCTCTCGCCTACCGATACCGCGGTGTTATCACGGTGGGCCAAAATACTCTCCATGGCGCAGGCGGCGATCTCGCTTACCATTATCGTTATTCTGGCGGCGCGTGCTGTTAATATTCTATAACTCCTGGGGTGGCTAATGAGAGGTGCGTGAGGTATAGGGCTGGCGCCGACGGAGCGGCGCCCTCCAAATGGCTCGTTTTCTCGATTGCTCTCCATCGCGCTTTCTTACTCACATACTGTCTTGACAGCTCACTGACTCGACTGCTTACCATCTCGACTTCTCACTGTCGCGCCCGCTCATCGTCTCCGCTCATTGCCTCACCGCGTTATAAGCTCGCCGCATCGCCGCCTCATTAAACTTCGTGCTACACTTTACTGGTACAGACGGAGGTGAAGGCGAGCTCGATGGCACAGTACAGGAGGCGATCAACCAATCAGGTGATCTCGCTCGACGCGGACGACGAGCTGGGGAAGGGCGGCGAGGCGACCGTTTACAAGCTGCGCGCCGACACGAAGCTCGTTGCCAAGGTCTATCATTCCGCGCAGCAATCCAGGGATCGAGCGAAAAAGCTCGCCGTGATGATCGACGGCCCGCCCGTCGACCCCATGGCGGACCAGGGACATGCCTCCATCGCCTGGCCATGCGACCTTCTGACGGTGCAGGATGGCTCGACCGCCGGCTTCCTGATGCCGCGCGTTTCCGGGATGCATCCTGTCATCGACTTCTATCACCCCGCCACGCGCAAGCGGCAGTGCCCCCTGTTTACCTGGCAATACCTGCTGCGAACGGCCCGAAATCTCGCGGCGGCCGTGCGGGCCCTGCACCGGTCCGGCTATGTTGTCGGCGATCTGAACGAGTCCAACATTCTGGTATCGGATTCGGCGCTCGTCACCCTGGTCGATACGGATTCGTTTCAAGTGCGAGATCCTCAAAGCGCCCGGTATTACCGCTGCCCGGTGGGGAAACCGGATTTCACGCCGCCGGAACTGCAGGGCGTCTCGTTCCGCGACATCGACCGCGACGCCGTCCATGATAACTTCGGGCTCGCCGTCCTGATCTTCAAGCTGTTGATGGAAGGGACCCACCCCTTCGACGGAGTGTTCGACGGTCAGGGTGATCCGCCCTTGCTGGAGAGACGAATTCAGGCAGGAATGTTTCCGCATGGCGGCAAACCCGTCCCGCTTCGCCCGAAACCCGGCGCTCCCCCGTTCGAGATGCTGCACTCCGACCTGCAGACTCTGTTCCGGCTCTGTTTCGAAGATGGATTTCGAACCCCCAGCCTGCGGCCGGATTCCGTGACCTGGCAGCGAGCGCTAGACGAAGCCGAAAGTCGCCTGGCAACCTGCAGAACTAACTCCCAGCATCGATACTCGAACCATCTTCGGCAGTGTCCCTGGTGCGAGCGCACGACCCTGTTCCAGGGCGCGGATCCGTTTCCTTCGAAACGGGAGGTGCGTGCAAGCGCGCAGTTGGAGCGCACCTCGCTGAAGCAGAAGCCCCTACCCTCCGCCCAATCTCAGCCGGTTGTCGCACCGCTCATGCCGCCGGCCAATCTCAAATCGCCGAGGAAGCTCAAGATCGTCCCGCCTATACCATCGCCGCCAGCCAGGGCAAGCGCGGACCGCTTCCGTTTCGGAATCAAGCAGTGTCTGTGGCTCGTTGCGCTTTGGGCGGCTCTGGCGGCAGGCGGAAAGCTCTTGCCGGAGCAAAGGCCCAGGCTGCCTGGCCCCGAACTGCGCACGGCGCTGAATCAAACTCGCGTTAACCCTGTGGATGGCGCCGTCATGGTTTGGATTCCGCCAGGGCCATTTACGATGGGAGATGCCGACCACGTGGACAACCCTCGTCACAAGGTAAATCTCACCGGATACTGGATCTACAAATATCCGGTCACGGTGGCGCAATACCAGCGATTCTGCGTACGAACCGGTCGGGACATGCCGCCTGTGCCGGGGTTCGATCGCATGTGGTTTAAGAAAGACAACCCCATCGTCAACGTCTCGTGGAACGATGCGCAGGACTATTGCAGGTACGCCGGAGTCAGCCTGCCGACGGAAGCTCAATGGGAGAGGGCAGCACGAGGCCCGCGCGGCTCGCTCTTTCCGTGGGGCAACACGTTCGACCCCAACAAGCTGTGGTGCCCGATCGGCACGTCGAGTGTCGTATCGACGGCCCCGGTGGCGCGGGCCAACCGGGTGTGCCAGAGCGGATACGGCTGCAGCGATATGGCTGGCAACGTGCTTCAATGGTGCCAGGACAAATACGACGAGGCGTTCTGGCTGAACGGTCAGAAAGGCGAGAACCCGGTCAACTACGGCTCGGGAGACCTGCGGGTGCTGCGCGGCGGCGGAGCCAACACCTCTACTCCCGACTCCTTCCGAAGCGCGCGCAGGTATCGGAATCAGCCTGAGAGCCGAACGAATGTTTATGGTTTTAGAGGCGCGGTAGACGGTTCCTAAAGGAGGCTGCTGATGGCGGACGATTTCGGAAAGAAAGTTTCCAATCTGTGGGACCGGTTTCGAACCAAGGCTACGGACGTCGTGGCGCAGCAGAGCGCTGCTATCGTGCGGGGCAAGATCGCGGCGCGCGATGTGTTCGACGACGCTGGCAACATGCTGGTCGGCGCGGGCAAATCGATCGATGATTCAGTGATCGACCGCGCGACGGCCGCCGGTAAAATGCCTGCCCTTGTCGCGGCAGTTGCCACTGCGGGCACGCAGGATCTGAGGGAGAAGCTGCAGAGCCATTACGACCAGACACCTGAAGGCCAGGACAGGCGTAACCTTGCCGATTCCGACGATTATATCGAGGCGCGAGGTTACATCAAATATATCGCGGCGATCGAGGTCACCGATATCCGAGGGAATGTGCTTGTTCCAGCAGGCGCAGAGATTCGCGACGAGGATGTGCGTAAGGTGCGCGACGCCGGCCAGCTGGCAGCTCTCATCTATTCCGCGCAGCAGTCCGGACCGCCAAAGCTCAGTTACGAACCCTCCGACTGGCAGCGCACCGGAGGCACGGATGTTCCGCGTGAACTCGCGAGCCCGCAGACTCCGCCGGGCCGCCGTACTGCTGTACCGCTCGGAGAGACGTTCGAAGAGAAAGAGTAGGGATGGGGCGAGCGGCAGTCGGCATTGGGTATTAGGCATTCTGAAAAACCAATGCCTAATGCCGACTGCCGAATGCCGAACCCGTCATGCCGCACCGGCGAGCGGAAAGGTCACTTCGACGGTCGCGCCGCCATCGTTCGAGCAAAGCAGGTCACCTTGCAGGTCGTGGCGAGCAAGCGTATCTACCAGCGCGAGTCCGAGGTTCGCATTCACCGTCGCGTCGAAATCCGGCGGGAAGCCAGGACCGTTGTCGCTTACGCGCAGCCATGCGACCGTGCCTGCCGTCTTCATTTCGACTCGCGCTTCGGTGGCCCCGTGCTTGCCGGAATTCAACAACAGCTCGTTGGTAATGAGGGCGATCGCCGTCGCCTGGCGGACTGCCAGCGCCATGGCCTCTGTCTCAAGATCGACGTGAAGCCCGATCGGCGACGCGGTCAGCTCGACGAGCCGGCGCAGCATCTGGTCGCCCTGGATCTGATCGGACCGCAGCTCGTGGCTGAAAAAGTCGTGGACGGCCGCAACGGCGCGAACCTGGTGGACGACATCTTCAAGCGCAGCCTTGGGAACCATCGCCCCAGGCTCCTGCATCTTCATGTCGATCAAAGCGCCGATCACCTGCAGGTTGTTTTTGATCCTGTGATTGCTCTCCTGCACCGCAACAGCAAGGCTGGCGCTTATCTCGCGTTCTCGCATCCAGGTCTGCTGAAGCGTGCGCACGTTCATCCAGGCCAGGAACGCAAGCGCAAAGCAAATAATCGCCATGGGAGTAACGACCGTTAACTGTGCGGTGTTGAGCCATGCCTGCTTTTTGCGAAGCTCATCCTGCTGATCTGCGGCTCCGTCGCGCGCGGCCAGGAGTGCATTCAGGCCATGCCTGAATCGTGGCTCTTCCAGCTCGAAGTCGTGAGTGCTGGGATAATTGCCCTTGCCCGCATACCGTACAAGGAACGATTCGATCCAGTGAGAGACGAGCGTGGTTCCGGAACGCCAGTTCGACCGCCCCGTAGCATCCAGCGCATCGATCGCCTCGGGATGTGATGTCGCATCCGTCCACATTTTCACGAGATCTGTATATTCCTGGTCCGGGACAAACCTTCCGTTCGTGTTACCGGGCTCGATGTAGCGGTGCATCAGAAACATGTCGGATCTGCGCGCGACTTCGATGGCTTTCGAAATCGACTGCCGGGCTTGTTCGAGGCGCTCTATCCGGGTGAAATCGTGCCGGATCCGAATACCCACTGCGATCGGAACAAGGAAGAGCGTGGTGAGCCCGATTAACGTCATGATCAATCCGGCAAACGCTAAATTGTATCTGTTTCGGTCTTGCATAACTACGATCAATCGAATGGCAACCGGTTCAGCTCGGGGGCTGATCGCCTGCACGATGCCAGTCTCGCCACCACTTCAGGAGCAGCTCGCGAGCTGCATCCTGATCGCCCTCCGCCAGACGGCCCTCGATCACCTCGTTCGTCAGGAAATCCTTGGCATCGCGCAGATGGGGGCCGGGACCGACTTGCAGAATCTCCATGATGGTGACGCCATCCAGCGGACTGGAGATCATCAACACATTTGATAACGCGTTGAGGCGATCGATCCGTTCGCGCAGCTCCTGCAAATGGCCCTTTAGATTCTCCGGCAGGTTGATCGCGGACTGATCGCATCGGGTCAATATAAACAGGTCGTCCAGGTAGACGCCGCAATCCCGGATCAGCCGTTTGACCGTCGCGTCGCTCCACTCCGGCCGGTATTCACCGAGCCTCATATGTAATGTTACGAGGGAAGAGACGTCCCGAATTTCTTCATTTGAAAACTTTAAGCGGCCCATCATCGCGCGCACCATATCGGCGCCGACGCCCGCATGCCCCGTGAATCGAACCGCCTTTTCGTCGTCCGTTTCGGCTCGCGTTGCAGGCTTGCCGATATCGTGCCACAGCAGGCCGAGTCTCAGGTCGACCGACGTGGAATCCGGCAGCGCCAACAGGGCCTGCAGCGTGTGTTCCCACACATCGAACGGATGCCAGTTCCCCTGCGTGCAGCCGACCATGGGGAGCATTTCGGGAAGAAACTCATTCAGCAGACGAGATTCGAGCAGAAGCGCCATCCCGCGTCTGAACTTCGCGCCAGGCAGCGCAGCGATCTTGACGAACTCTTCGCGGATTCGCTCCCAGGCGATGGCAGGCGGTCGCAGCCTCGCGACTTCAGTACAGATGGCTTCCCAGGCCGAGGCCTCGATCTCAAATCCGAAGCGAGCTGCGAAGCGCACGGCGCGCAGCATTCTCAGAGGATCGTCGAAGAAGGTAATTCGTGGCTCGACGGGAGTCCGCAGGATGCCGTTCGCGAGATCCGGCAGCGCCTTACCGGTGATGTCCAGCAGCTCTCCGGTGTGAATGTTCTCAAGCAGAGTATTGATCGTGAAATCGCGGCGGAGCACATCCTCTCGGATCGTGCCCGGGGTGACGTCCGGCTTGCGAGAGTCGGCGTGGTACCGTTCGGAGCGAGCGGTTACAAGCTCGACCGCAACGCCGGAGTCGCCAGCATCCAGAGTGAGCATGGCGGTGCCGAAGCGGGGATAGAGCACAGGGAAGTGCCTGGAGAGGCCGCTTTCGTACAGGCGGCGAGCGAGGCTGAGCGCATCGCCTTCGGTGACAAGATCGAGATCGCCGGAGAGCGGCAGGCCGAGCGCCCGGTCACGAAGTATGCCGCCGACCAGATAAAGACGACCCTCAAACGGTGTGTTGAGGGTCGCGGCGCGGAGGCGATCGATTGCTTTTGACACTCCTTCAAATGGATCGGGGCCTGTCTGTTCCATGCCAAAGTATACCCTGACGCAAGTGGGCAGAGTGGGAGCGGCAAATCGTAGGTGCGGATGGTATCGAAAGGGAGGTCTCTTCCCTGCCAATCTTTCTTTCCTGGCGCTCAGGGCAGTTTTTGGCCGATCTGTGGAAGAAAGAATTCGGGATCGACCGTGCCGTCAAGTCCTGGCAAGCCATGGCTGCACATCCTCGAAACGTAACGCGCCACCGGACATTAGCCAATCGAATAACACGGTTGCGCAGCCGCCGGTGCGATCGCGCGCGGCAAACTCATCGGTTCCTAGCAGGACGACCGTCTTGCCTAGTATCTGTGCTTCATGTGCCAGCTCAAGGTTTCCAAGCCTGGCACGGTCGAATATCACGGGAGCAACAACGACCACATCCGCTCGGGCGACCAACGCTGAGCACGCGGCTCGAGCCTTGCTGCCGACCTCTGCGGGCGTCTCATCCAGCACGACTTTGATTCCCAGAGCTTCCGCGGCCAGGCTCTCAGCATCGGACTTGCCTAACACTCCCGCAGTGACAGTGTAACCTGCCTCAACCAGCGCTCTCATCGTCTCCGTTCCCGCTCCCGCACCGCAGATTACATGGACGCGCGGCAGCGGCGCTGCGCCATTCGCCGTTCGCGCTGTCCGGACCGAAAGCAGCATCGGCCGCCCGGTCGCAGGATTGCATCCGATGCGGCCTTCCGCCCCGTAGGCGATTCTGAGATTGTTCGGCGTCAGCACCTCATCGGGCGTGCCCTGTGCGACGATGGTCCCGCGAACCATGAGGACCAGCCGATCGCAGAATTCGGACGCCTGGTTCAGGTCGTGCAGGGCGGCGATGGCTCCAAGCCTGGCGGTTTGAGTGGCGTTCCGAACGAGGGTTAGGATTTCCGCCTGGTGCGTGATGTCGAGGTGTGCCGTAGGCTCGTCGAGCAGCAATAGCGGTGTCTGCTGCGCCAGCGCCCGGGCGAGGAGCATTCGCCGGTGCTCGCCGCCTGAGAGCTGCGTTACGGGCCGGTCGGCAAGGTGCAGGATATCGGCCTGCTCGAGCGCCTGCGCCACAATCCGGTAGTCCTCGTCAGTCTCGCCCTTCCAGCGCTGCAGGTGCGGGTGCCGCCCCATCAGCACGATATCGCGGACTTTGAATTCAAACAGCGCGGGCTCGGCCTGAGGCACAAAGGCGAGCTGGCGGGCGATCTCCCTTGGTGTCCAGGCGGCAATCTCGCGCCCGGCCAACCGCACCGATCCGGAGCGAACCTTCATGATCCCGGAGAGGCAGCGCAGGAGCGTGGACTTGCCGCAGCCATTCGGCCCGATGAGCCCCACCATCTCGCCCTGCCGAAGCCCGACGGAGATACCATGCAGTACATCCTCCGCGCCATATCCCGCCGTTACCTCGACCGCTTCCAGTTCCGCCATGGCTGAAGTGTACCCGACGCGCCATAATCACAGCGGACCGGCGGATTCAAATAACGCCTATCGAGCACAGCGGAAACCGTTGGCGACGAGGAATACGTCGGGCGGCTGGGTGAGGCTCAGGTTGAACTCCGGCCACGGTCCAATATGTACTGGCGGATCTTTCGCCCAATCGCGGCCCATTTCGCGTGTCATAAAGGGCGAGAGGCCGGCCAGGAGCGAATAGAACCTCGTCTCGTTGAAGTAAATGCCCCTGTAAAGGGGAAGCGCTTCATCGGCGCGCACGGCGGAGAGCGACACGCCGTTATTGATTGGTCTCTCGCCTGAATGATTCACGAACACAATCGGGCGGTCCAGGTCCGCTGGTAGTCTCTTCGCCGTCTTATCAGCCGCGCGCTGCAAACTAGTCGGGCTTGAGATCGTCGGTACTTCCGGCGGCGAGAAGCCCGAGGACCCGGAGATCGGCCCCTGCGCAGCTGTCTGCTCGCCCCATGCATCGGTCGTCAGGAGGTCAGATCGCACAGCGGTCACTCTCACGCTTTCCAAAGGGAGAGCCATCATCATGTCTTCATAGATGCGCGCACGGTATTCACTATACGACTCAGAGTCCGATGGTGAGAACTCTCGGAGATGTGGCCGAACCTGGCTGCTGGACGAGATAAGCCGCCGAGAAAGTAGAAACGCGGAGGCGGAAGTCTCAGCCTGCCCAAGCTCCACGGTTAAGTTGCGAGGTATTGTGAGCGGGGACAGTACGTGGTCTGGCGGGTGCGGCAATTTCCACCGATCTGAAAATGAAAAACCCAGGCCGGCAGCCGTCGGCCGTACGCCCATCCGCGGGTCTTCGCTTCTAAACGGCTCCGGACTATGAATTACGCGCTCATTGCCATTTAACAGCACATCCATTAATCCGTAGGGACTGGTATCGTAGGGCCGGCTTCCCGAGGGCAGCAAGTAGAGCGGGTTGATCCACCGCTCGCACAACTGCTTAGTCTCCGCCTGCACCATCCGCACCGACCATGTGCAAGCATCACTCAATCGATCATCCGATGTGAAAAATGGAATGCTTAGCGGTGGGACGATGGGGCGAGGTACCGGCACTGGATTCTGCAGGTGAGGCGCGAGGGACTCTACGAATTCCTTGGCTGCATCGCTCTCCCTCACACGCGGCATGATCTGCTGAGCCAGGTATTGCTCGTGCGCGACAAAGATACGGATCCATGCCTGCTGCCGCTGTCGCATGTATTCGTTCACCCAGGCGGGCAGAACCGCATCGCCGAAAGGACCGAACACTGCCCGGGTCCATTCGTAGGTGGTTGCCAGGCGCTTGCCTTTGGATCTGGCGTATGCCTGCGCGGCACCCACTGAGACCCCGATAACGGGCACGTCGTCGATTTCGGGCGGGAACGGTGGGTCCGTACCAGCCCATGAGACCGGATAGAGCGCCGCACGGACCTCCTTCTTCGCTCGCTCTTTCTCCGGGATCGACATCCAGAAGTCGAAGTACTCTTTGTTGCTCACCTTATACCGGTCGATCTTGAACCCAGGCATGCACGCGATTACCTCCGCGCACATGTCCTGCTGATCCTGCTGGAACTCCAACGGCAGCCGGACCGGTCCGCCCGGGATGTCGATCATATCGTTGGTAGGGTGCTTGGGTTTGGCTGCGCCATCAGCAGGCGGGGCGGCGGCATCGGCCGGAGGAGGCTCATCGGGCGGTGTCTGCAATTTCTGAAGACGGGCGAACTCTTCATCCGTTGTCGGCGCGGCAACCACGCAGTTCGTGATTAGGTCGAGCACCGAGAAGGACGTAAAGCGATCGTGGCGCCCTGACGCACCGGGCAGCAACCCGATCGCCATGCCATCCGGCCCCACGACAGTCGCGCCGCCAGGCACCCCTTCCTGCATGCCAGTAAACGGGATCACACCGGCTAGAGCCTTACCTTTGGCTGGCTCACCTGCGAGATTTGGCTGTCCCAGGCTGGCCTTGCGGTGCTTGACCGGACTGAATCGACCGACCGCGGGGTCCCAATCCGTCCAGACCAGCTCGACCTCATCACCGGGCTTCAGCTGATCTGGAAGCAGCGGCCTGGCTGCCGGGGAATGAACGCCCTGCACTTTCATCACAGTCATATCAACGGCATCAACAATGTAGTGGCGGATGTAAGCTTGAGCATATTGCTCGCGAGGCGTGCCGGGATGAAGCGTGACGCGAACTGTCTGCCGGACCGCCTCCGCGCCGCCGGTCATCTGGAGTGACGTGATTGCCGAAGGCAGCGCAAAGAAGCCATCGCAGCGCAGGAGGAGGCCGCTGCAATGTCGCGTTTCGGTCGCGCCGTCCTTTGCCTTGTCGACCACCTCGACGCCGACAACGGCCTCCGCCGCTGGTCCGGTGTGCAATCCTGTCAGGAACTCGTTGATGGTTTCTACCGAGGGAACGAAATTGGCAGGATCGTTGCGAGTGGAGGCGCGCAGCGCGGCGGCGAGTCCGCTCTTTGCGTTCTTGATGGTTCCATTCGGGTCAGCGCCGGGCTGCGCGACAGGCTCCTGCGTGGCCTGGCTTAGCACGCCTGACGGCACGGTAAACAGTGCCGCCAGGAACAAGAGCCGCAATGACACTCTGCATAAACCAGCCATTTCGCCCTCCGATCGCAGTGCGTAACTTACCTGGTCTCATCCCTGGAATCCTCGTCTGCGCCGCCGTAACATTAGGTACTGTGCTGACGGCCGGCTCGTTTGCATCAATGGTACGGACTGCTCCAACCAGCAGTTCGTTCAAGCTGCCGCCACATCCTGCAATGTAATTGCTCTCGTCTGCAGATCAATGAGATGGCGCCGATTTGGCCTCACCCGAAATTCGCTGAGCTCTGCGCTGCGGAAATATGGGATGATTGCGAACCTCGCATGATAGGCCTGGAAGAATAGCGAAGTAAATGGCTACCCGGACTATCTCGGGACAATCGAGCATTGTTCTCTATGGGCTACTATGCGGACGGCTCTCGCATCGTGAGGCCTCATCAACCAGAGTCCAATATATCGCGGTTTCATTGTTGCGTAGGAATTCCGCTGCTTCGAAATGAACCTAGCGCCATTGATCGGTCGAAGAGCGAGCTGACAGGAAGGACCTGGCGCTGGGAATAAAGCATAAGCTGCGGGTGGGGCTGGTGGGGTGCGGCGCCATGGGCAACGCGCACCTGAAACTCCTCTCGCGTCGCTCGGATGTGGAGCTTGCCGGCGTGTGCGACGAGCGGCCCGAACGCGCCCTGCGCATGAGCGAGCTTCACGGCACCCGCTGTTGGACCAATTTCCAGCAGTTTCTCGACGAAGCGAGTTTGGATGTTCTGCATATCTGCTCGCAGAGTGGCTACCACGCGGACCAGGCAATGCTCGCAGCAGCTCGAGGAATCCACGTCGTATGCGAAAAACCGCTCGACCTGGATATCCGCAAGGTGGACGCTCTGGTCGCGTTCTGCGAAAAAAAAGGAGTCCGGCTCGCCAGCATCTTCCAGAAGCGCATGAGCCCCGCAATGATAGCTGTACAGGAGGCGATCGCCTCCGGTCGCATGGGCCGCATTATCTCCTGCGGCGTCTCTGTGAAATGGTGGCGCGGGCACGAGTATTATGCGAAAGATCCCTGGAAAGGCACCTGGAGGCTCGACGGCGGAGCATTCGCGAACCAGGGCATTCACTCGCTGGACCTAATGGTCTGGATGGCCGGCCCGGTGGAGGAGGTAGAATACGCCCATCTCGAGACGGTGGTACACAACATCGAGGCCGAGGACTTCGGGATCGCCGTCGTGCGGTTCGAGAGCGGTGCGCGCGGAACGATAGAGATTACGACTTGCTGCCGACCAGACCTGGCGACGCGGCTGGAGATTTACGGCACGAACGGCTCGGCCGCGTTTGATGATGCCCGTGTGACACGGTTCGGGATCGATGGGCAGGACCTCATTCCAACGCTTGATGATCTCGGAGCGCTGACGGGCGGAGGAACGGAGCCGATGGCGATCGATCTCAGCGGACACGAGGCCCAGTTCGACGATTTCTATTCGGCGCTCGCGGAGGGCCGTGCACCGACAGTCGCCGGCCGAGAGGCGCGCGATTCGATCGACTTGCTGACGAAGATTTACGCGAAAGCTTTTCCCGACATTCGGCTGGGAACCTGACGCGCGTCAGACCCTGGATCTAGCGGCGAATGAAGGGTGTTTGCCGATCGTAACAACCCTGTCACCTTATGCTCATGGGGGTGCAGCGTTATCTGACACCCTCGATTTTCAAAACACAAACCAGTCAGGAGCCAACGAGATGTTGACCGCGTGCAACAATTTGAAGATCTGGTCGCGAGAGACGAAGCGCGAAACGGGCACTGATGCCGGCGAGCACGGCGCGGGTCTCATCGCGAGCGCGATACGGGCGAGCGGCGAGGTCAACATCGTTGTGGCGACGGGGGCGTCTCAATTCGAAGTACTGGAAGCTCTGTCGGCGTCTCGGGAGATCGACTGGGGCAGGGTCTCCATCTTCCACCTGGATGAGTATGTGGGGCTGCCCAAGACACATCCCGCCTCGTTCCGCCGTTATCTCCAGGAGCGATTTATCTCGCGGCTCCCCGCGCCTCCGCGAGCGTTCCACGAGATCGATGGCGAGGGAGATGCCACTGCGGAATGTGCGCGGCTGAACAAGCTGATCGGCGACGTGGAGATCGCCGTCGCGTTCGTAGGGATCGGGGAGAACGGACACCTGGCGTTTAACGATCCGCCCGCCGATTTCAACACGGAGTCGCCATACATCGTGGTGAACCTTGATGAAGCCTGCCGCCGCCAGCAGCTTGGCGAAGGCTGGTTCCCGACGTTCGAGGATGTCCCCAAGCAGGCGATCTCGATGTCCATCCGGCAGATTATGAAGTCGAAATCGATCGTGTGCACTGCGCCGGAGGAGCGTAAAGCGAAAGCGGTCAGTCTGGCAGTCACGGGGCCCGTCACGCCGGATGTGCCCGCCTCAATACTTCAGGAGCACCTGGAC
>Ga0068855_100005474_pt1 | contig 15494 bp, 14 predicted proteins | sample KBSCornC52_FD_66592 | JGI IMG/M metagenome (GOLD analysis project Ga0068855, IMG submission 66592) | Corn rhizosphere microbial communities from Kellogg Biological Station, Michigan, USA - KBS Corn C5-2 | ecosystem: Host-associated > Plants > Roots > Rhizosphere > Soil ...
TGGCGCAGGTAAAACTACATTGGCTAATATGATCTCCGGTTTGATAAGGCCCGACAAGGGTGAGCTGTATGTTGATGATATTCCAATGCAGCAATACGACCTTCGCACATACCGCAATAAAGTAGGCTATATTTCGCAGGAGCCTGTAGTATTCAACGATACTATTTTCGACAATATCACATTTTGGGCCGAACCCACGCCTGAAAACAGAAAGCGGTTTAATGAAGTGCTGAAAATGGCGTCACTGACCGATTTTGTAAATTCGTTGCCCGAGAAAGAATTAACCCGCCTCGGCGATAATGGTATTCTTATTTCGGGTGGTCAGCGCCAGCGCATATCAATAGCGCGTGAATTATATAAGGATGCTGAAGTACTGATCTTCGACGAAGCTACTTCTGCACTTGATTCAGAAACAGAAAAAATTATTCAGGAAAATATCGAAGCACTGCGCGGCACTTATACCATAGTGCTTATTGCTCACCGCCTTTCAACTATTAAAGAAGCCGATACCATCTATTTACTCGAAAAAGGAAAGGTTAGCGCTTCCGGTTCATTCGATGAAATGGTAGATAAGTCTACCCGCTTTAAGAAAATGGTTTCCCTGCAAGGGTTCTAAATGTACGAATGTGTAAATGTGCGAATTCCATTCGCACATCCGCACATTGGTAAATTCACACATCTTGTCCTTCCTTTCTATCCGAAAAACTCTTCAAAAAGTCCTGCATCCGCAAATATTTTATCACCAATCTTTTGCAATAATCTCCTTTTATGAACAATAAGAAATTTGCAGCCTTTGTGGTAACATTCAGGCGCCCGGATGTTTTAATGGATACAATTAAAGAGATCTTAAGCCAAACACGGCCCCCCGATAAAATACTGGTTGTTGACAATAACGACAACGACGACACCAAAAATAACCTCGCTCAAATGTACCCTCAGGTAACACACCTGAAAGTGGGCTACAATGCCGGTTACGCCGGCGCCGGTAAAATAGGTTTGGAAACTCTTGCCAAAGAAGGATATGAATGGATCTTCTGGGGTGATGATAACGACCCTCCCCACATGCGCGACACTTTTGAAAAATTACTGCAACTGGCAGATTCATACAAAGGGAAGTGTGGCCAGGTGGGCGTGGTAGGTCACAGATTGAATAAATACACAGGTATTTTGAAAAGAACTACCAATGAAGAGTTAAAACAAAACGAATATGTTAAGGTAGACACCATTGGCGGTGGCATGATCAAGATCATAAGCGGCAAATGCATCTTAGATGGTGTTGTGCCCGAAGCCAAATTGTTCTTTGGTTTTGAAGACCTTGATTTTGATCTGTCGCAAAAAGCTGCCGGCTATGATCTGGTTGTACACAGCGGCTTGTTTCTGGCCCTTCGCGAAAAATGGAACAGAATGCAGGTTAAACGTGTAATAACAAAGAAAAAAGATGAACGGGTACTGTGGCGCGATTACTACAGCATACGCAACCTGCTCTTTATAATGAGAAAGAACAGGCATTATGCAGGTTTTTTATCTGTGCTGTTTACTTCATTTTTCAAAAGCGTTTGGAGCTATAAATATGGGTTCAGATATGGCACACTCGTTATGAAAAATACATGTAAAGCTATACGCGATTACAGCTTAAGCAGGTATTATAAAACTATTTAGAGAAACTACTTTTTAAAAACCCCGGCCATTTTTTAACTTATTAAACCCTTCATAGAAACCGACATGACTAACAATGTTTGCGCGATTATGGTAACCTATAATCGGCTTGAAACCCTGAAAATTGCTCTGGAGCATATTCTTTCACAAACGATTCAGCCTTCTTCTATTGTAATCGTCGATAACAACAGTTACGACGGTACACAGGATTACCTGCATACAATAAACGGCCGGAATAATATCCATTGCATTTTCATGAACAGCAATACCGGCTCAGCCGGGGCAATTGCCGAAGCAATGAAGTTTGGCCTGTTACAGGGAACATATGATTATTTCTGGGTCCTCGACGATGATACTTTTTATGCATCAAACGCGCTGCAGGACCTCATTGAAAATATTCAGCAAACCGATTTTACCATGCTTGGTTTACACGGAGCAAAGGTTCGCTGGGGCAAAAAATTACATGTTGATCCAAAGATCAAATTGCAGGAAGTTGATTATGCCATGATCGACGGCGCTCTTATAAAAGCAGATGTGGTTCGCGTACTCGGACCTCTATGCGCAGATTTTTTTATGATGTGCGATGACCATGAATATTCAGTTCGCCTGCGAAGGAATGGTTTCAAAATAGGCGTCTTAAAGAACGGCGCAGATAATCGTTTGGTGTTGGGCGGAGCGGGACAATTCACCAAATCTACTTTGTGGAGAGGTTATTATTCAGCCCGTAACCATATGTTCATTATTAAAAAGCATTTTTCGTTTACCGATCTTATAGGATATGTTTATCATCAGGTGAAGCTGCTCGCTATAGCGGCGATATTTGCACCCGACCGTTTCTCCAGGGTGAAATTCAGATTATTAGGCATATGGCATGGAATTCTTGGAGTGAGCGGAAGAACATTAGACCCCGGCACTTTAAAATTCGGAACCAGAAAATCCGGCTTCCCAACCGCGTCGAACTTGCTGATACATCTGCCATTGCTTGCATCAAACCTGTATGAATATCTTGACACTGGCATCGATATACTTTAATTAAGAAATATGACTAAAAAAGTTTGTGCAATAATCGTTACCTACAACAGGCTGGAAACCCTAAAGACTGCCCTCGCGCATATTCTGGCACAAACAGTACAGCCGGCTGCCATTATTGTAGTAGATAATAACAGCACCGACGGTACGCGCGAATACCTGGCCTCTGTTCAAAATGAAACCGTAAAATGTATTTTCATGAACAGCAACCAGGGTCCCGCAGGCGGTATTTGTAAGGGAATGGAATACGGCCTCACCCTGCAGGCATTTGATTACTTCTGGATCCTGGATGATGATACTTTTTACGAAAAGAACGCCCTCACCGAGCTGCTCGACACAATAGAAGGATCAGGATATACCATGCTGGGGCTGCATGGAGCAAATATCAGAATGGGGAAAAAGGTGCTGGTTGACCCCAACATCAGATTGCAGTCGGCCGATTATGTTATGATCGACGGCGCTATTATAAAAGCAGACGCCGTTCGTACTATCGGCCCCGTAAGCGCCAGGTTCTTTATGATGTGTGAGGACGATGAATACTGCATGCGTTTAAAGAAACATGGTTATACAATCGGTATTTTAAAAAATGGAGCCGATAACCGGCTGTTTATGGGTGGCGGCGGCCGTTTTACCAAATCTACACTATGGCGCGGGTATTATTCAGCCCGTAACCACATGATCATTTTGAAACAGTATTTTTCTTTATTAAATTTATTATCATATATAGGTATACAAACAAAACTGCTGGCGGCTGCAGCTTTACTGGCTCCCGACAGATTTGAACGCGTAAAACTTCGCTTACTTGGAATCTGGCATGGCATACGCGGCGTTTATGGCAAAACCCTTGATCCGGCTACGCTGAAATTTATTGAAAAAAACTAAAAAGCAGTGAACATGAAAAAGCAGCAATTCAGGAAAGGAGTAGTTACAACGCTCAGATTCGTTTTAAAGATCGGGCTTATTAAAGCCCTGATTATTTGTTTTGCTGTTTTTACCGCGGGTGCAGAGTATGAAGTGAAATGGAAAGGCCGGCATGTTCATTTGCGAAAAGGATCAACTGATTTTAAAGTCTTTCGCCAGATAATGGTTTTTGGTCAGTATAACATCAGCAGAATTACAACTAAAAGGGTTGAAACAATTGTTGATCTAGGTTCAAACATAGGGTTATCGGTTTTGCATTTTAAATCGAAATTCCCCGATGCCCGCATCATTGCTGTTGAGCCTGAAAAAAGCAATTATGAATTGTTGACCAAAAATGTACAAGGGTGCAATAATGTTTATTGCCTTAATAATGCTATCTGGTATTCCCATAAAGATCTCAATATATACGACAGCGGCCTGGGTGAATACGGTTACCGGGTTGTGGATGGTAACGACCGGCACGTGGGAACCGTAAATAGCATAACCATCGATGATATTATTGAGAAATTTAAGATTACAACCATCGATATACTTAAAATAGATATTGAAGGCGCAGAAAAAGAACTTTTCACGCATAATTTCGAAAGCTGGCTGCCAAAAGTTCGCTGCATCGTAATAGAACTACACGATCTGTATAGAAGAGGCTGCGCTCCGGCATTTTTTAAAGCTATTTCAACCCGCGAGTACGACATATTCTGCAAAGGCGAAGATTTTGTAATAAATTTTTATGAAACAAAACCAGAGGTTGCACAGTATGTATAATACCGGTACCATCGTTAAAAAAATGAACAATACTGTAACAGAAAATAACCTGCGAAAGAATGGCAGTCCCAAAGTATTGTTTGTTATAGATACACTGCAAACGGGTGGGGCAGAACAGAGCCTGCTCAATAACGTGATACGGTTTAAAAATATTCAACCGGTTGTTGTTCATTTATATGCAGGCGACCTGCTAAAACAACAATTTATTGATAACGGTATTCCGGTTTATTCAATAGGATTAAAAAAGAAATATGGTTTTGTTCAGGCTTATAAGCAATTAAAACAAATAGTTCAGAAAGAACAACCTGCTCTGCTGGTGGGTTATTTAACAAGGTCTGAACTCGTTACCCGTATGGTGGGCCGCTTTAATCATAAACCGGTTATCGGCACCTTTGTCAGCGATCTGTATGCCGAAAGTTATAATAAATCACTTTCGTTCCCGGCAAAAGCAGCCGTTGCTTTTTTTAAATGGGCCAATAAATTAACTGCCCGTTCCTGTACAGGATTTGTTGCCAATTCAGAAGTGGTTAAACGATCGAATGCAGAAGCATTGCATATCGCGCCTGATAAAGTCGAAGTAATTAACCGTGGCCGCGACAGTAAAGTGTTCAGGTTTGTGATTCCACAGCATGATGGGCGAACTCCACTAAAGTTTTTTAACGTTGGCCGCTTAGTACCAGTAAAAGGTCAGCAGGATTTGGTCCTGGCATTTAAAGAGTTTTTAGCGGTATATGAAAATGCCGTTTTGCATATAGCCGGCAGTGGCCCGGAAAAAGAATCGCTGCAGTCGCTTATTAACGAACTCGGTATACAAAACAATGTTTTTTTACTGGGCAACCGCAACGACGTACCACAAATAATAAATGAATACGATTGCTTTGTTTTCCCATCTCACAGTGAAGGTTTTAGTGGTGCCATAGTAGAAGCCATGTTTGCCGGTTTGCCGGTACTGGCCAGCGATATAGCAGTGAATAAAGAGGTGCTTACCCATCTGCAAACAGGGTACTTATTTGAAAAGGGATCGGTGCAAAGCATTACGCAGGCGTTGTTATGGTTTAAAGATAATACAGCTATCGCCAATGCACTGGCCGTTAAAGCCAATGAGCATGCGCGGCAAAACTTTGAGTTGGAAAAGATGGCGCAGAAGCTGGAAACTTATTTACTCAACACGATCATTAAATAAAATTGACAATACTTCAACTGGTTCAGAAACCGCAACTACGCGGAGCTGAAATGTTTGCTTCGCAGCTCAGTACTCACATCAACGAAAGCGAACATAAAGCGATATTGGTTTTTGTTTTTCCCGGAAGCGCACCATTGCCCTTTACCGGTGAAATAAAACACCTGAACGGATCACCAAAACGGCGTATGTGGGACCTGCAGGCATGGCGTAAACTGGCGCAGATCATAAAAGAAGAAAAACCCGATATTATTCAGGCCAATGCCGGTGATACCTTAAAGTATGCCGTGTTTTCGAAATTGTTCTTCAAATGGAAACAACCCATTGTATTCCGGAACGCCAGCACCATTAGCCTGTATATAAAGACAGCGCCCGCCAGAATGCTCAATGGTTTCTTTTTCAGGTTTGCTAAAAAGATCGTTTCAGTAAGTAACACATCGGCAAGCGACTTTGCCAGGTTATTTCCACAATATAAAAACCGGATTGTTACAGTACCCATTGGCATTGAAGAGATGACAGAAACAGCAGATAACAATCCGTTAAAAGATATTTCGCGACCGGCACTGGTACACGTAGGCGGATTCACATTTGAAAAAAACCACACCGGCCTGATCACAATTTTTGAAGGTATATTAAAAACGCAACCCAACGCCACATTGCATTGTATTGGCAGCGGCCCGCTCAAACAACAAATTGAAGAGCTGGTAAAACAAAAAGGTCTTGAACAGAAAGTGCATTTATATGGTTTCAGAAATGATGCCATGCAGTTTATGAAAAACGCTGATGCGCTGCTCCTGCCAAGTATAATTGAAGGGTTGCCGGGCGTGATACTCGAAGCCTTTTATTGTAAAACACCGGTGGTGGCCTACGATGTAGGCGGTATCAGTGAAGTTGTGATCAATAACAAAACAGGCCGGCTGGTTCCCAAAGGCAATGAAGACGCTTTTATCAGTAATGTGCTGCAGGCCCTCGACAATAATGCGCAAAACCACCAAATGACCGAAAACGCCTCGCAGCTGGTTATGGGCCAATACCTCAACCGCCGCATTGCACAGCGTTTTATAGAAGAATATAAATTATTATCCTCAGCGTCCTGAGTGTCTCGAAGGATCAAAGGATCGCAGGGTAATCAAACAAAATCAACGAATGAATACTTTGGATAAAACATACGTTCGTCATTCATACAGCGAAAAGGAACCTGTTCAGGTTCTGCATATTATTAAATCGCTGGGGCGCGGTGGTGCTGAGATCTTATTACCCGAAACCCTGCGCCAGCACGACAAGGAAAGATTTCATTTTCACTATATCTATTTCCTCCCCTGGAAAAACCAGGTTGTTGGCGAAATAAAAAAAGAAGGCGGTACCGTAGTTTGTGTTCCTGCAAAAAATAATGCAGCCATCTTATTTGCCGTACGCCGAATCGTTGCTTATGTACGTAAGCACAACATTCAGTTGATCCATTGTCATTTGCCCTGGGCCGGTATGGCCGGGCGTTTGGTGGGCAAACTCACGGGTGTACCGGTTGTTTACACAGAACATAATAAATGGGAACGCTATCATAAGCTCACTTACCTGATGAATAAGTTCAGTTTTTCGAGCCAGCAAAGAGTAATTGCTGTATCAGGCGAAGTAGCTGCTTCTATAAAAACAAATTATAACAAACCAAAGCCCGATGTGCAGGTGGTACTGAACGGAACCGATACCGCCAAATATGAACGTACTCAGGTTATTGAAAAAGATGTTCGTAAAGAATACAATATTCCCGATACCGCTACGGTAATAGGCATAACCTGTGTGTTTCGCGCCCAAAAAAGACTGACCACCTGGCTGGAGATCGCAAACACATTGCATACAAAAAATCCCAACACATATTTCATTATTGTGGGTGATGGCCCGCTGCGCGAAGAAATACACGCCAAAGCAAAAGCACTCGGTACAGAACAATTTGTATTTTTCGCCGGATTGCAAACCGAAACCCGGCCATTCTTTAAAGCGATGGATATTTTTATGATGAGCTCCGAGTTTGAAGGTCTACCCATCGCCCTGCTCGAAGCAATGAGTATGAATTGTGTGCCTGCCTGTACAGCAGCGGGCGGCATACCTGAAGTAATAAAAGATTCTGTAAATGGTATTCTGGTGCCTGTAGCACAACCAATGCAGCTCGCAGAACGTTTGTCGCAATACCTGCAACATCCCGAACAGCTCGCATCTATGAAACAGGCAGCAAGGGAAACGGTTATTAATTCGTTCAGCATGAAGAAAATGGTTGCTGAACTCGAGACCATATATAACGAATTGATTAAAATTTAAAAACGGGAACCGTGATCGGAGGTATATTATTATTGATCCTGTTTTATGTAGCATCTATACCGATGCTGCAGATGATAAAAAAGGGTAAACCATGGTTCAGGGTGAACTTGATGAAGAACCTGTACTGGTTTCACATGCTTTTTGCACTCATTTATTATATGTATACCCTGTTCGCCAGGAGCGATTCGCAGGATTATTTTTTGCGTCCGCAACAACAATATGCCGACTGGTTCAGTGCATATGCCACCGGAACGCCTTTTATCGATTTCGTTGGATATCCTTTTATTAACTACCTGGGATTTACCTACGAAATGATGATGGTGCTGTTTGCGTATATGGGATACTGGGGATTCGTTTACTTTTATGTTTATTTCAGAGAGAATATACAATATCGCCATAAACTGTGGGGCATGGACCTGCTTAGTTTATTGTTCTTTTTACCCAATATGCATTTCTGGACAGCCTCACTCGGAAAAGGGTCCATTATATTTTTAGGCCTCGGTATGGCCATGTACGGACTTAGTAACTTAAAAGCGCGTAAGATCCCACTGATTATTGGATTGCTTATTGTTTATCATGTTCGTCCGCACGTATTCCTGTTTATGGCAGTAGGTATTGTGGTAGGATTGTTTACAGGAAGGCAAAAAGTACCGCTTTACCAGAAGATCCTTGTATTCGGCGGAAGCGTGGCGGCCATGATATTGCTATATGATAAGATCATGGCTTTTTCAAAACTCGATGGCGACAACCTGCTGGAAAGCTTTAACCAGTTTTCCGCAAATCGCTCATACGAATTGTCAAAGGCTGGTTCAGGTATCGATATTTCAAACTATCCATTAATACTTAAATTATTTACCTTCTGGTTCCGGCCGCTTTTTGTTGATTCGCCGGGAGCTATGGGTCTTGTAGTGTCGTTTGAAAACATGCTGTACCTGTTTTTAACCACGAAATTGTTTCAAAAGGGATTTATAAAGTTTTTACGTAAGGGTTCGGCCCTGTTAAAAACAACTGCAGTAACATTCATTGCTACTTCTTTTGCCCTTGCCTCTACCATGTCGAATATGGGCATTATCATCAGGCAAAAAAGTATGATCATGTATTTTCTATTGTTTGTGATTATTACTTTTCTTGATTATAAAAAGCATCAGGAGGTAATGAAAAAGCAACGGCAGCTATCTGAACCAGATCCATCGCCGCCCGGGAAACCTAAGCTGGCGGTTGTATCACCGCAAACATAAACTAAGCGTGACACGGTTCAAAAACCACTGTACACCTAAAAACCACAACAAACTACAAACAACAAACCTCAAACCAACATGGCAGGTATTTTCACTATATCACTGGATTTTGAATTGCACTGGGGCGTATTTGATAAAAGAGACAGACAGGCAAGAGAAGCCTGTTATAAAAACACATTGCGTATTATACCACAGATGCTCGAACTGTTTGCGCAATACGACGTACACGTAACCTGGGCTACTGTAGGAAGTTTGTTCGCTCATAATCAGCAGGAGTGGGAACAGTTTAGTCCGGCCGTTGAACCCGATTACGAAGTAGAGCGGTATTCAGCATACAAATGGGTACGCCAGCATGGTATGCCCGAACAATACAAATGGGCGCATTTTGCACCCGAAGAAGTAGCTATGATCCTGCAATATCCGGGACAGGAACTGGCTACACATACTTTCAGTCACTACTATTGCCTCGAAAACCAAAGAGAACAACGGGCATTTGATGCAGACCTGAAAGCCGCAGTTAAAGCAGCCGAAAAATATAAGGCGCCGCTTCGTTCACTGGTATTTCCCCGCAACCAGTTCAACCCCGACTATTTGAAAATATGTTTCGCCAACGGCATCAAAACAGTTCGCTCCAATCCGGCCAGCTGGTATTGGACACCTGTATCGAACGGAGGCACCAGTTTATTCAGGAAGTTGTTCAGAACAGCCGATGCATACATTCAAACCGGTAAAGAAAGAACTTCTTATCCGTTGGAAACAATTAAAGCAATACCGGGCGAACCATTACAATTGCCCGCCAGTCGTTTCATGCGTCCGTGGCGTTCGAAATATAAATTTGCCAATAAATTACGCCTGCGCCGGTTGTGCCAGGAATTGCGTTCTGCTGCTATTCATAATGAAGTATATCACCTTTGGTGGCATCCCGAAAACTTTGGCGACTATCCTGAGCAGAATTTAAAGAGTTTGAAGATCTTATTGCAGCATTATAAAAAATACAAAGAGAAATACGGAATGACAAGCTGGAATATGGGCGAATATGTTGACCATTTTTATGGAAAACAGGAAGAGCACCCCGTTAAGATGGCAGAAAGCATTCTTCAATAATACCTGATCTGTTCCTTTAAAATAAATTAGGTGATATAAACACAAAGCTGTGCTGACTACTAAAAAAGTTCCATGTCGCCTAAAGAATAGCCCCAGTTTTTAATGTCCAATAATTCAGGGAACCGTTCATTCATATTCAAGTCTCTCAGGGTTACAATAGGACCACGATTTTGAACCGGGATCATCCCTAACCATTTTAGAGAGGATTTGTATGACTGATACTGCTGGCCTGAAAATGAAATGACCTTCACGTTATTGTTTCTGCAAAATGAGAGGACCATCTTTCTTATCCGGGAGTTGTTGCGCCTGTTAGCTGATGAATTGTTGAATAACATAAAATCTACCAGGCGCAGCTCTCTGGTAAATGAATGAGGTTTGATGCGGCCAATGAGTAAGAAGTTTTCATAATCGGTAAAATAAGTATAGCGGAACAAAGGATTGGTGGCATAGCGCCAGCGGATATACGCGGCAGAAAGAGCGGTTGTCAGCTGATCATTCTGGTGTACATAATGTTCCATCAATTCAAATACCCTTGGGTCCCATTGTTGTACCGGGGTTGGGTCGTCGGAACCTGTTGCTGCTTTACCTTTTTTAAGTGCCAGTGCAAATGCCAGCGAAACAGGGCTCAGCACTTTTAGCTTTAAAGGCATGCGCCCCTGCTGTACCCAACCCATTTTTAAATAACCCGGGCGGCTTTGATCGTTTGGTGTATTAAAAACAAAATGGATGCCCTGTTGCTTACACAGTTCCAGTTGTTGCAGGGTAAGCTTTTTGAAAATGCCTTTTCCCTGGTGATCGGGGTGAGTAGCAGTATCAACAGCACGAATGGCTTTGTAAATAGTTCCTTTCCATTGCCATTGCCATTGCATAAACGCCCTTAACCCGATCAGTGTATTGTTTTCTTCGGCCAGCAAAACAAAAGAAGCGCCAAACGGATTTTGTTCATGCTTCCAGTCCCACAGGGCTTCAGATTTTGGGATAAGCCCTTCGCCAAGAGATCTTTTCAACAGCTCGATCATGGCTGGTTTGTCTTGCGGGTTGGCGGGTCGTATTTGCATAATAGATGAGTTTGTTTTGGTGAAAAGCTCGTCACAGAAAAACTGCAAACTGTTTAATTAAGTATAAAGTACAAAAAAAATTTAAAAGCTTAATGCAAAACACTTAATGCAAAATGCCTAACGCAGAACGCTTAACGCAAAACGGGTTCTGTATTAAGTATTAAGCATTCGGCATTAAGCCTTTCGCGTTCAGCATTCAGCTTTACGCATTAAGCCCTTAGCGTTATGAAATCAGCCCATAAACTAATCCGTATAACCACAGTACCTGTATCATTAAGCGTGTTGCTTAAAGATCAGCTCAGGTACATGTCAAATTATTTTGAGTTACTCGCAGTCTCATCCCCCGAAAAAATACTCGAACAGGTCGGTATTCGGGAGGGGGTGAGAACTGCACCAATTCCAATGACCAGGGCTATTACTCCAATAAAAGATCTTAAGGCCCTTTGGCGATTGTACAAATTATTAAAGAAAGAAAAACCGGCTATTGTTCATACACATACGCCAAAAGCCGGATTGCTGGGTATGATGGCAGGCCGCCTGGCAGGTGTACCCATTCGCATGCATACGGTAGCCGGGTTACCACTGATGGAGAACAAAGGCGTAAAAAGACGTATACTCGATTTTGTGGAGCGCCTTACCTATGGTTGTGCAACCGGCGTATATCCCAATTCAAAACATCTTGCCGATTTCATCCTCGAAAACGGGTATTGCAGTCCCGAAAAAATGAAAGTGCTGGGCAATGGCAGTAGCAATGGTATCAATACACGTTTTTTTGAACCGAACGAAGAACTGTCAAAAACAGCATGTGAATTAAAAAAGAAGTTTTCGTTAACAAATAAAGACTTTGTATTTGTTTTTGTAGGCAGGCTGGTGAAAGATAAAGGGATTGAAGAACTGGTAGCAGCATTCAGCGCACTGAAAGAAAAGTATCCCCATATAAAATTATTGCTTGTTGGTCCATATGAACCGGAACGGGATCCTTTATCACCTGAAACGCATAAAGTAATAGAAACAGATCCATCTATTATACATGCAGGTTTTCAGCAGGATATCAGGCCTTATCTGATGATCAGTCAGGCTTTGGCTTTTCCTTCCTATCGCGAAGGATTTCCGAATGTGCCCATGCAGGCCGGCTGTTTTAATCTGCCTTCTATTGTAACAGATATTAACGGCTGCAATGAGATCATCGAGGATGGCAAAAACGGCCTTATTATACCGGTTAAAAATGAGAAGGCTTTGAAACAGGCCATGGAGACCCTCTTGACTAATTCAACAATATATCTAACTTTGCAGTCAAATGCACGGCGGATGATTGTTGACCGGTATGAGCAAAAATATTTATGGGAATTGTTGTTAAAGGAATATAACGATCAGTTAAAAGCACATGCATTTATATCGTAATTATTTAAAAAGAATAGTTGACTTTTTTGTAAGCCTGACAGCGTTTTGCCTGTTGTTACCATTTTTTTTAATTATTACCGTACTGCTTTTTGCAGCCAATCAGGGAAGCCCGTTCTTTGTTCAGGCGCGCCCAGGTAAAAATGGTCGCATATTCAGGCTGGTAAAGTTTAAAACAATGAACGACCGGAAAGATGGATCAGGTAATTTATTACCAGACGCTGAAAGGTTAACAGGTATCGGAAAATTTATCAGGAAAACATCGCTGGATGAAATTCCTCAGTTGATAAATGTTATAAAAGGTGAAATGAGTTTGATAGGACCACGTCCTTTATTGGTTGAATACTTACCTTTGTATAACAGCACACAAAAAAGACGGCACGAAGTACGGCCCGGTATTACGGGATGGGCTCAGGTAAACGGACGGAATGCGATAAGCTGGGAACAGAAGTTTGAACTGGACGTATGGTATGTAGATAATCTTCGGCTGTCACTTGATTTCAGAATTGTTTTACTAACCGTTCTGAAAGTATTTAAAAGCGAAGGAATCAGTCAGCAGGGGCATGTTACCATGACAAAGTTTACCGGAAGTGTAAACTAAGATGTGCCACACCGCAAAACTCTCTCAATATCTCTCTGAAGGCCTTACTTAAATTATGCCTAATCCCAGAATATTTCTTTATGGTGCAAGCGGTCATGCCAAAGTAATTTGCGAAATACTCGAAGCGCAGCGCCGGTTACCTTATGGATTGATCGATGATAATCCCAATATCACTTCATTGCTTGATTATCCTGTATTCAATACAGTACAGCAGGCTAAAGTAACGGCAGAGGACCAGTTTATCATTTCCATTGGTAGCAACCATATACGTAAAAAGGTGGCGGAAAAATTACAGCCTGTATCTTTTGCCACTGCTGTTCATCCGGGTGCCGTTGTCTCAGCACGAAGTATAGTTAATGAGGGAACAGTTGTTATGGCCAATGTATCGGTAAATGTGCATAGCCGTATAGGTTGGCATGTAATTTTAAATACAAACTGTTCCATTGATCACGATTGTGTGATTGAAGATTTTGCACACATTTCTCCTAATGTAGCGTTGGCCGGAAATGTGGAAGTTGGTGAAGGAACACAAATTGGTATAGGAGCTTCTGTTATTCAGGGTATTCGTATCGGCAGGTGGGCTACTATAGGAGCCGGGGCCGTTATAATACGCGATGTACCCGATTATGCAGTAGTAGTAGGTAACCCGGGCAGAATAATAAAATATCTCGAGCCATTGAAGCATGGCGTGTAAGTGTGTGGCTTGCCACATAAGTATGACAAACATAACAAGTTTATAAATTGCTAATCAAGAAAGAATGTTCATGAAAGAGAAAATCTGGTTGTCGTCTCCGCATATGGGAGAAAAAGAGATGGCGTATGTTCAGGAAGCTTTTGCGTCAAACTGGATTGCCCCACTTGGCCCTAATGTGAATGGTTTTGAAAAAGATCTGGAAACGTTTTTGGGAAATAACGTGCATGTGGCTGCATTAAGTTCCGGTACTGCAGCACTGCACCTGGCATTGATCATTCTTGGCGTTAAGGCCGGCGATGAGGTTATTTGTCAGTCAATGACCTTTGCAGCTTCTGCCAACCCGATAGTATATCAGGGTGCTACGCCGGTATTTGTTGATAGTGAAGATACCACCTGGAATATGTCGCCCGAATATATGGAAGAGGCTATCCGGGACCGCATGCGGCTTGGTAAAAAACCAAAGGCCATCATTGTAGTGCATTTGTATGGCATGCCGGCCCGCATAGATGAAATAATGACTATTGCGGCGAAATACGAGATCCCCGTAATTGAAGATGCTGCCGAAGCGCTGGGATCTACCTTTAACGGAAGGCCGGTAGGTACTTTCGGTGATATTGGGATTCTTTCCTTTAATGGGAATAAAATTATAACTACATCCGGCGGCGGGGCTCTGGTCTCAGCTCACGAAGCATATGTTGAAAAAGCACGATTCCTGGCCACACAGGCGCGCGATGAAGCCGTTCACTACGAGCATACCCAGATAGGCTATAATTACCGCATGAGTAATGTATGTGCAGGCATTGGCCGCGGCCAAATGGAAGTATTACCATTACGCGTTCAGCAACGTCGCAGTAATTATCAGTTCTATAGAGAAGCATTTGACGGAATTGACGGTATTCAGTTCCTGAAAGAACCCGGCGAAACTTATTTTTCCAATCACTGGTTAACGGCCATTCTGGTTAAAGACCTCAAGTGTACACGGGAAGATGTACGGGCCCATTTGTCGGAAGTAAATATCGATTGCCGTCCACTGTGGAAACCCATGCACCTGCAATCAGTATTTGCTGATGCACCTTACTATGGCAAATTCACATGTGCAGACCTTTTTAAAACCGGGCTTTGCCTGCCTTCAGGTTCTAATCTTACCGAAGCCGATCTGAAAAGAGTAGCTAACGCGATTTTTGAGTGTGTTGGTCAGCCGGTTGCCAAAATTGCCTGACTGTATAAACTCGTTGGCATAAGTACAACTGCAGGGCGTAATTGCCCTGCATGAAAACGCATGAAAATCTGTGTATCATATAAATAATTTTATTGATCAGAAAAAGGCGTATTAATTGGGTATTAATTGAAAAAAATCATGCGCAAATGTTATAGATAATCCAATTTGTTACGTACCTTGCCCACAGTTACTGTTACCATATTTACCCCCTAATAAGAGTACCACGAATAGTCCAGTTGATCCGTTCCTTTGAAATGTCTTCATTTTATTATCCAGCTATTGTCCTTCATATTTAGTCTCCTATATATCCATATCCGTGACAAT
>Ga0068855_100005476_pt1 | contig 15488 bp, 18 predicted proteins | sample KBSCornC52_FD_66592 | JGI IMG/M metagenome (GOLD analysis project Ga0068855, IMG submission 66592) | Corn rhizosphere microbial communities from Kellogg Biological Station, Michigan, USA - KBS Corn C5-2 | ecosystem: Host-associated > Plants > Roots > Rhizosphere > Soil ...
GCAAACTGCGAACGGCGACCGTGCAAATGCGAATCGTTCTCATGTATGATCGGTCACATTCCCGTCATCACGGGCAAGAGCCTCCACGAGGCGAGTATGTCGGCGGCCGAAGAGCACACCTACGTCATTCCAGACGGAATCGAGCTGGATCATTTGCCTACGGGGCAAACCGCGTATGTGGTTGGATTGCGCGCGCCCGAAGGGGGTGGACGCGACATGCTGCGCCGTTTGCAGGAACTCGGTTTCTTGGAAGGCGAGCGTGTTCGCATCACGGCCAGAGGATTCCCGGGCGGTGTACCGCTTGCCGTACGCGTGGGCTCAGCGACGTTTGCACTGCGTCGCTATGAAGCACGTTGCGTCCTAGTGAGTCTCGAAGAGCCTCGCCCATCGTGAACGCCCAGCCCGAACCGTTACGCGAACCGCTTGTCGCGCTGGTCGGCAATCCGAACTGCGGCAAGACCGCATTGTTCAACGTGCTCACCGGAAGCCGGCAGAAGGTTGCGAACTATGCGGGCGTGACAGTCGAACGCAAAGAAGGTGCGCTCACGACGCCGAAAGGCCGACGCATGCGCTTGGTCGATCTGCCGGGCACCTATGGTTTGGAAGCGCAAACACCTGATGAGCGCATTACGGTCGATGTGCTGAGCGGTCGATTCCCTGGCGAAGCACGCCCGGATTTGATCGTCTGTGTAACGGATGCTACGAACTTACGGCAGAACCTGCGTCTGGTGGTTGCGCTCAGACGCCTCGGCTTGCCGATGATTCTCGCGCTCAATATGAGCGATCTCGCCGAACGTCGAGGCTTGCACATCGATCGCGAAGTGTTGTCGCGAGAATTGGGTGTTCCTGTTGTAAGCACAGTCGCCGTACGACAGAGCGGCATATTGCAACTACTCAATGCGCTCGATGCCACGCAGTTGATCGCAGCGGAGCAGGCGCCGTTCAACTCGGCCGTCTCTTCGGAACAATTGAAACAAGATTACATCGAGGTGCGCGACTTACTGCGATCCATCGGCGCCGATCGCGATGTTCTGGCGAGTAACAATGAACGCATCGATCGCGTGGTGCTGCATCCGATCGCAGGCCCGCTGATTCTCGTCGTCACGCTGTTTCTCGTCTTCCAAGCAGTGTTCAGCTGGGCCAAGCCGCCCATGGACGCGATTCAAGCAGGTGTGCACGCTTTGGGGACTTGGGTTGGGGCAGCGATGCCTGAAAGCTTATTGCGCAGTCTATTCGTGGACGGATTGCTCGCGGGCGTCGGCAGCGTGCTGGTTTTTCTGCCGCAAATCGTCATCTTGTTCTTCTTCATTTTAGTGCTGGAAGAATCGGGCTATTTGCCGCGCGCCGCATTTCTGTTGGACAGGCTCATGGGCGGCGTCGGTTTGTCGGGGCGGTCGTTTATTCCGTTGCTGTCGAGTTTTGCCTGTGCGATTCCGGGCATCATGGCGACGCGCACCATTCAAGATTCACGCGATCGTCTCATCACGATCATGATCGCGCCGCTCATGACCTGTTCGGCGCGGCTGCCGGTGTACGCTCTCATCATCGGCGCGTTCATTCCATCGCGCAAAGTATGGGGCGGGTTGGAGTTGCAAGGTTTGGTGCTGTTCGTGCTCTACGTTGCGGGCGTGTTCAGCGCGCTCGCCGTGGCGTTCTTGCTCAAACGCACGACCAAGCACAATCGCTTTCAACCCTTGATGATGGAACTGCCGAGCTATCACTGGCCCAACTTGCGCAATCTCTATATTGGTCTGTGGCAGCGCGTGCAGATTTTCATGACTCGCGTCGGCACTATTATTTTGGCGCTCATGGTGCTGCTGTGGTTCTTGAGTTCGTTTCCCGCACCGCCCCCGGGAGCTAGCGGTGCGCCTATTGAATACAGCTTGGCAGGTAAATTGGGTTCCCTGCTGGCGGTGGTTTTCGCGCCGATCGGATTTAATTGGCAGATAGCAATTGCGCTCGTACCAGGTCTCGCTGCGCGTGAAGTCGCAGTCGGTGCGCTCGGTACCGTGTATTCGCTTGCTGATGCAGGAGGCGATGTTGCAGGCAGCTTGACGCCGGTGATCGCACAGACGTGGAGTTTGGCAACAGCGTTTTCGTTGCTTGCATGGTATGTCTTCGCGCCGCAGTGTTTGTCGACGCTAGCAACCGTGAAACGCGAAACCAATTCCTGGCGTTATCCCCTCATCATGGCGGGATATTTATTTGCATTGGCCTATGCTGCGTCGTGGTGTACATATCACGCGACAGTAGCCATTACCGGAGTCAGATAGGAGCGAACGTGTCGCCTTGGATCGATCACATAACTATCGCACTCATCGTCACGGTGAGCGCGGCGTATGCGATCTATTCCCTGGGCCCGCGAAAGCTGCGCGCCAAGATTCGCAAGCACTTACTGGGCCGAGAGGAACGGACCGACGCGGAATCGGGATGCGGGAGTTGCGGCGACTGCGATTCGAACGCGACCAAACCCGAAGCAAAGATTCCATTGGCGAGCATTCGCAAAGAACTCAAACGCGCGCCACACGGACGCTGAACTAAGCGGCGGGTTTTCTCTTGCCGAAGAACCAGTGTTCGATTGCGAACACGACGACGGCGACCCCGAGAATTTCGTGTACTACGGTACTGACCGCGCGCGCTGCGTCACCCGTAAGAAAGAACAGCGCGAAACCGCTAGCACTGAGCACGAACGATAGTGTGAGCAGACTGATACCGCTCAAGCGGCGTCGAGACTGCTCCCAAACTTCCGCAATGTGGCGTGCGCTCAACCAGCCGAGAACATACAAACCGATCACGGCGATGATGCCGTGCACGAGAAGAAGCGGGGGTTCCCAAGGATGTTGCACGATTCCGAACTCACCCTGCACAGCGAAGAACAGATGCAGAACGAGCCACACGCAACCACTCAACCAGAGCGCGGTGAAGACCATGTAGGTCGTCGCGCGCAGAGCGGGCGGCATGCGGGCGCGAGGGTTGATCACGATGCGGCATCCGGTCGCAAGGCGTTCTGCCACAGTGCCATGAGCCAACGAACGCCTTGAGTGACGTGTTCGCTCGACAACGTTGCGCCCGCGATGTTCTTGATATCGGTGCGAAAGCGCAGTTGTTCGAGGCTTTGTTTATCTGCGAATTGCGCTCGCCATGCGCGACTGCGTATCTCACCGCCGTGGCTTTCGCGATAAGTAAGAATTTCGATGGCGCTCAATGTTCCCTGCGTATCGATGCTCGCTGCGTAAGTGATCAGATCCTGCCGCCCGATGACTTCATCGACGAAGACATGACCCAACAATGCGCCCTGGTGGCGAGCGGCCCATATTCGCAAGTGGCCGTGCGGCGGCTGCGGTCCCGCATTGACGGTAATGGTTTGGCGCTGTGAGGGCGTTAGTGCAAGCGCCACTTCCTGATAGTCATCGGCTGCCGGGAAAAAAGTTTTCTGGGCCTGCTCAATCGTCATGTAGTCGGCCGCAATAACGACCGGCGAGGCGATGAGACCCGCCACGCCGAGTGTTACAAGCACATCCGTCAAATCACGTGCTGACATTGACTACTTCGCAGCCGCTCCGTCTTCTCTGACTAACTCCCAACCTCTAACTCCTAACCACTTCTTCAGAACTGATACCCCAAGCCCAGATTGAAGCGATCGCCCGCGCGCTGATGTCTGAAATCCTGATAGTCGGCTTTGACGACTACGCCGGGAGCCAGCATCCAATTGAAACCGCCCGTGAACACTTGTTGATCCGGCAAGGCGCTGGGTGTGAGACCCTGCGCAATGAATGCGTACTCGGAACCCGTGTTGAAGCGTTCGTAACGCACGAACGGAGCAAGCGACCAAGTCTCGCGATCGATGACCCGATATGCACCTTCCAAGTACCAGCCGAAGAAGCTTTCGGGAATGAGCGTCGGATTGCCGACCAGCGTGAGATTGACCGGCGCAGTATTACTGATATGGCCACGACTGTAGAGAGCGCTGATTTCTGCGCGCCCGGGCGTCCACCGCGCGTGGCCTTCCCAAATAATCAGGCGCGTATCTTCGAAGCCCGGCTGTCCTTGACCCACGTTGCCGCCAAAGACTGTGCCACCTACGCGCAGGCCCGGTACTCCTGAATAGTTGAGCGCGACGAATCCGGAGAGGTCGCGCGCTCGCGCCAGAGACAACTCTTGGTGAATGGACCCGAGCGGCGACTCCTGTCCTTCGCTCGATGTTGCATCCCACTTGGCCAGATTGAATCCGGTGGAGATGCCGACGTCCCAGCGCAGTCCGCCTTCCGTCGTGCCTTGCACTGTCACTCCGCCTTCACGCCAGGTCGTCGGAATAATGTCAGTCTCCACGAAATTGCGGAACACGCCGTAGTAACGCGTCGGCTCGTGGTTTTCATTCAACAGCCCGATGGGGATGAGGAACAAGCCCGCTTTAACGAAGAGTTGCTGACCGAGTTGGCGCTCGATATAGGCCTGCTCCACTTCGATTTCACCGGAGTCCTCCGCCGAGCTCACTGCATGTTCGAGTTCGAGCTCGCTCACGAACCGCGTGCGATCGTCGAAACGATATCCAACACCCAGGACGAAGCGATTCAGATCGGCAACGGCTTCCGAAGGATGATCGCTCGGGCGCGAATAACTCATTTCACCGTAGCCGAAGAACGAGAGATTGGAGGCTACGCTGGGGGTTGCTGGCTGCGCGGCGGGCGTTACGCTCGGTGTTGGAGTCGCTGCTACCTGCTGCTGTTGTTGTGATTTCAACTTTGCGAGCTCTGTTTTCAGCGCATCGACTTGTTCCGACAGCGCTTGCAATTTGGCTTCGAGCTCGTCCTGCGTGGCGGCATGTACGCCAAGGGGGCCGAGTAGAGACAAGCCCAACAGAGTTACAGCAATGGATCTCATGGAGGTACGAACCCTTATGGTTGATAGCCGTCGGTAAGCGTTTGCAGAAACGCGACCACATCGTCGATCTCACTGGGTGTGAGCGCAGGTGGGTCGCCGGGTTTGCGGTTGTATGGCACTTCGGTCGTGTTGACGTTGCCCGCGTATGCGGGCGGCAAGTCGTCGAACTTATGCACCGTTCCGTTGGTATCGAGCGGATACCATTCCTCGGGATTGGTATCGCGACGCACGTAGAAACTCACGACATCGCGCAGTGTTTGAAAGCGACCGTTGTGGAAGTAGGGCGCCGTGACTGCGACGTTACGCAGTGACGGCACTTTGAACGCTCCGCATAGATCCGTTCGCGTAGCGAGATCAGTGCGCTGCGGCCCACACAAACCCAAGTCGAAGTAGTTCGGATCGGCGTTGGCGGGAATGGCTGGATTGCGCGGCACGCCCAAATTGTCGTAAGTGAAATCCGTGAAGAACGGAGGCGAGCCGTCGGCGCCACGCGCGCTCGGATGACATGCTGCACAGTTGCCCTTCTGAGGATCGTTGAAGAGCGCAAGACCGCGCAATTCTTGCGCCGAGAGCGTTGTCTTGCCCGCCAGGAAGGAGTCGTATTTGCTCGAGAACGGCGCGAACTCGCCCTTGTCTTCTTGCTCGTAGGCTTGCAACGCCAACAGTGCGCGAGCAAATGCTGTGTCAGGATCACTGAAAATTTGCTGGCCGAACACTGCGCGAAATTCGGCTGCATAAGAGGCTCGGCTCAACTTGCCGGCAACATCCGCTGTGGAAGCATTGTCCATTTCGAAAGAGGTGAGAAACGGTCGCGACGCTTGTTCTGCAAGCGTGTTCGCGCGTCCATCGCGGTCGAATCCGCCGGTCGGCGTGCCTTCCTTGTCGAAATAAAAAGCGGGCGCGAAGGCGGCGTAAGCGATAGGGGGTGCGTTGCGTAAACCTGGGTCGGCCAGTTGCGGGCCGCCGTTGGGAACATCATTGTTGTCCGCAGAGCCGTGGGCAGGATCGTGACAACTCGCGCAAGCAAGTCTGCCGCTCGAGGAGAGACTCGCATCATGGAAGATTTTCTCGCCCAACGCGGCCATGGGCGAAAGCTCGGCATCGCTTGCAGAAGTCTCGGGCCCGGTCGCTGAGCCGGAACCATTGGAACAGGCGGCGAGGACGAGGAAAGTTGCGGCCAGGAGGAAACGCATGAATTTTTCTTGGGAAAGGCAGCGTCAACTGCAATTACTAATGAGAATAATTATCAATTGACTGTGTACGTCGGTCAATAGAACAGTGATTCATGAGTAATACTGACAAAAAGCTGAGGCCGGTCATGGGCACCCTCGTCGCCATCGAGGCGACGCATGCCGATGTCTCACGATTGGCAACAGCGCTCGATTCGGCTTTCGATGCCGTCGGTGTCTTGGAGCGAACGCTGCATCCCGAGCGCGAACACAGCGATCTAGTTGCGATCCGCAACTCTACACACGGCACTCCCGTGCCGGTCGAACCGACCACCGTTCAAGTGCTGCGATTGGCACATGAGATATGGAAGAAATCGCAGGGCGTATTCGATCCGTGTCTGCCCGATGCGTCGGGCTCGATGCGCGATGTGATCATCGACGACACGCACGTGACCGCGCTGCGCGATGTGCACCTCGATCTGGGCGGCATTGCAAAAGGATTTGCAGTCGATGTCGCAATCGAAACTCTGATCGCTCACGGATGCGAGGCTGGCGTGGTCAACGCCGGCGGCGACATGCGTGCGTTTGGACGTGTTTGCGAAGTCGTTGTGAAGTGCGGTGAGTTGCGACTGCAACGGTCGTTAACCAACAGTGCAATAGCGGTCAGCGACGCACACGCAACGATGTTACCGGTAGAGCATCGCGGCTACTATCGACGTGACGTATCGGCAGAGTTGGTGGCGCAAGGCGCGATCGTGTACGCGAATCGCGCAGCTATAGCAGACGCACTCACGAAATGTTTGTTGTTAAGTAATCGCGACGCGAGCGCTGCGATACTGCGTGAGTTCGATGCTCGCGGCGAAGTGTGGTGAAGCTATCGTGAATTCGCAGCGCGTGTTGCGCGTTGCCTTACGCTTCTACTTTGAGTACGCGGCCAGCACCATGCGTCGCGTACGCGCCTTTGCGGCCGTAGGTTTCCGGTGGCTTCGATTGGCCCGTCAAGATATTGAGCAAGCCCTGCACGCGATTCAACCGACCGGTGACCAGCATGCCATTGCGATCGTTGAGGTCGCGGCAACGTTTGGCGCGGTGGGCGCATTCGGCCCATTGAGTTCTGAGGGAGCGCGTCGGGTCGCACCAGGCGAGTAGATCTTCGAGTCCCGCGAGATCCGTTGAGCGGCCCATCATGCGGCACAACGAGCGCCGTTCATCTTCCACACGGACGAGATCGCCCATACAAGCCTGACGTGCTTTGCCGCTGCGTTCGAAAGCGTCGAGATCGTCCTTGAGCAGGACTTCGTGCTCCGTGCCGAGCAAGCTTTCCAGCTGCACGAGCACACTCAATTCGTCTTGCAACAACTTTCCAAGCAGCTCGCGACAGGGACCCGTATCCACTCCAACCTCACTTGTTTACTCGATGATCAATTTCCTTGGTCGTGAAGCTCGCTGTCCATCTTGAGCAGTTTGTCCGCGATGCTTGCGCCATCGACTTCATAACTGCCGTTCTCGATAGCGCTGCGCAAATCCGCGACCTTGGCCTCGTCGACCGCAGGCAATTCTTTGATCGCCGCTTCGAGCGCGGCCAATTGGCGTGCCGAATCGGTGATCTGCACGTTGCTGCCAGTTCCCGTGGCGGGCGCGCTCGAAGGCGTCGCGCTCGTTGCACTGGAGCTGCGCTTGATGCTGCGGTCCGTCCCGACTTGTACGGGACGATTGTCGAATCCACCCACTTTGTTGGTCACGGCTGCCTCTCCTCCAGGTAGCTGCATGCCCTATTAACGGCGGCACGTCACAGAACTTTAGCCTGTCATATGCCAAATGGCCCTTAACGGAATGCAGGGAAGCCCTTAAGGCTCCTCAGCGTACCTGTCAGCCGCCCACTCGAACCAACGAAGCGCTTTCCACGACTCCTTCGACGACTTTAAGTGAACTCAAATTTTGTACCCGGACGCGGTCACGGACCCCGCCCTCGGAAATGGCAGCGCCATTCGCTCGCACTTCGATGCCGCCCACGGAGCTGACCAACGTCACCTGTTGCCCGCGTCGTATCAGCACGTCAGCGGCGAAGACGTCGGTAACTAAAACGGTTCCCGGCGGCAGCGGCCTTTTCAGATGCCGCTCACGATATTCCGTGAGATCGGTCACATAAGATTGAGCGAAGCCCGGCACGCGACGCGACTGGCGTTCCACATCGGCATCGCTCAGATGAGCGCCTCGTGGCGCGTTGTTGCGAATGACGAGCACCTGGAGTTCCGTCTCGACCGTCACGGGCACATACACAGTCCATGCATTGCCTTGTCCGCAACGCACGCCAATGGTTTGTCGTGCGTTCAAAGTGAATGCAGCCGGCAGGAGCGCAACCGGTCGCGTCGGGCACTTGGCAAGTCGCAATCGTGCGTCCAGTCCATCCGCTTTTGCGATGAGCTTGCCGCTTGCGGACGATGCATGGTCGATCACGCTTTGTTCTGCGATCGCACGCACTGCATCGAGTGATTCGATTTCCGCTACGGCTTGGGCATGCGCCGGCTCATATATAAACAACTCCATAAATAAGAGAGCACGAGCCGCGCACGATGATATGACTCGCAGGCGCGATCGAAGGCGACGTGTTTCTGGCGTTTTGATCTTCACGGCAATGATGTAGCAAGTGTTATGCCACCCTATTGCCCCCGGCAACAATTTGCCGTTGCCGCTTCGGCGCACGTGAAGGTCGTCACGAGTTTCAGCTTCTCTTCGTTATAGAAACCTCGATAACGCTGCTGTTTCTCGTTTGGCACGCAGCTTGCTTTGTCTCCGCCAGGACAAATTTCTGACGGAGAGCCGCAATGCCGGTCAATTTGGACGCCTACATTGGCATCCATGCGCAAGCGCTTCAGGTGCGTTCACAACGCACGGAGTTGCTGGCGCAGAACATGGCCAATGCCGATACGCCGAACTATAAGGCGAAGGACATCGACTTTCGCGCCGCGCTCGCGCAAGCAGGCGGCTCGAACTCGACGCTTTCTATGACGGCAACGAGTAGAGCGCACTTGAGCGCGGGTGAATCCGTCGCCGGTGCGAATGCGCAGACCAAATACCGCGTGCCGCTTGCGCCTTCTCTCGACGGCAACACCGTCGATCCGCAACTCGAACAAGCGGCGTTTGCCGAGAACGTCGTGCGCTATCAAGCAACGCTCACGTTCTTGAGCTCGAAGTTCAAGAATTTGATGACAGCGATTACGGGGCAATAACTCCTTAGCGAAGTAACACTATGTCTTCCTTCAAAGTCTTCGACATCGCAGGTTCCGGCATGAGCGCGCAATCGGTGCGGCTCAATACCACGGCCAGCAATCTTGCCAATGCAGAGAGTGTGAGCGGCGATCCGAATCAGGTCTACAAAGCGCGGCACCCGATTTTCGAGGCCGTGCGCGCCGGACTGAACAATGCACACGGCAAAAGCGATCAGGCCGTGCGCGTGCGTGACATCGTCGAGAGTCAAGCCGCGCCGAGCGCGCGTTATGAGCCCGGCAATCCACTCGCTGACACGCAAGGCTACGTTTATGCGCCGAACGTGAACACCGTCGAAGAGATGACCGACATGATTTCGGCCTCGCGCTCTTATCAAAACAACGTCGAAGTGATGAATACGTCGAAAGATATGTTGTTGGCAACGTTGAAGTTGGGCCAGTAATTTCTTGCGGAGCACATAAATGTCCACCACCACCGATCCCATCGCTGCCTACGCTGCGCAAACACAAGCCGCAGCGGCCGCGGCTGCGGGCAGCACGACCAAGAAATCTGCGAGCGATCTCGGCATCAACGACTTTCTGACGCTGATGAGCGCGCAGTTGCAGAACCAAGATCCGCTCAAGCCGCTCGACAGCACTGCGTTCGTTGCGCAGCTCGCGCAATTCGGGTCGGTGTCGGGCATTCAGAAAATGCAGACGAACATTCAGGACCTGACCGATTCACTGCGCTCATCGCAAGCGCTGAGCGGCGCGGGTCTGGTCGGTCACGATGTGCTTGCGCCGGCGTCGGCGGCAACGTTGGGAGCAACCGGCACCATCGACGGTGCGTTCGATGTGCCGAGTGGAACCTCTGCAATACAAGTGACGGTGACGGACTCGTCAGGTCAAGAGGTGCGCACATTCCCGGTGTCGCCGCAAACGGGTCTCACGAATTTCTCTTGGGATGGCACGGCCGACAACGGTTCACGCGCTGCTGCCGGCACTTACACGGTCAAAGCGATCGCGAATGTGGGAGGTACCAATCAATCCCTCGATCCGATGCTCACCGGCCGCGTATCCAGCGTCACCATCGATGCGCAGGGCACCGGCCTCACTCTCAATACGACGACGCTCGGCTCGGTCGCGCTAGGCGACGTGCGCCAAGTCATGTAACGGCGTTTAAAAGAATCAAGTAGGAGATAGACATGTCATTCGGTATTGCACTGAGCGGATTGAACGCTGCCTCTACGGACCTCAACGTCACGTCCAACAACATCGCCAATTCGGCGACCACGGGGTTCAAACAATCTCGTTCCGAGTTTGCCGAGTTGTTCTCGGTCTCGCCGCAGGGCGTGAGCTCGACGCAGGTCGGCAACGGCGTCAAGGTCGCGGCGGTGTCGCAGCAGTTCACGCAAGGCAATATCAATACCACCAACAACAGTTTGGATTTGGCGTTGAGTGGTCAAGGATTCTTCATCGTGAGCGACGGTGGTGCCGCGGCTTACACACGCGCAGGCGCCTTCCAGGTCGACAACTCCGGTTACGTCGTCAACGCAAACCTGCAACGCTTGCAAGTTTATCCGACCACGACGACGGGCAATTTCAACACCAGCACACTGTCGGATTTGCGGCTCGTCACCAGCGAGAGCCCGCCGAATGCCACCACGAAAGTGGATACCGTGTTCAATCTGCCGGCGAATGCTTCTCAGCCCACGACGGCAACGTTCGATCCGGCGGATTCGACCAGCTACAACAATGCAACATCGCTCACCGTGTACGACTCTCTAGGTGCCGCGCACACAGCGAATCTCTATTTCGTGAAGACTGCGAACCAGAACGAATGGACGTCGCGGTTGTATGTCGATGGCAATGCGGTGGGAGGAGCGCAAACATTGCAGTATTCGAATACGGGCGCACTGACCTCGCCGTCTGCCGGCACGATTACCTTTCCCGGATACACACCTGCGACGGGCGCAGCGCAAATGAATCTGACGTTCGATTTCGGCAAGAGCACGCAGTTCGGCGACGCATTCGGCGTCAACTCGGTCTCACAAGACGGCTTCACCACGGGCCGCTTGATCGGTATCGATGTCGATCAAACCGGCGTCGTACAAGCGCGATTCACGAACGGCCGCTCGAATTCTCTCGGCCAAGTGGCCGTCGCGAACTTCTCGAATCCGCAAGGCTTACAACAGCTCGGCAACACGAACTGGGCCGAGACGCATGCATCCGGCCAGCCTTTGCACGGCCAAGCGGGCAACTCCGGATTCGGTCTCATTCAGTCCGGCTCGCTCGAATCTTCGAACGTAGACATCACCCAGCAGCTCGTGAACCTGATCACAGCACAGCGCAACTTCCAAGCGAACGCGCAGAGCATTCAGACCGAGAGCCAGGTGACGCAGACGATTATGAATCTGAGATAACTATGGACCGCTATCTCTACATCGCAATGTCGGGCGCAAAGGAAACTTTGCGGGCGCAGACGGCGAACAATCACAACCTCGCGAATGCGAGTACGACGGGTTTTCGCGCCGATTTGTCAGCGTTCCAAAGTCGCGCGGTGGCGGGTTCCGGTTACGCGTCGCGGACGTATGCCATCGATGCAACCACGGGGTTCGATCAAACCTCGGGTTCGATGCAGGCGACAGGTCGCGATCTAGATATAGCGGTGCAGGGCGCAGGTTGGATTGCCGTGCAAGGGCGCGATGGCCGCGAAGCTTATACGCGTGCCGGAGATTTACGGATCGATCCGAACGGCATGCTGATGACGGGCGCGGGTCATCCCGTGCTCGCAGACGGCGGGCCGATCACCGTTCCGCCCAATTCGTCACTGACGATCGGCGGCGATGGTTCGATCTCGATCGTGCCGCTAGGTCAAGGTCCGCAGACGACGGCAACCGTGGCGCGCATCAAGCTCGTAAATCCTGATCCCAGCACGCTCACCCGCGGCGATGACGGATTGTTCCGCACGGCCGACGGTAGCGATACACCATCCGATGCCAACGTGCATGTCGCGTCCGGGATGTTGGAATCGAGCAATGTGAACGTCGCGGATGCGATGACGACCATGATCGAACTCTCGCGTCGATTCGATTTGCAAGTGAAAGCGATGCGCGCTGCCGAAGAGAACGCGCAGAGCTCGGCGCAGTTGTTGAAGATGGGATAGGGGTTTGGAGTTAGGGGTTAGGAGTTAGTCCAGAGGTCGGCAATACCAATCTTTCCGTTCCGGACTAACTCCTAACTCCTAACCCCCAACTCCTATCCACCGAAATACATATATTTATTAGGAGCTAAACGGTAATGAACCCCGCACTATGGGCCGCCAAGACCGGACTCGATGCGCAACAGACGCGCATGACGGTCGTGTCGAACAATCTCGCGAACGTCAATACCAGCGGCTACAAGAAGTCGCGCCCGGTGTTCGAAGATTTGATTTATCAAAACATTCGCCAAGTCGGTGCCGCCACTTCGCAAGACACGCAGGCGCCGAGCGGTATGTCGTTGGGCACAGGCGTACGTGTGGTAGCGACCGAGAAGCTCTACACACAGGGTAGTCTCGCGCAGACGGGCAACTCGTTGGATCTCGCCATTCAAGGTCGAGGCTTCTTTCAAGTATTGATGCCGGACGGTACGTTCGGTTACACGCGCGACGGTAGCTTCCAGATGAATTCGCAAGGCGAGCTCGTGACTTCGAGCGGATACAAAGTGCAGCCTGGTATCACGATTCCCTCGGGCGCGCAGAGCATCACGATCGGTTCGGATGGTGTCGTCACTGCAAACGTCGCCGGCCAGTCCGCGCCCGTTCAGGTGGGCACGTTGCAGTTGGTGGATTTCGTGAATCCCACCGGCCTGCAAGCGCGCGGCGAAAACCTGTTGATGGAATCCGCAGCCAGCGGCACACCGCAAACCAGCACGCCGGGATTGAACGGCGTCGGAACGGTTCAGCAGGGCGCGGTCGAAAGTTCCAACGTCAACGTCGTCGAAGAAATGGTGAATATGATCGAAACGCAGCGCGCGTACGAAATGAACACCAAGGCGATCCAGACGACGGATCAGATGCTGCAGTATTTGAGTAGCAACATTTGATGAATTTGGAATTCAAGTTCAGTGAGGAAAGTTTGCAGTCTCCAGCCAGACGAAAAGTGGACGTAGCCATGAAACGCATTGCCATACGCATTCTCTCTTGCTGTCGACTGCGGACCGCAGACTGCGGACTCGCGCTTGCCGCCTTCGCGCTCACCGCCTGCGTCACTCCTCCTCACGTCGATAACTTCGATGCGACGTGGCCCGAAGAGGCGCCGTCTTCGGTTGCTTCCAACGGTGCTATTTTCCAGGCCGGCCACGACGTGGCGTTGTTCGAAAATTCGGTGGCGCGTCACGTAGGCGACTTGATCACGATTCATTTGGTCGAACAGACGAGTGCTTCGAAGAGCTCGAGCACGTCCACACAGAAGACGACGAAAGCGGCTTTGCCGGGACCGACGCTGCTCGGCAAACCCGTAACACTCCACGGCACGGAAGTGTTGGGTGCGGCAATGGATCACGACTCGTCCTTCGATGGCAAAGGCGATAGCGCGCAGAGCAACAAGCTCGCGGGCGATATCACAGTGACAGTGGCGAAACGATTGGCGAACGGCAATCTGCTCGTGCGCGGACAAAAGTGGATCGCCATCAATCAAGGCAAAGAATACGTGCGTTTGCAGGGCATCATCCGGCCCATCGACATCGATCCGGATAATTCCATTGCTTCCAACAAAGTGGCCGACGCCACGATTTCATATGGCGGCCAGGGCACGCTTGCAGAGGCCAACACTAAGAGCTGGCTGGCGCGGTTCTTCGATCATCCGTTGATGCCGTTTTGAAGAAAGGCCGTAGACCGTAGGCTGTGGGCTGTAGGTAGAGAAGAAAAGAAGTTGCAGACAATCATGAAAAATTGCATCACCCGTAGCGAGCAGCGCGTGCACAGCACCCTTCTACCTACAGCCTACAGCCTACGGTCTACAGCCTGGCTGCGGCCGCTCATGCTTTTCATTTTCGCGTTATGCCTCCCTGCCGCAGCCTCTGCAGAACGCGTCAAGGATCTCGCTTCCGTTGCGGGTGTGCGCGGTAACCAGTTGGTGGGGTACGGATTGGTCGTGGGTCTCGATGGGACGGGTGATCAAACCAGTCAAGCGCCGTTCACGATTCAGAGCATCAAGAACATGCTCGCGAAATTCGGCGTAACGATTCCCGCGACTGCGAATCCGCAGCTCAAGAACGTTGCAGCGGTCACCGTGCATGCGGAATTGCCGCCGTTCATCAAGCCGGGTCAAACCATCGACGTGACCGTGGATTCCATCGGCAATGCGCAGAGCCTGCGCGGTGGCAGCTTGTTGTTGACGCCGTTGCGCGGCGTCGACGGTGAAGTGTATGCCATGGCGCAAGGAAGTTTGGTGGTGAGCGGTTTCGGTGTGCAAGGCAAGGACGGCTCGCGGATTTCGATCAACGTGCCCAGTTCAGGCCGCGTGCCGAACGGTGCGAGTGTCGAGCGCGAAGTGCCGAGCAGCTTCGGCTCTACACCATATGTGATGCTGAATCTACATACGCCTGATTTCACGACGGCGACGAAGTTGGTGGATGGCATCAATGGATTGCTCGGCGCAGATACTGCGCAAGCCGTCGATGCCGTCTCCGTGCGCGTTGCCGCACCTACGGATCTCAATCAACGCATTTCTTATTTGTCGACGCTCGAGAACATCGAGATTCAACCGGGCGAAGCGCCGGCTCGCGTCATCGTGAATTCGCGCACGGGAACGGTGGTGATCGGTTCGCATGTGCGCGTTACGCCTGCGGCGGTAGCACACGGTTCACTGTCCGTAACGATCACTGAGCGCACCGACGTGAGTCAGCCAAACGCATTCTCTAACGGCACCACTGTGACGACACCACGTTCGCAGATCGACGTACAACAACCCGAAGCTCGCATGTTCGTCTTCAACGCCGGCGTGAACCTCGACGAGATCGTCCGCGCCGTAAATCAAGTGGGTGCCGCGCCGGGCGACCTGGTGGCGATTTTGGAAGCGCTGAAAGAGGCGGGGGCATTGCGAGCGGAGCTGATAGTGATCTGATCGCGACGCGATCAGATGACAGGCGTTAGCGGTTAGGGGTTAGTCCGGAAAAGAACTTAGTTTGAAAGGTCAACACCAATCCACCCACCCAAAAAACGTCGCACCCTTCTGGACTAACTCCTAAC
>Ga0068855_100005481_pt1 | contig 15481 bp, 14 predicted proteins | sample KBSCornC52_FD_66592 | JGI IMG/M metagenome (GOLD analysis project Ga0068855, IMG submission 66592) | Corn rhizosphere microbial communities from Kellogg Biological Station, Michigan, USA - KBS Corn C5-2 | ecosystem: Host-associated > Plants > Roots > Rhizosphere > Soil ...
GGAGGCGAGAACGTCTTCCCGGCCGAGGTCGAGGGCCTCCTGGTCGAGCACCCGGCGATCGCCGACGCCGCCGTGATCGGCGTGCCCGATGCGGATTTCGGGCAGCGACTCAAGGCCTTCGTCGTCCTGCGTGACGGACAGCACCTCGATGCCGACGCCGTGCGCGAACACGTCAAGAGCAACTTGGCACGCCACAAAGTGCCCCGCGACGTCGATTTCCTCGATAACCTCCCCCGCAACGCGACCGGAAAGCTGTTGCGAAAAGAGCTTCGTTAGGACGCCGGATGACCGATCCGCAGAACCCGTCCCCTTATGGTGGTCCCCCACAAGGCGATCCCCAATTCGGGCAGCCGCCGTACGGGCAGCCGCAATACGGGCAGCCGCCACAGCCATACCCGCCGCAGCCGTACCAGCCGCAGCAACCGCCGACGCAGTACGGGCCACCCGCGTACGGGCAGCCGCAGCAGCCCTCCCCGTACGGGCAGGACTACGCGCCATATGCGCAGCAGGGCTACGGCGATCCCGCCTACGGCGGCGGGTACCCACCGCAGGGTCCACCAGCTGCGCCACCCGCAAGCGCCGGCAAGGGCAAGTGGGTCGCGCCCGCACTCGGCGTCATCGTTGCGCTGGCGGTAGGTGGGTACTTCTTGTTCTCGAGCAGTTCGAGCTCGAACAACAATGCCGGCGGGAGCCCTGCTGGTGCGGTGAAGGCCCTGCTCGAGGCCGGCAAGACCGGTAACACCGCGGCCGCGAATGCGGTCCTATGCAAGGCAGACCAGACCGCTCACATCGTCGACAGTCTGGCCACGGCCGGTCGGATCACGTCGTACTCGATCGCCACGACCCACCAGAGCGGCAGCCACGCCACGATCGAGAGCACCATCTCGACGACGCAAGGCGTGTCGAACCAGCACCTGACCTTCCCGCTTCTGAAAGAAGGCGGCGTGTGGAAGGTCTGCTTCAGCTCTGCCGGCGGCGGCTTCTTGACGCCGGGACCATCCTCACCGGCATCGGCGAGCACGGGCAGTCAGTCGGTGGCGCCCCCGCCGAGCAGCGCCTCGATCCCGAACCTCACCAACGTCTGCGCCAGCTTCAACGACCAGCCGTTCCCTGTCGCGACCGCGTACATCACCGCGGCCGAGTACGGGCAGCCACAGATCGCCGCGGGCTGTGTGTGGCAGAACAGCGTCCCGGCATCGATCGCGAGCCAGCTGTCCGGCCTGAGCCTGTCCCCCGACTACAACTCGGCGACCGGTGCCGGGCCGTACGTCTGGACCGGCGCGGGCGGCAAGAAGGCCACGGTCACGGTCACCAAGGAGCCTGACGGCAAGTACTACGTCACGAAGATCGAGATCAGCTGACCGCCTGATCAATGACCGACGAACGAACGGCCGAGTTTCTCGACGGCCCGGTGCCCATCGCCTTCGCGCACCGCGGCTTCGCCCCGGACGGTGCCGAGAACTCGGTGGCGGCATTCGAGCGAGCGGTCGCCCTTGGCTACGCATATCTCGAGACGGATGTACGAGTGACGGCCGATGGCGTCGCCATCGCGTTTCACGACGCGACGCTGAATCGCGTGACAGATCGACGAGGACGGATCTCCGACCTGCCGTGGCGCGAGGTGCGCCGCGCCCGGATCGCGGGCCGTGAGGAGATCCCGCGGCTGGACGAGCTTCTGGCCGCCTGGCCACACACGCGGTTCAACCTCGATCTCAAGGCCGCCGCCAGCATCGGCCCGGCCGTGGACGTCATCCGCACCACGAACATGATCGATCGGGTCTGCGTCGCCGCCTTTGCCGAGCGCCGGATCGAGGCCGCACGGCACGCGCTCGGTCCGCGGCTGTGCACGTCACTCGGTCCGCGCGAGGCGCTTCGCCTGCGGGTGGCGCCCGGCCGGTTCGCCGCACGATGTGCTCAGGTGCCGCCGCGGGTCGGCCGCCTGCCGTTTGTCGACGAACGCTATCTCGCCAACGCCCGTGCGAGCGGGTTGCAGGTGCACGTGTGGACGATCAACGACCGAGGGGAGATGACGCGTCTGCTCGACCTCGGTGTCGACGCGATCATGACTGACGCTGCCGATGTGCTGCGTGACGTCCTCGTCGCACGTGGTCAGTGGGTGAGCGCGACTGAGTAGGGTGCCCACCGTGAGCGAACCCGGTGCGCTGGCTTCGGTTCCGTCAGCAGGTGACCGGCGCGCGACGCCGATGGCGGCCAACCTCAAGTTCTTCTACGGGCCGATGGATTGCGGCAAGTCGACGCTCGCACTGCAGATCGATCACAACCATGCACGGCAGGGCCGGCACGGCATGCTGCTCACGCGCTATGACCGGTCGATGCGCCCCATGATCACCACACGGGTCGGGCTGTCGCGTGAGGCAAGCGAGATTGAGGACGACACCGACATCCGCGATCTCGTCCGATCGACCTGGGCCGAAGGGCGCCCGCTCGATTACCTCATCGTCGACGAAGCCGGTTTCTTGACCGCCGAGCATGTCGACCAGCTCGCCGAGCTCGTCGACGACTGGGACGTCGACGTGTACTGCTTCGGTCTGGCGAGCGACTTCCGAACGCGGCTGCTACCCGGTGCGCAGCGGCTGTTCGAGCTGGCGGACGAGGTCGAGCCGGTGCATGTCGAGGTGCTGTGTTGGTGCGGTCGTCCGGGAACCCTCAACGCGCGCATCATCGACGGCCGGGTAGCGCGCGAAGGCGAGACCGTGGTCGTCGCCGACACCGCCCCGGAAGCCGAGGCCAGCGTGCACTACCAAGTGCTGTGCCGTCGGCATCATCGCCGCGGCGATCTTGGTCCGGGACCCGTGCGCGGCCAGCTCACGCTCGACGTCTGAGCCGACCTGCTTGGAAGAGTCCGAGGACGGTCAGCGCTGGCCCACCCACGGCGATCAGCCACGCGCCCGGTCCGCGCAGGCGCCCTTGCTTCATGGCCATCACGACCGCAGCCGAATCCACGGCGTCGGCGAACGCCCCACCCAACACCCATCCGGCCCCGTTGCCGTTCCGCGTCGCAGCAATCGTGCCGGCGCCCAGCGCGATGTCGCGTCCGGCAACCATGCGAGACAGCCACCCCACTCGGCGGGCTGTCGCCGCGTCAGTACCGAGCAGCCGCACCCCTAATTCAGGCAGCGCCGCGAAAGCAGTGCCGATCGCCACGCGCCCGATTCCGATTGCCAGCGCGGACGCGTGCGGATCCATCAGGCGCGATTCACTCGGTGTCACAACTGACTCCATCATTTCGGGGGCGCTGGCACCGGCCTGAGCGCGATGCGGACGCAGCGGGTTTTCGGTAGCACCATTCCGGGAATCATCTTTACGCGCCAGTCGTTGGTGTGTGTAAGTCGTTAATTCCGCCAACAATGACGTTAACGCCCACATTTGTTGGCGGGTCGCAGTCCGGTCAGGAGGCCACCATGGCAGATCGAGTGCTACGGGGCACGCGTCTGGGCGCAATCAGCTACGAAACCGAATACGGCACCGAGCCGGCGCCGCGCAACATCGCCGCGTATCGCTGCGCGCGCGGGCACGAGTTCAGCGTTCCGTTCGCGGAGGAAGCCGAAATCCCGACGACCTGGGAATGCCGTCTCGACGGCACGGCGTCCGTCCTCATCGACGGCCCGGAGCCTGAGGCCAAGAAGGTCAAGCCGGCCCGCACGCACTGGGACATGCTGATGGAGCGACGCACGATCGCGGACCTCGAAGAGGTGCTGGCCGAGCGTCTTGACGTCTTGCGCGCCCGCCGGGGCACCAAGTCCGCCTAAAGCCGACTGCTCAGCTCAACCCCGACGCTGTCCAAAAGCAGCCTTGAGCTGCTGCGCGCGATGGCGCCCGCCCCACTGCGTCACGCGCACCAGCGCTTCCCGCACGATGTCGTTGCTCATCTTCGATTCGCCGCGTTCGCGCTCGACGAACGTGATCGGCACTTCGACGACGCGGTAGCCGCCCCGCAGTGCGCGCCAGGCGAGGTCGACCTGGAAGCAGTACCCCTCCGACGCCACCGCCGCGTAGTCGATCCCCTCGAGTACCTCGCGGCGGTAGGCGCGGTATCCACCCGTCGCATCCTTGAGCGAGATACCGAGCGCCATGCGGGTGTACAGATTTCCGCCGCGGGACAGGATGAGCCGCGACGCAGGCCAATTCACCACTGCGCCGCCTGGCACCCAACGCGACCCGAGGACAAGATCAGCATGCGCTAACGCGGTCAGCAGCCGCGGCAGCTGCTCGGGCGCGTGCGACCCGTCGGCATCCATCTCGACGAGGACGTCGTACCCGGCGTCGAGACCCCAGTCGAAACCGGCGATGTAGGCACCTCCGAGGCCGGCCTTCTCCGCCCGGTGCAGCACGTGGATGTGGTCGTCATCCTGCGCCAGCGCGTCGGCGATCTTGCCGGTGCCGTCGGGGCTGCCGTCGTCGACGACGAGCACATCGGCATCGGGGGCCGAGATGCGCACGCGAGCCAGCGTGTTCTCGATGTTGTCGCGCTCGTTGTAGGTCGGCACGATCACCAGGACCCGCCTGCCACCGCTGATGTTGGCGTCTGTCACGCCTGCACCATCTCTTCCTGTCGTTGCTGTGCTTCGGACTGATCGCGGCGTCGCGGTCGGAACCTGGCGACGGCGGTCGCCAGTGCAGCCAACGCGATCGCGGTCAACACATACTCGGGAATCGCACCGAGACGAACGGCCAGCGTCAAGCCGCTACGCGGCGCGATCGCCGCGGTGAGAATCGCAGAACTGTACAGCGCGCCGGATTCGCTGACGATCGAGCCGTCCGGGCCGATGATCGCCGACTTGCCGGTCGTCGCGACCTGCAACACTTCGCGGCCCGTCTCGACGGCACGGAGCTGGCTCATCGCGAGCTGTTGATAGGTCTCGGCCGTGTGTCCGAACGTCGCGTTGTTCGTCTGCACGACGAGGAACTTCGCACCGGCATCGATCGATGAGCGCACCAGCGAGTCGTAGGCAACTTCGAAGCAGATGACGTCGCCGAAATTGACCTTCGCGCCCTTGATCAGGCCGTTTCCCTTGCCGGCGACCATGTCGTTGGTGATGAGCTTCGCGTCCGAACTCACGAATTGCGCAATCGAGCGCAGCGGCATGTATTCACCGAATGGCACGGGGTGCCGCTTGAGGTACGTCGCGACTGGGCCGGAATCAGGTGTCCACAGAATGCCGGCATTGAGACGATTCTTTCCGTTGTTAGTCGGCAGAATGGCGCCGACCAGAACGGGTGCATTCACCGCCTTCACCGCTTGCTCGATCTCCGCCTTCGCGGCGGCGTCTCCGTACGGATTGACGTCAGATGCGTTCTCGGGCCAGAAGACGATGTCAGGCTGCGTGGCCTCCCCAGCGCGGATCTCGGCCGCGAGCTGGAGGGTGAGGCGCACATGGTTGTCGAGTACCTGCCTGGCCCGGTCCTCGAACGCCAACCCGCGGTCTGGCAGCCCGCCTTGGATCAGCGCGACCTGCAGGGTTCGCTTCGCGTTCGCCGGCTCGAGCGGCAGCTTCAACAACGCGCCGGCGATCGGCACAGCCACCGCGAGCACGACGAGCACTGCGGACACCTTCACCGACCATCGCTGCACGGCCAGCGCAAGGCACGCGCCGCCTACCGCAACGGCAAAGGTGACCAGTGGCGCGCCACCGAGCGCTGCGAACCAGCGCAGCGGTGACGCGGCCTGACTGAACGCCAATCTGCCCCAGGGAAAGCCCCCGAACGGGATCCGGTCGCGCAGGAATTCCTGCAACACCCACGCCGCGCCGACCCAGACCGGAGCCGCTGGCAGTCTCTGCACCCAGGTGAGGACGGCGCCGAGGACGGCAAAGAACGCCGCAAACGCGATGCAGAGGATGAGCCACGGGACCGGCCCGACGTACACGCCGGTCCAGTGCAGCAGGGGTAGCAAGAACGCCAAGCCGTAGAGGTATCCGAGCCAGGCGGCCCTGCGGGTGCGGCGATCGGCCACCGCGATCGACAGCGCGGCGACGCTGACGAAAGCCGCAGGCCAGATGCCGAAGCGCGGGAAGGCGAGGACGCCGATCAAACCGCCCGCCACCGCGATCAGCGCCGCCCAACGGGCAGCAAAGCGCGGCAGCACGGGCATGTGTTCAAGTATCGGTGAGGGCGCCGTCATTCGCTCGCCGCTGCGGGTTCAGGCTCAGGTGCGCTCGAAGATCGGCGTACCGCGCAGGTACGTGGCCAGGCATTCCGGCAGCGGCAGGCCGGGCGCTACGTCAGGCAGACCCGGAACCGCCGCTCGAGGGTCCGTGCTCCACCGCGACACCCGCTCATCCGGTGCATCTACCGCGAGTTCGCCCGCCTCCCAGACGGCGAAGGTCGCCGGCGCGCCGGGCGCGAGTACGCCCTCGCCGTCGCGCCCCGCAGCGCGCCACCCGCCACGGGTGTGGGCGGCGAATGCGGCGCGCGGGCTCACTGCTGCTCCGGGGTCGTGCGGGTACGCAGCAGCGCGGATCGCCGCCCACGGCCCGAGTGGCGTAACGGGGGCATCCGAGCCGAAAGCGAGCGGCACACCAGCTGCGGCCAGCTCGGCGAATCGGTTGAGATCGAGCGCCCGAAGCTCACCGAGCCGTTGGGCATACATCCCGACCGGGCCGCCCCAGAGCGCGTCGAACAATGGCTGCATCGACGCGATCAATCCGGACGCAGCCAGGCGGGCCGGTGAGCGGACGAATTCCGCGTGCTCGATGCGATGCCCGGCACCGCCTGCGCGGCCAAGCCGCTCACCGACGATGTCGAGTGCGTCGAGCAGCTGGTCAATGGCCGCATCGCCGATCGCGTGAAACCCGGCCTGCAATCCGGCGGCGTTGCAGGCGAGGACGTGCTCGGCGATCTGTGCCGTCTCAAAACGAAGCATGCCCGTCGAGTCGGGCACGTCGGCGTAGGGCTTGGAGAGCGCAGCGGTGTGCGAGCCGAGCGACCCGTCGCAGAACAGGTCGCCCGCGGCGCCGAGCGCGCCGAGCTCGCGCGCCTTGTCGACTGCGCCGAGCTCGCCCCAGTAGCCGATGACCTCGGGGACAGCCTCGTCCTCTGCAAGGCGGAGCAGCGCTGTCAGGTCGGCTTCGCTCGAGATCGCCGGCCCCGCCATCTCATGCACACTGGCGATACCCAGGGCCGCAGCAGCCTGTAGTGCCGCGAGCTGCGCGTCGCGGATCTGACTCGACGTGAGCGCGGCTTGCGCCGACGTCCGCACCGCATCGTGTGCCATGCGGGACATCCAGCCGTCGGCACGATAACCGGGCAATGCGGCGAGCCCGGGTGTCGTCGCTGCCAGCGATGACGACACCACCGCAGAGTGCACGTCGACGCGGGCGAGGTAGACCGAGCCGCCGTAGGCGGCGCGATCGAGTTCGGCCGATGTCGGCGGCCTGTGCTCCGGCCAATCGGTTTCGTCCCACTCGCCGCCGAGCAGGGGGCGGCCGCGGTTCGCCCGAGCGGCCCGTTCGATGAGGTCGAGTGCCTCAGCCAGCGAGCGCGCCGAGCCGAGCGATAGCCCGACGATTCCTAACCCGGTCGAGGTCGTGTGGACATGTGCATCGACGAAGGCTGGCGTGACGAACGCCGCGTTGAGGTCAACCACCGTCGATCCGACGTGCTGGCCGATGCCATCCTCGGTGCCGATCCAGGTAATGGTGCCGTCCTCGACGAGCAGCGCGCTGGCGTCGAAGACACCTGCGCTGGAGGGGCTGTAGATGCGTCCATTGCGGAACAGGGTGGGCACGTGCGCAGTCTGCCAGCGCTGGCGCGACGCCGTCTGCACCCGGGCGGTAGCGTTATCAGTCCCACGGACAGGAGCCTGATGGTCGCGAGCATCGAAGACGTGGCACGCCGCGCCGGGGTCTCCATCGCCACGGTGTCCAGGGCGCTGCGCGGCCTTCCCGACGTCGCTGCCGCAACACGTGACCGGGTGCTCACCGCCGCCACCGACCTCAACTACGTCGCGTCGCCCTTCGCGGCTCGCCTGGCCAGCGGACGCACGACGACGATCGGGCTCGTCGTGCCGTTCGTCAATCGCTGGTTCTTCGCCGAGGTCATCTCGACCGTGGAGATGGAGCTGCGACGCGCCGGCTTCGATCTGCTGCTCTACAACCTCGGCGATGCCGCAGGGCGCGAGCGGTTCTTCGACGTCATGCCGGTGCGCAAGCGCGTCGACGGTCTGCTGATTGCGAGCCTCGTCCTCGAGGACGAGGAGTTCGACCAGCTGACCGCACTCGACAAGCCGGTCGGATTGCTCGGCCTGCCGCGCCCCGGTTTCCTGTCGTCGCGCATCGACGACGACGAGGCCGCGCGCATCGCCGTGCGGCATCTGATCTCCCTTGGCCACCAGCGCATCGGCCTCATCGGCGGCGACACCGAAGACCCGATGCGCTATACCCCTCCACTCCACCGACGTGACGGCTATCGCGCGGCGATGCAGGAAGCCGGACTGGAGCTCGATCCGGCGCTCGAGGTGCTCGGTTACTTCACCGTCGACGGAGGCGGGCTGGCGGCGCAGCAGCTGCTGTCGCAGAGCAAACCGCCCACGGCGATCTTCGCCGAGAGCGACGAGATGGCCTACGGCGCACTGCGCTCGATCAAGCGGATGGGGCTGTCAGTGCCGCAGGATGTGGCCGTGATCGGTTTCGACGACCAGCCCATGGCGGAGATCCTTGACCTCACGACCATCCGGCAGCCGGTGCCGGAGCAGGCGCTCGACATCACCACACGCCTGCTCGCCGTCATCACAGGCGCCGCCGAGCAGGATGCGCACGACGCGGTGCTGACAACCGAACTGATCGTCCGGGGAAGCACCGACGTCACACGCTCCGTGAGCTGAGCCCATCGGGTGATAGACGCCGTGTTGATCGCCATAGGCTGATTTCCGTGCTGATGCTCATCGACGCCGCGAACCTGTACTTCCGCGCGTTCTACGCGGTGCCTGACTCGATCCGGAGCCCGAGCGGAATGCCGATCAACGCGGTGCGCGGCTTTCTGGATATGTCGGCGATGCTGATCGAGCGGCAGCGACCGACGCGGTGGATCGCCTGCCTCGACCTGTCGTGGCGCCCGCAGTTCCGCGTCGACCTGGTGCCGTCCTACAAGGCCCACCGCGCTCGGGCGGACGGCTCCGAGCAGATCCCCGACACACTGCTCCCCCAGATCCCCCAGCTCCTCCACGTCCTCGGTGCATTCGGCCTTGCCACCGCCGGCGCCGAGGGGTTCGAAGCCGACGATGTGATGGCGACGATCGCCGCGCGCGACACCGAGCCGGTCGAGGTCGTCACGGGCGATCGCGACATGCTGGCACTGGCCACTGACCGGGTGACCGTCCTCTACGCGGGCCGCGGCATCGGCAAGCTCGAGGCGATGGGTCCCGCCGAGGTCCGCGCCAAGTACGGCGTCTCCGCCGAGCACTACGCCGATTTCGCCGTGCTCCGCGGCGACCCGAGCGACGGGCTGCCAGGCGTCACCGGCATCGGCGAGAAGACCGCGGCAGCGCTCGTCAGCCGCTTCGGAGCGATCGAGTCGATCGTGCGCGCCGCGGCGAACAGCGATGACGGATTCCCCGCAGGCGCCGCGGCCAAGGTCCGCGCCGCCGCCGCCTACCTGGCCGTCGCGCCGGGTGCGGTGCGCGGGCGGACGGACGTGCCAATCCCCGCGCTCGACGATGCGCTTCCGGCGCAGCCGCGAGATGCCGATCGGTTGGCGACGCTGACAACCGACCTCGGAATCGAGGCATCGGTCGACCGGATGCGCAGCGCGATTGCCAAGGCGCTGAGCTAGCTACTTGACCTCGTAGCTGCCGTTGCTCTTGTTCTTGATCGTCACCGTGAACGTCTTGCCGCCGGCGGCAGTGCACGTGAACGAGTCGCCGTTCTTCTTCATCTCGAAGTCGCTGCCGTGGTTGCACGTGACACCGGCGGCGCCGAGGTTGCTCTGGATGTAGCTCTCGACAGCCGTATGGCTCAACTTCTTGTTGCCTCCGGGGAGCCACGATGGTTTCGCGATCAGCCAGTAGGCAGCGCCGGCGGCGACGATGATCACGAGGACGAGGAGCACCCACAGTGCACCCTTGCCCTTCTTGGGCTGCGTCTGCGGCTGGTAGACACCCGGCGTGTACGCCTGCTGCTGGCCATAACCGGCGTCCTGCCCGTAGCCCTGCTGCTGGCCATACGCCTGCTGCTGCCCGTACGCCTGCTGCTGGCCGTATGCAGGCTGACCGTAGGACGACTGCCCGTAGCCCGCGTCCTGCTGCGGGTAGCCCTGCTGCTGGCCGTACGCGGCCTGGCCGTAGCCCTGCTGCGGAGCTTGACCCGGCTGCTGGCCGTAAGGCTGCTGCTGGCCGTAGTCACCTGGCGAAACCTGCGGCTGGCCGTAGTCAGCCGGTGGCGGCGCATAGAGCGGCGCGGTCTGAGCGGGTGGCTCCCACGCGGGTGTCGGCTGCGCAGCTGGAGGCTCGTAGCTCGGTGCCGGGGGTGGCGGACTCTGCCATGCCGGCGGTTGCTGAGCAGGCGGCTGCTGGCCGTATGCCGGTGCCTGGGGTTGGCCGTAGCCCGGCGGCGAGGAGGGCGGCTGTTGCGGTTCTTGCTGATTCCACGGGCTAGCCGCGTAGCTCGGCTGCTGGCCAGGCATCGACGGGAAGATCGTGGTCGCGGAGACGTCCCCCGACTCGGCAGGAGGCGTGTCATCCGCTTCGTCACCGGGCTGTTCGGGCTGATCGGGCTGCGGCGATTGTGGCTGCCACGCCTGCTGGCCCTCGGGGTTGTAAGGCTGCCACGGCTGGCCGGGGTTGCCTTGATCAGTCATCGTGCCCTCGCTTATCCGTTCCGGCGGTGCTCAACCACCGGCCAGAGTTCTTTCACGCTACTGCGTACGAAATGGATCGAGGTGCAGGCTAGCCGATCATTTCCGGTAGATCTGTCTGAAGTTGAACCTCACGCCTGCATGCTCTGCGCCACGACGCCTCGACGAATGGCGCTTGCCGCCGCCCGAGCCGAGGCGGCGACAGGTGTCACCGTGCCGGCGGGGCTCGGAGCAGATGCAATCTGATCGAGCAGGTCGAGCACCTGCTTGCACCACCGGATGAAGTCGCCGGCAGAGATCTCGACGCCGTGCTGCGCCGAGAGGGTGATGACGCGATCGAGGCGATCCTGTCGCGCCCAACGGTGAATGGCCCACACGAAGCCGAGCTGCGGCTCGCGGGTCGGCGGCAATCCAGTCGCTGCCTCATCCCCCGCCAGGTCGGCCCAGATCTGCAGCGTCGTCGCGATGGCGTCACGGATGGCATCGGTCGGAAGGCGATCGATGACGGGCTCGTCGCGCCGCGGCTCATAGATCAGCGTCGAGACGACGGCGGCCAGCTCAGCGGCATCGAGCGCGTCCCATGCACCGTCGCGCAAGCACTCGGCCACGAGCAGGTCCGACTCGGACCAGATGCGCGCCAGCTGCCGACCAGCGGGTGTCGCCTCGTCCTCCACGAGATAGCCCCGCCCGCTGAGCAGTGTGCCGATGCGGTCGAAGATGCGGCCAAGCGATCCGGTGCGGCCTTCGATACGGGCGCGGAGTGCTTCGTTCTCCTTCGCGAGCCGGGTGTGGCGCTCGCCCCACCGAGCGTGCTGCTCGCGATCGGTGCACTGATGGCACGGATGTACGCGTAGCGCTGTGCGCAGCGTGAGGATCTCGCGATCATCGCTCGCCTCGGACGCTGCTCGGTCTTGTCGCGCTACGGGAGGCAGGTCGAGCGAGCGCAGCCGCGCTGCCATGTCGCGACGTTCTGCGACCGAGCGGTGATCGACGTGCTTTGCCAGTCGTAGCGTCGACACGACCTCGACGGGCGTCGGGAAGTCGAGTTGCGACAACCGGCCGGCCCAGCGTGCGTCGGTGATGACGAGCGGGCGGGGGTCATCATCGTTGCGGACGCCGGCATCGAGCACGACCGCCACTCCTGCCCGACGGCCGCGCGGCACCCGAATCACGTCGCCACGGCGTAGCCCTTCCAGCGACGAGGTGATCGCGGCGCGGCGCGAGCGGGATGTCGACCGGGCTAGCGCCGCCTCGCGCTCGGTGAGTTCACGCCGCATGCTCGCGTACTCGGCAAAGTCACCGAGATGGCAGCGCATCTGCGTCGCGTACTCGTGCAGAGTCTGCTCGTTTCGCCGGATCTGCTTCGCCAGGCCCGCGACTGCTCTGTCGGCCTGGAACTGCGCGAACGAAGCCTCGAGCAGGTTGCGCGCCGCCGGTCGTCCCATCTGGTCGACGAGGTTGACAGCCATGTTGTACGACGGCCGAAACGATGAGCGCAGCGGATACGTCCGTGTCGAGGCCAGGCCGGCAACGCGCTGGGGCTCGACCTCCGGTGCCCACAGCACGACGGCATGCCCCTCGACATCGATGCCACGCCGGCCGGCTCGACCCGTCAGCTGGGTGTATTCGCCGGGCGTGACGTCCGCGTGCGCCTCGCCGTTGAACTTGGTCAGCCGTTCGAGGACGACGGTGCGTGCGGGCATGTTGATGCCCAACGCAAGGGTCTCGGTGGCGAACACCGCTCGCACCAGTCCACGCACGAACAGCTCTTCGACCGTCTCCTTGAACGCAGGGATCAGCCCGGCGTGATGGGCTGCGACACCTCGCCGCAACGCATCGCGCCAGTCCCAGTAGCCGAGGACGTCGAGATCTTCGGCTGGTATGCCGTTGGTGCGCTCATCGATGACGGCGTCGATCTCCTCGCGCTCGTCCTCGCCTGTCAGCCACAGGCCGGCCCATACGCATTGCTTGACGGCGGCCTCGCACCCCGCCCGGCTGAAGATGAACGTGATGGCGGGCAGCAAGCCTTCGCTGTCGAGGCGCGTGATCACATCGGGACGCGGCGTCGGACGCCACCCGCGTGGACCGCGCCCACGACCGCCGGCCACCGGCTCGAACTGCCGGCGGCGATCACCGACGTAGCGCAACAATTGTGGATCGACGTCCTTGCCGTCAGCGCTGAATAGATCGAACATGCGCGTGCCGACGAGGACGTGTTGCCACAGCGGCACCGGCCGTTGCTCATGCACGATCACACGCGTCTCGCCACGCACCGAGACGAGCCATTCGCCGAACTCCTCGGCGTTCGACACGGTCGCGGACAACGCAATCAGGCGGACTGACGCAGGGAGGTGAATGATCACCTCTTCCCACACCGCCCCGCGGAAGCGATCGCCGAGGTAGTGCACTTCGTCCATCACGACGTAGCCGAGGTCGGCGAGCGTCGCGCTCGACACGTACAGCATGTTGCGCAGCACCTCGGTCGTCATGACGACGATGGGTGCCTCGGAGTTGATCGCGTTGTCGCCGGTCAGAAGCCCTACTCGATCGGCGCCGTAGCGCTCGACGAGGTCGTTGTACTTCTGGTTCGACAGCGCCTTGATGGGTGTTGTGTAGAAGCACTTCTGCCCTAGCGCGAGTGCCAGATGCACGGCGAACTCCCCGGGCACCGTCTTACCGGCGCCGGTGGGCGCGCACACCAGCACGGAATACCCGTCCTCAAGCGCGTCGCACGCTTCGAGTTGGAACGGATCGAGCGCGAACGGATATCCGGCGCGGAATTCATCGACGCGCCGGGGCATGACACCAGCCTAGGTTGAGTCCGACCAGGTGTTGTCGAGCGGCTCCGGAATGGCCTCGACCTGCGAGGGCACGTCATCGTCGACCTTGTCGACTTCACGCTGCGCGGCCTCACGCCGCGCCTTGCGTCGGTCATGGATCGTCGCGATCACCACGGCAGCCTCGAAGAGCAGAACCATGGGCAGGGCCATCGCACACATCGTGAACGGATCTGTCGACGGCGTCGCGACGGCGGCGAACACGAAGATCAGGAAGATCGCGATGCGTTGGGACTTTCGCAGCATCTTCGCCGACAGCACGCCGGCGAAGTTGACCATGACCACCAGTAGCGGCAGTTCGAAGGCCGCGCCGAAGATGACGAGCATCAGGGTGACGAACCCGATGTACTGGCTGACCGTGAGCTGTGCCTGCGTACCCGATCCCGCCGCCTCGAGAAGGAATCGCAATCCCTTGGAGAGGACCACGTAGGCCAACGCCATGCCGCAGAGGAAGAGGACGGTCGAGGCGATGACGAAGACGATCGTGTACTTGCGTTCCTTGCGCCGCAGACCGGGGGTGATGAATGCCCACACCTGGTAGAGCCATAGCGGAGCGGTGAAGACCGCGCCCGAGATGATCGAGACTTGCAGGCGCGTCGTGAAACCTTCGAGCGCACCGTGATAGATCAAGACGCAGCCGGTTGCTCGCGTCGGCACGTAGCGGTACTTCTCCGGCACCGAGCAATACGGATGCCGCAGGAAATCGAGTGTGTGCGGGTAGAGCACCCAGCCCAGGAAGCCACCGGCGACGACAAACAACACGATCAGGATCAGTCGTCGGCGCAACTCGCGCAGGTGATCCATGACGGGCATGCGACCGTCGGGATTGGCTGCGCGGCGCCGGACGCGGCGACCCAGCGCGCGTGGCAGCGCAACCATCGCGGCTCAGCCGGAGGTCGTACGGGACAGACGCTCCGCAAGCGCCGCCGCATCGACCTGCAGCTGCTGTGCACGCGCTCCCAACTCCGTGAACGCGTCGAAATCAGCCTTGAGCCGGCGTGCTTTCCAGCTGAGTTCGTACGCGCAGAATCCCAGAATCACGACCGCGAAGACGGACACGCCCATCCACGCACCGATCGGGAGCCAATGCACGCGTCGACTCTACTTGTAGGCCGCGAGCGCCTGCTCCGCCTCATCACGGATGGATTCGGCAAGCCAACCGGGTGCGAGCACCTCGACCTGCCCCGCCGAGCCGAGGACGAGCGACCGCACCCATCCCGGATCGGACACGCGCAGCTCGACGGTCAGCACGCCGTCGTGCTCAGTGACGTCCTCAGTGGCGTAGTAGTCGGCAACCCAGGCGTAAGCCGGAAGAAGACGCAGCTGTACGAGCAGGTGGTCGGGTGCCGGGGCGAAGACCCCTTCGGAGATATCGCGCAATTCAATGTCCGCCGGGGGGCTCGACGGCTCGTCAAGGAGCTGCACGTCGTCGATGCGGTCGGCACGGAAGATGCGCATGCCCTCGGCTTGGCGGCACCACGCCTCGACATATCCACGACCATCGGCTTCGAAGACGCGCACGGGATCGATCGTGCGCTCGGTCGTCTCGTCGCGTGAAGCCGAGTAGTACCGCAGGCGCAGCGCCTTGGCCTCGTTCACCGAGCGTTGCAGAACGGGGAGAAACCGTTCGGTATCGCTGAGGGAGATCTCGACCGTCGCGTCGTCGACTCCCCCACCAGCGGCGGCCTCGACCTTCGCGAGGGCGCGCTGGACGGCGTTCGTATCCGCGACGCCCGGGGTCTCGGCGAGCGTGCGCAGCGCGACGACGAGCGCGAGCGCCTCCTCGCCGGTCAGCCGCAACGGCCGCGACATCCCGGCATCGAAGATGACCGAGA
>Ga0068855_100005489_pt1 | contig 15469 bp, 13 predicted proteins | sample KBSCornC52_FD_66592 | JGI IMG/M metagenome (GOLD analysis project Ga0068855, IMG submission 66592) | Corn rhizosphere microbial communities from Kellogg Biological Station, Michigan, USA - KBS Corn C5-2 | ecosystem: Host-associated > Plants > Roots > Rhizosphere > Soil ...
GGGCTCCAAGGTATTCTCTCGATGCCAAACGGGATGGCGGTGGGTTTCAAGGGCAACGAGATTTGGTTTGCCGAGCCATATCGACCGCACGCGTGGCCACCGAGCTATGTGTTGACGACAGAGTTTCCGATCATTGGTATCGGGGTTACCGGGTATTCGGTCGTCGCATGCACGAGCGCAACGCCGTACATCGCGTCCGGCGTCAACCCCGGCAGTATGTCGATGACGAAGACCCTCCACCCCGAGCCATGCACGTCGCGTGGCTCGATCTTGTCCACCGATGTCGGTGTGTTTTACACCAGCCCGAATGGCTTAGTCTCGGTTACCGATGCCGGTATTGTCTCTAACACCACGGAGCGGTGGATCACGCGTGAGAAGTGGCGCGATTTGACGCCGGCGCATTCGGTGCGGGCGATCGTACTTTCATCCTCGTATTTCGCCTTCGGCACTGTAGACGGTGCAGACCACAGCGTGGCGCAGAACGGGTTCACTATTGAGCTAGCCAACGATACCGACAGTTTTACGATTTGGCCCCAGCCGGGCGGCCATCGTATCGGGTTCAGTCGTCTATCGGCGCCGGGTGCACTGGACATCTACAACGTCCAGGTTGATCCGTGGACCGGTATCGGTCTTCTGATCCAGAACGGTGCGGTATACTACTACGATTTCTCGGACGACGCACCGACTATGCAGCCATATGTGTGGCGGTCGAAGGTGTATCAGCAGACATTCAAAAAAGATTTCGCGGCTGTGAAAGCGTACTTTTTAGTGCCTCCTGGTACGCCCCAGCTTAGTGCGGCACGAAACGTAGCCCCTACGGGAGACGCTTCGTGGGGATCACTGGCCAGCAACCAATATGCGATCTTGCGGGTGTTTGCCGATGGTGTGCCGGTGACGGTCCGGGAAATCAGAAAGAGCGGTGAACTGCTTCGCATCCTCTCGGGCTTCAAGGCCGAGGAGTGGCAGTTCGAGATCGAGGGGAGAGTCTTGATCAGTAACGTGCAGATCGCCACCAGCGTCAAAGAATTGGGTACAGAGTAAAGGGGGAGAGTAATGGGACAAGCACCGGTATGTCACGTCCCGACGGACCAGGTGGTGTTCGACCAACCGCACCCTGTCAAACTACCGTCGATTCCGCAGGCGATTGACCTACCTAGCGCCCTTGCGGCGATCAACACGCTGCGTCTTCTCGTGCAGATGCTTGCCGGTCAGCAGCAAATCGGAGGACCCGCAGGTAGCAGCGGGCTGGTCGGCCGGGGCGGGGGTGGGTTTGGCACGGCTGGCGCACCCGGCAAGACAGGTAACAATGGCAATACGGGAAAAGACGGTAAGGTCGCACGATATCAGGAAGACCGATCACAACGAGTAACCAAAAAAATACGGGTCTTCCAGGACAATGACAAAACCAGCAGCAACTACGTCGATATCAACCAGATCAACAGAGTGGTGTGGGTCGACAAGGTAACTGGTCAGTCAATTGTGTGGTCACGCTGATGGCATTCGACCCTCCGTACAGCACCGGCATATTCGAGACGATCACCAATGTCCACTTTGGTCTCAAGGTGTACGTTATCATCGTGGCTGGACATAACGCGTTTGCGGTGCCGACGTCGGATACGGCGAGAGTAGTCGCCCAAACGCTGTCTTCCGGCGGCGATAACGACGTGCAGCCGTCTACGGGTGTGCCGTTCTCGATGACTCTCCTGGAATGCGACGCCAACGTGGGTGACAACATGTGCGAACTGCGCAGCACGTATTTTAACGGGGGGACCGGCGCCCCGGATTCTGGTTCAGTGGACTACGTGTTTGGGTTCGTCTGTCCACATGTGGATGAAGTCCTTCAAAACTGGACCACTTACGCCTCTAAATTTCTTCTGGCTCAAGGCCAAGTACCACCGTTTCCGCACCTGTGGACACTGGGCGTTATGTTTTTTGGTAGCCCAGCGGTGTTGAGATGGAAAATCAGAAACGTAAAAGGAGCCGCGGATATCCGCGTGCAGTTGTATCCAATGACCGGAGCCACATCCTGGGCTGAAGGCAATCTTGCTGGCGATGCACAAACCCTCGGGTGGTTCTGCTACTCATACCGGCTGAATAAGTCAGGTGGGGGCGCGACCTTTACTATGCCGCCTGGATGGCGGATCGCCCCAATTCTTGTTTTTGTAGGGCAGCCCCCGTCCCTAGGTATTCCGTTTGGGACGGACCCTCCCCCTGCGGGTGACATGCCGTTCTGAGTAACGTTTCATTTATTCCCGGGCCACGATAGTCCGCCATATTTATGTTTTGGGGATTCTTCCAGTGGCCAGTTCCTCGTCCAATAGCTCGCAAGGTAGTTCACAGTCTACCTCCAACTCAACGATTCCGGACTATGCGCAATCGCCGCTCCTGATGGCGATTGCGCAGTATGCTGGGCAGGCGGGCAGCCAGGTTTACGATTGGGCGCAGCAGCAGTTCGCCAAGAACACTGCGCTTACCGACAACACCATCAACCAGTATCTGTCGACCGGCGCGACGGCGCTGGCGCAAGCCCAGAATGACTACAACCGGTATACCACGAAATTCCAGCCTGAAGAGGACCAACTTCTTCAGGATGCGAACTCCTACGCCAGCAACAATCGCGTCAAGATGGAAATGGGCGCCGCGGAAGCGGGACAAGCCCAGGCCGGCGACGCGTCGCTCCACAACTCGGAAGAGGCTCTTAAATCCTATGGGATCGACCCGTCGTCCGGACGATATGCCGCGTTAGATAAAGCCGCCGCGGTGCAGAACGCGGCCAACGAGGCCAGCGCCGGCCAACAGGCTCGCCAGAACACTGAAGCGACCGGCCGCCAGTTGCGCAGCGAAGCGATACAAACCGGTGCGCGCTATCCGGGGCAAATCGCTAATAGCCTAAATACGGCCATGCAGGGTTATGCGGGGGCAACGAACGCGGGGCTCGCCAACTCCGCGGCGGGCGTTGCGTTGCAGGGCGCTGCCGACCCGTATCTGAACACGGCGTCGAGCTTGAAGTATCCACCGCTCGGGACCACGAGCCAGAGTACCAGCCAGAACAGTAGCGCAGGCACCAGCAATTCGTCTGATCCGGCGCAGCAACAAAAAGACTCCTCCCAGCCGCAGCAGAGTGGTGGTAGCGGCGGCAGCGGTGGTGGTAGTGGCGGTGGCAGCGGTGGTGGTAGTGGCGGTGGTGCGTCAAGCCCGCAGTTCTCCGATGCGCCGTTTCAGGAAACCGATCCGGGAAGCAGCCCATGGGGTGACGGATCGACCAGCCTCGGGGATTATAGCGGTAACCAGAGTTCCACCGACCAGCCGTATGATAGTTCGTTCTACGATCCGTACAGCGCCACAGGATCGCTGGGTGACAATACTGGAAGCGATTCGTCGTCCACCAATGCGGCATACGATAGCTCGTTCTACGACCCATACAGCGCTGGTGGCGATAGTTCCGGTGGCGGCGACTTCTCAGGTGGCGGCTATGCACGCGGTGGTGTCGTGCGTCCTCTCAACTTACGCGGTGGCGGCAACATCCCCGCGGCAGCATCGCCTTCGCACGGTCAGCGCGTCGACGACATCAGCGCACACGTCGACGCCGGCGAGTTCGTCGTACCACGCGACGTAGTCGCCCATAAAGGCAGCGAGTTCTTCCAACGGCTGATCGCACAATCTCGCAAGGCGCGAATTATGCACCAGGCCCAGGGCATGAGGTAACCGATGTCCATGGTTGACGATAACACCGATGATACCTCGCTGGCGCCTGATAACGGGAGTGACAACCAAATCGCGTCCAATGCGGGGGTGGATGATCAGCAGACCGATGCCGTTAACAGCGCGCTGAAGGTGGTGAACGATGCCATGATGTACGGTCGCCAAAAGTACGGCTTGCCGGGTGCGACGGACAGCAGCCAGAGCGATAACGGCGGGTTCGAAGGCACGCCCGCAGATACTCCGATCGATGACGAGATGCCAGGCTCCTGGCAAAGTGGCGGACACGACTATTCCGGGATGCGACGATCAAATGATATCGAGGATCGCCGCGAGAACGATCCAACTCCGAAGGGTGGCGGGATCGTCGACATGATCACGCGCTCCGCTGGCCGCATCGGCTCTAATCTAGGGGATAAGTTCCGCCAGTTAACAGACCCCGAGCCTGACCCCGGCGCCACTCCGTTGGGTCGAGACGCCGGCGTCGAAGACATGGAGAAGCAGTAATGCCGATGTACGAAGATGACGGTGCGCCCGATCCCGGCGCGCAAGAAAATAACGACGCAAGCGGCGACGAGAGCGCTGGCTTGAACACCTCTGCGCCCGGCGATCAGCAGCCTACGCCAGGATACATGAACCCGCCAGCGGGCAACCCGATCCAGGGCGGCGCCCAAGCGGCCGAGCAGTTTTTAGGTAGTACGTTCGGACAGCAGGGACCGATCCCGAACGAGGGTTCACAAGAACCGCCGGATATCGGTGGTGCGATCATGGCATATCTGCGCGGTGATGGCGCAGCACCGCCGGACCAGGTCGCTCGCTTGCGTGCAGGCTCACCCCGCACGGGTAACCAGGATGCAGATAACGTGCTGGCGGTGGCTAAGGCTAAAGAGACCAGTGGTGACGACGCAGCATTCGGTGTGATCCAGCACGACCGACAAAAATACGACGCGTATATGGCCCACGCCCAAGCTGCCGCCACGGGTACACCGCAGCGACCGGCCGATCTGCGCACTGCGGCGGCAAGCGCAACCCGAGCGTATTCTTTCATGCCAGATGGTGTGACGGCGCGTTTCGATGCCGGGTCGAACGGAATTATCGCCACGGTAACCCCGTGGGGCAAGTCGTCATCTAGCTTCCAGTTGTCCCCGCAGCAGTTTGCGGAGTTCACGAATATTACCAAATCCGGGCAATTCGATAACGTCTACGAGAAGGGCGGGGCGGCGGCGGTCCTCGCGGACATTACCAAACAGGCGTCGAGCGCTGATCCCGAACCGGGGAGTAACCCGCGAGGATCATCCCAACTGACCAATCCGCGCTCGCAGCGGGGCGGCCAGACGATCGGCGATTATGCAAGAAACTTCGGTGGGTCCGAACGAGAAAAGGACAACGACGAAAACTTGACCGCATACCGCAACAAGAACGAAACCAACCGGGGCGTCAATATGGGTTACGACGTCACCGCGTTGCATAGTCCTGACTACGCAAAGCGGTTCCCGCAGGCATATGCGAAGGGGACGTCTGGTCGTGACCGGATCAACCCTGCCGCGCTTCCACCCAGCGATAGCGACAGCCTCGCCGTTCGCGCCGAACGGGCTTACCCTGGGGTGGGACAAGCGGAGCAGCGCGCCAGATATTCCGAGCAGCTAAGCGCGGCAGAGGAAAAGAATGAAACCGCGCGTCTCAAGGCGCAGGCTCCGACCCAGGTTGCCGCCAAGCGCAACGAGGGTAATCTCGCTGTTCAAAAGTTGAAGGGCGAGCAGAGCGGCGCGCGCAGCGACGCCCGGATCGCATATCTGCGTGATGAAATGCTCCGCAAGTCGCAGGCGATGCAACAGAACCACCAGGATGGGGTGATGCGCGAGCAAGGTCGTATGTTCGGACGCGAGTTAGCCGCCAAGCCCGGCGCCAGCGAAGCCGAACTTGCGAAACTTGGCGAAAAGTATGGCATCAAACTGCCGATGGGGAATACGCCGACGCCGGGCGCCGCACCCCAACAGTCGCGAGCGAGTACCACCGTGCCGCCACAAGCGGCTGCGGCGCTAAAGAAAAACCCGCAACTTGCACCGCAATTTGACGCTAAGTACGGCGCCGGGGCATCAACGACCGTCCTAGGTCAGTAGTGACGCGCTAACGCACAAGCTCGGCGATACACTTTGTATCGCTGGCGTCGACGAAGGGGGCCATTAACGCTTTGACCGCTTCGCCGTGCCCCTTTGCCTGTAACTCGCCGGCAAGACGAATGTCATCGAGTGAAACGTGGTCGGCAACATTGTTTACGAAGCATAAGCAATAGCGCCCGCGCATCATGGCGGACATCGCTTGCTTACCCACTAATTCGCGCTCTAATTTCTGGTAGCAAGTTTGAAACGCGAGGTCTGAAAAAGTAAAGCGATCTGCCCCCGACAATTGTGCGTTCACCGGGACGGTCAGCATGAGGAATAGAACGGCGACCCTATAGCTCAAATTCCCCTCCTCCGGGATCGGAGTAATTTTATTTTAGCTTAGCGGTTTCTACGGTCCTGGTAAATGCCCGGACCAACAATGGATAACTTCTTCGATCAATTCGATGAAGCAACCACCGAGCGGCCACCACCCGAGACCGGGGGTGGCGGCGATATAAACTTCTTTGACCAGTTCGACGCACAACCCCAAGCCGAATCACCCATAAAGACTGGCCTGCGCGCTGCCGCAAGCAGCATAATCCCCGGCCTCGCCGGCCTGGCTGGCGCCGGTACTGGTGCCGAAGTTGGCGCCACTATTGGTGCTCCATTCGGTCCTATCGGGGCGGCGGCCGGTGGTGTCGGCGGTGCAGTCATCGGCGCGGTCAGTGCTGCTTATGGCGCAAGTAAAATCCAGGATGTCGGCAAAGAGGCTCTTGGTCTCGACGACAGCGCACAGCAAGCGATCAATGCGGAAGAGAACCCCAAGTCAGCCTTTGGCGGCGAACTCGCTGGCAGCATGGTTGGGTTCAACCCAGCAAAAGCCGCGTCTATTGCCGCCCGCGGGATCGGCGGCGGCATCATGGGCGGCATCGAGGCGGGCCGCCAAGCCGCCGGAAAGGAAGAATGGGACCCAGCTAAAATCGCAATGAGCGCCGCGGCGGGCGTCGCAGCCCCTAACCTGAATCGCCTTGGCACTGCCGTCGAAGGTGCAGGGCGTGGTGCAGCGAGGAAGTTCGTTCCTGGCCGGCCGAACGTGGAGCCGCGTCCAGAGGACGCGCAGGCGCAATCCGATGCAGGTCAAAGCCAGACGCAGAGCGTGGCGCGCGGCGGGGTGACGGAGCAGTCGCCGGTGCGCTCGACCGAGACCACGGGTAACCCGCAGTCGGCGCCGACGCGCTCCAATCGCGTTTATGGAAAAATAAAAAAGGCCCTCGGGGCCGGCGAGGACGCGCTGACCACCGGTGACATTGATCCGGCAACCGCCGAGGCACTCGCACCGGAAGAGAGTTGGCTGAACACTTCCGGTCCACGGGTGCCGCGTCCAGGACCTGACAATCCCGGCGAACAACTGCCGATTCCGATTGGTGTGCGGGAAGCTGCACAGCAACAAGCCGCACGCGATGCGGCGCGTCCGCCCGATGAACCAGTTGACTTCGGCCATGCGGAAATTCGCGCAGCGCAGGTAAACGCGAACAAGCCGACGCTCACGCTGTCGCGGCCGAAAGCGGCGCAAGACGCAATCGCCGCCTCGAAGGTGGCGCAACAAATCCATCCGAAGACCGCGGCAGTTACCGAAGCCGCAAAGGATGCCAACCCGGAGCCGTCGGCGGCGCAGATCGAAGCTGGCAACCAGAAGAAGGGTCACGAGCGCTTCGCCGGCAAGCCGATCTCGATTGAGAATGCGGCGGGTTCGATCCGCAAGTCCAAGCCTGGCTTTGAGCCGGCGTGGGAAGTCGAGATGCCGTACCACTACGGCGACGTCAAGGGGACGCGCGGCGCTGATAAGGACCCGATCGATATCGCGTTCGACCCGCAAGGAGGGGAGAATCACTATGTCGTCGACCAGAAAAACGCCGAGACCGGCAAGTTCGACGAACACAAGGTGTTCGCGCACACGACGACGCCTGATCGGGTGCGTGATCTCTATAACGCGGGGTTTTCGGACCAGCGTGGACCGGAACGACTGGGAGCCATTACGAAGGTCTCTGAGGACGATCTTAAAGACTGGTTCAAGAATCCCGCCGCGAAAACCAAGCCTTACTCGAAAACTTTCGAGGAAGGAATTCAGCGACCTGTGGCTGAAGAAGCCCCCGACGTAACGCCGGCAAACGAAGAAGCACCATATCAACTGCCGCCGATCCAGGGCGCGGTGCCGATCGTGCCGAAGGTCGTTACCGCCACGGTAAAGCGTTTGCGCGAGAGCGCCGATCCAGCGCACGCCAAGCTCGCCGACGCGATCGAAGGAATGACCGGCAAGGAGCAGGCACTCGCTGCCGCCAAAGCCGACGTGATGCTCAAGACTGGTAAAGTCCCAGAGTCACTCGAAGTTGCCCGTCTACGTCCCACCAAGGATAACCTCAAGGCGCAGATCGGCGACGTGACCGTGGAAGCCCGCTCCAAGGCTGATCTGGCGCGAAAAGTGGACGCGTATAACGGTCTCAAAGAGGCCTTCGAAAAGCATGTACCGCTTGAGAACGAGACCCCTGAGCAAACCCGCGCCCGCGCCGAGGCGATCACGGCCGACACCACCAAACATCTGCTGGCGTACCGCCCGAACGTCAAACCAGCCGAGTACATGCTGGCGCGTTCGGCGAAGCAACTGGCTGCGAAAAAAATTTCGGTCGACAAGTTCGTCGCTGACGAAAAACTGCTGCGGTCAGACAATAAAGACGCGATCGATCAAGTTCGACAGGGCAACCGCATCGAGGCGGATATCGGACGGTCCCAACGGCCAACTACCGAGCAAGCCGAAGCGCAAGCGGCGGCTCGCGAGGAACCAATAGAGCCGCCGCATGAATCTGCGACGTTCGAGCATGTCAAGAGCAAGGAAGACCTCCCTGCCGAGACGGGCAAGGCGCTCGATATCTCCAAGCCCGCAGATCACGCCGAGATCGCCGAGGCGCTCGATGCCGAGGCTTTACCGAAAGAAAGCTGGAAGGACGTCGTCGCCAAACAAAAAGAGACTCAAGCAGCGAAGTTGCAGCGCCAGCGTGCAGCTCGCCTTGCGGCCGGTCCCAAGCCCGAAGTCAAGTCGCCAGAGTGGATCAAGGCGCACGCGAAAGAGGTTGAGGCCGAGGCGAAGGCTGAAGCTGCCAAGAACGACGCACGTTCGAACCTCACGCATGTTGACCTTGTCAAGAAGGGCCGGGTCAAGGACCTCTATGACCAGATCACCGACGAGGAAGTCGGCCGCGGCTTTGCCGGCGCCGAGGGCAGCGACATCGCGGAGGATTTGAAGAACTACTTCAAGAAGACGCCGGCCAAGAGTTACATCGCCCGCGACGCCAAGACGCCGTCGGAGGAGTACGCACGCTCGCTGGATAAAAATCTGCATAAATTGCGTCAGGCCGACATCGAGCACTCGCATGAATTGATGCGGTGGGAGAAGACCTTGCCGGATGAACTGTTCAAAAAGTCCGGCGGGTCCAGCCCGATCGAGCGGATGTATTTTGCGCGTGAGGCTGGCACGGTAGGCCAGCTAGACCCGAAAGAGCAGGCAGCCTACGACCGCTACATCAAGCCGGTGCTCGACGAGAACGACACGCTGTTCGAGAACATCAATAAGATCGCGCCCGAGCGCCTGGGGCCCGACGTGTCGGACCACATCTATCGCATCACCAAGGGCAACACGCCGGAATACAACATCCTGAAGACCGGCCAGAGCACCGATCCTGTCGCCGGCGTCAACGGCATCAGTGTTGCATCAAAAGGCCCCGCACTAGCGCGGAGATTCGTTGCGCTGGAGAACGACACCACGGGGCAGCGTCACGTGATCTCGCTCAACAATGACGGCTTCACCATCATGAAGGATGGCAAGGGTCAGCGCGTCAAGGACCCGAACTTCGCGTTCGAGGAGGGCGGCAAGTACCAGGTCGGCAACGATACTTTCACGATGAAGCAGGCGCTGACGCCGGAGATCGAGGACAACGCACGCTTCGAGAACGGCAAGCGGGTGAAGTATTATCACAACGCTGCAATGTCGGCCGGTCTTGCCAACCGCTATCTCGGCAACATGGCGCGGCACCTGCAATTCCTGGAGGACCTGAAGGGCAACGATACTTTCAAGCAGTTCGCCACGCCGTCCGCGAAGGAAGCGCCGGAGGGGTGGACCGAGACCAAACTGCCGAACTTCAAGGGCTGGAAGATGGACCCGCAGCTTGCGCATGTCATGGACGATTACGCGCAGCCAGGATTCAACGAGGACGGCTTGAACAGCTTGCGCAAATTATCGCAGGCGATCACCAAGACGATCTTCTGGCTGCCGACTGCGCATATCAACAACGTCGGAGCGCACTGGTTCGTCGAGCGTGGGTGGGACTGGATCAAGCCGATGGAGTATAGGCATCTCGCCGTGGATGGCTTCAAGGCGATCCGCTCGGTCATCACGCAGGACGAATACCAGACCAAACTGCGCAACGCCGGCGCCGGCACGATCTATGGGGGCGTCGCGACGCAGAATTTCATGGAGCAATTCGCCAAGGGCGTGGGCGAGGCCATCGAGAAGAACCCGTCGAAGTGGGACCCGATCGCCCGGCAGTTTGGTATTGGACCTTCCGACCTCGTGAAGGCGATCTACAAGGCGTCGAGCCACGTGATGTGGGCGGCCAACGACATGTTCCTCACCGAAGCGGCCATGCGCGGCGAGCGCAAGGGACTGTCGATGGATCAAGCGATCACCGAGGCTGAGCGGCACATCCCGAATTACCGCGTGCCGGCAACCATCATGGGGTCGCAGCGCGGCGCGCGGATTTTCAGTCAAGTAATGCAGGACCCATTGTTCATGGCATTCGGCCGCTACCACTACGGCGTATTTAACTCCTACGCCAACATGGCCAAGGACCTTGTCAAGGGCAACGGCGCCGACAAGCTTCAGGCGATCGGCAACCTGATGGCGGTGGGAATTCTCACGCTCGGCGTCTATCCGGTGCTCGACAAGGCCGCCCGGATGATCACCGGCAATGACGACGCCAGCCAGCAGCGCCGCGGCCCGCTGGCGATCCCGTCGCATCTCAACGCCGCACGGAAGGGCGAGGAGGACTTTGCGTCAGCAGCCAGAAGTACTTTCACCCTGCCGCCTATGCTCATCACTGCCATTCAGGCCATCGGGGGCAAGGACTTCCGCGGCAAGAACATCATCGAGCCGGGCGATCTCCGCAACGCCGGCCAGGGCTCGCTGCCGGCCGCGGCTAAAGTCGTTGGCCAAGGTGCCGACTATCTCGCTAGGGGTCTTATCAGCCCCTACAGCACGCTGTCGAATACGCTTCACAAGAAGGAGAGCGTCGGCGAGGGCGTGCGTGACCAGGCGCTCGACCAGAAGAACCCCAGCGCCGCGGCGCGAAAGTACCTCGCCAACGTGCCGAAACGCAGCCAGCAGGAGGCGGCGAGCCGCTTCAAGAAGCCCACCGGCCTCATTGAAGGCCTGGTTAATAAGGCTGTCGGCTTCAAATAAATCGAGTTTTAAGGGGCCGGTTTTTACCGTCGCGGTAACAGCCGAGAGATCGCCGATGCCTTTCAAAAAGGTTGGACCGAACGACTATACCAGCCCTTCCGGCCGGCACTTCAACAAGGCGCAGGTTGAGTTATGGCACGCCAATGGCGGGAAATTCCCTGGCCAGAAGCACTCAGAACTAAAAGCGGAGACGACCAATGACAGTGTACGCAAAGGGCGAGAAGCCTCGCGATCTGGACGCGGCAAAGGGCGGTCTCGTTCTTGAGCGCCACAAGAATTTCGTGAAGGAAGAGAACGACGACTACCACCCGCTGGGGACAGGGTTGCTCGGCCCGGAGAACACGCAGTCCTACACCAAGAAAGGTAAGGACCCCAAGGCCAAGCGCGAGGGCGACAGCAAGTCCAAGGCGCCGATCAAGCCGCGTTCCTGATGTGTTTCCATTTTCCCGACGAATCTATACCTGAATTTTTGTGTCGCCGCTGCCATCCGGAGTTGAAAAATGAGCGACCCGCGCCGCCCGTCAAAGCCGAAGAGGAAGCCCCAACCGCGCGCGGGAAGATCGCGCCCGTATTGCCCGGCTGACATCGAGAACTTGACGTCGGCCGATTACGCGGAGAATCCCGACTGGCTGGTCGGAGCAGACTGATGACCAGGAAGAAACCGATAGTACAGCTTGACGACGGTGAGTGGGTCACGATCGCGTGGCGGGGGCAGCACGAGGAGTGTTGTGATTGCGGTCTCAAGCATCGCATCGATTTCCGGGTAGCCGAGGGCGGCAAACTTCAGATGCGGGTAGCGAGGGTAAAATGAAATACCTTGCGCCAGTTCTCGTCGCCCTCTCGCTTGCGCTCAGCACGATCGCCAGCCCGCATGACGCCATGCACCCCGACCAAGACGAGTGGTATCGCACCTTGATGCAGCCAGACAACCCGTCAGCGCCATGCTGCGGCGAGGCGGACGCCTACTGGTGCGACGGACTACACGTCAACGAGGGTAAGACATACTGCACCATCACCGACGATCGTGTGGTCTCGAACAGGACGCCTGTACCGGTGGGAACGCAGATCGAGATACCCGATCGAAAATTGAAGTGGGATCGCGGCAACCCAACCGGACATGCTATCGTGTTCTTGAGCAGCGGCGGCGTGGTTTACTGTTTTGTACAGGGAACAGGAATTTGAATATCGTCGCGCTTGTGTTGCTGCTCGCGGCGCCTGTCGAGCCCTGGTACTGCGGCCTCCTCCGCGCCGGGATCGCGACTTACGGCACCGCTGCTGCGTTGGACTTCGCCAGGAAACGCGGATACACGGCCGCACAGTTTTACCAGGCCAAGCGAGCTTGCGGGATATGAAGTGGGCGCTGGCGTTCTTCTTGATGGTCTGCGTGGATTTCGTCTGGGCGAAATATACCGACCACATCACACAGAAGGATGCTCTCAGAGCATCCTTCTATGCTACCATGATCGTGATCTTTAATGGGCTTGTGACCATCGGATATACTGATGATCATTGGTTGTTGGTTCCCACGGTATTAGGCGCGTTCGTCGGCACCTACTTTGCGGTCAATCACACACTTCAAGAATATATCGCACGCACATGGCGGCGATTTGTATCGCCTCCTTGCGAGCCGCTGCGTCGCGCCCGCCGCCGTTCTTTTTGATTTCATCCCAAAGCTCGTCCACCTCTTCCAACAACACTGCGTAGCCCTCGTGTTGGTTGTGGAAGTTGCCGGGGTGTTTAGTCTTCGCATGTATCACTTCATCCCCGATCGCCTTCAGGATGTGGGCGATATTCCACGTCGCGTCGATCTCAGTCTGGCCATCGAGCATGCGACCTTTTTCGATACCGGGGCGGACGGGAATACTCATTGTTAGAACGCTCATGCTGCTTCTTCCTTCAGTACGATCCCGGTATCGACCGGGTTTGGTTGACTCGAATCCTGTTGCTTGTAGAAATCCATGCACTCTTCGAGTGCCTGTTTTCCGGTGACGTCGATCACCAGGCAATGCTCCTGCGTTACCTGGTGCCTCGTGCCGGCAGCAAGCGTAATGCGTCTGGTCACCATACCGTAGTTTTTTTCCAAGCTGTCGTGCGTTTCATTGACCGCCAATTCCTTGATCCGCAGCCAGTCGTTGAAATTCGGCCGGCTGATCATCAGCTTCCGCGACGTGACGTCCCAGCGCACGTTGATCCCGAAATTGTTGCTGACCGGCGGCTCGCGCAGCACATTGACGCCACCGAAATGACCGGGGCGATGGGGCGTAAAGTCTGTCCATATCGTCTGGTTGGTGCGTTCCTTGAGGTAGCCTGTCAGGATATCCTCGATCGAGTCTTGCGCCGCCGCCGGGCGCAGGTCGCGGTTACGTCTGGTACGGCCATCTAGCACGCGCCGATAGAGAAAATCCTTCAGGGCTTCTTCGTCGAAGCCGACCCTGCAAACCTCATTTGCGTATTTCGCGCCGCATAGCAGCGCGGCGACCAGCGACGACCAGTAGCGCTCCTCCTGCTCGATGGTCAATTCCTGCTCGACCAGCACCCCCATCGCCCTGACCTCATCGGCGGCGCGCGCATGGTTCATCGCCAGGAACTTGGCGTACTCAGCGCCGAGATGCCCGAAGTTGTAGTTCAACTTCTTCAGGGCGATATCGGCTTCGGTAGAGGACGTCAGGATGCCGGCGTCCAGCGGCAGGCGCCGGATATTATATTCGAGCACACGGTTGAAGCCGCCGGTGTGGGTCTTCTGTTTCTGGACAACGAAATCCCAGAAACTACAGTTCGAGGAGATGACCGTCATGCTCTCCCAGGAGTATCGTCCTTGCTGGCGCTCGCCGTCCAGCATGCGGCTTTTTTCAATGCCGTTGGTGAACTCCATCAGCGCCGCCAGCACCTCGTTTCGCACCTTCGGATTGTCCTGGGTGATTTCGTCCCAGAAAATCGGAAGGTTATTCAACTGCCCCGCCTTGTTCATGATCGAGTTCTTGGTCGAACTGCTGATCTCCTTACCCTTCTGTGGGCTTCCCCATACGGCAATGCCAAGTTCCATGGCGTGAGTTTTGCACGAGCCGCTTTCACCTTCGATCGACAACATGCCGCCCGCCTTGCCCAGCAGCGGCATCAAAGGGCCAGCGAAGGCGGACGCGATCACCGCCTCCAACTCGGGGCGCTTCTGAACCTTCAGCCACTCCCAGGCGTCGTACCACGGCTGCATCTGCCCGGTGGTGGTGTAGATCGTCCGCAAGGACCCTTGGGTGATGCCAGCGGGACCCGTCGAGCCGTCATCCTTGAACAGCATCCCGCCGTAAGCGAAACCCTTGATGTTGCCTTGATCGCGGTACCAGCCGTAAGGCAGTGTCTCCTGCGCCGCCTCCAACTCGTGCAGATAGGTGAGCCAGGCCATATAGAAGTCCCTTACCAATGGTGTAGGCGCTGCGATCTTGATCTTTTGCTGTGCGAAAGTTCTAAACAGATCGTTGGCGCCCATCTTCTCCCACGGCAGGAATGCCATGAAATAATTACCCTTGTCGTAGGTCGTGCGGCAGTGAATGCCGTCGGGATTCTTCTGCGACCACGGCATATCGAGTTTGGACGTGAACAATCGGATCAGGTGTGTGCTCTCGCTGCCGGTCTTTGTGGTTTTCTCGGCCACAAGACAGATGAAACCCTCGTGATCGAGATCGTAGCCAGACGGCAGATGTAACGATGTTTGCGTTGGCGCCGCTGGCGCGCTTACCGCCGCGGTAACCAGCGGCTTCGTCAGATTGAGCGGTGACTTGCCTTTCGCGAAGTGCGGGCACGCCGCGCAAGATTTGCAGCCATTCCCCGCAATGGTCGCGCAGCTTGGGTATCCAATTCCTCGGTCAGCCCGGTCAGCCACCTTCCGATCGTAGAGCGCCTGTGTATCAGCCGGGGTATAGGTCGCGTGGCCTTGAGATATCTGGTGGGCGAATGCATTGCCGTTCTCCATGAAAGTGGTGGCGAGCACAGAGAGATTCCATAAGGGGTTATCCAGATCGGCGCCGCCGTTGGCGAACGCGTTACGCATAAAGGCGCAACCCGCAAAGACTGGCCGCGGGTCCAGAAAAATCCCCTGGGATTTTTCAATCCCATCGCCGAGATTGTCGTGGGGCGTCGCTGCAAGGATCGGCTTTACACCTTGGAA
>Ga0068855_100005491_pt1 | contig 15468 bp, 11 predicted proteins | sample KBSCornC52_FD_66592 | JGI IMG/M metagenome (GOLD analysis project Ga0068855, IMG submission 66592) | Corn rhizosphere microbial communities from Kellogg Biological Station, Michigan, USA - KBS Corn C5-2 | ecosystem: Host-associated > Plants > Roots > Rhizosphere > Soil ...
CTACATCGAGACGGAGCACCTGTTGCTGGGGCTACTGCGCGAGGACAAAGCACTGACGAACCGCTTTTTGCGGTCGCACGCGTCGGTGGAGTCGATACGGAAGCAGATTGAAGGACATACTACGATTCGGGAGAAGGTTTCGACCTCGGTCGATTTGCCACTTTCGAATGAGTGCAAGCGGGTGCTGGCCTATGCTGCCGAAGAGGCAGAGCGGCTTTCCCATAAACATATTGGAACGGAACATCTGCTGCTGGGACTACTGCGCGAGGAGAAGTGCTTCGCGGCGGAGATTCTGTCGGAGCGCGGGCTGAGGCTGCCAGCGATCCGCGAGGAGTTGCAGCGGACGACGCAGGAGAAGGCTCCGGCGTCCACGAGCAGCAAGGGACAGCGCGGGGAGCAGAGTATGCTGGCGGAGTTTTCGCGCGATCTGACTCAATCGGCTCTCGACCAGCAGCTTGATCCGCTGGTGGGGCGTGATGCAGAGGTGGATCGCGTGATCCAGATTCTGTGCCGCCGGACAAAGAATAATCCTGTGCTGATCGGCGAGCCGGGCGTTGGCAAGACTGCGATTGTTGAGGGACTCGCACAGAAGATTGCCGATGGTGAGGTTCCTAGTTTTCTCGCCGACAAGCGAGTGCTGGCGTTGGATCTTTCGCTGATCGTTGCGGGAACGAAGTATCGCGGGCAGTTTGAAGAGCGGTTGAAGACGATCATGAAAGAGTTGATGGAGAATCAGAACTCCATCGTGTTTATCGACGAGCTGCATACGCTGGTGGGTGCTGGGTCGGCGGAAGGTTCGCTCGACGCAGCGAATATTTTGAAGCCGGCGCTGAGCCGCGGCGAAATTCAGTGCATCGGCGCGACGACTCCAGCGGAATATCGGAAGTCGATTGAGAAGGACCGGTCTTTGGAGCGGCGTTTTCAGGCGGTGAAAGTGCCGCCGCCGAGCGAAGAAGATGCGATCAAGATCATCATGGGGATTAAGGAGAAGTACGAGAAGTTCCACGCGGTGAGCTATACCGACGATGCAATTACATTTTCGGTGTCGCACTCGAGCCGGTATATTCCCGACCGCTTCCTTCCCGATAAGGCGATCGACCTGATCGACGAGGCTGGGGCGCGGGTGAAGCTGCGGCAGACCTCAATGCCTGAAGAGTTGACCGAGGTGCAGAAGCGGATCAAGTTCATTGTGCATCGCATGGAGAACGCAATTGCGAACCACGAGTTCGAGAAGGCACGGTTCTACTCGGACGAGGAGCGCAAAGAGCGGGAGAATCTGCGGACGCTGCGGGACAAGTATCACCTGGATGATTCTTCGGCGGGCATTGTGACGCGCGAGGACATCGAGGATGTCGTGAGCCGCTGGACCGGAGTTCCGATTACATCGCTCAAGGAAGAGGAGACGCAGCGGCTGCTGCGTGTCGAGGAAGAGCTGCACAAGCGCGTGATCTCGCAGGACAAGGCGATCTCAGCGCTGGCGCGAGCGATTCGGCGTTCGCGGGCGGGGTTGAAGAATCCTGCTCGACCGATTGGCAGCTTCCTGTTCCTTGGGCCTACGGGCGTGGGCAAGACGGAGATGGCACGAACGCTGGCCCAATTCCTGTTCGGCTCGGAGAAGGCGCTGATCCGGTTCGATATGTCGGAGTTCATGGAGAAGCATTCGGTGTCGAAGCTGATTGGTTCGCCTCCGGGATACGTCGGCTACGAAGAGGGCGGTCAGCTTACGGAGCGCGTGAAGCGCAACCCGTATTGCGTCGTGCTGCTCGATGAGATCGAGAAGGCGCATCCGGATGTCTTCAACCTGCTGCTGCAGGTGTTTGAAGATGGGCAGTTGACGGATGGTCTGGGGAACACGGTCGACTACAAGAACACGATCATCATTATGACTTCGAATATTGGAGCGAAGCACCTGCAGAAGCGGCAGGGGCTTGGCTTCCAGAGCGAGAAGGAAGATATGGTGATGGACAAGATGGAGGAGCTGGTGCGAGGCGAGGTCAAACGGACCTTCAATCCAGAGTTCCTGAATCGTCTGGACGAGATCATCATCTTCACGTCGCTGTCGGATTCGGACCTGATGCAGATTCTCGAACTGCTGGTGCAGCAGTTGAATGTGAACCTGGTGCACAAGTCAATCACAATCTCGGTGACGGACGATGCGAAGCGGTGGATCATCGAGAAGACGGCTTCGGATCGGACCTACGGGGCGCGGCCTTTGCGGCGGGCTCTACAGCGGTATGTCGAGGATCCTTTGTCCGAGGCGCTGATCGGCGGCGGCATCGTGCAGCGGCCGGCGTTCCTTGAGGTCTACATGGAGAACAATGCGCTGTTCTATCGTCCGATCGCAGCAGATGGCGAAGAAAAGATGACAGGACTTGCGCTGACAACTGTATAGCGTGAGCACGAGCCTTAAATGACACGTCCCGGCTGAGTGCCGGGACGTTGTTGTTTCTGGAGAAAGTTAGACAAGGGCTTTCGCGGCTTTGACGGTGCCCGCGACGACATCTCCCGCCTTATCCACGGCGGATTCGACGTGCAGCCGAGTGCGTTTGATGGCCTTTTGCGCCTCCTCGCTGAACCGGTCAGCCTGCGCTTTGAGGTAGTCGCCTGCATCTTCGAGGTAGTCGCCTGCGTCCTCGACACCCTTGCGCAGACGTCTGCGAGTTTTAATTCCACTTTGCGGAGCGTAGAGAAGAGCAATCGCAGCTCCTGCGCTTACGCCAATGCCGAATGCGAGCCAGTAATTTTTTGCGCTCATACGAAATACCTCGGGCCTTCACTCATCTTGCGTCTTCTTATTCATTGGATTCGATGAGATGGCAACGGGTTGGCTCCCGACATCGCCGGCGGCGGAATCAGGGTGAGTAATGATAAGGATAATTCGGCGCGTGGGAATGATGCAGCAAGCTATCGATATCGGGCTAGAGTGGCAGTGAGGTGATGCGTGAACGATCTGGTTGTCGTGATTGCTTTTGTGGCCATGATTCTGGGACCTGCCCTGCTTGCATCCAATGTCGTCTCAGAGAAGAGCCGGTTTTAGACGGGGAGCCCGGCCAGTTCCCTGGCGCGGAGAAAGATACGGGTGAACATCGGACGCGTGAGTCGCCCCGTGTTGGTGTTGCGGAGAGATGGGTGGTAGGTGGCAAGCAGATGAACGCCATCTGGAAGAACATATTCGGCACCGTGAGCAAAGCGGTAGGCGGATTTGCGGGGGATAACTCCGGTTTGTAGAAGGAAGGCGAGGTAGCCGTCAAAGGCAATCTTGCCAAGGCAGACGACGACACGGACGCGTGGCAGAGCCTCGATCTCCGCGGAGAGATGGGGGGAGCAGTTCCGAACCTCCTGCGGGGCGGGCTTGTCTCCAGGTGGCGCGCAGCGAACGACAGAGGCGATCCAGGTATGGCGGAGCTTGAGGCCGTCGTCGCGAGAGACGGCGGTGGGCTGGTTGGCGAGGCCGAGGTCGTAGAGGACGGGGTACATGAAGTAGCCGGAACCGTCGCCGGTGAAGACGCGGCCGGTGCGGTTGGCCCCATGCGCGCCGGGAGCGAGGCCGAGGACAAGGATCCGTGCTCGTGGGTCGCCGAAGCCGGGGACAGGACGGGCCCAGTAGGTCTGATCCCGATAGGCACGGCGCTTGGTATCGCCGATGGCGCGGCAATAGTCGCGAAGGCGGGCACAGCGTTCGCACGCAATGATGGAGTCGTGAATCTGCTGCAGAAGGGGAGGCGTTATCTTTACGTTGGGGCGGGTCACTGCATCCCATGATAGTGGTAGTGGACGATCGCAGGCTGTGAGAGCATACCTTACGCCAATTCCGTAGAATGCACGTCAGGCAGGTAGAACGAAACAGGTGGCTTATTGGAAGATCCGAGACTGAGCAGGATGTACGCGGCGCTGATCACGCAGCGATTGTCGCGATTGCGCAGGCGCGCGTGGGAGGAGGCGGTGCTGCGCTCCGGTTTGCTGACGATCTTGTTGTTGATCTTTGTCCTGCTGGTTCTGGCCTTTGGATGGAGGGAGCACCGGAAGGGGCACTTTGGGCAGTTAAAGAGGGAGTTGAAAGGACATCCAGCGCTGCATGAGCCTGCTCCAGTGCGCCCAGGAGGGCAGGATGCGGTCACGCTGCAGCGGCCTGCGTTGATGGGGGGATCCGGACCGGAGTTCCTTTCGGTAACACTGCTGCCGGGTCGAGGGATGAACGTTCTACAAATCACAGCGTTTCTACCAGACAGAGGAGAGGTCTCTCTGCTGGCCTCCCCCTCTCTGGAAGAAGCGGCGCAGTTGCTGGGAGGTCCGGGAGTGGTGGCGTCGCCAGACGCTGGCCTGACGACAGGAGGGGCCATTGAAGTACCGTGGGCAGGACGAATCTCCGGCTTCCCCGTTGCGGATGGGAAGGATTTGACGACTCTGTGGCACGGACATCGCCTGAGTCTGCCTAGAAACGGTGCGACAGCCAGGGGAGGCTTGCTGCTGTCACTGCCTTCCAACGACGTGAAGACGAATGTGATGCCGGATGGAGGCGTGGCACAAGCGACGTTCCAGGCAGGTTCGTTCGATGGACACTGGATCTCGCACACAGAGGTGACAACGACGGTGCAGTTGAGCGGTCGATCCATCGAGATGAAGGTGCTGGCTCGGAATACAGGAAATGAGGCAGAGCCAATCGGGATTGGGTGGCGCCCGAAGTTTTCGATTGTGAGTGGGAACCGATCAAAGGCGACGTTGCGGTTGCCGAACAGTATGCATGCCGAGGTTTCTGACCGACGCACTGGATTGCCCGACGGAAAGCTGTTGCCTGTGGAAGGCACGGCATACGACTTCACCAAGCTCGAGGGAGCGCCGTTGGGATCGCTCGCTCTGGATGACAGCTTTGTGCATCTACGACCTGGACTGCTGGACAATGGCCCTGCGGTGGAGTTGCGCGATCCGGCGAGCGACTACGGGCTGCGGGTCACGGCCATCAGCCCCACGATCAAGGCGATCCATATCTATGCACCGCCGGCGGAGAACTTTGTCTCCATCGATCCGCAGTTCAACTACGACGATCCATTCGGCCGGGAGTGGCCTAAGAGCGAAGATACGGGGATGGTGGTATTACAACCTGGTCAGTCGGTTCAGTGGAAGATACGACTGGAGATCTTTTCCCTGAAGGCTGCGAATTCCGAAGCCTTTTGACGAAGCAGGGTGGTTGGGCCTGAGAACAGCGAAAAAGTAGGACCGAAGTTGGGGCGAGCAGGTTTGACCCTCCACAACGACTCCTCGTACAGTAGTGAGAGGCGTGGACGGCCCGCAACGCGATTCAGGCGAGCGACCGTCGCCCATAGACGCACTGGAAGGCATGGCTTTGACCCCGACTGAGATGACAGACACACATGAACCTGCGGAGCCGCAGGCTGAACTGGCGCAACCACAGGAGCATCACCACGATCATGAGCATGATCACGAACACGAACATTCTCATGCGCCTGCGCTGAATCCTGAGCTGACACGCGAGATTGCAGTCGAAGTGGATGCCGACGAGGTTTCGAAGGCCTTCAAGACCGTGGTCAAGCGCTACCAGAAGCTGGCGCGGATTCCCGGCTTCCGGGCTGGCAAGGTGCCGGAAGCGTTGGTACGTTCGAAGTTTGCGAAGGAGGTTCGCCAGGAAGTTCTGGAGAGCCTGGTTTCGGAACGGTTCCGCAAGGCGATCAACGATCAGAAACTGCGCCCGATCTCCGAACCGCAACTGCTTGACTTGCAGTTGTTCGATGGCCAGCCGCTGACGTTCAAGGCTGCGTTTGAGGTCGCGCCGGAGTTCGATGTTGCCGGTTACGACGGTGTGCATGTGAGCAAACCGGAGACAGCGTTGACCGAGGAAGAGTTTGACGCCGAGTTGAATCGGGTGCTGGATAGCCATGCAACGATTGAGCCGGTGGAAGAAGATCGCCCGCTCGTCGACGGCGACTGGGCAGAGATTCAGTTTCGCGGTGAGGTGAAAGACCTGGCTCAGACTGTGACTGAAGACGGCGTTAAGAGTGTCTCCAAGAGCGAGCCGATTACGGGCGACGACGTGCTGATCGAGATTGGTGGAAAGAACACGCTGACAGCGTTCAATGAATCTCTGCGCGGCGCGAAGGCGGGACAGGAACTGAAGTTCGAAGTGGACTACCCATCCGACTTTGGCGAGAAGCGCCTTGCCGGCCAAACAGTGAGCTACGACGTGATGGTAAAGGGCATCAAGCGCAAAACCTATCCGGAGCGCGATGCCGAGTTTGCCAAACAGCTTGGGAACTATGAGAGTTGGGAAGACTTCGAAGGCAAGCTGCGGGAACACGCGGCAAATCGCAAGAAAGATGCCGTAGAGAATCAGGCGAAGGACAGGATGCTCGAAGAGTTGATCGGGCGGTACCAGTTCCCTGTTCCGGAGTCGTTTGTGCAGCAACAGATTGAAGCTCGGCTGGACCGCGGGCTTCGCGCGCTGGCTCAGCAGGGCATGTCGGTTGAGGATATGCGCAAGCTGGACTTTGGGCGCCTGCGTGCCGCACAGCGTGACCAGGCAGTGAACGAGGTCAAGGTTTCGATGATTCTGGATCGCATCTCGGAGGCGGAGGGCGTCACGGTAAGCAATGAGGATCTCGACCGCGAGTTGCTGATGCTTTCGATTCAGTCGCGGGAGCCGCTCGACGCGATGCGCGAGAGACTGACGAAGGATGGCGGGTTGGAGCGGATTCGCGAGCAGATGCGGCGCGAGAAGACCGGTAGCGTACTCTACGAAAAGTTGGCGTCGTAGATATAGAAATTAAACAGAGTCTGAGTTTGGGGATTTACTGAGAGAGAGTGCTATGGGATTAGTACCGATGGTGATCGAGCAGACGAGTCGAGGCGAGCGCGCCTACGACATCTACAGTCGTCTGCTGCGGGACAACATCATTTTTCTGGGAACACCAATCGATGACAACATCGCCAATGTGATCATTGCGCAGATGCTGTTTCTGAGCGGCGAAGACCCGGAGAAGGATATCCAGCTCTACATCAACTCGCCGGGCGGGTCGATCACGGCAGGGCTGGCGATCTATGACACGATGCAGTACATCAAGAACGACGTGGTGACGTTCTGCATCGGACAAGCTGCGAGCATGGGGGCGTTCCTGCTGATGGCGGGCAAGAAGGGCAAGCGGTTTGCCCTGCCGAACTCACGCATTCTCATTCATCAGCCGTCGATGGGCGGGCTGAGCGGGCAAGCGACCGACATCGACATCCATGCGCGGGAGATTCTCCGGATTCGTGAGATTACGAACAAGTTGATGAGTGCCAGTACGGGCCAGACGCTGGAACGAATCGAGCGCGATGTGGAGCGCGACTTCATCATGACCGCAGCACAATCGAAGGAGTACGGGATCATCGACGATATTATCGATCGCCCCCGAACCTAACTGGTTCAAGAAGTACTGCGGAGGAGCCCGGAGGGTGGTCCGGGCTTTCTGCTGTGTATGACCTATTCGATGTATATCGCTGCGCACATGGTCTCCGTTTTGCGTGATGAAACGGGTGTAAACTCTTAGGCAATACCTTGCTGTCCGGTCCAAGGAGTAGTCGTACTTATGAAAACGTCACGGGGCTCAGACGAATCTCTTCGTTGCTCGTTCTGCCATAAATCGCAGGACGCCGTTGCTAAACTCATCTCTTCGCCTTCGGACTACCCGCGGGCCTATATCTGCGATGAGTGTGTTGCGGTTTGCAACTCGATCCTCGAAGACGACCGCACCGAAACGCAGCCCGGAGCTGCACCGGCCCACCTGCCGAAGCCGCAGGAGGTCAAAGCGTTTCTGGATGAGTATGTGATTGGGCAGGATCAGACAAAGAAGAAGCTCGCCGTCGCCGTATACAACCACTACAAGCGCATCCAGATGAACAAGACGCGCGGCAACGATGTAGAGCTGGCAAAGTCGAACATCCTGCTCGTGGGACCGACGGGGTCGGGCAAGACGCTGCTGGCGCAGACCATGGCGAAGATGCTGGATGTGCCGTTCGCGATTGTGGACGCGACGACGCTGACTGAAGCCGGCTACGTGGGCGAAGATGTCGAGAACATCATTCTGAAGCTGCTGCAGGCGGCCGAAGGCGACGTGCAGCGGGCACAGAGCGGGATCATCTACATCGACGAGATCGACAAGATTGGGCGCAAGGACGAGAACCCTTCGATTACACGGGACGTCTCCGGCGAAGGCGTGCAGCAGGCGTTGCTGAAGCTGCTCGAAGGGACAGTCGCCAACGTTCCGCCGCAGGGTGGACGCAAGCATCCGCACCAGGAATTTACGGCTGTTGATACAACGAACATTCTGTTTATCTGTGGCGGCGCGTTTGTCGGCCTGGAAAAGGTGATTGGACGACGCATCGGCAAGAAGGCGCTTGGCTTCAAGGCCGTTGTCGATCCGGATGCGAAGGATGGCGATGTGACGCCGATTCGCGCGCAACGGGACGCCGAGCTGCTGCGTCAGGCAGAGCCTCAGGACCTGCTGAAGTATGGGTTGATTCCGGAGTTTGTAGGACGCTTGCCCGTACTGGGGATCCTGGACGAGTTGGATGAGGCCGCGCTGATTGAGATTCTAACCAAGCCGCGAAATGCGATTTTGAAGCAGTATACGAAGCTGTTCGACTATGAGGGCGTAAAGGTGACGTTCACCGACGAGGCGGCTCGCGAGATCGCACGTGAGGCGCTGCAGCGAAAGGTGGGAGCGCGCGGACTGCGCATGATCCTGGAAGAACTGATGCTGGACCTGATGTACTATGTTCCCGGAAACAAGAAGGTCAAGGAGCTTGCGATCACGGCTGAGATGGTGAAAAAGCACAGCCTGACCCTGCCGATGCTGCTGGAAAAAGCCGGCTGATACCCGCGGTGGGGCGTTGACTGCCACAATCCTCCCCCTCGCTCCGCCTTATGAAAAGTCTACTGATAACCCTACGTGCCATCCTTCGACATCCCTTGAATGCTTCCGATTCCTGGGGAGCCCTGATGCGTTACGTGAAATGGCAGATTGGGAGTCGGCTGGTACCTGGAGCGGTTCTCGTCCCCTTCGTCAATGAAACCTTACTTATTGTTTCTCCAGGCATGACTGGGGCTACACAAAATATTTATACCGGACTGAGCGACTTCGCCGATTGCGCTCTCCTCCTACATTTGTTGAGGAAGGATGACCTCTTTGTCGATATCGGCGCGAATGTTGGTGTGTACACGGTGCTGGCCGCCGGCGCCATCGGTGCGCAAGCGGTGTCGATCGAACCCGTACCTCAGACCTTTAGCAAATTGTGCGCAAATCTGCGCGTTAATGACATCGTTAATAGGGTCACACCTCACAATATCGGGCTTGGTCGACAAGAATCCGTATTACGTTTTACGGCAGACCTCGACACCATGAACCACGTCATCCTTGATGACGGCTGGACTGGCCCTTCCATTCAGGTCTCTGTTTCAACACTCGATACAGTTCTCAAAGAGCGGACTCCAACCCTGATCAAGATGGATGTCGAGGGTTGGGAATCGGAAGTTTTGCTGGGTGCAGCTTCTACTCTGCGATGCTCGTCGTTGTGCGGATTGATTGTTGAAACGAATAGCTCCGATGCGGCATTTAGTGCAAATGAGCTTGCCGTCCACACGTGTCTCCTCGACAGCGGATTTATGCCGTATGCATATGATCCGATGACGCGCACGTTGACTACGCTGCCCTCGAAAAATCTTGGATCCAACAATACGATCTACTTGCGGAATGTAGAGCAGGTCTCCGCGCTTCTTGCTTCCTCGCCCACTTTCAAGGTGAACGGCAGGAGTTTTTGAGGAACATTTGGACACAAGTTGCGTTTGAGTGCAATGGCGGAATCGACCGCCGAAAATACCTGATCGTTGGACGGTCGAACGGGCGTATTTGAATGTTTCGCGCATTTGCTGAGCACAACGAATTACAATCACCACAAGCTGCGGGCGCCGCTGCATCGTTATCGGTGTTTTGGCGTCCAATGGGAGAGCGATGACAAACCAATCAAAAGAAGCGCCGACCGGCGACCTACGCAAGCTGCCAATGATGCCCATTCGGGACATGGTCATCTTTCCGCACATGATGACGCCGTTTGTGGTGGGGCGCGAGTCGAGTGTGCGGGCCCTGGAAGAAGCACTGTCGGGCGACCGGAAGATCTTTCTTGCGACACAGCATGACGCCTCCGTAGACGAACCAAATGCAGACGACATCTTTGCGACGGGGACGATCGGCAATATCGTCCAGAGCGTGAAGATGCCGGACGGAAATATTAAAGTATTAGTTGAAGGTGTGGAGCGGGCGCGAGCAACCGAGATCAACGATGCTGACGGATTCTTTGTAGCGACCGTTCGCACGGGCAAGACGCATCTGGATCTGACACCGCAGGTTGAGCAGCTCATGCAGCGCGTCCACTCCCTGTTTGAGCAGTATGTAAAGCTGCAGCAGTCCTTGAACTACGAGACGATGGCAGCCAGCGTGCGTGCCGACGAACCTGCGAAGCTGGCCGACACGATTGCCGCCAACCTGCAGCTTTCGATCGAGGAAAAGCAGCAGTTACTTGAGGTCTTTGATCCTGAAACTCGCTTGTCCAAGGTGGCGGACGTGCTCGACGTGGCAATCGAGAAGTTGAACATGGATCGCACCATCCAGTCGCGGGTGAAGCGGCAGATGGAGAAGGCGCAGAAAGAGTACTACCTCAACGAGAAGATCAAGGCCATTCAGAAGGAGCTAGGGCGGGGAGAAAAGTCCGAGTTCGACGAACTGAAGAAGAAGATCGAAGCGGCAGGAATGCCGAAGGATGTGCTCGACAAGTCGCTGCAGGAGTTGAAGAAGCTCGAAGCGATGCCTCCGATGTCGGCTGAATCAACGGTGTCGCGGAACTACCTCGACTGGCTACTGGCGGTGCCGTGGAAGAAGCGGTCGAAGGAGATTCGCTCCATTGAGCACGCCGAGCAGATTCTGAACGAGGACCACTACGGCCTCGAAAAGATCAAGGAGCGGATTCTGGAGTTCCTCGCGGTGCGGCAGTTGGTGAAGAATCCGAAGGGTTCGATTCTTTGCTTTGTTGGGCCTCCGGGCGTAGGTAAGACCTCGCTGGGCATGTCGATCGCCAAGGCTACAGGACGCAAATTCGTGCGCATGTCGTTGGGTGGTGTACGCGATGAAGCGGAGATTCGTGGGCATCGGCGGACGTACATTGGTGCGTTGCCTGGACAGATCATTCAATCCATGAAGAAGGCGGGAACGAAGAACCCCGTATTCATGCTGGATGAGATCGACAAGATGGCTTCGGACTTCCGCGGCGATCCGGCCAGTGCCCTGCTGGAGGTTCTCGATCCGGAGCAGAATACTTCCTTTCAGGATCACTATCTCGACGTGGAGTATGATCTCTCGCAGGTATTGTTTGTCGCCACGGCAAACGTGCTGCATACAATTCCAGGTGCGTTGCAGGACCGCATGGAGATCCTGCGGCTGCATGGGTATACGGAGTTGGAGAAGCTGGAGATTGCGAAGCAGTATCTGGTGAAGAAGCAGCGTGAAGGAACGGGCCTCACTGAGGAACAACTCAGCTTCGACGACGATTCTTTACGACTGATGATTCGCGGCTACACGCGCGAGGCTGGCGTGAGAAATCTCGAACGCGAGATCGGCAACGTATGCCGCAAAGTCGCGAGGCGAGTGGTCAAGAACGGTGCGAAACATACTGAGAACGTGACAGGAGAAAATCTCTCCGATCTTCTCGGCGTATCCAAGTTCCGCGACTCGCAGGTCCATGAGAAGAGCGAAATTGGCCTGGTGACGGGACTGGCGTGGACGGAGATGGGCGGCACGATTTTGCAGACCGAAGTGCAGGTGCTGGATGGCAAGGGCAAGATGACCGCCACCGGGCAACTGGGCGATGTGATGCAGGAGTCAGCGCAGGCCGCACTGAGCTATATTCGATCGCGAGCGAGCCACCTTGGCCTGGCGCGGGACTTCTACCGAAACGTTGATATTCACGTTCACGTGCCGGAGGGTGCAATTCCAAAGGATGGGCCATCGGCAGGAATCACGTTGGCGACCGGCCTGGCGAGCGCACTGACGAAGATCAAGGTGCGTCGCGACATTGCCATGACAGGCGAGATTACCCTGCGAGGCAAGGTGCTTCCGATTGGCGGTCTGAAAGAGAAGCTGCTCGCGGCGCATCGTGCAGGTATCTTCGAGGCGATTCTGCCTGAGGAGAATCGCAAAGATCTGGCCGATCTTCCGGAGTTGCTCAAGACTTCCATGAAGCTGCACTTTGTAGAGGAGATGGATCAGGTCTTGCAGATTGCGCTCGAAGGCAAACTGCCCGAGTTGCAGGAAGAGACTCCGTCAGGATTGGAAGCTGTGTTGCCGCCGAGCATTGATCTTCCGCAGCCGACCGCTCACCAATAACAATAAGAGGATGTGTTGAAAGCAAAGGCCGAGTCTTAGGACTCGGCCTTTGCTTTATTACTTGTTGATTCCACTCGCTACAGCGCGCACTGTGCAATGTAAAATGAAACCCGCTGCGGGAAATTTGAGTAAGGGTGGAGTGGGAAATTGACGACACAAATGGAATCGCCCATCGATGGCAAGCGCGCTATCCTGCATATCTGCAACCGGGAGATGTTGCGACCTCTTCGCGATCAGATTCTGCGCCTCGCAGGGTTCCACGTCGACTCTACGATGGACCCCGCGGAGGGGCTCTCCATGTTCTGGGGTCGACACTACGATCTTGTACTCATCGACGTCGAAGGCGAGAGCGGCATTCCAGATGCGGAGCATCTCTGTTCCGAGATCAAGACCGCGCAGCATGGACAACTCATCGCCTTCGTCTGTAACTGGCGGGTTGCCATCCTCACGGATTGCCCGGACGAGATCGTGCGCACCGAGTTCAATCCGGAGGCCTTCCTCCAGGGAGTCAAGGACGCCATAGGGAGCGCCCCAGAAGATCAGTAAGCATGGTGCATTTGGAGGCGCGACATCGGATAGCCGTTGCCGCGCCTCCACTGCTATGGCTTCGGCTTTGGCTTCGAGGCTGAAATGCCATTTTCCTTGATGGCCATCTCATTCGGTTGTGCGGCTCCAGTTGAATTCAGACCCTTTTCCTGAATTCCCTTGGCGCTGGGCTGCCCGCTCAGCGCACCTTGTGGCGTGGAGGCTGTGCGATCTTCATACTTCACTCCGGCGATGTGCTTCCGTGACTCTGCGGAGTTTGCTGGCTGAGTTGAAGAAGTTCCCGCAACGCCAGAGGCGTGGCCGAATTGATCCTGACGGCGGCCGGAGGCCTGTCCAGTGGCTGCATCGCGAGGGTGGACGACCGTAGCTGCCGCCGCTTTGGTTGAGGCAGGCGAACCAGCCGAGGACGATTGCGCCACGGCTAGTGTTCCGATCAGCAGAAATGCGCCTGCTGTAAGACCCATGGTGATATGGGGATGTACTTTCATGAAGGTCCTTTCTGTAGCTTCGCGTCTACCGAATAACGCACAGCGGCAGATTCGCGACAAGACGGGGCCCAGGAACGAGGTAGTGCGTTACAACCGCTCCAGTACACGTGGCGAAGGGTAGGATGGTCGATACAACTTCGAGCAGCACACGTCCCACGTAGTGTGCAGCTTGCGGCCATGGCACCTATGTGTTACAAACGATGTATTCCAGTCTGCTTAGGCAGATTCGAATTTCATGCAGAGTGGTTGAGGGACGAGCCCTTTGATGCCACGACAACCGGACAGAACAAAGGCGTACCGGTGTCAACTCTCTCCTGGAAACAGGGAACATGAGATTAGGAGCACGCTGCCTGACTCTGGGTATGCACCCCGCATTTCACCTTTCCTGGCCTTCGCTGGCCTCCCTATGAGAGTAAGTCATCCGCTCAGACCTTTTTCCCCTCGGAGAGAGAGCGATGAACTATTCGTGTAGCAGGTACGAGCTCAAGTGCAACGAGTGCGGCAGACGTTTCGGCAATCAACCCCTTTCAGCCTGCCCCGACTGCCTTGCGCCGCTGGAAGTCGCCTACGACCTTGAGGCCGTGCGCGGAATTTTCACGCGAGAGAATATCGCTGCCGGGCCAGCGAGCATCTGGCGCTATGCAGCGCTGCTCCCTATCCCGGATGGCTTTCAGCCGGACCTTCCTGTCGGCTTCACTCCCTTGGTACGCGCCAAAAATTTGGGCAAGCGCATCGGCGCCAACAATCTCTACGTCAAGAACGATGCCGTCTGCTTCCCTACTCTCAGCTTCAAGGACCGCGTTGTGTCCATCGCTCTGGCGAACGCGCAGAAGTTCGGCTTCGACGTGGTCGGCTGCTCTTCGACCGGCAACCTTGCGAACTCTGTAGCCGCGCAGTCCGCCCGTCTTGGTCTGAAGGCCTGCATCCTTGTCCCGTCCGACCTTGAGCCGGCAAAGATTCTCAACACGCAGGTGTATGGCGCGCGCCTGGTGCGCATCGACGGCAACTACGATCATGTCAATCGCCTCTGCAGCCAGATCGCCGACGAGTACAACTGGGGCTTCGTCAACGTCAACCTTCGCCCCTACTATGCGGAAGGCTCCAAGACGGTGGGCTACGAGATCGCTGAAAAGCTAGGCTGGAAGCTACCCGATAACGTCGTCGTCCCCATGGCGGGCGGGTCGCTGATTCGAAAGATTCGCAAGGCATTTCAGGAGCTGATCTACCTCGGCCTCGTCGAAGAGAAGCCGGTCCGCTTCTTCGGCGCACAGGCCACGGGCTGCTCGCCGATATCCGTGGCGGTCCGAGAAGGAACCGACGATATCCTCCCGCAGAAGCCGAACACCATCGCCCGTTCGCTCGCGATCGGCAACCCGGCCGACGGTCCTGCTGCCGCGAAGATGATCCGCGAGACAGGCGGCTGGGCAGAGGATGTCTCCGATGTCGAGGTCGTTGCCGGGATGCAGGAGCTGGCAGAGACAGAGGGCATCTTTACCGAGACGGCTGGCGGCGTGACCACCGCCGTGACCGCGCGACTTTATGCTGATGGGCGCATCTCGCCCGACGAACTGACCGTTATCTGCATCACAGGGAACGGCCTCAAGACAACCGACGCACTTACTGGCCGTTACGAAGAAGAACGTGCGATTCGCCCGCGGCTGGCAGACTTCGATGCCTACCTGCGCGAGTTGGATCGTACTGCCGAACCCGAACTGGCTGTCGCAGGAGAGATTCATGTCCATTAAAGTTTTGCTTCCCGCTGCCTTCACCCGCCATACCGATGGCCGCAAACAGTTCGACTCCGCAGCCCAGAACCTTCCCGGGCTGCTTGCGGATATCGACACCACCTTTCCTGCTCTTGCAACGCAGATCAAAGGCGACGACGGAAAGCTTCGCCGCTTTATCAATATCTATGTCAACGACGAAGATATTCGCTTCCTCGGTGGCGAAGGTTACTCGTTCAAGGATGGCGACGAGGTGATGCTGATCCCTTCGATCGCCGGGGGTTGTGC
>Ga0068855_100005493_pt1 | contig 15466 bp, 14 predicted proteins | sample KBSCornC52_FD_66592 | JGI IMG/M metagenome (GOLD analysis project Ga0068855, IMG submission 66592) | Corn rhizosphere microbial communities from Kellogg Biological Station, Michigan, USA - KBS Corn C5-2 | ecosystem: Host-associated > Plants > Roots > Rhizosphere > Soil ...
CCACTCGGCGTGCAGGGTCTGGTCGAAGCAGCGGCGGTTCGCCAGGCCCGTGAGGCCGTCACGCGTGGCCAGCTGTTCGAGCGCGATCTGGGCCAGTTTTTCATCCGTCAGGTCGCGCAGCGTCTCGACGACGGCGACGAGCCGGCCGCGGTCGTCGTAGACGGGGCCGGCGTCGGCAGCCAGGTAGCGCCGCCGGCCCATGCGCGGCATGTCGCACCAGCTTTCGGCCGACAGGTGTTCGTCGTCGACCGGGGCGTGATGCGGCTGGATGCGCCCGGCCTGCGCGGCGCGCTCTTCGATTAGCTGGTCCGCAAGGGTGGGGCGGCGCTCGTCGAAGAAGCTGCGCCAGTGGTCGCGCGTACCGATGATCTCCCGCGCGGGCACGCCCGTCAGGCGCTCGCAGGCGGGGTTCCACAGCATCACGCGGGCCGACGTATCGAGGACAAAAATGGGAATCGCCACCGTCTCCATCAACTGGTGGGCGAATGCGCGGTCCGCCGCGGCCGGGGTGCCGGTCGCGTCCGAGGAATCCATGAGCCGCTGTACTGTGGTCGGGCTTGTCATGTGCCGTCCTTCGGTTCTGTCTGTTAAGCAAATTGCTTGCTGGCGAGAACCGATTGTGCGTCACGGACAATGACGCCCCCTTGATCTTCGACAAAAGTGTTTGGCGACGGCTAGCCCGGCTCGGTGGCGTGCGTGGCGACGATCGCATGGGCAACGCGGTCGACGCGGGTACATAGCAGGTCGATCCGGGAGGCCAGCAGCGGATCCTCGAGCGCGTACTGGCGGCGTACCTGCAACAACTCGGTCTGGATCGCCACCAGTTGCGCAAGCGGGTCGAGATTGCCGCGGCGGCCGTCGGCGCTCGCGGTCAGGCGGCCCAGCAGCATGTCCGACTCGGCCAGCGCCTGGTCGGCCTGGCTGCGCGCCTTCTGTTCGCGGCACAGGGCGGCTTCCAGGCGCGCGATCCGGTCTTCGCTGCGCAGGCGCCGGAACAGGGTGGCGAACACCAGGGACATCATGACGAGCGCGAGCACACCGAGCTGCAATTGCCCGGGCACGGGGGGCAGATGGCGCCGTTCGGACAGCCCGAGGCCAACGATCAGCAATACAATTGCGCCGAGCGTGACGCGCAACGGCATGGGCAGCAGGATTTTCATGACGCTCCCTTCGACGAGGACTAGGACGACTCGATTAGGAACTTTCTGTATCCAAAGGTACGACTTTCTGAGAGGCATGTTTTTGCTCGTCATCAATTTCGGCCATATTCACGGACCGATCGAAAAAATGGAGGCGCTTCTGCCGCCCCATCCGCACGCGGTATAATGGAAGGTTGACGCGAGGCTTACGCGGGTTGTTACCCGCCTTTCTATTGTGACTTACAGCATCAAAGAGATCTTCTACACCCTGCAGGGCGAAGGCGCCCATGCGGGCCGGCCGGCCGTGTTTTGCCGATTTTCCGGCTGCAACCTGTGGACCGGACGCGAAAGCGACCGGTCCACTGCCGTCTGCCAGTTCTGCGATACGGATTTCGTCGGCACGGATGGCGAACGCGGCGGCAAGTTCAGGGATGCCGCCGGCCTGGCGGCTGAAATCGACAGCCTGTGGCCCCGGAGCTATCCGGACAGCAAATACGTCGTGTTCACGGGCGGCGAGCCGCTGCTGCAACTGGACGCGCCGCTGATCGCCGCGATGCACGCGGTCGGCTTCACGATCGCCATCGAGACGAACGGCACCTTGCCCGTGCCCGACGGTGTGGACTGGATCTGCGTGAGCCCGAAGATGGGCTCGACGCTGGTGGTGGAGCGGGGCAACGAGATCAAGGTCGTCATCCCGCAGGCGGGCCAGGACCTGTCTGCCTACGAGCGCCTCGATTTCGACAATTTCTATGTCCAGCCGATGGACGGCCCGCTCGCGCAGTTCAATACGCAGCTGGCGATCGAGACGTGCCGCCGCAATCCGACATGGAAGCTCAGTCTCCAGACCCATAAACTCCTGAATATTCCCTGAAGCACATGCTGACCATCACCCGCAAGCTGGAATTCGACGCCGGCCACCGCATCCCCGACCATAAAAGCCAGTGCCGCAACCTGCATGGCCACCGCTACACGCTGGAAATCACGCTGACGGGCGCCGTCATCGACGTCGAAGGCAATTCCGACAACGGCATGATCATGGACTTTTCCGACATCAAGGCGCTCGCCAACGAGCATCTCGTCGACGTCTGGGACCATGCCTTCCTCGTGTACGAGAAGGACGAGGCCGTGCGCGGCTTCCTGGCCAGCCTGCCCGGGCACAAGACGGTCGTGATCGACCGCATCCCGACCGTGGAAAACCTCGCCCAGGTGGCGTGGAACATCCTGAAGGCCGCCTACACGGACCGCTACGGCACCGGCCTGCGCCTGCAAAAGCTGGTCCTGCACGAAACCCCGAACTGCTGGGCGGAAATCACGGATGCCTGATCCGACCGACGACGCCGCCTACATGGGGCTGGCGCTGCAGGAAGCCCGCAAGGCCTGGGCCGCGGGCGAAGTACCCGTCGGCGCCGTCGTCGTGCGCGACGGGGAGGTGATCGCCGCCGGCTTCAACCAGCCGATCGGCCGCCATGACCCGACGGCGCACGCGGAGATCGTCGCCCTGCGCGCGGCTGCGGAAAAGCTCGGCAACTACCGGCTGCCGGGTTGTGAGCTGTACGTGACGCTGGAGCCGTGCGCAATGTGCTCGGGCGCCATGATGCATGCGCGCCTCGCGCGCGTCGTGTATGCCGCACCGGATCCCAAGACCGGCGTATGCGGTTCCATCCTGGATCTGTTCGCGCTGGAACAACTGAATCACCACACCGACGTCGTCGGCGGCGTGCTGGCGGACGAAGCCAGCGCCATGCTGAAGGCGTTCTTCGCCGAACGGCGCGCGGCCCGGCGCGCACCGGCGCCCGGCGTCGCACCCGAAGCGTCCGCCGGCTGACGCATGCCGCGCAGCGCGCGCACATCGTTGACGCCACCGCTTCGCCGAAAATGGTATGCTGGTTCCAAGCCGCCGCCGCATAGGCACGGGAGTATTCTTGGACCAACAGATCATAATTCGGCACCCCTACCTGATCCGGCCGACCCGGTGCCGGCGACGCCACCATGCCTAGTCTGAACGCCAACGGGATCCGCATCGCCTTCGACACCACGGGTGATCCGAAGGCCGTGCCCCTGCTGCTCATTTCCGGCCTCGGCCTGCAGATGACGGCCTGGCCGGACGAGTTCGTCGAAGGCCTCGTCGAGCTGGGCTTTTACGTGATCCGTTTCGATAACCGTGACAGCGGCCTCTCCACCAAGTTCGAGCATGCCGGCACGCCCAGTCTCACGCTGGCCTGGCTGAAGTCGCTGCTGCACCTGCCGCTCAAGCCGCCGTACCGCCTGGAAGACATGGCCGACGATGCCATCGGCGTGTTGTCCGCACTCGGCGTTGCGCGTGCCCACGTCGTCGGCATGTCGATGGGGGCCATGGTGGGGCAGGTGATGGCCGCCAGGTTTCCTTCGCGTGTACTCAGCCTGACGTCGATGATGTCCAGCAGCGGTCGCCGCGGCTTGCCGGGTCCGACACAGCCCACCCGCCGCGCCTTACTGCGCCGCCCCCGCGGCTGGGCGGGCGGCGCCGACATCGAGGCGACCATCGACTACAACGTGCATCTTCTGCAGGCGATCGGCAGCCCCGCGTACCCGACACCGGAAAAACAGTTGCGCCGCCGCGTCGCCCGCGCGCTGCGCAGGAACAGTTGCCCGGGTGGTGTGCTGCGCCAGATGCTGGCGGTGACGGCCAGTGGCGACCGCACGCCGCAGTTGCAGACGATCGCCGCCCCCACCCTGGTGATCCACGGCGCGGCCGATCCGCTCGTCCCGGTGGCTTGCGGCATCGACACCGCGCAAGCGATCCCGGGCGCCCGGCTGGAAGTCATCGAGGGGATGGGCCATGACCTGCCGGCCCAGCTGCTGGAGCGGCTCCTCGCCTTGATCGACGCGCATGCGCACGGTAAGATGGCGCCCGACTCGACACCAAGGCTCTTCGTCAAACAGTGACCTCATCCAAACTGGGCATTGCCCTCGTCGCGCCGGCCGGCTTTGCGCCGGAGCCGGACGCCATCCCGCGCGGCATCGCGCGGCTCGAAGCCCAGGGCATCCTCGTCCATAATTACTACAGGCACGAGGAGCGCCACCAGCGCTTCGGCGCGACGGACGCGGAGCGCCTTGCCCAGCTGGAAGCGGCGGCGGCCGACCCCGACGTGCAGATCGTCATGGCCATCCGCGGCGCCTACGGCATCACGCGCCTGCTGCCGGACATCGACTTCGAACGCATGGCCGCCAGCGGCAAGATCTTCGTCGGCTATTCCGACGTGACGGCGTTCCACATGGGCCTGTACACGAAGACGGGCGCCCTCAGCTACGCCGGCCCCATGTTCACAGCCGATTTTGGCGCCATCGAACCGTGCGCGTTCACGCAGGACGACTTCTGGCGCTGCCTGAAGGGGCCGACGCACACGATATACGGCCACGGCGCCGCGAACCCGCGCGTGGACGTGACGGGCACCGTCTGGGGCGGCAACCTGGCGATGGTCATCTCGCTCCTGGGCACACCGTATTTCCCGCGCATCGACGGCGGCATCCTGTTTCTCGAAGATATCGCCGAGCACCCTTACCGCGTGGAGCGCATGTTGCTGCAACTGATGCAGACAGGCGTGCTCGCCACGCAGCGCGCCATCGTCTTGGGCGATTTCTCGGGCTACCGACTCGGACCGAACGACAACGGCTACAACTTCGACGAAATGCTGGCCCACGTGCGCGCGACCGTGCCCGTGCCCGTGTTGACCGGGCTGGAATTCGGCCATATCGCGCGCCATGTGACGATTCCGTTCGGGGCGCAAGGGCATTTGCAGTGCGATGGCGAGCACTGGTCGCTGGCGATGTCCGGTTACCCGACACTCGAGACCGCCTGACGCAGACCACCCCCACAGTGGTAAAATGTGCGGTTAATCGAAAACCCCACGCAATAAGGTTTCCCAGTGCTCAGTACAGCCAACATCACGATGCAGTTCGGCGCGAAGCCGCTGTTCGAAAATATTTCCGTCAAGTTCGGCGACGGCAACCGCTATGGCCTGATCGGCGCCAACGGTTGCGGCAAGTCCACCTTCATGAAGATCCTCGGCGGCGACCTCGAGCCGTCCGCCGGCAACGTCAGCCTCGACCCGAACGAGCGTCTCGGCAAACTGCGCCAGGACCAGTTCGCGTACGAAGAGGTGCGCGTGCTCGACGTCGTCATGATGGGCCACACGGAGCTGTGGGACGCCATCCAGGAACGCGACGCCATCTACGCCAATCCGGAAGCGACGGACGAGGACTACATGAAAGCGGCCGAGCTGGAAGGCAAGGTCGCGGAATACGACGGCTATTCGGCCGAAGCGCGTGCCGGCGAGCTGCTGCTGGGCCTCGGCATCGGCACCGACCTGCACCAGGGCCCGATGAGCGCCGTGGCGCCGGGCTGGAAGCTGCGCGTGCTGCTGGCACAGGCCCTGTTCTCGGATCCGGACATCCTGCTGCTGGACGAGCCGACCAACAACCTGGACATCCACACGATCAGCTGGCTGGCGGACATGCTGAACCAGCGCAACTCGACGATGATCATCATCTCGCACGACCGCCACTTCCTGAATTCGGTCTGCACGCACGTCGCCGACATGGACTACGGCACGCTGAAGGTCTATCCGGGCAACTACGACGACTACATGGAAGCGTCGACGCAGGCCCGCAACCAGCAGCTGGCCAACAATGCGAAGGCAAAGGAAAAGGTCGCCGAGCTGCAGGACTTCGTCCGTCGCTTCTCCGCGAACAAGTCGAAGGCCCGCCAGGCGACATCGCGCGCCAAGCAAATCGAAAAGATCAAGATCGAGGAATTCAAACCCTCGTCGCGCGCCTATCCGTTCGTCCGCTTCGAAGGCGAGAAGAAGCTGCACCGCTTGGCTGTCGAGACGGAAGGCCTGTCGAAATCGTACGACCGCCAGCTGTTCAAGAATTTCTCGATCATGGTCGAAGCGGGCGAGCGCATCGCCATCATCGGTGCCAACGGCGCCGGCAAAACCACGTTGCTGCGCTGCATCGGCAGCGGCCCGATCACGGGCCTCGACGCCGACACCGGCCGCGTGAAGTGGGCCGAGAACGCCAACCCGGGCTATATGCCGCAGGATCCGACCGAAGAGTTCGCCACTGACCTGAACCTGACCGACTGGATGGGCCGGTGGACCAAGGAAGGCGACGACGACCAGGCCGTCCGCTCGATCCTGGGCCGCCTGCTGTTCGGCGGCGACGAGGTCAAGAAATCGGTGCGCGTGCTGTCCGGCGGCGAGAAGGGCCGCATGATGTATGGCAAGCTGATGCTGGGCCGCCACAACGTGCTGCTGCTCGACGAGCCGACGAACCACATGGACATGGAATCGATCGAGTCGCTGAACATCGCACTGGATAAATACGCCGGCACCCTCATCTTCGTGTCGCACGACCGTGAATTCGTGTCGTCGCTGGCGACCCGTATCCTCGAAATCAAGGAAGACCGCGTCATCGACTTCCAGGGCAATTACGAGGATTACCTGAAGAGCCAGGGCCTCGATTGATTTTCGTGACGCAACACGTAATTTATTGCTTATGAATACTATTGCCCCCGTTAAAGTCTTCGAATACGACCGGCCAATCGGCGGCGTCTGTTCCACCGCCGAGGCCTGGGCCCGTACCCCGTCGCCACTGGAAGTCGCGGAAAAGACCGCGCTGAAGGACCGCATCCGCCGCCTGCTCAAGGAGCGCGAAGCCGTCCTCGTCGCGCACTATTACGTCGACGCCGACCTGCAGGACCTCGCCGAGGAAACGGGCGGCTGCGTCTCCGACTCGCTGGAAATGGCGCGCTTCGGGCGCGACCATCCCGCGAAGACGCTGGTCGTCGCCGGCGTGCGCTTCATGGGCGAGACCGCGAAGATCCTGAGCCCGGAAAAGACCATCCTGATGCCGGACCTGGACGCGACCTGCTCGCTGGACCTGGGCTGCCCGGCCGACGAATTCGCCGCGTTCTGCGACCAGCACCCGGACCGTACGGTCGTCGTGTACGCGAACACGTCCGCAGCCGTGAAGGCCCGTGCGGACTGGATGGTGACGTCGTCGATCGGCCTGGACATCGTGAAATACCTGCACGACCAGGGCAAGAAGATCCTGTGGGCGCCGGACCGCCACCTCGGTTCGTACATCCAGAAGCAGACGGGCGCCGACATGCTGCTGTGGCAGGGCTCCTGCCTCGTGCACGACGAGTTCAAGGGCGTCGAACTGGACCTGCTGCGCGCCGAGTATCCGCATGCGAAAGTCCTCGTCCACCCGGAATCGCCGGCCAACGTCGTCGCCCAGGCGGACGTCGTCGGCTCGACCACCCAGCTGATCAATGCGGCGCAGACGATGGACGCGACGCACTTCATCGTCGCCACCGACAACGGCATCCTGCACAAGATGCGCATGGCCGCACCGGGCAAGACACTGATCGAAGCCCCGACGGCCGGCAACAGCGCCACCTGCAAGAGCTGCGCCCACTGCCCGTGGATGGCCATGAACGGCCTGCAGAACCTGGCCGACGTACTGGAAGCCACCGACGGCCGGAACGCGATCCACGTCGACCCGGAAATCGGCAAGCAGGCCAAGCGGTCGATCGACCGCATGCTCGACTTCGCCGCCGCCAAGAAGGCCAAGGCACTGCCGACCGGTGCGCTGGAACAGGAAACCAAACTTTTTAACGGAATCGGCCCCGCATGAGCAATCTCCGCAATCCTTACGCCACCGAAGGACAGTTCGACGAGAACCTGCAGGCCGCTTTCGAACAGAACCTGCTGGCCGCGCTGCTGGAAGACGTCGGCAGCGGCGACCTGACGGGCAAGCTCGTGCCGGAAGAACCCCGCGCGCAGGCGCGCGTGATCGTGCGCGAGCAGGCCGTGCTGTGCGGCGCGCCGTGGTTCGAAGGCGTCATGTTCGCCGTCGACCAGGACATCGAGATCGATTGGAAGTACGCCGAGGGCGACGTGATGGCGGCCGACAGCGTCGTCTGCACCCTCACGGGCTCGCCGCGCTCGTTGCTGACGGCGGAGCGGTCGGCGCTGAATTTCCTGCAACTGCTGTCCGGCGTCGCGACGGCCACGCGCACCTATGTCGACGTCATCGCCGGCACGAAGGCAAAAATCCTGGACACGCGCAAGACGCTGCCGGGCCTGCGCCAGGCGCAGAAGTACGCCGTGCGCGTGGGCGGCGGCGCCAACCAGCGCATGGCGCTGTACGACGGCATCCTGATCAAGGAAAACCACATCGCGGCCGCGGGCGGCATCACGCCGGCATTGCAGGCGGCGAACGCGCTGGACGCGGGCGTGTCGATCCAGATCGAGGTGGAATCGATCGCCGAACTGGAAGAAGCGCTGGGTGCAGGCGCCACGTCCGTGCTGCTCGACAATTTTGACCTTGGCATGATGCGCGACGCCGTGCGCATCAATGCGGGGCGTGCGCTGCTCGAAGCGTCCGGCGGCATCAATATGCAGACCGTGCGGGCGATCGCGGAGACCGGTGTCGACCGGATTTCGATCGGCAGCCTGACCAAGGACGTCAAGGCCACCGATTACTCCTTGCGTATCGTCGGATAACGTGGAAGGGTGGGCACGGCGTGCCCACCGTCACGCCAATCCTTACGTCCCGCTCTCGCTGGCCCGCGCCAGCGCCTCCGCCTGCGGATTCCTGCGATACACGGATTCGCCCACCCGCGCCGCGATCCCGTCGACCGCTGCCAACACCTTTTCCGGATGCGCATAATGCGTCATGTGCCCGATACCGGGCTGCAACTGCAGCTCGCTGTCCGGCAGGCGCTCGTCCAGGCGCTCGGAGTTGTGACCGAAGTCCACGAGCTTGTCCTTCGTGCCCGCCATGATCACGACCGGCACCTTCAGCTCCGGATAATGCCGTGCCAGCGACATGGCCGCCGGCACCATCATTGCCGTCTCGGCCGCGCTGGCGCGCAGCTGGCTCGGTCGCAGCAACATCCAGATCGGCAGCTCGCGGAAACGGGCGTCGACCTGTTGCGGCGAGAAAGCTGCCTTCGTCAGCGGCCGCCACAGCATGCGCGTGACGATCGGCGACACCGTGTAGCGCATCAGGTCGCCCACGACCGGGATCGCGGGCCCGGACAGCAGCGGCACATCGGCGCGCAGGCTCGGATAGTAATAGCCGGACAGCAGCACGAGGCCTCGCACGAAGTCCGGCACTTCCAGCGCCATCGACAGCGCGACGAGCGTACCCCACGAGTGGCCGAGGACGATGGCGGAATCGACGCCGATCTCCTGCAGCGCATGATGCAGCAGCCGGGCCTGCGCCTGGGGTGTCCACACCTTGCTGCGCGGCCGCTCGCTGTAGCCGAAGCCCGGGCGGTCGAAGGCGATCACACGGTAGTGCTCGGCGGCTTTGTCCATCAGCCCGCTGCACTGAAAATCGCTGGCCAGCACACCATTGCCGTGCAGCAGCACCAACACCGGACCACTGCCGCGCTCCACATAGTGCAGGCGCACGCCGTCGACTTTCACGAAACGGCCCTGCGGCGGATTCTCGGCCTCGGCCCGCTTCGTTTTGGAACGCACATAGAAATACGAGGCCGCAAGGCCGAGACCAGCCAGCAGGGCGCCTGCCTGCCATGGTGAAGTGGACAACGTGCTCCGCAAAGTTTTCGTCACAGTATTCCCCCGTCGAGTGGTATGGATGGCTTGTCTCCTTCAGTCTGATCCGAACCCCTGGTCAGCAATTCCAGCGCGAGCGGCAATACCCGCTCGGCAGATTCTTCGATCTTGATGTCGAGCAATTCGTCCGCGCGCGTGCGGCCGATGTTGATGGCCGCCATCGGCTTTCCGGCCGCCTGCGCCATGCGACAGAACCGGAAACCCGAATACACCATCAGCGACGAGCCCACGACCAGCAGCGCGTCCGCGCGCTCCATCTGCTCCAGCGCGATGGCCGTGCGCGCCGGCGGGACGTTGTCCCCGAAAAAGACGACGTTCGGCATCAGGGTGCCGCCGCAACAGGTGCAGAAGGGCAGCCGGAACCTGGCGAGCTCGGTCGGTTCGACCGAGGCGTCCCCGTCCGGCAGCGGTGTGGCATTCGCACCGGCCATGTGCGGATTGAAATCGTCCAGTTGCCCCTGTACGAAGGCGCGCGGGAAGAGGGCGGAGCAATCCAGGCATACAACCGTGTGGATATTGCCGTGCAGCTCCAGCACGCCATGGCTGCCGGCCTGGCCGTGCAGGCCGTCCACGTTCTGCGTCAGCACGGAACCGATGCGCCCGATCCGTTCCAGCCCGGCGATCGCGCGATGGCCGTGGTTGGGCCTGGCCTGCGCGAGCACGGGCCAGCCGATCATGCTGCGCGCCCAGTAGCGCCGCTGCACGGCTTCGGACTTCCGGAAATCCGGACCGTGGATCGGCGGCTTGCCGCGCCGGGTGCCATCACGATCGCGGTAATCGGGTATGCCGGACGCCGTCGACAGCCCCGCGCCGGTCAATACGAGGGTACGCGGATGGCGGTCGAGGAATACGGCGATCCGCGCCGCATGGTCGTGGACGGTGAATGCTTCGGCCATCGCTGAGCTCTCCTTCTGCATGGGATCGTAACACCCTTGATGCACGAACGAAAACACGATTCCCGCCGCCATCATCGCGGCGAGGCGGGATCAGCGCCGGGCGGAGACGACGATGCCGCCGACGATCAGCAAGAAGGCCAGCACGTGGTAGGCATGCGGCAGCTCGCCCAGGAAGGTGGACGACAGCAGCGCCGTGAACAGCGGCGTCAGGTTGACGAAGAACGCGCCGATGCCCGGACCGGCCCGGCGGATGCCTGCACCCCACAGCGCGAACGCCAGCACGGCCGGCCCCACCGCGACGAACAGCAGCGCCGCAGCGACCGGCCAGCTCCACGCGATCGCATGCGCGCCAAGCGCCCATTCGGCGCCGGCGAAGGCGCCCGACCACGCGAGTCCGAACGCGACTTGCGCGCCCAGGAATGCAGCCCAGTCCGCGCGCAGGGCGGGCTCGTGCTGCGGCTGCAGCAGCATCCAGCTGTAGAACGACCAGGCGATCGTCGCCAGGATCATGTACAGGTCGCCCGCGACGAGCCGCAGCGCGAGCAACTGGTCGATGTCGCCCCGGCACAGCACGACCAGCACGCCGACGATCGACAGCACCGCCCCGGCCACCTGGCGCGCGCGGACGGGCATGCCGTAGAACAGCCGGCCCACGAGCATCATCCAGACGGGCATGCCGGACGCGACGAGGGTCACGTTGATCGGCGTCGAGCTTTGCAGCGCCAGGTACTGCAACGAGTTGTACATGCCGATGCCCAGCAGCCCGAGCAGGGCGTACCGGCGCCAACGGGTCCGGATGCCGTCCAGCGCACCGGCCCGGCGCAATGTCGCCCAGCCCAGCGGCAGCAGGACGGCCAGCGCGATCGTCCAGCGCAGCAGGTTCAGCGTCATCGGCGGCACCGCCGCGCGCACGAGGCGACCGACGATCGCATTCCCCGCCCACAGCAGCGGCGGTATCGTCAGCAGCAGGACGGTGGAGGGCGTGAGTTTCTGGTTCATGGGGGACGACGTGCGGCTGGCGCGGGAGGCGCCAGCCGTCCGGAAGGGACGATCAGCGGCGGCGCGGCGTCAGCACGCTCGGCAACGCCTTCGGCAGCGTGTCCGGATAGTCGCGCGAGAAGTGCAGGCCGCGGCTTTCGTGGCGCGACAGCGCACTGCGCACGATCAGGTGCGCCACCTCGACGAGGTTGCGCAGCTCCAGCAGGTCGTTGGTGACGCGGAAGTTGCGGTAGTACTCGTCGATCTCTTCCTTCAACAGCTTGATGCGGTGCTGTGCGCGTTCGAGGCGCTTGGTGGTGCGCACGATGCCGACATAGTTCCACATGAAGCGGCGCAGCTCGTCCCAGTTGTGGGCGATGACCACTTCCTCGTCCGCGTTCGTGACGCGGCTCTCGTCCCAGGCGGGCAGCAGTGGCAGGTCGACGGGCGGCGCCGCGGCGATCTGGTGCGCGCACGCGCGCCCGACGACGAGGCATTCGAGCAGCGAATTGCTGGCGAGGCGGTTCGCGCCATGCAGGCCCGTGTAAGCCGTCTCGCCAACCGCGTACAGGCCGGGAATGTCGGTGCGGCCGGCCAGGTCGGTGACGACGCCCCCGCACGTGAAGTGCACGGCCGGGACGACCGGAATCGCTTCCTTCGTGATGTCGATGCCCAGCTCGAGGCAGCGCGCGTAGATCGTTGGGAAGTGTTCCTGGATGAATTCAGGGCTCTTGTGGGTGATGTCCAGGTGGACGTAGTCGATGCCGCGCTTCTTCATCTCGAAGTCGATGGCGCGCGCCACGACGTCGCGCGGGGCCAGCTCGCCGCGCTCGTCGTGCGCCGGCATGAAGCGGGTGCCGGCCGCCGGACCCGCCTCGGGCGGCAGCTTCAGCAGGCCCCCTTCGCCGCGCACGGCTTCGGTGATCAGGAACGATTTCGCGAACGGGTGGTACAGGCAAGTCGGGTGGAACTGGATGAATTCCATGTTCGACACACGGCAGCCGGCGCGCCAGGCCATCGCGATGCCGTCGCCCGTGGCCGTGTCGGGGTTGGTCGTGTACAGGTAGACCTTGCCGGCGCCGCCGGTGGCCAGCACCGTGTGTTCAGCCTCGAATGTCTGCACCTTGCCGCTCTTTTCGTCCTGCACGTACAGGCCATGGCAGCGTGGCTGGCCGACGAGGGCCGGACCGCTGTGCACGCCGTCCGGTTGCAGCTTGTCCGACGTGATCACGTCGATTGCGCAATGGTGCTCGAACAGCGAGATGTTCGGGTGGGCGCGCACCTTTTGCTCCAGTGTCACCTGCACGGCATGGCCGGTGGCGTCCGCGGCGTGGATGATGCGGCGCTGGCTGTGGCCGCCTTCGCGGGTCAGGTGGAAGCCGAGTTCCGCCGTTTCGTCGCGGGTGAACGGCACGCCTTGCTCGATCAGCCACTCGATCGCCTCGCGTCCGTGTTCGACGATATAGCGGGTGGCCGCTTCGTCGCACAGGCCGGCGCCGGCGACGAGGGTGTCGGCGATATGCTGGTCATGGCTGTCGCCGGAGTCCAGCACGGCGGCGATGCCGCCCTGCGCCCAGTTGCTGGCGCCGTCCAGCAATTCGCGTTTGGAGATGATGGCGACCTTGCGGGTCTGTGCCAGATGCAGGGCGACCGACAGGCCGGCCAGGCCGCTGCCGACGATGGCTACGTCAAATTTCATCGCAATCTCATGGTTTTGCTTTTGTAAAGAGGCATCACTATAGACGATTTGGAGCAGGTTTGTCCGGGACAAAGCTGTTCAGCATTTTAAAAGGTCATCGTGCACGCACGCGCGCATCCGCGAGCACGGCGGCATACAGGCGACGATAGCCCGCGGCCGTCGCCGTCCAGTTGTGCGTGGCCGCGACCGCATGCGCGGCCGCCTGTCCCAACGCGTGCAGGCGGGCCGTGTCGCCCAGCAGCTGCGCGAGCACGTCCACCAGCGACATCCCGCTGCCGGCCGCAAACAGCATCGCGCTGTGGCCATGCACGAGCAACTCGCGGTGGCAGGCGATGTCCGACGCGACGATCGCGCAGCCGCGTGCCATCGCATTCAGCAAATGGCGAGACGGGGCGAGCGCGGCGCTGCCCGGCAGTGCTGGAAACACGGCGACGTCGGCCAGCGCCAGCACGTCCGCCGCGCGCCGGCCCGGCAGGCTTCCAGTGACCCGCACATACCCGCCCAGGCCCGCCGCCGCGATGCGCCCGTCCAGCCAGGCCGTCCGCTCGCCGCCCCCGGCCACAACCAGTCGCAGTGCCCGATGGCGGCGCTGCAATGCGCAGAGCACGTCCAGCAGGAGTTCGATCCCGCCACCCGCATCCGGCTCGCCCGCAAAGGCCAGCAACGGGGCATCCACCAGGCCCGGCGGTGCCGGATCGGTCCGCGGCACCGGCACGACGTCGGCGGCCGGCGGCACGATGGCGATACGGCGCGGACGCACCCCATTGGCGCGCAACGCCGCGCGCATCTCGAGAGTGGGCGCGGCCAGCGCGTCGGCACGCGCGCATCCGAAACGCGCGAGCGACGGGGCACCATGTCCGTAGGCGGCGCGGCGGTCGGCGTCCACGACGAGCGGCAGCCGTCCCAGGCGGGCCACCGGCCACGCCGCCGCCGCGTACGCGCTGGGCGCGAGCACGTGGATCAGGTCAGGTCGGGTGAGGGCCGCGACCTGGCGCAGGCGCAGGCCCAGCGCCGCCGTACCCATCGCGTCCTGCCAGCGGGGCGGCAGCCACGCACATCGGCGTGCGCGCGGACCCGGCACAGTCGTACGGTACAGGTGCCAGGCGTGGTGCGGCCAGCCGTCCGCGGCCGGTTGTGCGGCGCCGGCCGCGGCGAGGCCAACGCCGGCGCCGCACTCGGGCCCCGCCAGGTGCACGGTCTGCACCCCCTGCGCCCGCAGCTCGGCCAGCAGCGCACGGGTACGCCTGGCGTAATCGGTCGGCCGCGCGGCGGCCGCGTCGAGCACGTGGAGGACTCGCATCAGCGCACCTGTCGCAGGCCGTCGGCTGTCGCGCTGCGCGTGAGGGCGTCGTACACGGCGAGGTAGTCGCGCGCCATCGCCGGCATGCTGTGGCGCGCGATGACCTGGCTGCGCGCCCGCGCGCCGTGGCGCGTCGCCATCTCCGGGATGCGGCAGTAATCGGCGATCGCGGCGGCCAGCAGCTCCGTCGACATCGGGGGCACGAGGATGCCCGTGAAACCCGGGTGGACGAGTTCGGTGTTGCCGCCGACGGCCGCCGCCACGACCGGCAGCCCGGTCGCCATCGCCTGCAGGATCGTGTTCGAGCGGTCCTCGGCGAGCGAGGGCAGCACGAACAGGTCCATCGCGCGCAGCAGCTGCGCCACGTCGACGCGGGCACCCGGCAGCCACGCCCGCCCCGCGGCGCCGGCCCGGTGCAGCAGCGCCTGGCACTCGGCGCGGGCCGGCCCGTCGCCGACGAGCAGCAAGCGCAGCTTCTGGTGCGCGGGATGGGGCGAGGCGATCAGGCGCAGGAACGCCTCGACGAGCGTCGTATGGTTGCCCGCGTCGTCCATGCGGCCCACGCTGCCTATGACGAATACGCCATCGTGCATGAAGCCGGGAGGGCCGACGGCGGCGGCCGGACCGAGGCGCGGGTGGAATTGCACGCTGTCGATCCCATTGGCGATCTGCGACACGCGGGCCGGTTCCGCGCCGACCGATTCGACGAGCCATTGTTCGAGATCGCTGCTGACCGTGATGAAATGGTCGACCAACGGGCACAGCATGCGGCGCAACATCCAGTCCGAGAACCCGTCGCGGTGCGTCCCACGCGCGCCGGG
>Ga0068855_100005494_pt1 | contig 15466 bp, 5 predicted proteins | sample KBSCornC52_FD_66592 | JGI IMG/M metagenome (GOLD analysis project Ga0068855, IMG submission 66592) | Corn rhizosphere microbial communities from Kellogg Biological Station, Michigan, USA - KBS Corn C5-2 | ecosystem: Host-associated > Plants > Roots > Rhizosphere > Soil ...
CAAGCACGTCAAGCTCATCCAGGACAACGTGCTGAGCACGTCGCCCGGTGACGATCCGATGCCCGAGCCGGCGCTGACCTCGGCCGAGCAGGCGAGTGTGGTGGCCGATTATCTGGGTTCCGAGTCGAGCGACTCCGCCGTCCACACTGCGGTCACCGAGGTCTACCAGCAGGAGGTCGACCGGGCGTCGTTCACCTACAAGAAGTGACGGTTAGCTCGGCGGTGCCGACGTGGGCGTGGCCGAGGGTGACGGCGGGCCCGGTGTCGCGGATGTGGACGTCGCGGGCGTCGACGATGTCGTCCCGCTCGACGCGGCCGTGGTGCTGATCGTGATCGTCGGGTTGCGGTCGGTACCGGGCACGGTCTGCCAGGCGACAGCACCACCGAAGATCATGACAAGCGCGCCGACCAGCATGGCCACCCCGGAAGCGCGCAGCCCCTTCACCGCCTCACCCAGGCCTTTCGCGACCTCGCCGGCGGCGGTCAGCACGGCCGCGATCGCCCCGGCAGCGACGGTCAGCGATTCCTCGCCCATCTCCGCGTCGCCGCCCGCCGCGCCGCCGGAGGCCGGCGCGGTGACCGTCGGACGGCTCAGCTCAGCCAGCGAAATCACGACACCGGCCAGCACGATGAGTGCGCCGAGAACGATCAGCGCAACGACGGCGAAGCTCGCGGTCGCCAGTTCCGTACTGGTCGTCGTGGTGGTCTTTCCGTCCGGCCCGGTCGCGGTCTGTTCGGTCCTCTCGAGCACGTGTGACGCGTGGGTGAGCAACCACGCGGCGCCCAGGAGCAGCCCGGAGCACACGACCGCCAACAGAGCGAGGGCCCGCCCGGCGAAACGCGGAACACCGTCGACGGTGACCTTCTCGTTGTTGCCATTGCCGCTGCCAGCTGCCATGGTCGCCCCCTGCCTCGAAGGTTACCGGTGACGGCGCTGCTGCGTTGATCGATCTCGGGCCGCCACGTCGAGCCGCAGGTCGTTCACCTTCCGCGCGTGCGCCGGGGACGGCGGGCCGGCCTCAGGTGGGGCGGTCGACGACGTGCACGACACGCGCGGCGGCGTAGGGGCAGTAGCGGACGAGGTCGCTGACGGTCACCGGCGCGACCGTGGCGTTGGGCGCGGTCGACGGCGGCACGAACACCTCACCCGCGCCGACCGACCCGACGAACGCGAGGAAGAGCACCTGCTGGCCGTTCGGCACTGCGGTGAGGTCGACGTCGACCGACACCGCCCGCGGCATCCGTGAGTCGATCGGAGTCGAGGCAGTCGCCCAGGTCGCGCCGCCGCCGGACGTCGCGAGGTTCCACCCGGCCGGCACCGCCTGCACCGTCCCCGCCACCGCGGCCGTGAGGAACGGCAGCAGGGTCGTGACGGACAGCGCCATGAGGTCGCTCGGGGTCGCGCCCGCGCGCCAGAGGAGGACGACGACGCCCTGGTTGGCCGACAGGCCCAGCGCGTCTCGGTGGTGGACGAGCACGTCGACCGTGCACGGCTCCCGGTGCACCGTCCAAAGGTCGTTGACGACATTGCGCGGCACGACGAGGTCGAGCAGATCCGCTTCGCTCGCAACGACATTCGCCGCCCGCGTCGTCTGCCAGGGGGCCCGGTAGACAGCCAGCGGGTCGGCCGCCGCGGTCGTCACGGTGCCGTCCGCCTTGACGTGGACGCCGCCGACGACGTCGTTCCACACGGCCGCGTCGATCTCCGGGACGGCGGTCTTCGGCGGCGCCATCCGGGTCCGGTGCAGCGCGACGAGCCGCCCGAGCGCGTCGGAGAAGATGCCGTTCGCGACGACGCTTGGGTAGAGCCAGCGGAATGCCGTCTGGAAGGTCCACACGTCGTAGGCCGGCGCGTTGAGCGCGGTGATCTTCGGCGTGGCGAGGAAGGTCGGCGCCGTCGCCCGGGGCCATTTCGGCCGGACCGTGATGTCCGGACTCGCCGAGAGCGACAGCGGCGGTGCGGGAGGCGCGACGAACGGGTCGCTGAGGACCGTGAACGGGTTGCGCCGGTCGTCCCAGCGGTGCGATCGGATCCACGTCTGCCGCACGGCATTCGCCCGCAGGTCCACTTCCCAGACGCCCCGTGACTGGACTCCCGCGCGGAGCAGCCTCGTGGCGGTGGCCCCGCCTCCGGGGTCGGTCCAGATGTCGAGGTCCTGGATCGTCGCCTGGGGCAGCCCGTTGACGAACGGCACCCACGTGTGCGCGCCGGTCGCGTTGTCGGTCCGGGTCCCCTTCCACACTCCGGTGACCGTGCCGGCGTAGACCGTGTTGCCCGTCGCGTCTCCGGGGTCGACGACGACGGAGAACACCGGGTCCCGTGGCCCGCTCCCGGCCGCACCACCGTTGTCGAGCTGGCGGCGGAGCAGGCTCCGCTTGAAGCGCCCGTCGGCGTTGTTGAAGAACCACAGCGTCTCGTCCGGCCCGCCGTTGACCCCGGTCGTCGCGACGTAGAAGTTCTGCGTCCCGGGGACGGGCGTGACATCGGTCAGCGTCGTCGTGCGCGGGATCGCGACGGCGACGTTGAAGATCGACCAGGTCGTCGAGTTCCACGTCCCGGCCGGCGCCTCGGTGTACCGCACGACGCCGCGCGTGTAGAGGACGAGGAGCTGCGTCGGGTTGACCCACGCGAGCGTGACGATCGGGCCGAGGAAGGGCGCGGTCAGGCCGATCTGCATCTGGGGCGGAGTCGCCGCGCCGTTCGCGCCCGGACGGCCGTCGGCGGCGACGCCGTTGGGGTAGGGGATGGCGCGCCAGGTGTTCGGCCCGGCGCCCTGGCCGAGGTCGTCGCTGATCCACACGCGGTAGGTCCCGATCGCGAGCCGGCCGGTCGCCGGGTTGGGCCCGACCGGCGGGACGCGCACGGTCGCCGCGCCGGAGTAGAAGTTCGAGAAGTTGTTGGCCCCCTCGCCGCCGATCCCGAACACCCGGCTCGGCTCGCCGGGGTGGCGGGTCATCGGGTCGACGAAGGCCGCGGTCGAGTTCGAGTACCAGCGGGCGCCGTTGAACTGACGGACGTAGATGTGCGAGTTGGTCGGGTGGAAAGCCACGCCGCCGCCGTCGCCGGGGAACGGCTCGTCCCAGACGGTGTCGCCGACGCGGACCTGGGTCCCGTTGTCCTGGCAGCCGATGAGCATGACGTGCCCGTTGACCGGGTGGCTGCGGACGAAGACCGGCTGGAGCGAGGCGAGGCCGGTGTTCGCCGGGCTGAACGTGCCGACCCGGCCGGAGCGGTCGGAGACGAAGATGCCGCCGTCGGTCGCCGCCCACACCTGGCGGGACGGTGCGACCGCGCCGGTCAGCTTGATCGAGTGGACGTCGCCGTGGACGTTGTTGCCGATCGCGCCCGCGACGAAGGCGCCGTCGCCGCCCGGAGGCGCCGCGGACGAGGACACCCCGACGGTCGGCCGGAGGGTGAACGGCGGCGCCGCGACGCCCGAGGCGATGACGTCGAAGCAGTAGAAGCTGGCCCCCCAGTCGCCGTCCGCCGGTCCGTAGGACAGCGAGCTGCCGCCGACGTAGACCCGGTCGACGCCGGCGACCGTGTCGACGGCGATGCACTGGTCGTAGTCGCGCTGGGTGCCCCAGAGGGTGGCGGGCAGGCTGACGTTCGCCCCCGCCGCCCGGACGTCGTCGGCGGCCGGCGCCGCGACGGTCGCGTCCGTGATCCGCCAGAGCTGCGGCGCGCCGGCGTCCTCGGCGAGCAGGTAGACGCGGTTGCCCGTCGCGGCGAGCGACACGTGCCCGTTGATGAACGGCGCGACCGTGAAGTTGACGTTGTGGACCGTCGCCCCGAGGTCGTCGGTCCAGATGGCCCCGAAGCCGTCGACGGCGAGGACGAGCCGGCCGCCCGGGAGCCACACGCCGTCGGAGATCGGCGAGTTCGGGAACGCCGTCGTCACCGCGTTGATCCGTGTCCACGTGTAGCCGTCGCGCGCCGGGAGCCCGCCGCCGGCGGGCAGCGCCGAGCGGCGGCCGAGGAAGGCGCCGCCCGTCGTGCACGCGACGACGACGTCCTGGGTCGCACCAGCGGTCGCGTCGCCGGCGGTGCTCGCCGGGCTCCGGACCAGTCGGAAGATCCCGAGCCCTTCGAGCTGCGCGATGCCGGTGTCGGCCTCCCACGGCTCCGCCTGCCCGGGCGGGAACATCGGGCCGAGGGCGGCGAGGACCCCGACGCCGTCGATCGTCGCCTCCCCGGTCGGCGCGGGGGTTCCGGCCGGCAGGAAGGCCGGCTCACCGGTCCCGACGAGGACCATGTCGGTCAGCGAGGAGGGCCCGAAGTCGACGAGGATGCAGCCGCACGCCTGCGCGTTGACCGAGCCGCCGCGCACCCTTCGCCGCTCCGACCAGCCGCCGACGGGCGTCCACGTCGCCCCGCCGTCCGGGGTGTACCAGACACCACCCTGCGCCGTCGCCGCGTAGGCCCGCGTCCCCGTCGCGTCGACGGCGATATCGCGCACCCGGCCCGCGACACGGGGACGGTCGACCGCCTGGCCGCGTCTGGTCACCGACGGACCGACAGGCACCCAACGCCCGGCGGGGTCAACGGCGGGGAACGCCTCGGGCGCGTGGGCATCCTGAGGCGCCGGGCCGGCCGCCTCCTCGCGGGCGGCGAGCGACTCGTTCATGGCGGCGTCGAGGGCCCGCCGGTCGACGCCGGCGAGCCGTTCGGCGCCCCACGCCGCGCGGTCGGCGGCCGCTCCCCGCTTGGCGAGGCGGCGCGCCTCGCGGCTGAGCGAGGCATTCATCTCGGCGCGAGCAGCCTTGCTGCCCAACGATGTTCGCCGCTTGCCGGTCATGACGTGGACCGCTCGTCGTCCGGCGCGACCCGGATCCACCCCTCCTGGACCTCGTGCGGCATCTTCGGCAGGTAGGCATTCGTCGTCGAGGCGAGGATCGGGTCGTCGCGCCAGGTGAGCGTCCCGGTCCGCCGGGTGAAGCGCTGCTTGCCGCCGAGCGAGGACACGTTGGGCAGCCGGATCTCGGCCGGGTCGAGGAGCACCGGCCCGACCCGCATCGACGGCACGACCTTGGACAGCCCGGGCGTCACCCAGCTGTCCGCCAGTTCGAGCACCTTGCGGGGCAGGATCCCCGACGTCAGGTGCACCTTGCCCGCCGGGAGCATCAGGATCGTCAGCCGCACCGTCTGCCCGACCCGGATCGTCAGGGTGTCCTCGAGCACGAGGTAGTCGTGCGCGATTGGGTCCGGCGTCGGGGTGTCGCCGAGCCGCCCGAGGTAGCCGGTCCGCGGCCCGCTCGCGAGCGCCGCCGACGCGACGACCTGGTCGACGACGTGGAAGCGCGTGTAGTCGTCGTCGACGAAGAAGCCGAGGACGCTGTCGTCGCTGCGACCGAGCTCACCGATGCGGTACGGGAAGTCGAGCGTCGACAGCGTCGCGAATGCCGATCGCCGCGCGTCCGCTCCGCCTGCGTCGTCGATGTGCACCTCGGTGACGTCGTCCGGGGCATCGAGCCGAAGGGTCGCACGGACGACGGCGACCGGGCGCCCGACCAGGCCGGCGATCGTCTGGGAGCCGAGGCTCGCGTAGGTGTCGACCGTCCAGAGGGTCGAGTCGATCGCGCGGAGCAGGGCCGACAGGGCGCTGCAGGCGGGCGCGGGACCGGTCTTGCTCCGGGCGTCGACGTCCGCGCGGATCAGCCCGGTCGCGAAGAGGGCGGCGTGCTGGGCGTGCGCCGGGATGTCGGTCAGCGGGCTCGAGTCGGGCGGGATCGGCCGCCCGGGCGCCGGCTCCCACTGGACGGCCGCGGGCGCGTCGCCGACGGCGAAGGAGTCGTGCTGGAGCTGGCCGAGCGGGTTGCCCTCGCGGTCGAAGACCTCGAGCGCCTCGTCGATGTGGTCGGGCAGGAGGAAGCCGGAGATCGGCTGGACCGCGAGACCGGGGTTCAGCTGGTTGACGAAGGCCTCGGGCGCGGCCGCGGGGTCGAGCTCGAGCCCGTAGCCGGGGTCGACGAAGCGGAAGAGCCAGCGCGCGGCGTTCTGGATCCGCGGGGCGAGGAGGACACCGGTCGGGTCGTCGGCGAGTTCCATCGTGCTCGTCCGGGCGACCTGGTCGATCGGCACGTCGAGGGTGCGGCCGAAGGCGTCGACGATCCGCAGGGCGGTCAGTGAGACGGTGCCGCCGAAGAAGGGCACGGGGAGGCCGGTGGCCCGCGGCCGGTTGATGCCGTCGGCGTCGCGGACCCGCTCGACGGCGCCCTCGTAGGCGATGCCGAGCAGCTGCTCGCGGAGGCCGTCGAGCGAGGCCGAGCACAGGTCGAGCGGGCGGATGAAGTTGCCGACCGAGGTGAGCACGTCCTCGTCGGGGTCGGGCAGGATCGAGTTCTCCGGGCCGGCGAGGTCGCGGGCGTTCTCCGCGACGAGCCACGCGGACAGCGCGCGGACGAGGGTGTCCCCGGCGCCGAACGCGATCGGTCCGCGACCGGCGAGGGTCCGCGTCGGGCCGTCGACGGGATCGGTTCGCCGGAGGTCGCCGCCGACGAGCGACCAGCCGTCGAGGGTCTGGCTGCCGTGCACGTCGACCCGCCACTCGAGGAAGAGCGGCACCCACGGCTGCCGCCAGGTCGTCAGTGCGACCGGACTCGGCGGCAGGCCGCTGACGAGGGAGAACCGGGACAGCTCCGCGGCGACGACGAGGCTGTCGTGGTCGAGCTCGGCGGAGACGCCGCCCCAGCCGCCGGGGGCCGCCGCGTGCGGGCCCTGAGCCTTGACCGCCGCGGCGACGAGCCCGGCCCCGGTCCCGTCGTACGTCGCATCCGTGCCGTACAGCCGGGTCAGCTCCGCGGTGATGCGGCCGAGCGCCGCCTTGGCCTCGTCCCCCTTGAGGCCGGTCGACGCCGCGAGCCACTGCGCCGCGTAGCCGTCGTAGATGATCGCCTCGCGGACGACCCGGGTCACCTCGGGCGGGATCGCGCCGTTGCCGAGCGTCGGGAGGACGGATCGGCCGTCGACCGTCCCGTCGATCGACGGTGCGACCTCGGCGGGGTAGCGGCAGCGCAGGGTGCCGTGGTCGTCGAAGAGCCCGTCGCCGTGGTGCCGGGCCGAGGGGTGGATGCCGCGCAGGCCGACCATGAGCGGCGCCGGCCGGAACTCCCGGGGCGCTGGCCGCTTGACGTCGCGGCCGCCCGGTGCCTTGACGCTCACGTCCTTCCACTCGTAGCCCGCCTCGGGCGCGCCGGCGTCCCCGATGCGTCGCTTCATCGGCGTGGCCCCGCGCCACGAGAGCCGGGTGCCCTTGACCGGCTCGGAGGTCGGCGGCACCGCCGTGCCGCCGCGACCCTTGCGCCCGACCGCGGTCGGGCCGAGCGTCGTCGTGTCCTCGGTCCGGACCCGGTCGTCCCTGGCGCCGGCCACCGGGTGCCCGGGCAGCGCCCAGAAGCCGTTGGAGTGCTCCTGCTCCTCGAGGTCGGAGAGCCCGTCGGGCGTCCCGATCCGGGCGAGCAGGTCGCCGGTGAATGCCGCACAGAGCCGCTCCGCCGACAGCCGCCCCGCGGGTGTCGCGGCGATCGCGGGGGCGGCGAATGCGGACACGATGTCGTCGAGGTCGGTGCCTAGGCTCGCGGTGAGCGTCGACCCGTCGGGCCGGTCGTCCGCGCCGCCGGCGGAGCCGTCGATCGGGACGCCGATGACGCTGCCGTGCAGGAGCGAGTGGTAGCGGGTCGTCGCCCGGCCGATGAGGACCTCGGACACGTCGGCGACCGGCAACCCGGCCTGGACCGCGATGTCGTCGTAGGTCGTCGTCGCCTTGGAATAGGCGGTCTGCGTCGTCACGGGTGGCGTGGTCCGGGCCGACCCGAGCCCGGCATAGGTCTCGAGCTTCCGCTCGCGCGGGTCCTCGGGATAGGCGACGGCGTCCGCGCCGTCCGCGCTGACGCTCCAGCCGAGCTCGGCCAGGCGCGAGGTCAGCGTCGTCCCGTCGCGGGCGCCGGCGAGGATGTCGTGCGCCGAATCGGTCCACCACCCGGCGACGGTGTAGGTCGCCCGGCCGCGGTGGAAGCCGTGCGGCGCCACCTCGGGTCCCGGGAGGTCGGCGAGCGGGTCGTGCAGGGTGAACCGGCCGTCGGCCGCCGCGTAGGTCGCGGTCCACAGCAGGCTGCCGCGGGCGGCGCCGTCGAGCGGCGCGAGCAGGTCGCCCGGTCCGGTCGGGATCGTGCCGCTGAAGGCCGACAGGCCGACGATCCCGGCGGTCGTCGCGTCGATGACCCAGCCGGAGGCGTAGGCCGCGCCGGATCCTTCGGGCAGCAGCGTTCGGACGACGACCCAGCGGTCCGGGAGGACGGGCAGGATCGGCTGCTTGGCGACCGGGTCGTGCTCGGCGCGCAGGAGCGCGTCCGGCAGGGCCCAGTGCAGGTGGATGCCGGGCGTGGCCGCCACCCCCGCGTCGAAGGGCGCCGGGTCGCCGTCGATCCCGCCGACGAGCACGGTCACCTCGGCGCCACCGGCCGGGACGACCCGGGCCTGGACGTCGACGGGCACGAGGATCCGCTGGTCGCGGACGAGGCTGGGGTCCCACGTCTGCCAGGTCGCGAGGTCGACGTCGGCGCGGGCGAGCGCGGCGAAGCGATCGGTGTAGACCGACTTGCGCAGCTGGTCACCGTCGAGCTCGAAGGGGGCCATCAGACGCCGCCCAGCCGGAAGGTCGCCACCTGGTCGGCGTAGGCGATGGTCGGCCGGAAGACGACGTTGATCTTGGTCCCCTTGGGATCGCCGAAGACCTGCCGGTAGGGGAACCGGAGCAACTCGAGGGCGTACTCGGCCGAGTCGAGTTTGTTGTCGACGTCATTGACGTGGGTGTCCGGCCGCGCGAGGAGGTCCTTCTGCACCTGCTCGATGTCGATGACGCCCGTCGCGCCGGGAGTCGCGCGAAACGGCACGTCGAGGCGAGCCCCCGTGTCCTGGAAGTTCGTGACGTCGCGCGGCTGGTAGCTGAAGGACCCCTCCTGGTCGCCGGGGTCGAAGCCGAACTGCACGCCCTGTCGCGGCTCCTCGATGTGCACGACCTTGGGAATGCCGTCGAACAGGCAGAACAGGACCGCCGGTGCGAGCCGCTCCAGACGGAGGAGGCGCATTCGGTTGGGGTCGTCGTCAGGGAAGAAGCGGTCGTCCGGCACGTCGACCGGGTCGGCGGACATGGCGCGCACGTGCAGGGCCGGCCAGCCCGAGACGGCCTGCGACCTGAGGACGAAGCCGCTGATCGCGTCGACCGCGCCGGCGAAGCGGGGCGTGCCCGGCTTCCTCCGGGCATTCCGTTCCTCCTGGTCGAGCTCGGTGCGGATCGCGTCGTAGTTCGCGGCCAGCTGGGTCCGGTCGTCGCTGTTGACCGTCCCGACCGACAGGGCTCCCATGACGAGGGCGTCGGTCCACCGGCGGTCGATGTAGAACCAGCGGATCGACTCCGGCGGGAGCAGCTCGGTGTCGGCGACGAGATTGCCGAAGGGCACGCCCTCGAGGAGCCGGAGCCGCACGAGCCAGGAGCGCAGCGCAGCCGGGATCGAGGAGTCGGCGTCGTCGTCCTCGACGGTCGTGGCGACCGCGATCTCGGCGCTCAGCTTGAGCGGCAGGTCGAGCACGAGTGCCGGCACGTCGAGCTTCATGACCGCCGCCCCTTCCGCTTGGTCGTCGGGCCGTGCAGCGCCTCGTCGAGCGCGTCGGGGCCGGTGGGTGCCGGCTGGTCGTGCGGGCGGACGGGGACGCCGTTGACGATCCCGCCGGGAACGCCGGGGATCTCGGGAATGGCGGGAATGCCGGCACCGACCGGTGCGCCGGGCCGGGTGAGGATGCTGGTCGACAGAGCGCCCGCGACGAACTGGGTGAGGACCTGCTCCTGCGCTCCCGCGAGGGTCGTCGTCAGCACGGCATTCGCCGCGGGACGGGCGAGGTCGCCGAGCGGCACCCGCGGCACCTGGGTGTCGCGCAGCCGGGTGACGAGGCTGGACAGCGGCTGGTCCGCGGCGATGTCGAGACCGAAGTTCTGGAGCACCGACCCCAGCCCTGAGGTGTCGAGTCCCATCGCGTCGCCGGGGGTGACCACCTGGCGCGGCGGCCCGAGGACGCCGCCCGGGGACGTCGCGGTCGCCTTGGCGAAGCTTCGCGCGAGGAGCCCACCGATCGACGGCGAGGCATTCATGACGACCCCCTCGATCCCGAGGTCGGCGATGATCGTGTCCCAGATCGCGTGGCCGCGGGCCACCTGGTAGCCCGACTGGCGCCACCGCATGAGGGCCGAGATCATCGACGGCTGGCTCAGGGCGAGGAGCCGGCCGATCTCGAATGCCGCGGCAAGCGACAGGTCCTCGCGCCCGTCCGGGACGACGACGCGCAGCTGGTCGGCGGTGTGCGCCAGGGTCAGCCGCGGCTGGGTGAGGTCGGCCGGGTGGGGCAGGCACGGCCCGCGGTACCAGGCGCGGACGAGGTCACCGCGGCGGGTCCGCTGGTCGAGGCCCACGTGGCCGGTCTCGGTCACCTCGAGCGGGTTGCGCCCGACCGGGGTCGTCGGAGTCGTCCCGCGGGTGCCGAGCAGGCCGGAGTCGACCTCCTTCATGAGCTTCTCGAAGGTCGTGTCGCCGATCGAGGTGAAGCTCCACGTGAGGAGCACGGGGAAGCGGAGCACCGGGTCGAGGGCGGCGATGAGGATACCGGGGTCGAGGTCGACGAAGGCGCCCGTGCCGACGGAGACGTCGGCGTCGATCGCGTGCACCCAGCTCTTCGCACCCGTGTTGGCCTTGGCAACCGTCTCCGGGCTGAGGACGCCCGAATGCCGGGTGGTCGCGTCCGCGGCGTGCGGTGCCGGCCCGGCGCCTTCCCCGTGCGCGGCGATCCCCTGGACGACCTTGGGGCTGACTGGCATCCCCATGGCCTTCTGGTCGTACACCGCCTGCGTGTAGGCGACGGACACCGCGTCGAGCGTGAGGACCGAGGTGAAGCGCTGGTGGGGCGGGGCGCTCGGTAACAGCTTGTCCCACTGGCCCTCGAGGTTGACCAGGCACGCGTGGTACTTGACCGGCACCTCCTTTCCCTGGGCGTCGGTGATCGCGAGCGGGAGCCGGTTGGCGATGACGACCGCGAGGAAGCCGTCGTCGTCGCCCATCATCAGCTCGGTGTCGTTGAGGTCGACCTCGCGGCCGTGCGCGAGGAGCGGGACGTCCTTCTGCGTCGGCATGATCGTGTCGACCATGGACTTGCGGATCTCGAGGCAGGAGCCCTTGGCGACGTCGGGAGTCCCCGGCAGCGTCACGTCCGACGTCACGCACTGCGCGACGTCGACGTTGGTCAGGACGTTGGCCTCGCCCTCGGCGAAGACGACGAGCGCGAGCCACGGCGTCCCGGCCGGCGCACCGGCGACGCCACGCTCCCAGGGCAGCGTCCGCCGTTTGATGACGACCTGCGGCAGCCGCGCCCCGTAGGCGCCCTCGGTCCCCGCCGGCGGATAGGTCGACAGGGCCTGCTCCGGCGGGAGGAGGTAGCGCGGCGAGGTGACGGTCACGTGGGTGTCGAGCGAGTCCACCGGCAGCTGGTCCGGACCGAGGGCGCCCTTGGCGTCGATCGCCGACAGGCTCTGCGTCGTCGTGAACTTGTAGTCGCCCGCGGTCAGGGCCGGGGTGAAGTGGGTGTAGAGCTGGAAGTGCCCGGGCGCCGGGGTCATCGGGTCGTCCCCTTCCTCGGTCGGCTACTCCTCGGCCGCCGCGGCGGGGTCGCCTGCGGCGCGGCCCAGGTGAGCGTGCAGCCGGGCCCGGAGACGGCGAGGACCTTGGCCGTCGCGGCGGCGAGGCCGCGGGCCGCGATCATCCGGGCGAGCTCGTCGGGCGGCAGGTCGGAGCCGACGACGCCGGTGACGGTCCACGCGGACCCGGCGGTGACCTCGACGGAGACGGAGGTCGCCTCGCGGTCCGGGACGAGCCCATAGACGAGGACGCTCGTCGTGCCGATCGAGACGGCGACCGGGTGTTCGTCGACGCCGTCCTTGTCGCGGGTGAGCCGCGCGCCGATGACGTCGAGGGACGTCGGGTCGAGCGTTGCCGGCGTCGTGCCGGTCAGGGCGATGGCGACCGTGTGGATCGGGCGGCTGAAGCGGGTCGTCACCTCGGGCGCCGCATGCGCGATGCTCCCGGCAGTGTCCCACTGGAGGACCGCGGGCTCGCCGCTCGCGGCACTCGTGAGGACGCAGCCGGCACCGACCGCCGTCTGACTGCCGAGCCGCGCGACGCGGGTCGCCTCGTGCCAGCCGGACAGGCCGTCGGTGGCGTCGGCGTCGCCGTCGGACTGCACGCCGACGTGGGTCGCCCCTGGCGGCATCGTGACGGAGCCGTCGAGGACGTCGTCGTCGAAGAGCACGCTGCGCCCGCGGAGGACGACGACCCGGGCCTTGCCGGCGACCTGGAGGACCGGCCGCCGCTGGGGGTCGACGTCGAGGTGGGCGTCGGGCAGCTGGAGGGTGACGATGTCGCCGGTGCGCAGGACGGTCGGCGCGTCGTCGGCGCGGGCAGCCGCGGGCCGGCGGCCACGAGGGGCGGTCCGCAGTCCTGCGTTCGAACCCAGGCCGGCGACCAGGCCCTGGAGGGTGCCGGTGCCGAGTCGGCCCCCCGCGTACGACCGCATCGAGCCGGCGACGTCGGTGCGGGGAGCGGTGCCGGAGGCGAGCACGGTGCCGCCGGTGGCGACCGCCGGCGGCGCGGCGAGCCGGAGGGTCACCGGCAGGTGCAGCGCGAGCCGCCCGTGGACCGACTCGACGGTCGGTGCGGGACGCCGCTTGAGCCGGCCGTCGGCGACCGTCGTCCCGCCGGCGCGGATGGCGCCGCCGACACCGGAGGTCAGGTGGCCGGCCACGAACGGCGGCCGCGGGTCCTTCTGTCCGGGCGGCGGAGCGTCGGGGATCGTCGAGCGCACCGGGTTGTCGTTGTTCGCCTTGGCGAGCCCGTCGGTCAGCGTGCCGAACATCGGCGGCGCCGAGCGGTCCTGGCCGTAGGCGGCGCGGGCCACCGCGCTGTGGCCGCCGCGGACGACCTCGCCGCGGTCGGCGAAGATCCGCGCCCGGCCGAGGGCGATCGCGTCCTCGGCGGAGGCGACGGCCGCGGCGGGGGCGTCGACGAGCGAACCGGCGATGTTGAGGAACTTGGCGCGGTCCGTCCCGGTCGCCGTCAGCGGCAACGGTCGCCGGTCCTCGGGCCGCGCCTTGACCTGCCGGTAGTCGATCTGCGGGCCGACGCTCGGGGCGTCGATGCCGGCGACGAGGACGGTCAGCTTGCCGGCGCGGACGACGTCGCCCTGCGGGATCGGCTTGGTCGGCACGTCGGCACCGGGCGCCCCCCAGACCCCGATCGGGTAGGAGTCGCTGTCGGAGCGCGGCCCGTCGGGGCGGGTGTTGAAGCCGGTGACGAGCTTGGCGAGGCGGCCGTCGGGAGTCGCGGCCCGGGTCACCGGGTCGATCGCGAAGAGCGAGACGGCGACCGGCGAGGCGAGGTCGTGCGCCTGCATCGGAGCGAGGCCCAACGAGGTGCCCTGCCCGTTGATCGTGATCGGGATCGGGTGGTTGTCCCCGCCGAAGACGAACGCGGTCGCCGGCGCGGACGTCGTGATCGTCAGCTCGAACTCGGCGAACACGCGGAACGGCAGTGCCTCGGTTCCGTCGGCGGTCGGGGCCGCCGTACCGCCGCCGGTCGAGCTCGGCAGCGTCCCCTTGCCGGTGATCGCGGACAGGGTCCGGGCCGCGTTGCCCGAGGCCTCGAGGTACTTGGCGACGAAGGCCGTCCACGGGATCGGCTGCGGGGTCGCCTTGTCGCCGCCGAACTCGATCGGCACGGTGCACGGCCCGATCTCGAACTCGACCCGGCCGGCGAAGTGCGGACCCCAGACCTTGATGCTCGCGCCGAGCGAGATCGAGATGCTGATCGTCCCGAACCAGCCGAGGTCGATGTGGATGCCCGCCGAGATCCGCGCGTAGGCAGAGACCTCGAACCAGAACGGGTCGAAGTAGACGATGCCGTCGGCGCCGAACTCGACCTTGGCCCAGACCCAGCCAAGGTCGAGGGAGGCGGTGACCTTGGTGCCGGCCATGAGCGCCTCGGACGTCAGCGCGAAGTACGACTCGCCCTTGATGACGAGCGCGTCGCTGATCCGCCAGCTGATGCCGAGCCGGGGGACGTCCGGGTAGCCGTCGCGGTGGAAGCTCGGGTGGTAGCCGCCCATCGTCACGACGAACTGGCCGGACAGGGGGCCCTTCCACCAGAAGGCCATCGCGAAGCCGCCGGTCAGCCGGACCTCGGGATAGAGCAGCCACGAGTTGTCGGTCAGCTGGGCCTTGAGGAGGAAGACGCCCTCGCTGGTCGAGAAGTGCACGAGCAGGGCGAGCTCGATCGAGACGAGCGGCGCCTGCGGCCGCGGCAGCGCCATGCGGGCGAGGCCGAGCAGGTCGATGTCGAGCCCGTTGCCGAAGGACACGGCCACGACGGCGATGCCGTCGACCAGGCTGAAGCAGGTGAAGGAGACGCCTGCGGCGAACCAGAAGTTGCCCATCTGGTGTGGGAAGTAGGTGGCGAGCCGGTGCAGCTCGTCCATCGGGTTCGACGGCGGCCTGGCGGCCGGGTCGAGCGCCTGGATGAACGGGAAGGTCGCGAAGTTCGAGATGTCCTGCGGGATGACGAGGCCGCGGTTGATGCCGAGACCCCCGCCGAGCCCGGTGAGGAAGAACGCCGGTGGGCCGCCGATGGGCCCGTTGATCGCGCCGAAGACGAAGAAGCTCGCGTTGGCGCCCTCCTGCGTGTAGCCGCCGAAGACCGACAGGCCGTAGGCCGCGAACCGGCCCATGAGCATCCCGACGTAGGACGTCGTGCTGCCCTCGACCGTCTTGAGCAGGCCGCCGGTCAGCGACAGCCCCGCGATGTCGGCCGCGACCGCGAGCCCCATGAGGTCGACGCTCCACGAGCTGATCGACAGGATGTCGCCGGTGTTGTGCCAGGTGATCGAGAGCTGATCGACGGCCGCGGTCAACCCGAAGACCGACAGCTGGCCGCTGAAGAGCAGCGAGATCTCGGTGACCCGCCCCGCGGCCTCGACGGTGTTGAGGCCGATCCGGTCGACGTAGAGCGGACCGAGCTGCCGCTGAATGACGAGCCACCACGGGCCGGGTGGGTCGCCCGCCCGGACGCCGACCTGGAGCTGCGCCAGGGGGTGCTTCTGGATGGCGATCGATGGGCTGAAGCTCGGGCGGTTGTTGGCGCTCGCCGACCCGACCTGGTTCATGATCCCGCTCGCGACACCGCCGCCGCTGCCGCCGGGAGCGACGGCGAGGCCGACGAGCTGGAGCTGCGCACCGCCGCCGACGCCGGCCGGGTTGGCCTCGGCGTAGACGTGGACGGCGATGCCGTCGAGGGCGATCGAGCCGAGCTCGAGGAGCGGCCCGGCCGGCTTGGTGAACCGGACGCCGAGCCCGGCGACGGAGAATGCGGGGGAGAT
>Ga0068855_100005495_pt1 | contig 15465 bp, 12 predicted proteins | sample KBSCornC52_FD_66592 | JGI IMG/M metagenome (GOLD analysis project Ga0068855, IMG submission 66592) | Corn rhizosphere microbial communities from Kellogg Biological Station, Michigan, USA - KBS Corn C5-2 | ecosystem: Host-associated > Plants > Roots > Rhizosphere > Soil ...
GGCACCTACTGCGAGCCGAAGATGACCACCGTCGGCAGCCAGGACACCACCGGCCCGATGACCCGCGACGAGCTGAAGGACCTGGCCTGCCTGGGCTTCTCGGCCGACATGGTGATGCAGTCGTTCTGCCACACCGCCGCGTACCCCAAGCCGGTCGACGTCAAGATGCACCACGACCTGCCCGCGTTCATCTCGAACCGCGGCGGCGTCGCGCTGCGCCCGGGCGACGGCGTGATCCACTCCTGGCTGAACCGACTGCTGCTGCCCGACACCGTGGGCACCGGCGGCGACAGCCACACCCGCTTTCCGATCGGCATCAGCTTCCCGGCCGGCTCCGGCCTGGTGGCCTTCGCCGCGGCCACCGGCGTGATGCCGCTGGACATGCCCGAATCGATCCTGGTGCGCTTCAAGGGCACGATGCAGCCCGGCATCACGCTGCGCGACCTCGTGCACGCGATCCCGCTGTACGCCATCAAGCGCGGCCTGCTCACCGTCGCCAAGCAGGGCAAGGTCAACGCGTTCTCCGGCCGCATCCTCGAGATCGAGGGCCTGCCCGACCTGAAGGTGGAACAGGCGTTCGAGCTGTCCGACGCATCGGCCGAACGCTCGGCCGCCGGCTGCACGGTGCACCTGAACAAGGAGCCGATCATCGAGTACATGACCTCCAACATCGTGCTCATGAAGAACATGATCGCCGACGGCTACCAGGACAAGCGCACGCTGGAGCGCCGCATCAAGGCCATGGAGGCCTGGATCGCCGACCCGCAGCTGCTCAAGGCCGATGCGGACGCCGACTACGCGGAGGTCATCGAGATCGACCTGGCCGAGATCACCGAACCGATCCTGTGCTGCCCGAACGACCCGGACGACGCGAAGTTCCTGTCCGACGTGGCCGGCACCAAGATCGACGAAGTCTTCATCGGCTCGTGCATGACCAACATCGGCCACTTCCGCGCGGCGTCCAAGCTGCTCGAAGGCAAGCGCGACATCCCGGTCAAGCTGTGGGTCGCCCCGCCGACCAAGATGGACGCCTCCGAGCTGACCAAGGAAGGCCACTACGGCACGTTCGGCACGGCCGGCGCGCGCATGGAGATGCCGGGCTGCTCGCTGTGCATGGGCAACCAGGCGCAGGTGCGCGAAGGCGCGACGGTCGTCTCCACGTCGACCCGCAATTTCCCGAACCGCCTCGGCAAGAACTCCAACGTGTTCCTGGCCTCGGCCGAACTCGCCGCGATCGCGTCCAAGCTGGGCCGCATCCCGTCGGTGGCCGAATACCACGCGGACATGGGCGTGATCAACGCCGACGGCTCGAAGATCTACCGCTACATGAACTTCGACCGCATCGAGGAATTCGCGGACAAGGCCAAGACCGTCACGGCCTGAGCGATCGCGACCCCATGAGCACGGGGCCGGGTGACCGCCAGCCGTTCCGTTGACGTGTCGCCAGGGCAGCAACTCGCCCGACTCGAGCCCCTCCTGCACGCGCAGCGAGGGGCATTCCTTTACTTGGCTCCCGATTCAGCGCCGTATCATCTTCCATGGCTGAGCGGCGCATGGCACTCAAACGGAAACCCGATCCCGCAACCGCGAAGGTGATGGGGTTCTTTTGGGCATTGGAGGCGCTGGTCGTCGCTGGCATCGTGCTTGCGCGATTCGTCTTTCACTGGATTTGAGCTGCGGTGCCCGCGAACGTCAGCCCGTCACCATGGGCCGCTTTCAAGACAGCTGGCCACGACGATCGGCGACTGCCGTGCGTCCGGGAAAGGCGAGAGGATGAATGCTCAGAAGGCCAGGGTGGATGGTTTTGTCGCGACGCGAATGCGCGTCGACTTGACGCGTGCGCTTGGCTTGCTTTTGGCAGGCGGTTCCCTGTTGGCGCTCATCGTCTGGCGTTTGACGGCCGAAGGTGAGCCACACGGGGCGCTCGGGGAGACGGTGCGTGCCATGGGCACCCTCGACGAAGCCGAAGTCATTTCACTCGCTGGCGTGTCGTTGCCCATTGTCGAGGCGAAACCGTTCGATCTGCTTGAGGATGGCTGCAAGTCGCGGTCGGGCGATCCAACCCGCGTCCGTGAACTCGCGGACTGGGTCGCGCGAACGGGGTTTGAGCCCCGTGGGGAGGCTCGATTCGTGAACAAGACGTTCGCAGTCCTGTTGCATTCGAAGTCGGGTCGAAGCCTCGTCCTTCTTGGCGCCACGACGCTCCAAGGCACGGCGATCGAAGTGAGAGAAGGTGCCAAGCCTCCGGTTTTCGGGCTCTATCCCAAGGCTGGCCTCGAGCACCAACTTTATGGATGGATCACCAAGCTCCCACATGAAAGCTCGTGCGGACCAATCGCAGAGCGCTGGTATCGAGACGGCGCCTTGGTGCGTTGACGCTTGCTTCCCCGGCCGCCGACTGCCTTGGGAGGCACCCCAAAGTTCGCGCACTTCGGGTTCTTGCAGTGGTTCGACGCCGCCACCCACCGCGTCCGCACGAAGCCTGGAGGAAACCGCCGATGCGACCGAGGCCGCAGGCCGCCGATACTCGCGACCTCGTCATCATCCGGCGACACAGCCGGACACAGGGGAATCGCACATGACCCGTCGCCGCCCGCAGCCCTTCGCCTGCCTCGCCGCCCTGCTCGCCACGGCGCCGCCGGCCGCGCGCGCGCAGGACGTCTCGCGCATCGTCGCGGCCACCGTCTTCGAGGACAGCGCGGTCGTGGAGCGCCAGCTCCGCACACCCGGTGGCACGCGCCACGTCCTGGTCGCCTGCATGCCGCCGGGCTTCGCCGCGGCCACGCTGCAGATCGACGGGGACCCGACGCTGCACGTGGGCGACGTGCGCACCGAGGCCGTCACCGGCGACGAGGCGCTGGCGTGCGCGCGCGGCCCCGCGGACGCGCGCATCCGCGCCCTCGAGGAACAGAAGGCCGCGCTCAAGGCGCAGACGCAGGCCGACGACATGGCGCTCGACTACCTGCGGCGCTGGAACGGCGGGGCCGCCGACGCGGCCGCTCGCGCGGCCAGCGCGCCCCACGCGCTGCCCGCGGCCGACGGCCTGCGCAAGTCGGCGGTCGACCTGTTCGCCGACCAGGCGCGCCTCGCGCACCAGGCGGCCGACATCGACCGCCAGCTCGCCCAGCTGCGCAAGTCCACGCACGACGTGCCGGCCCATGTGCCATGGACGACCCTGAAGCTGGACCTGTCAACCACCGGCGCGGCGACGCTGCGCATGCGCTACCAGGTCGGCGGGGCGCACTGGCAGGTGGGCTACCGCGCGGCGCTCGATTCGGCCGCGTCGACGCTGACGCTCGAGCGCCACGCCGAGATCTCGCAGGCCAGCGGCGAGGACTGGACGGACGCGGCGCTGACGCTGTCGATGGGCTATGTCAATCGGCTCAGCCACCCGAGGTCGCCCGAGTCGTGGAAGCTGGTGCCGCGGCGCGACCTGTCCCTGCCTGGATCCGCGCAGGGCGGAGCAGCTCCGGGCATGCAGCGCGTCGAGCTCACCGGCAGCAGGATCAGTCCGTTCACGATGCTGCCCGAAGCACGCGACGCCACCCCGAAGCTCGACACGACGCCGGTGGTCGGCGTCCGCGTCGAGGAGCACGACTGGGAGACGTTGTTCCGCACCACGCAGCCGGTCACCGTGCCTTCGGACGGCCAGCCGCACATGCTGGCGCTCGACACGCTCGTCGTGCCCGTGCAGGTGCGCCTGCAGGTCGTGCCGCTGCAGGGCATGGCCGCCTTCGAGTTGGCCGACGCACCGGCGCCCGCGGGCCGCTGGGGCGAGGGCAAGGTGCAGGTGTGGCGCGACGGTTCGCTGGTGGGCGAGGAGGCCGACTGGTCGCCGCGCGACGACGACAACCGGCTGTCGCTGTACTTCGGACGCGACGACCGCGTGCGCGTCAGCGTGCAGCGCCCGCCGGCGATGTCGGCCGCCACCGGCCTGTTCGGCAGCGGCACGCGGCGCAGCTGGGGCTCGATCTTCGTCGTCACGAACGACCATTCGACGCCGCAGGCGGTGGAGCTCATCGACGCGGCGCCGGTGTCGCAGGACGAGTCGGTCAAGGTCACGTCCCGGTACGAGCCGGCGCCCACCACGCCGAACTGGCAGCACAAGCCCGGCGTCAACGCCTGGTCCTTCAAGCTCGCGCCGGGGCAGTCGCAGCGCATCAGCGTCTCGCAGCAGGTCGAGTACCCGAAGGACGTGACGTTGACCAACCTGCCGACGGTCGAGCCCTGACGCGCGATCTCCGGAACGGCGCGGGGGCTCTTGCGGCTCCGGCGCCGGCCGGGCCGCGGGCTTGCGCTATCTTTGCGGCATGTCCGCGTTCGCCTCCGACCTGCTGATCCGCCCGTTCGACGCCCCGTGCGGCGCCGAGGTGATCGGGCTCGACCTCGCGCGGCCGCTGGTCGACGCCGATTTCGTGCGCATCCATCGCGCGCACCTCGACCACCATGTGCTGGTGTTCCGCGACATGGCCATCACGCCGGAGCAGCAGGTGGCATTCAGCCGCCGTTTCGGCCCGCTGCAGCGCCACGTGCTGAACAACTTCGCGCTGCCCGGCCACCCGGAGGTGCTGGTCATCTCCAACATCAAGAAGAACGGCCGGCCGATCGGCCTGGGCGACGCGGGCGCGTACTGGCACTCCGACCTGTCCTACCTGCCGCGCCCCAGCCTGGGCTCGATGCTGCACGCGCAGGAACTGCCGGCCGAGGGCGGCGACACGCTGTTCGCGAACCAGCACCGCGCCTGGGACGCGCTGCCCGGGGCGCTGCGCGGCGCCATCGCGGGCCGGCGCGCCGAGCACTGGTACTTGTGCAAGTACGCGGAACTCCAGCGCCGCAACCCATGGCGCCCCGACCTGACGCAGGCGCAGGTCGACGCCGTGCCGCCCGTGGCCCAGCCCATCGTGCGCACGCATCCGGAGACCGGCCGCCGGGCGCTGTTCGTCAGCGAGCACTTCACCACCCGCGTGCTGGACATGCCCGAGGACGAGAGCCGCGCCCTGCTGGACGAGCTCTTTGCCCACACGACGCGCGACGAGTTCGTCTACCGCCACCGCTGGCAACCCGGCGACATGGTGTTCTGGGACAACCGCTCGCTGATGCACCTGGCCGGCGGGACGCCCGACCACCTGCGGCGCCGCCTGAACCGCACGACGATCGAGGGCGACGAGCCGTTCTGAGGTGACGTCGCTGCATGCGACACTCGTCCGCATGCACGCCACCCGCCCCGCCCGTCCGCCGCTTTCGCGCACGCGCCGCGCTGCAGCCGGCCTGCTCGCCGGCGCGGTCGTCGGCATGGCGCATGCCGCCAGCTTCGACTGCAAGGCCGCGAAGTCGCCCACCGAGCACGCCATCTGCGCTTCCCCCAAGCTGTCGGCACTGGACGAGCAGCTGGCGCGGGCGTACGACCGGGCTTCGCATGCGCTGAGCCCGTCGGGTGTCGCGCAGCTCAAGGCCTCGCAGCGCGACTGGCTGCACTTCGCCTCGCGCGTATGTGCGCCCCGTTCGGCCAAGCGCAATGGCGAGGCGCCGGCCGCGTGCCTCGAGCACGAATACACGCAGCGACTCGGGCAGCTCGCGCAGGCCGGCGTGCGCATCGGGCCCTACGTCTTCAATCGCGTCGATTTCCAGTCGGCCTCTCGCGTGGGCCCGCACGACGACGGCGCGGGCAACTACGCCGGCTTCGCGACGGAGCACGTTGCCTACGCCCAGATCGACGCGCCCGTCAACGCGGCGACCACCGCCTGGAACGCCGCCCAGCGCGTGGACGCGCCCTCGCCCGATTCGGGTGACGACCATGTCGCCGCGACGAGCGACGACGATCCGGCGATGGACAACGACGTCGACTTCGAGCTCGGCTGCGCCACAGAGCGCTTCATCAGCGTTTCGAAGAAGACGGCGTACTTCCAGCATGGCTCGGCTCACGGTGGCTACGACCACGAAGTGCGCAATGTCGCGTTCGCACCCGGCATGCGCAAGATGACCGCAAGCGACGTCTTCGCCCCGAACTCCGGCTGGAACACGCGCCTGCCTCCGCTGTTCTGGAAGGTCTACGCCCAGGGTCACGAGGCCGCCGACGAGGTGCCGTCCATCAAGGAAGCCGTCCTCGAGTCGGCCGCCAACCCCGATCGCTGGCTGCTGACGCCCGCCGGCCTGCAGATCTCGTTCGACTCCGACGAGGCCGGCTGCTACGCTTGCAACCCCGGCCCGCTCACCGTGCCCTGGTCGACGCTCAAGCCGATGCTGGCATCGCCCGACCTGGCCACCTGCAAGGGGCCGCCCGTGGCGCGCCCCTGAACACGCGGGCGCCCATCGGTTGCCTGCGACGAGGACTTCCTCGGCGCACGTGGATCCTGCGACTGCGCGCAGGATGACGCCAAGCGCTTGCCTGCCAGGCCGACGTCCCGGAATCGTCGATCATCGCGACGTGCGGCTGCGGCTTGCAAAGGTGAACAGGGCACCCGCAAGGACGACCCCAGGAACAGCGATTGGACCTGCAGCGGCTCGAAGCTGGTCACGTGCAGCCCGGAGAAGTAGGCGATCCACGAGTTCGCGCCGACATCGGCCAGCAGCACGAGCACGCCCAGGCCGATGGCCGTCCCGCGCCGCATCCAGATGAGCGCCGCGAGCGCGAGATCGACGGGACACAGCAGCGACCAGAACGCGTTGATCGCAAGCGGGACGGATCGATACGGCAGCAGGCCGCCCTCGACGAGGTCGCGCGCGTGGTCGGCGCCGCCGATGGCGAAGCAGGTCGCGAACACGAGGGCGAAGAGGCGGTCGGGCGCTGGCAGCGCATCGGGTGAGCGTGTCATCGGTGGCAAGCATATCCGGCCACGCGCCGCGCTCGTCGGACACGCAAGGTGAGCGAAGACGATGCGGCGTCCGGGCGCCGATTCCGTCGCCTGTCCGATTCACCCCGTTCCCGGCGATCCCCCGTTCAACCGTCATCCGGCCGCGAGGGGCGGCCGGCAACGAACGAGGAGTCGTGATGAAGACCAGATCGCGCGCCCGCGCCGGCGCGGCGCTGTCCGCCCCTGCCCTCGCGGCGCTGCTGTGCCTGCAGGCCGGGGGCGCCCGCGCCCAGGAGACCACGCGCATCGTCGCGGCCACCGTCTACCCCGACAGCGCCGGCGTCGAACGCGAGCTGCGGGTGCCCGGCGGCACGCGCCACGTCACGATCGCGTGCGTGCCCGCGGCCGTCGACGTCTCGACGCTGGCGGTCGATGGCGACGCCGACGCGCGCCTGGGCGACGTGCGCGCCACCGAGCTGCCGGCCTCGCGCATCGAGGAGTGCGCGCCGGCGGTGGCGCGGGCGCGGCGCGAGGCGCTGGCCCAGCAGCGCGCGGCGCTCGAGGCGCAGCGCGACGCCAACGACCTGGCGTTCACCTTCCTGCGCAACTGGGGCGCCGGCGCGCGCGCGGACACGCCCGAACCCGCGAGCGCTTCCGCGCGCGGGAGCGCATCCGCCAACGTGACGCGCCCCGGCGCGACGGCCACGGAACTGCGCCGCAGCGCGCTGGAGCTGCTGGGCGACCAGGCGCGCGTCCGGCGCGAGCTGGACGCGCTGGCCAAGGAGGAGACGCGCCTGGTCGACGACCAGCCCCGGGCCAAGGGCAAGTCGGGCTGGCGCAGCGTCCGCTTCGATGTCTGGACGCCCGCTGCCGCCACGCTGCGCGTGCGCTACGACGTCGCCGGCACCTACTGGCGTCCGACCTACCGCGCCTCGTTCACGACGGCCACCAATGCGCTGCGCATGGACCGCCAGGCCGAGATCGTGCAGGCCAGCGGCGAGGACTGGAGCGACGTGCGCGTGAAGCTGTCGACCCGCCAGCCGCGCCAGGCGGCAGCGGCCACGACACCCACGACCTGGTGGCTGGACATCGCCCAGGCGCTGGCTCGCCTGGCGGGCGTCATGCAGGAAGCACCGGCCGCGCCGGCGGTCGTCGTCCCGTCACTGGACAAGCACGTGGCCGAGTCCAAGGCCGTCGACACCGAGCCGGTCGAGCCGCCGCCCTGGGCCGCCTCCGCGAGCGACACCGACGGCGCCACCGAATTCACGATCGCGCAGCCCGTCACGCTGCCGTCCGACGGCGAGTCGCACACGCTGCAGATCGCCAGCCAGCCGCTGCCCGTCACGCTCGCCCGCCGCACCACGCCGCGCACCGACACCGGCGTGTACCTGATGGCCAGCGCCAGGCGCCCCGCCGGCGTCTGGCCGGCCGGGCCCCTGCAGGCCTACCAGGACGGCAACCTCGTGGGCCGCGTGCAGTGGAACCCGGCCGACGGCGAGAAGTTCGAGATCGCGCTGGGCCGCGACGACCTGATGCACGTCGATGTCGAGACACCGGGCAGCTTCACGCAATCGCGCGGCGTGTTCGGCGGCAGCGTGGAGCGCACCTCCAAGGCCGTCTACGCGATCGTGAACCGCCATCCCGCGGCGGTGTCGGTGGAGATGCTGGACGCGGCGCCGGTGTCGCGCAACGACGCCATCACCGTGACGCACAAGTACGACCCCGCGCCCGCCACCACCGACTGGCACAAGGTGACCGGCGTCGCCGCCTGGACGCTGGACATCCCGGCGCTGGGCACGCGCCGCGTGAGCGTGACGCATTCGGTGACGGCGCCCAAGGATGCGCAGGTGGCCAACCTGCCGTAAACCCTGCATCGCCTGCCCCTTCCACCACCCGTGGACGATGCAAGAATGGCGGCGTTCCAATATCGGAGAAAAGGGAGTTTCCATGAACAAGCTGTTTGCCGCGACGCTCGTCGCAATGTCCCTCGTCGGCTGCGCCTCCGTCCCGCAGGGCGATCCGCAGCAGGACGTCGCCGCCAAGCGCTTCATCGTCGCGCCGGACAAGGCCGCCGTGTACGTCTACCGCAACGAGACGATGGGCGCCGCCATCGCGATGGACGTTGCCCTGGACGGCAGCGTCATCGGCACCACCGGCGCGCACACCTACCTGTACAAGGAAGTGGCGCCCGGCAAGCACACCGTCATGTCGCAGGGCCAGGACAAGGTGGACTTCGACGCCGCCCCCGGCTCGCTGACCTTCGTGTGGCAGGAGGTCAAGATGGGCATGATGGCCGCCGGCTCGAAGCTGCACATCGTGGACGCGGCCGAAGGCAAGAAGGGCGTGGCCGACAGCTCGCTCGCCGCGACGAAGTAAGGCGACCACTCGCCGCCAGGCCGCCCGCGCACGCGCCGGCGGCCTTTTTCATGGCCGCGCCGGCCCGGGAGACGAGCCGCCGGGCGCGGCCTCACAGGAACCCGATCGACAGCCACGGCACCGCCGCCACCACGAGGGTGCCGAGCAGCAAGGCGGTCATGTAGCGCAGCATCGGCCGGATGCCGCGGTCGGGGCTGACGCGGGCGATGGCGCACGCCGCGTAGTAGCCCACGCCCAGCGGCGGCGCGAACAGGCCCAGGCCCATCGCCAGCGTGGTCACCATCGCGTAGTGGACCTCGTGGATGCCCAGCTGGCGCGCGATCGGGAACAGCAGCGGGCCGAACAGCACCATCGCCGGGATGCCCTCCAGCACCGAGCCGAGGATCACGAACGCCACGATCGACACGGCCAGGAACATCGGCGCGCCGCCCGGCAGGCCGGCCATGGTGGTGGCGAGCCAGCCCGAGAAGCCCGACTGGGTCAGGCCCCAGGCCATCGCGGTGGCGGTGCCGATGATCAGCAGGATCGCCCCGGACAATGCCGCGGTGCCGACCAGCATCCGCCCCAGGCTGCGCCAGCGCAGCTGCCGGTAGAGCGCCGCCCCCACGACCAGCGCGTAGACGATGCCGATGGTCGAGACCTCGGTGGCCGTGGCCACGCCCTCCACCACCGTGGCACGGATGATGAACGGCAGCGCCAGCGCGGGCAACGCGATGGCGAACAGCCTGAGGTTCTGCCGCCACGGCGTGCGCGGCACGTGGGACAGATCCTCGCCGCGGCTGCGCCAGCCGACGACGGCGCACAGCACCAGGCCCAGCACCAGCGCCGGGAGCAGGCCGCCCGTGAACAGCGCCGCGATCGACACGCCCGTCACCGAGCCGATGGTGATCAGCACCAGGCTGGGCGGCACCGTCTCGGTCTGCGCGCCGGTGGCTGCCAGCAGCGCGACGAGCTCGCCCTCGTCGGCGCCGCGCGCCTTCATCTCGGGGAACAGCGCCGGGGCGACGGCGGCCATGTCGGCGGCCTTGGCGCCGGAGATGCCCGAGACCAGGTACATCGCGCCCACCAGCACGTATTGCAGGCCGCCGCGCACGTGGCCCAGCAGGCCGGCCAGGAACGCGACCATCGCGCGCGCCATGCCGGTGGCCTCCAGCAACTGGCCCAGGAACACGAACAGCGGCACCGCCAGCAGGATCAGGTGCGACATGCCCTCGTCCATGCGCCCGACGATCACCGGCATCGGCGTGCCCGTGGCCAGCGCGAGGTAGCCGAAGGTGCCCAGGCCGAAGGCGAAGGCGATCGGGATGCCCGCCAGCACGCTGCCCGCGGACACGCCGACGAAGAACACCAGCAGGTTCAGTCGCCCGAGGTCCTCGAACGCCCCGCGGCCGAACCAGAACGCGGCGCAGAGGCCGCCCACCAGCACGAGCGCCGCGACGAGGTGGCGCACACGCGCCTCGCGCAGCAGCCGCAGGACCGCGAAGAGGCCCATCAGCGCGATGCCGATCGGCATCGCGATCTCGCGCCACAGGTTGGAGATCTCGAGCGCGGGCGTGGTGATGTCGCCCTCGTCGCGCGCGTGCTCCCAGGCGGGCCCGAGCACCATTGCCAGGAAGGCGAGGCATGCGCAGGTGGCCACGGCCTCCATCAGCGCGCGGCCGCCGGGCGACAGTCGCGCGACGATGGCCGTCATGCGCATGTGCTCGGCGCGCCGCAACGCGATGACGGCGCCGAACATGGCCAGCCACAGGAACAGGATCGAAGCGAGCTCGTCCGACCAGACGAGCGGGCTGTGGAACACGAAGCGCGCCACCACGCCCGCCAGCAGCACGCCGATGTCGGCCACCACCAGCGCGGCGGCAGGCACTTCCACCAGCCAGCCGAGCGCGCGGTCGACACGCGCCAGCCAGCCGCGCGGCCCGCCGCCCCGGGTGACGATCGGACCATTGGCGGCCTCGGGCAGCGCGTGGCCCGGCGCGTGCCGCGTGGGGTCGGCCGCGAGGTGGTCGAGTCGGACGGCTTGTTTCATGTGCAGGTCTTCCGCGCCGGGCGCCGAAGCGCCAGGCGGGTGGGTTCAACGTCGGAACGCGCGGCGCGCGTTCAGGACAGCTTGCCGACGCTGCGTTCCAGGACGGCCCAGCCCTCGTCGCCGAACTTGGCCTTCCAGTCGCTGTAGAAGTTGGCCTTGCGCAGGTGGTCGCGGAACGCACCGGCGCTCGTCGTGTTGAACACCATGCCCTTGGCCGCGAGATCCTTCTGCAGCCCGGCGTTGAGCTCGGCGACGTCCGCCCGCTCCTTCACGCCGGCCTCGTTGATGTGCCTGGCGACGATGGCCTGCAGGTCGGGCGGCAGCTTCTCCCACGCCTTCTTGTTGGCCAGGAACCAGAAGCCGTCCCACATGTGGTTCGTGAGCGAGCAGTACTTCTGCACCTCGTACAGCTTGGCCGTGGAGATGATGGCCAGCGGGTTCTCCTGGCCCTCGACCACCTTGGTCTGCAGCGACGAGTACACCTCGGCGAAGTTGATGGACGCGGGCGCGGCGTCGAAGGCCTTGAACATGGAGGTCCACAGCGGCGACACCGGCACGCGGATCTTCATGCCCTTGAAGTCGGCCGGCGTGTTGATCGGCTTGGTGGACGAGGTGGTCTGGCGAAAGCCGTTGTCCCAGATCTTGTCCATCGCCACCAGATCCTTCTTGGCGATCTGCGCGCGGATCCACGCACCGAGCTCGCCGTCCATCGCCTTCCACACCGCGGCGTAGTCGGGGAACGCGAAGCCCACGCCGCTGATCTGCGAGGCCGGCACCAGCTGGCCCAGGATCAGGCCCGACAGCGTGAAGAACTCGATGCCGCCCGAGCGCAGCTGGCTCAGCATGTCGGTGTCCGACCCGAGCTGGTTGCTCGGATAGATCTGGATGTCGACGCGGCCCTTGGTCTCGGCGCGGATCGCGTCGGCCATCTCCTTGGCCCGCAGGTTCATCGGGTGCGTCACCGGCAGGTTGTTCGCGTACTTGTACGTGAACTCGGCCTTCTGCGCGAACGCGCCCATGGAGGGCAGCGCGAGGCCGGTGGCGGCGCCGGCGAGGATCTGGCGGCGGGTGAGTTGCATGTCGAAAGTCTCCGTTGTTGGCTGTGTGGTCTTGCAGGACTCGCGGCGACACCCCGGGCCGTCGCGCATCGGCGGTGCCGATGATTGTGATGGCTCAGGCCGGCGTGGATTCCCTCGTCTTCCCCAACGATGTGGATTCCCACAATTGGCCACGTGCGAAGAGTTGTTCGCGCACGTCCTTCTTGGCGATCTTGCCGTACGCCGACTTGGGCAGCGCGCTCCAGAAGAAGACGTGGCGCGGCCAGCGATAGCGCGCGCAGCGGCCCTCGAGGTGGGCCAGCAGCGCGGCCGCGTCGCAGTCGTGGCCGTCGCGCACCACCACCACCGCCACGCCGATCTCGCCCCATTTCTGGTCGGGCACGCCCAGCACGGCCACCTCGGCGACGGACGGATGCGTCAGCAGCACCTCCTCGACCTCGCGCGGGTAGACGTTCGATCCGCCCGAGATGTACATGTCGGACTCGCGGCCGGTGATGTAGAGCAGCCCGCGCGCGTCGACGCGGCCCAGGTCGCCGGTGTGGAACCAGCCGCCGCGCAGCGCCTTGGCAGTGGCCTCGGCGTCGTCGTGGTAGCCCGCGAACACGCCCGGTCCGCGGCAGCAGATCTCGCCGACCTCGCCCGCCGGCAGCGGCCGGCCCTCGGCGTCGAGGATGGCCACTTCCATGCCCGTGCGCGGCCGGCCGCAGGAGCCGACGTTCGCGTGCGGCGCGTCGTCGTCGGGCGAATGCATGGCCGGGGGGAGCACGGTGATGCAGCCCGTCACCTCGCCCAGGCCGAAGTACTGCACCAGCACCGGGCCGAGCGCGCGCAGCGCACGCTGCTGGTCGGCGCGGTACATCGGCGCGCCGGCGTAGATCACGTAGCGCAGCGACGAGTGGTCGTGCGCATCGACGGCCGGATGCTCCACCAGCATCTTCACGATCGTGGGCACCGTGAACAGGTTCGTGACGCGGTGGCGCTCGACGAGCGGCCAGAATACCGCCGGATCGAGCTTCTCGGAGGGCAACAGCACCGTCGCCGCACCGCGCGCCACGTTCAGCAGCGCGTGGATGCCCGCGCCGTGCGACAGCGGCGCCACCGCGATCGACACGTCGTGCTCGGTGGTGCCCGGGATCAGGTCGGCCAGGTGGTTGGTGACGATGAAGGCCATCTGGCCGTGCGTCAGCATGCCGGCCTTGGGGCGGCCCGTGGTGCCCGAGGTGTAGAAGAACCACAGCGGATCGTCGGCCCCGACGGTGGCCTCGTAGCGCTCGGCGCCGCGGTGGGCCGCGACCAGCGACTCCCAGTCCGGACCGCCGGCCCCGCCCTCGCCCATGGCCACGACCACGCGCAGCGCCGGCACGGCCTCGCGCACCGCCTGCACATGGGACTCGAATCCGTCGTCCACCAGCATCGCCACGGCGCCGCTGGAGGCCCCGAGGGCCGCGACCTCCGGCGGGGTCAGGCGGAAGTTCACCGGCACCCACACGGCGCCCAGGCGGAACGCGACCCAGCAGCTCTCGAACATCGCCAGCGTGTTGCGCGACTGCACGAGCAGCCGGTCGCGCTGGCCGATGCCCAGCTTGCGCAGCGCGGCGACCATCGCGTCGACGCGGGTGTCGATCTCGCGCCACGTCCATTGCTGGTCGCCCTGGATCAGCCCGGGACGATCGGGATGCAGCGCGGCGGTCTGACGCAGCAACTGCGAGAGGTTGCAGGCCTGGGCGGGGTTCATCGGAAGGCCTCCGCCCCGAGGGCCGCGGCGCGCATGGCCGCGCGCCCGCTCACACCGCCTCCAGCACGCTCAGATAGTTCGCCACCGCCGCCCCGCCCATGTTGAAGACGGCGCCCAGCCCGGCGCGCGGCAGCTGCATGTCGCCGGCGCTGCCGGTCAACTGCATCGCGGCCATCACGTGCTGCGACACGCCCGTCGCGCCGATCGGATGGCCGCGCGACTTGAGGCCGCCCGACGGATTGACCGGCAGCTTGCCGTCGCGCCGCGTGTCGCCGTCCAGGATCGCGCGCGCGCCCTGCCCGTGCGGACGCAGGCCCATCGCCTCGTACTCCAGCAGCTCGGCGATCGTGAAGCAGTCGTGCGTCTCGACGAAGTGGATGTCCGCCAGCGCGACGCCAGCGGTCTCCAGGCCGCGCTGCCACGCGAGCGCGGCGCCCTCGAACTTCGTCGGGTCGCGACGCGACAGCGGCAGGTACTCGTTGACCTGCGTGCGCGAGCGCCAGCGCACGGGACGCACGAGCGCGCCGGCGACCGGGTCGCGCGAGACCACCAGCGCCGCGGCGCCGTCGGACACCAGCGAGCAATCCGAGCGCTTGAGCGGCCCGGCCACGAACGGGTTCCGGTCCGACGGGTGGCGGCAGAAGTCGTAGCCGAGGTCGCGCTTCATGTGCGCGTACGGGTTGCGCACGCCGTTCTCGTGGTTCTTGGCGGAGATCGCGGCCAGCGCGTCGCTCTGGTCGCCGAAGCGCTCGAAGTAGACGCCGGCGATGTCGCCGAACACGCCCGCGAAGCCGCCTGCGGTGTCGGCCTCTTCCTTGACGTAGGAGCACTTGAGCAGCGTATCGCCGATCTGCGCGCCGGACAGCGTGTTCATCTTCTCCATGCCGATCACGAGCGCATGCCTGACGCGGCCCGAGCCGACCGCATCGAGCGCGGCCCAGATCGCGGCCGAGCCGGTGGCACACGCGTTCTCGACGCGCACCGACGGCACGTGGCGAAACTCGGGAATCGCGACGCCGGGCAGCGCGCCGCTGAAGTCCTGCTGCACGAAGCCGCCGTTGAAGTGGCCGACGAAGATGCCGTCGATGTCCGACAGCTGCAGGCCCGCGCTGGCCACGGCGGGCAGCGCGGCGTCGCGGATCAGCTGCTCCAGGTCGATGGCGTCGAGCTTGCCGAAGGGCGTGTGGCCCCAGCCGATGATGTGGGCGTTGGTCATGGATGTGTCCTGCCGGTTTGTCCTGGAGCCGCTGCGGGCGGCGGGTTCGCTGGCGGTTCGGATCCTGAACCGGTCATGCCGCCGATCGCCGCCGGGTGGACGAATTCTGCGCAGGCGATCCCTGGCATGACACGCTTGCTGCGTCGCAACAATGGAGAAACCGGTTCACATGTTGGGGAGCTTGCTGGGCGCGGCTGGGCGCCGGGCCTGACGCGAACCTCGGGCCAGGGTGCCGGCGCTCCTTCTCGTGCCCGACGAAC
>Ga0068855_100005497_pt1 | contig 15461 bp, 18 predicted proteins | sample KBSCornC52_FD_66592 | JGI IMG/M metagenome (GOLD analysis project Ga0068855, IMG submission 66592) | Corn rhizosphere microbial communities from Kellogg Biological Station, Michigan, USA - KBS Corn C5-2 | ecosystem: Host-associated > Plants > Roots > Rhizosphere > Soil ...
ACGAGCGCAACCACCCCGCGATTCGCCGCGCGAATCGGCTCGCCGACCGCGCCGCGGAAATCAACGCCGAGGTGGCGCGTCGTGAGTGCGCCGTTGAAAAGGCGCCCGGATCCGAATTCGCTCGTCACTACCGAACTGCGCGGCTTGAGGAACGATGCGGTCCACATCGGCGGGTGATTGTGCGCATCCCGACCGACCTCGCGCGCACGTTCATTCTCACGATTGATTCTCGCGGTCGTCGCGGCGTCGAGTGGCTTGGTAAAGCTGCTGTCGACGGCAAGCGGTTGAGCAACCGGCGGTGGCACTTTGGGAAGATTGAAACGCACTCGCGCAGTCTCAGTCCTTCCGGACGCGCGCCTGATTTCCGCGATAGCGACGAGGGTACCCTCGGAGTCGACGGGGATTCCACCAATCGAATGCCAGGTTCCCGCTGTCAAATGCATGAAATGAAGAGGCTCGCCAGCCAGCCTGCCGCTCACGGATACCACGGAATCGCCGAGCGAAACGGGCGCGTTGAGCGTCAGACGCACGATCGCTCCGGGCTCGGGCCGAACGGGAGCGCCTGTCAGTCGTGCGGTTTGTGCGTGGAGCGCTCCCGAAAACAGGGAGCCAATAGCGATCGATTTTACAAAGCTTTTCACGTTTCGTGTGTTTCGGTTGAGTTTCACAGAAGCTAACGTATGATACCTCGCCACCGGCGAGAGGTTGCCGGGTGTCGGTGTGCTCTTTCGAGTATCCGGCATCCGACTCATATAGTACGAGCGCCGCGCGAGCGGTAATCAGAACCATGTCACCAATGGCACGCAGGCGTTACGAAATGACTGATAGGCAACAGGAAGCCGGCGGCTTCTCGCACTTCATGTCTCGTTCCGTTTTGGAGGAGGAATGCTCCGCAAAGCTGGATTCGCATTAATCACGCTCATCGGCGCCAAGGCGACATTCGCGCAGACGCTAAGGGTCTCAGCGCCGATCACCGACATCAACTACGAGATCACGGCGGATTCGGCCGCTGTGGGGCGACGACAGCTCGGAGTGGTGATGTCGTTCAATGCCACCAGCACATCGCCAGTAATCCTCGCGCTCCCCGCCTGGTCTCCCGGACACTACACGCTTCTCTGGTTCGCGCGCCGCGTCTCGCAGTTCTCCGCGCAGTCCAACGGCACACCGCTCGATTGGAAGAAACTCGACTTCCAGACATGGGAGATCAAACCACGCGCCGCAGGGCCCGTGCGTGTGTCATTCAACTATCTCGCCGACGCCGTCGATCGCGCCGTCGCGTGGACGTCGCCCAACTTCGCATTCTTCAACGGCACCAATGTCTTTCTCTACCCGGTGGGTCGAGGATTCGATTGGCCGGCTCGGGTGGCAGTTCGCACCGAAGCATCGTGGCGCGTGGCGACGGGAATGAATCCGGCAGCCGGAATCAACAACTTCACGGCGGCGAACTATCACGATCTCACCGATATGCCGTTCTACGTCGGACGCTTCGGCTTCGACAGCACGCAGATCGTGGGCAAGTGGATCCGCCTCGCGTTCTACCCCGCTGCGAGCCTGACGCCGGCGAGGCGCGATCGGACCTTCGCGTGGCTTCAGAAATTCGTCCCGGCGCACGCCGCGGTCTTCGGCGAAGCGCCGTTCCGCAACTACACGTTGTTCCAACGCTCCGACACCGTCGTGAACGGTGGCGGTCTCGAGCACCAGAGCTCGCAGGTGGACGAAGTCACCACCTCCCAGCTCGACGCCCCTCTGGCCGGACTCTACTCGCACGAGTTCTTCCACGCCTGGAACGTGAAGCGCTTGCGCCCCGCCGACATGGTCCCGTACAGGTATGATGACGCGCAACCGACGACATGGCTGTGGGTCAGCGAAGGCGTCACCGACTACTACGGCGCGCTCGGCCTCGCCCGCGGGGGCGTCAACGACAGCACCGGCTTTTTCGATTTCATCGCCAACGAGATCGCGTCCGTTGCCGGTGCGCCGCCGACCGCGGTCAGCGACGCATCACTCGGCTCCTGGATCAATCCTACCGATGGCAGCAGCGGCCTCTACTATCCAAAGGGAGGACTCACGGGATTCCTGCTCGACATCATGATCCGGGATGCGAGCAACAATCGCGGGTCGCTCGATCAGGTGATGCGTCGGCTGTACGACGCGACCTACAAGCGCGGCAAAGGATTTACTGGCGCTGACTGGTGGGGTGAGGTCTCTCGCGCGGCGGGTGGCAAATCCTTTGCTGAGTTCGCTCGCCGCTATGTCGACGGCCGCGAGCCTCTGCCGATCGATTCGGTTTTGCATCTCGCCGGATTGCGTTCCGAGAGCGACACCATTCGCGAGCCGCGTCTGGGAATCCAGACCAGCACCGACAGCACCGGCGTATCCATCACCCAACTGGCGCCGACAGGCGCGGCAGCCGCCGCCGGTGCGCGCCTCGGCGACAGAATTGTATCGATCGGCGATTTCTCGATCTCGAATGACGATTCTTTCGGGCCTTTCCGCGCCCGTTACGCAGGAACGACGCTGACAACTCTTCCGATGACCGTACGACGAGGAAGCGAGACGATTACGCTCCAGCTGCCGGTCAGATTGAATACCCGGGTGCAGGCTCGCGTTCTTCCGATCCCGAACGCCCCTGAAAAGGCGGTACGAATCCGCGGAGGGATTTTGAGGGGGACAACCTCGTAGAAGCGGGATGTCGATTTGAGCCATCGCCGCCCGACTAGCTAGTGAGGACCCTTTTAAACTCACGGAGGAACGATGAAGTACCTGTGCCTGATTTACGACAACGAGAAGGAATGGGCGAAATTCCCCAAGGAACTGCAGGACAAGTACATGGGCGAGTACATGGCGTTCGGCGACAGCATCAAGAAGAGCGGTCAGTACGTCGGGGCCAATCAGCTCAAGCCGACTAGCACGGCCACCACGGTCCGCTCACGCAACGGCAAAGTCTCGACAACCGATGGTCCTTACGCCGAGACAAAGGAGCAGCTCGGCGGTTACTACCTCATCGAGGCGAAGGATCTGAACGACGCAATTCAGGTGGCGGCCCGGATTCCGTCGGCGAAGTCCGGCTCGATCGAGGTGCGTCCGATTGTCGAGCGCGCCAGCGCCTAGCCGTCCGGCGCCAGAGTGAATGGAGGAAGACACTGCGGCGCACGTGCGCGACAAGGTCGATGCGATATACCGATCGGAATCGCGCCGTGTGCTCGCGACCCTCATTCGACTCCTCGGCGATTTCGATCTGGCCGAGGAGGGAATGCACGACGCATTCGTTGCCGCGGTGGAGCAGTGGGGAGAGAAGGGAATTCCGGCGAACCCTCGCACGTGGCTGATCTCCACGGGCCGGTTCAAGGCCATCGACCGGCTCCGCAAAACCGAGAAGTTCGAGTCGGCGGACAGCGAGATTCTCGATCGACTGATGGCGACGGAGATGCATGAGCAGAGCGAAGAGGGCGTGGAGGACGACCGTCTCCGCCTCATCTTCACGTGTTGTCACCCCGCCCTCAGTCCGGACGCGCAGATCGCTCTGACGCTGCGCGAGGTCTGCGGTCTTACGACGGAAGAAGTTGCGCACGCCTTTCTGACACCGCCTCCTACTCTGGCGCAGAGGATCGTGAGGGCGAAGGGAAAGATCAGGGATGCGCGCATCCCGTACGAGATTCCGTCGCGACTCGATATTCCCTTGCGGCTCGCCAGTGTGCTGCACGTGATCTATCTCGTCTTCAACGAAGGCTACCTCGCTTCGAGCGGCGAGACCCTCACGCGGGCCGACCTGTCGGGCGAAGCAATTCGCCTCGGACGGCTTCTCGTGGAGCTTCTACCGGAGCCCGAAGCGATGGGACTACTCGCGCTCATGCTTCTCCACGAAGCGAGGCAGGCGTCGCGGACGACGCCGTCGGGCGAGATGATCCTGCTCGAGGATCAGGATCGATCGCTCTGGAATCGCGCGCAGATCGAGGAAGGTGTGGAGCTCGTAGAGAGCGCGCTATCGTCGCACCGCTTTGGCCCGTACACGCTCCAGGCAGCGATAGCCGCGGTTCATGCGGAAGCAACGAGAGCAGCTACGACCGACTGGGCGCAGATCGTCGGACTGTACGAAGTGCTGCTGAGGGCGGATCCGTCTCCCGTGATCGAGCTCAATCGCGCCGCGGCGATTGCGATGCGGGACGGGCCGGAAGCCGGGCTTGCGTTGATCGATGCGATTCTCGTCCGGGGAGATCTCACCGACTACCATCTCGCGCATGCCGCGCGCGGGGATCTTTGCCGCCGACTCGGCCGCACGAACGAAGCGATCATGTCTTACCAACGCGCGTTGGAGCTGGCTACACAGGAAACCGAGCGACGGTTCATCACACGCCGACTGGGAGAGCTACGGCTTACTTCACCGCGATAACGCGCGAAGCCGTTGCGACCTACTTCACCTCGATGATGCGCGAGGTCGTTGCCGCGGGGTGGTTCCCGACCTCGAGCTTGACCGCGTATTTGCCTGCGGGCATGAGCGACAGGTCGAGCAACACGGATCTCGCGGACAACACTCCGGACGACCCGTTCTCCTGCCAGCGAATGTTCAATGGCGTCGGTCTGGTTGCGACGCGCAGCGCATGGAAGGCGCGTCGCAGCAGGCTCACATCCACCGGAGTGATCGTCAGAGAGATCGGAAGAGCGCTGTCAGCCGGTGTTTTTCCGTAAAGCTCCCAGAACAACCCGATTTTCTGATCGCGCCGGAACGTCGTCCCGCCATGTACGCGAGGAATCGCCTCGTCCAGATCGCCGGGCAGGGAAGGCGCCCCATCGACGAATAGGAGATCTGACACGCTGATCTTTCCCGAATCGAGAGGAATCTCGGCGAATCCCGAGCGCCAGCGCGCCGCGCCCGCACTGTCATTCGCCAACAGCTCCACGCCGATCAGCTGCTCCTTCCACGGAGTAGACACCGTCAGCACGTTCTTCGCCGGCGACTCGGCCACCTCGCTTTTCGACGGCGTTAACGCCTCGCCACCAGACGCAATCAACGCGGCGGAGAATTTCCTGTGCCCGAAAATCGTGTCCGTGCTCACGTCGTACGCGGCGACAACTTTCGTGGAGTCGCCACGGCGAAAGCGCGCCACTTGGGCGTCGAGGCGCACGAACGCCTTGGTGTAGACCGGCGCGTACATCTCGCGCGGCGGGAACTGATAGATGTCAAACACGGAGTCGACGATCAGGGCGAGGCTGTCCGGCGGCTGTTGCGTTAGAAAGAAATGATATCCGGGCTCGCGCTCGTGACCCGTGATCGCCGCCTTCGACTCCGGATACATGCTCTGCGACGGCTCCTGCGTCCACTTTTCCGCCCAGCCGAAGCGCAGAATCAACTCGGCGAGATCGCCGCCCCAGCTCGAGCCGTAAGTGTTTTCAGAGTTCTGCTGAAGCGCCGTGTGCAGAACCCGCGAGAAATGCTCTGTGCGCCGCTCGTTGCCGGGAGTCATGAACAGGGGGTCCGCAACCCACCAGATTCGCGCATCGGCGGCCTCTCGCTGTCCGCAGCTCATCTTCTTGTACGTGCCGCGGATGTCGTCATCGAGAAGGGGCGCGAGATTCAGCCAGTGACATCGTGTCTGCGACGGCATCTCATCCAGTGCGGCGGCATATGCACTGTCCGCGGCCGCGTAGTTTCCGGCCACATGTAACGTGAGGCCGAGCAGCGCATCGCACCACCACTTGGTAGCGCGGCACGAACGTGCGACGCTCGCCGCCGACGTATCATGCCCCTCCGTGAGATAGCGGATCCGCTGTCCCATGATCCAGTCGTCGCCGGGAACCTCGGCCGACGCTTTCTCGAGATCGCGGAGCAGCTCCGCTCGAGCGCGCACAATGTTCTTTCCTTCATCCGGAACCACGTAGTCACTGAGGTTCGGATGCCACTCGCAGAATCGGCCCACGATCAGGCAGTGGTCCGCGGTGCCGACATAAAAACGCGGCAGCATCTGCCGCCGCCGTCGCTCGAATCTCGCCTGGAGGTCATGCGCGCGGTGAGAGATCTCTGCCGAATCGGTTCGTGGACGCTGGGAGTTTTCCACGGAGTCGGGCAACAATGCACTGTTCCGGGACACCACCTGAAGGACCTGCGCTTGCGCGAACGAAGAAAATGGGCCGAGCGTCAACGTCAGCGCGGCGGAAATGAGCGAGAACCGGGCGCGATCGAATACGCGATCCCGACGCCTCATCAAGGGCGAGCTATTCTCAGTTGATGCGATTTGCAACGTATGACAGCACGCTGAAAAAGAACGATATCAGCACCAACAAACCGGGCTTATTCCCTACGACGGGCCCACAATAAATAGTTACAACCCGGGCGCGGAAGGCGCTACTCCGTTAATCCTGGTTCGGGATGGATCCTAGCCGGTCGCGTCTACGACAACCGCTCCCCGGGTCGCCGCCTCCTCTTTTCGGGCGATCCACAGCCGCCACAGCAGGAGCGCGTAAAGCAACGGCGCGACAACGATCTCGAATTGACCCTCTCTGAATATGAAAACCCAGCGCACGATAACGAACACCAACGAGTAGATCGACAGCCAGAACCCGGGAGTCAGAGACCACCGTTTGCGCAGGATGATGCCGATGCAAATGATCGCCAGCACGAACTTTACGACCTGCTCGATCCACCAGAGACGAGTTTGTGCGGCGAGGGCGTTGCGCATGGGTGTACGGCCAAGCGCATCGATCCAGCCGTAGAGCGTGAGTATCGTGATGAGCGCCGCGATGATGCTTCTGAAGGTGTCCCGGGGGAGGGGCCCGAGCCGCGTCTGTTGAGAAGTCGGATTTGTCATGGGCGAGAATTGGTTTGGTCGCCAGCCCATGCAATCAAAATCCGTGCGCGGGCACCTCTGGCGAGCCAGACCTCAGGCGCTCTTCCACGGCGTCGCCCTCGGAATCCACCTGGGCACGGCCAACTTGTATTCGCGGTACGCCGTGCCGAATCTCCGCTCCAGGCCAGGCTCTTCCAACAACATGAAGTAGACCTGATTGATCGCCATGAACGTCGCGGCCCAGATTCCGATCACACGTGAGCCGAGAAAAAAAGTCTCACCAACGAGCATAGTCAGGACGGAGGAGATCATGGGATTCCGGACGTAACGATATGGTCCGACGGCTACAAGTCGACGCGTGGGATCCCAGGGCGCGAGCGTACCCTGCCCGACGCGCGCAAACAGAGAGACGCACCACGCGAAGAGCCCGAACCCGGCGAGGAACAGAAGGATTCCGGCGAGATGGCTAAGCGATGCAGTCACCGTTCCATCGATCCAACGCGTATCTGACACTGACCAGGCGCGGAGCAGCCACCGTGGTACGATCACAACCACCACAAAGGGCAGAAGAACGATCGCAAGCAGGTGGCGGAGAATCATAAGCGGCATCACGCGATCGACTCAGCCCCTGAATCGGTCGGAGCTAAGCGCGGTTCAAAGGCGCGGGGCGCTTGTCTCTTCCGAACGGGTCACCCAGGAGCGCTTCCGTGTGCAGCGCACACATCCATTGTCCCTCACGGCGTATCCATGTCGACGAATCGGCCGCTTCAATCGTCAGCGGTTTTCCATCGACCGTCAAAAGCTCCTTGACCTTGTAGGCGATAATGGCCACGTCATCACCCAGGAGTCTCAGCTGCATATCGCTCAGCGTGACCTCGTGCAGTGTCCAGCCGCCCGCCTGCAGCATTCCCGCGAAAGCAGTCTTGGTGATTCGTGCGACGCCCTGGGCTCCGGTGATGATGCAAGGATCATCCGTCAGACGCATCGCGGCGGGCACGTCCCTGTCCTTGATCGCCTGCCAATACTGCTTCTCGTAGTCCATCAGTTTTGCTTCGATTGGCCCGTCGGTCATCGGATCCTCGTGAGGTTAGACCTGATCCGACGAAGACACCGGACCAGTCATCAAGGTCGCGCCTGCCCCTCCAATCTCAAGCGTTGTGCCTCAAAGAAGCAAGAAGCCCCTTCTTACCCCGGTCGCTACGGCCTCGGCTCGCGTCGTCACCCCGAGCTTTTCGAATAAAAGCTCCAGATGAGTCTTCACGGTGTTCGGGGAAATGCCAAGTCTCGCTGCGATCTGCTTATTCACGAGACCGTCAGCGAGAAGAGCGAGAATCTCGCGCTCGCGATTGCTTAGGACGGTAGGTGTCGCCGTCTCGGTGCTTGTCGCCTGCCGGCCAGCGGTTAGCGAGTCCGAGCTTCGCGCGAACAAAACGACATCCGCGGAAGACGGAACCCCGGCGCTGGACGCCGTGACGCCCACGATCTCGAACTCCTCGCTCGCCGTGAGAGCCGCGGCAAGTGAAGCGCGAAGCTTTTCCGATGCCGCGACAATCGCGATGCGCGTCATCGTCGCGCGCGGGTGCTACGCTGCCCGCTGAGAGAGAGCGCGCTCCACGAATCGCTGGACCAGCGAGGCCGGCACGGCGACTCCGAGACCGTTGACCACCATGCTGTTGATTCCCACGAGACGCCCCTCAGCGTCGACGAGCGGTCCGCCGGAATTGCCCGGCGCAAGTCGGACGTCGGCGACGATCCAGCGCGCTGACTTGTCCCGGTCGCGCGTGACTGCGTGGAGGACGCCCATCGCCAGCGCGTCACGAATGCCGAGCGGATGCCCATGCGCGAACACGAGCTCTCCGGGGCGTAAGGTATCGGGATCGCGAAGCTCGAGCAGCGGTCCGCTGACCGAGGGCGCCGCAAGAAGCGCGAGGTCATGATCAGGATGGTATGCGAGTGCGTGCGCTTCGCGCCACTTTCCGACCGCGTCGACCTGGAGCGACGCACCCTTCCTGATGCAGTGAGCGTTCGTGACGACGAGGCCGGATCCGCCCCAGATGATACCGGTTCCGCTGCCGGTGTCGCCACTGCGGACCTCGACGACCGCCTGACGCAGCAGCTCGGAAAGTCCGTTGACGTTCGACGACATCGCGCGAGCCGTTCCAAGCATTGAACCGATCATTCTCCCTCTCCGCGATCAGCCGGGGTGACGGAAACCGTCTTGATGGTACCCCCGCGTAGAACTTTGAGCTTGACCGCGCCTCCGCTCGCAACGCCAGCCAGAGCGTCAAGCAGATCTCCTGCCTGGGATAGTGCTTGTTCATTTGCCTCGAGCACGACATCGCCGAGCAGGATTCCGGCATTCTCCGCCGGAGAAGAATCGGCAATCGACACTATCAGCAGCCCGCCATCGTTCTCGAGTTGATGCTGTTTGACTACGGCCGCCGAAAGGGCAACGGATTGGACGGCGACTCCGATGAATGGACGCCGGACGTGACCTCGCTCGAGAAGCTCGTCGAGTACGCGATCGATTGCTCTCGCCGGCAGGGCCATCGGTGTGCCTCGAGCCAGCGCGGAGTTGTTCAGCCCGAGCACGGCTCCAGTGGTATCAACAAGGGGACCGCCGGAGAAACCGTCATATACGGCGAGGTCGAGCCTGAAAACACGATCTATGCGTGCACCCTGCCAGCTGCGCCACCCTTCACCAACGGCGCTGATGATGCCGAAGCTCGCGGACACATTGCGCCCCGGCCGGCCGACCGCGAGAACGAGAGACCCGACGCGCAGCGAGCTCGAATCCGCCTTCGGCGCGACATGCGCTTTCGCGACTCCGCCAGAAATGCGAAGGGCGATAAGATCGGTGGCCGGATCCCGCCCCGCGACCGTCGCGACGGTCGACTCTCCGTTTGGAAGCACGATCGGGATCTCGTCATCGCGCCTTACCGTGTGGCTGGCACTGACGATGACGCCGTCACGCCAGACGATTCCGCTCGACGGAATCCGGCGTCGCGCGTGAATCGCAACAACCGAGTTTCCTGCGGTCTCGACCGCCGCCGCGAGCTGAGATGAGAGCTCGGAAAGTGTGCTGGTACTGCCTTCTGATTTTGGTGACATACAAACCCGGTGTGAGTGGACCTGCATTCACTCTCGCGGGTTTGCTCGAGGCCTGGTATCGGACGTATGGGTGAGTGGCAGCTTCTCCTCGGGGACCTTGTGGCTCCGTCGCCCGATGAGTGTGGGGCGCGAACGGGTGGGGTGCCGACCGATTCAGGTTGTCTTTGCGTAGAGCTCGACGTACCCGCAGCTCGGACACCGGTAAGCGGTGAGAGGAATCTGCTCCTTGGGCTTGAACTTTATGCCGCCGAAAAAGCGCTGACGCTCAGCGTGCCCATGCGACCAGACACTTTGTGTTGCCCTGTTACGGCCAAGATCAGGAATGTGCCCCTCTTCCATTGTTTTCTGGCATTTCGGACAACGAAAACTGGCTTGGGCCATTGGTTTCTCCCTTTGATAACACCGCGTTCGCCGTCTTGGCGGGCCGAGTGTGTTCTGCCATCATAATACGGAATACGACGATAACCTGATTCGCGGAGAACGTATGAGCATCGCCGACACGCTGTTGCCCGAGTTCGATCAGGAGATGGCCACCACCCGCCGAGTGGTGGAGCGGGTCCCGACCGACAAGGGCAAGTGGAAACCACACGAGAAGTCTTTCTCACTCGGACATCTCACGCAGCTCGTGTCGGGAATGCCCGGCTGGATTACGAACGCCGTAACGGAGACCTCGTTGAATCTTGGGTCTTACCCGGGTTACTCGTACGAGAAGACGGAAGATCTCCTCAAAATGTTCGACCAGAACGTCAAGGAAGCGCGGAAGGCCATCGCGTCCGCGAAAGACTCGGATTTTCAGGTTCCATGGTCTCTCAAGCGCGGCGATCAGGTTTTCTTCACCGCGCCGCGCGGAGTAATCGTCCGCCAGACGATCAATCATCTCGTTCACCACCGCGGCCAGCTCACTGTTTATCTGCGGCTGATCGATGTTCCTGTCCCGTCTATCTACGGACCTACGGCGGACGAGCCTATGCCCGGGTTATCACCCTCGAAGAAGTAAGTCGAGCACGATCAGGTCAGGCAAATCGCTTCAGCGACCGTTCTTTCGCTTTCTGCATTTCGACTTCGCGGTTCCGCGGCGGAGCGTTCGTATGCAGCGAGTGGACAAGGCGATGCGCGGCCGCGGTCACTTCCTCCACGGCTTGATTGAACGCGGCCTCGTTAACTCGTGACGGGCGCGTGGTGCCACTGAGCTTCCGCACGAACTGGAGCGATGACGCGTGGATCTCCTCGTGGGTCGCAGGTGGCTCGAAGTTGGCGAGTGTCTTGATGTTGCGGCACATCTTTGTATCCTCGGGCGCGGTTGGACAAATAGGCTCTGGTTGTAAAATGTCAGTGGTACCTCGAGGGCGCCACGGGTTTTCTTTTACTCAGCCCCTCCTTTTCACAGCGTCGACGACCCCACGCATCTGGGCCTCGTCGATGAGCCGGCCATGAACTTCGTGAACTCCTGTCCGCGCGATCACGTCGCGAACATTGTGCTCACGAATTCCGCCACCCGCGATTATCGAGACACGCTCACGCGCCTGTAACGCCAACGCTGCGATGACTTCTACACCCTCCCGGGCTGTAGCCGCCCCTCCCGACGTGAGCACACGGCTGACTCCCGCGCCGATCGCATCGTCGAGCGCGACGGCCAGATTCGCCGAGGAATCAATCGCGCGATGGAACGTCACGGGCAAGCCACCGGCCGCTTTGACGAGCGAGCGCGTTCGCTCGATGTCCACGCGACCATCAGCATCGAGCGCACCGGTCACGATCCCGGCAATGCCCATTGTTCGGCTGAGCTCGATATCACGAATCATCATGTGGAACTCACTCTCTGAGTAAACGAAACCGCCAGCGCGCGGTCGAATCAGCACGAACACCGGGAGTTTTATCCGCTCGACAATGGCAGCGACCAGTTCGACATCCGGCGTCGTACCACCTTCGCCCAGGTTGTCACACAGCTCGATCCGATCTGCGCCGGCGCGCTCTGCAGCGAAAGCGGAATCGAGAGTTTCTACCGCCGCCTCAACGAGCGTCAACGAGTGTCCAGCGGTGCGGCGGCGTCCGTATCGGCGAGTATCTCTCCTAACGCGCACTCGTGAATCACCGTCGCTGGCCAATCCGGCTCGTACCGCTCGGCGCTCTTCATTCGACTCAGTGTTAAACGCTTACCGGAGCCCCAGACGATCATGACGCTCTCCTTTGCGGACACGATCGTGTCGATGCCTACGGTGATTCCGTGGTCGGGCACGGCAGCAAGCGTCCCGAACGCGGGAAAGGTCTGGAGGTTGTCGCGACGTGTGTCCTCTGAAAGCTGAATGATCCGAGTTCGGCTCGAGCGAGCGCTGCCTGGTGGGTTGAACGCCACGTGCCCGTCACTGGCGCCCGATGCCAGGATGAAGAAATCGAGTCCCCCGAGATCAGCAATTCTCTTGTCGTAAGCGGCCGGGTCGCGAGGATCGGGAAACCAAATGGACTCTTCGGGCAGCCGTTGAGTCGCCAGGAGTGATGCGTTCAAGCGGTCGGCGATCTCGACACGAGCGAAGTGATGGCAGGACCACGGGTTCCTGGCTGATGCGTATTTGTATCCCGAGCCTGCTGCTACGAGGTACTCGTCCATCATGACGAGCGTGACATGACTCAAATCCTCCGGCTTCTCCGCCAGCTGCCTAGCCAGCGCCCTGTAAATCGGGCGCGGCGTCCGACCGGTAGGACATCCGAGGACAAAGCGCTTGTCGCCCCAGCGTGCCTTCTCAATCCTGGTGAGCAGCAGACGCGCTACGTGCTCTCCGATTGCATCGGGAGATGGAAAAACGCGTACCGGAGCTCGGGACATGGAACGCTACTCGAGTGGATCGAGGAAGAGACTCGCCGCACCAATCAGCCCCTCCCATCCCTCGAACGACGAGCCGATGACTCGAGTGTGATCGCGGAATTCCGGACGGGCATGAGTGTGATAGCTCGCGCGCACGGATTCGAGCAGAAGCTCTCCAGCCGCGGAGATTCCGCCGCCGACCGCGATTGTATCGGGGGAGAAGAGAGGCGAAAGGGACGCCAGGCCAAGCCCAAGCCACCACCCGGTCTCAGAGAGTGCTTTCAACGAAGCCTGATCACCTTCCCGCGCGCTGGTGATGATTTCGCGAACGGTACGGCCGCCGCCACGCTCCGATACGGCCGCCACGTTAACCATGGCCTCGAGGCAACCCCGGGCGCCGCATGTGCACATGCGCCCCTTCCGATCGACGATGATGTGTCCTATATCGCCCGCGCACTCGCCGGTGTAGCGCAGCAGCTGTCCATCGATGACTACTCCGCCGCCGAGCCCTGTCCCAAGCGTTACGCCCAGCAGTCGCGTCGAGCCTCGACCGGCCCCGTACCGATACTCGGCAACGACAGCGGCGTTCGAGTCGACCTCGAGCGGACACTCGAGGGAGAATCGCTTCTCCAGAGTGCGGCGCAACGGAAACTCGCGCAGGGCTACGAGGTTTGCGTTGTGAATCATCCCAAGTCGCTGGGGATCGAGAAAGCCCGCGACCGACACGCCGATTCCTGACGCTGGATTTCTCTCGGCCTTCGCGGCATCCAGCATGGGCTGAAGCGTCGCGACGATGGAATTGATCAGCGCTATTGGCTCGCCGTCCGGGCTGGTCGGTACGCGCTCGCGCCTGATGATCGTGCCGTCTTCATCGACGATCCCGATCTTGATCGCCGTCCCGCCAATATCGATCGCGCCAGCCCGTCGCATTCAGATCGCGGCTTGCGCCAGCTCCGGGTGCTTCCAGAGATCGATCGGCTTGCCGATTCCCTTCGGCTGAAAGGGCATCATGATCTTGCGCCCCAATCCCGCGGACGCATAGGCGGCGTACAGAACTTCCTGCACCACGCGTCCAGTCTCACCATCGGAGATCGGCGTCTCCTTCCCGCGCACGCAGCGCGCGAAATGCCGCATTTCCTGCGGAAATCCGTAATTCCAGTGTTCCTCGAACACGGGATACGTCCAGCCCTTGGTCGATCCAGCCTTCTCGACCGCGTACCCGAATCCAACCTCGGAGTACGTTGGCAGCGCGTTCCCCATCAGCATGTCTGCGTAAGTCTGTCCCTTGTCACCGAACACCTCGATCGAATCGTCCATTCCGCCGGGCCGGTTCCAGCTGCTCTCCACCATCCCAATGGCGCCGTTCTCGAATTCGATGATGGTGATGGCTTCGTCATCGCCTTGAGTGCGGTACGCGTTCACCTGCGTCGACATTTGAGCGTACACGCTTTTCACCGGCTGCTTACCGAGGAACCACCAGCAGAACGCGATGCCGTGGCAGCCGAGATCCATAAGGGCACCACCACCGGACTGATCGACATCCCAGAACCAGTCGGAGTGGGGCCCGGAGTGTTTTTCGCCCTGCTTCACCAGGTGGACGCGCCCGAACGCGCCTTCGTCGGCCATCTGCTTGGCCTTCACGTATTTCGGAGCGAAGAAAAGTTCCTCGGCGTACATGAGAAGAACGCCCGCTTGTTCGCACGCATCGATCATTGCGTCGGCCTCTTCGAGCGTCACGCAGAGAGGCTTCTCACAGACGACGTGCTTGCCGGCGCGCGCACCATCGATCGTCATCTGCGCGTGCAGCCGATTCGGAGCAGTGATGGACACCATCTCGATCTCGGGATCGCGCAGCATCTCGCGATAGTCGTGGTAGGATCGGGGGATGCCGTGGCGTCGCGCGAAGGCGTCAGCGTTGCCCTTGGTCGGAGATGCAACGGCGACGACTTCCATTTCTTCGGGCATCGCTTTCACCGAAGCGGCGATGCAATCCGCCTGGAAGCGCGAGCCGATGATTCCGATTCTTACTTTCGACACGATGTACCCCTGAGTCTGTCCGAGGCTGTCCTCAATCGGGCCAAATTAGCGACGCACTTGCTCGTGCCGCTATGCTATGCCCACGCGGGCTGACCCGGGGCAAGCGGAACACATCCCACCCATTTCCCGGGGACCATCACATAGCGCAGCGCCTTCGTCATCCCGATCTCGGACGAGAAATACGCCTGCAATGACAGCTCACGCACCAGTCCGAGGTAATGTGTCGGTCCGACTTTTTGCGCCTCGGCATCGATGTCGCGCAGTACCTGCTCCCGCTCTTTCTGCGGCAGAGATGCAAAATCGCTCCCGCATCGATCTCTACACGACTTCCTGAAGTCATTCAGACCATTCACGACGCGTTGCTGCGCATCGGGCTCGTAGCAGTCGGTAAGCAGCAAGTTGATTGCGGCGCCGGCCCCGGCGGCCTTCGCTCCCGGCGATGATGGCGTGGTTGGAAGAAGCGTGTCCGCGATCTCTTCGATCAGCGACTGGTCGTCGACTGACAACACTTTTCCTGCCGAGCGGTTCGAATCACGCGCGCAGGCGACTAGGAACCCGTTCGAGGTGACGAGCACGCCGCCAATCAGAACGGTGGCGGTCTTCACAGCCTCGCGGCGGTTCATCGGAGGCATGGATCTCCCGCGCTCACAGGTTTTGTCTCGCCATTTCTTCGGTCGCGTGGTTCACCGCGCGAGCGGTGAGTGCCATGTACAGGATCGACGGACTCTGGT